>JGI12316J15310_10000044_pt27 | contig 78170 bp, 76 predicted proteins | sample MarCyaLeptolynsp_FD_15310 | JGI IMG/M metagenome (IMG submission 15310) | reverse complement strand
GAGCTTCGGCGGCAAGGGTGTTGAGGCCGGTCTACTATTGATGGCGGAAGTTGGTTTTCTCACGCCCGAAGATGAGCGTTTCCGAAAGACCCTTGATGCTGTTGAGCGCACCTTGCGGCGCGGCAAACACATGTACAGATATGCCGAGGCTGACGATTTCGGAGAGCCGGAAACAGCCTTCAACATCTGCACCTTCTGGTACATCGACGCTTTGGCCCGGGTCGGACGGGAAGAAGAGGCGCGGGAGATTTTTGAAGAGATGTTGAGTGCACGAAACCCGCTGGGCCTTCTGTCAGAGGACACAGATGTGAAGACCGGTGAACTCTGGGGCAACTACCCGCAGACCTATTCTCTTGTTGGCATCATCAATGCTGCCATGAGGCTGTCGCGCCGCTGGGAGGAAGAGGTATGAGCCGGCTTGTTGTTGTTTCAAATCGCGTCGGGCCGATTGGTGATGCCAAGCGGGCCGGCGGCCTCGCCATCGCCCTCATTGAAGCGCTCAGATCATCGGGCGGCATCTGGTTCGGCTGGACCGGCGACATCATCAAGGAACCCGACAGCCGCCTGAAGCTGGAAACAGCAGGGCCGCTCACCCTCGCAACGGTGGACCTGTCGGAAGCTGACCACGAGGACTACTACAACGGCTTTGCCAACCGCTCCCTGTGGCCGCTGTTTCATTTTCGCACCGGGCTTGTGCAATACGACAGGCAGAACTTCGCCGGCTACGAGCGCGTCAATGCGAGCTTCGCCAAATCCCTGCTGCCGCTTATCCAGCAGGATGATCTGATCTGGGTGCATGACTATCACTTCCTGCTGTTCGCGGAAGAACTGCGCAAGCTGGGGTGCACGCGACCCATTGGTCACTTTCTGCACATTCCGTTTCCGCCGCGCGAGTTGCTGACAACGCTTCCGCACCACGAGCAACTGGTGAAAGCTCTGTTTGCGTTCGACATCCTCGGCTTCCAGACCGAGCATGACCGCGACCGTTTCTTTGACTATGTGCGCATGGAGGCCGGCGGCAGCGTTCTCGGTGACAAGGCCCGCTGCTTCGGGCGCACGGTCACGGCCCGCCACTTCCCCATCGGCATTGACGCAGACAATTTCGTGGAATTTGCCGAATCCGAGGAAGGTCAGAAGCAGTTCACTTCGATGCGCGACATGCTTCGCGGGCGCAAGCAGATTATCGGTGTGGACCGGCTCGATTACACGAAAGGCCTTCCCGAGCGCTTCAACGCATTTGAGCGGATGCTGGAAGACCATACCGACAAACGCGGGCAGACAAGCCTGCTGCAGGTGGCCCCGCCGTCGCGCACAGACGTGTCGGAATATCAGGACCTTCGTCTCGAGCTTGAGGGGATGGCCGGGCACATCAACGGCCGGTTTGCAGAATTCAACTGGACACCCATTCGCTATCTCAACCGGTCCTTTGCTCGCCAGGCCCTCGCCGGCCTGTACCGCGCCAGCCATGTGGGCCTTGTGACACCATTGCGCGACGGCATGAATCTGGTGGCCAAGGAGTATGTGGCGGCCCAGGATCCTGAAGATCCCGGCGTCCTGGTGCTGTCGCGCTTTGCCGGGGCCGCCAAGCAGATGACCGATGCAGTGATCGTCAATCCATATGATGTTCAGGGCATGGCGGATGCCATGGCGCGGGCGCTTGATATGCCCCTTGAGGAGCGTGTGCAGCGGCACAAGGCCTTGATGAAGGTTGTCAGCGAAGAGGACATCAGCCACTGGCGCACGACCTTTATGGATGCGCTGAGCAGCGTTGAGGATTCAGGCGTCACCGGCGGCAGCATTCATGCCGAACACAGTGCGTCACACACAGGATCCGCCGGCTAATGGCCGACGGGTCGATGCATCCGGTCCTTGTCGCTGACATTGGCGGCACACATGCGAGGTTCGCTCTGGTGCAGCCGGACGCTCAAAAGCCGGACGACCCAGTGGTCCTGATGACGGCGCTCTACCCGACTTTGGAGGACGCCCTGCAGACCTTTCTGGCGCAGGCAGGCCATCCGGCCCTGGCCGGCGCTGCCCTCTGTGCGGCCGGCCCGGTGCAGGCATCCGGCATCGATGCCCATATAGAGATGACCAACTGCCCGTGGCGCGTTGACGCGCGCAACATCTCCGCGGCAACCGGTGTTGCCCTGCCGGTTCTGGTCAACGATTTCACGGCGGCGGCCGTGTCCCTGCCCTTCCTTGGCGCAGACGATGTGCAGCAGATCGGCGGCGGCAGACCACTGGCAGATGCACCGATCGGGGTACTGGGCCCCGGCACCGGCCTTGGCGTGTCCGGGCTTGTTCCCGCCGGTGAGGGTAGCTACACGCCGCTCTCCGGTGAGGGCGGACATGTGTCGCTCGCGCCGGGCAATGAACGCGAAATTTCCCTGCTGTTTCATCTCATGCAGACCTATGGTCATGTATCGGCTGAAAGAGTGCTGTGCGGGCCGGGCATGGAAACACTCTATGCAGCGCTGGGAGCACTTGACGGATCTGCGGAGACCGGCAAGCCGACAGCGGCGGACATCTCGCGTATGGCGCAGGACGGATCATCGCCACTGGCCAGGGAAACTGTAGATGTGTTTACCGGCCTTCTGGGGTCGGTCGCCGGTGATCTGGCGCTGACACTTGGCGCTCAGGGCGGCATCTATCTCGCAGGCGGGATTCTTCCGCGCTGGGGCGACCTGCTCAACCAGCGTTTGCTGCGCCACCGGTTTGAGGCCAAAGGCCGCTTCAAGGCCTACCTTGCAGACATACCGATCTTTCTGATCATAGCGCGGGATATTGCGTTGATAGGCCTGGCGTCTCTGGCGCGCCGCACCTAGTCCAGCACCACGCCCTCACGGCGGGGATCAGCGCCGCCTTCAAGTTCGCCGTCAACGATGCGCAGACCATGCAGCCCGCTGGTGATTTCCTTCACCTCGACCTTGTGTCCGCGCGCGCGAAGACCGTCCGCAAGCGTTCCGATATAGGTGTTTTCCTCGAGCTCCAGCGTCGTGTTGCGATGAACGTGTCGGGGCATGTCGATGGCCTCCTGCACGGTCATGTCCCAGTCGAGAATGCCAACCAGGCTTTGTGCCACAAACGCGATGATGCGGCTGCCGCCCGGTGATCCGATGGCGGCGTAGAAGTCACCGTTCTCATCCAGCACGATCATCGGCGACATGGACGACCGGGGCCGCTTGCCGGCTTCCGGGCGATTTGCAATCGGCTTGCCGTCTGCCGAGGGTCGGAAGGAAAAATCCGTAAGCTGATTGTTCAAGAGGAATCCGCCAGCCATGAGATGACTGCCGAACGGCGCCTCGATGGAAGTGGTCATGGAGACCACATCTCCCCAGTCGTCGCGCACGACGAAGTGCGATGTGGAATGCGCCGGTTTTGGCGCTGACGGCGCCAAAGATGCGGACGATCCTGCCGGGCGTCCGGCGGCCAGGGGCTCACTGGTCGATGTCTGGTCCGGGTGTATCTGGCGGCTGCGCAGGCGCAGATAGGACCGTTCCAGCATCCCTTCAAGCGGCACATCCACAAAGTCCGGGTCCGCCAGATATTTGTTCCGATCCGCATAGGCCAGCCGGCTTGCTTCTGAAATCAGGTGAATGGCATCAGCGGACTGTGGTTCCGCGTTCTGCATGTAGAAGCTCTCCAGCAGCCCCATGATCTGCAGGACCGTCGTGCTGCCGGACGTGGGTGGCGGCGCACCACACAATGTGTAGGTGCGATAGGCCGCGCAGACTGGGTCCCGTTTGACCGGCTTGTAGGCCGCCAGGTCGTCCGCCGTCATGCCGCCCGGATTGACCGGCGCATTGTTCACGGCCTTCAAAATCTGCTCGGCTATCTCGCCCGTGTAAAACGCGTCCGGCCCCCCTTCCGCCAGTGCGCGAAGCGTCTTTGCATAGGCCGGATTGGTCAGGAGCATGCCCACATCGAGGGGGACGGGGTTTCCCTCCTCGTCTTTTTGGCCTGGCTGAAAGAAATACTCGTTCACGACCGGCATGCGTGGCAGGGCCGGCGACCAGTTGATCAGCTTGTTGAGCCGCGGGGTTACCTCAAATCCTTCTTCCGCCAGGCGAATGGCAGGCTCGAACAGGTCTGCCCAGGCGAGCCGTCCGTGCTCCTCATGAGCGCTTGCGAGCATGGCAACAACACCGGGAACGCCGACGGCATGGCCACCGACCACCGCCTCAAAGAAACTCATGGGCATGCCGTCGGGTTTGAGGAAATGTTGTGGCGTGACAGAGGCCGGTGCCGTTTCGCGCCCGTCCCAGGTCTCAACGCGGCGTTCGTCCTCATTCCAGTAAACCAGAAACGCACCACCACCGATGCCGCTTGATTGTGGCTCCACGAGCGTAAGCACGAGCTGAACCGCGATGGCCGCATCCACAGCCGACCCTCCCTGCTCGAGCATCTCAAGGCCAGCTGCGCTGGCCAGCGGATGTGCGGCGCTTACCATGTGCACGGGGCGCGGTGTCAACGCGAGGTTGAGCAGCAGGCCGATGGCGGCAAAGCCAAGGAGCGAGCCTAGGAGTGTGAAGAAGAGTTTGATACGAGCCATAAAGGCGCTTTCGGTCTATGGGGCCGCACTCACCGGCTGCCCGGTATCTGTTTGGGGCAGCATAGCGACGCATTGGTCGCAAAAACCAGACTTGACACTCACAGTGTACGGACAGGTGTGCATTTAAACGCTTTGCGAAGAGCACCGGCGATCACGCATACTCGCGCTCATGCGCCTGCGCAGACAGGCCCCTATGCAGACAGGAACCCGCATGAGCCAGGCGCCCTTTTCCCCCGGCCCCCGAAACCTGATTACTGACGTTCAGGGAATTGGTGTTGGTCAGTCGGAAGATATGGCCGTGCGCACCGGCGTTACTGTTGTTGTTCCTGACAATCAGGCAATTGCCGCAGTTGACGTCCGCGGTGGCGGGCCAGGTACGCGGGAAACCGATCTGCTGTCTGCGGACTGTCTTGTTGATGCGGTGGATGCAGTCGTGCTTTCCGGCGGGTCGGTATATGGCCTTGAAGCCTCTTCCGGTGTTGCCGCCTGGCTTGGCGCACGCGGCAAAGGCTTCACCTTCAAATCCACCGACCTTGTGGCCCCGATTGTGCCGCAGGCGATCCTGTTTGACCTGACAAATGGCGGTGACAAGAGTTGGGGCGAGACGCCTCCCTACCGTGCCCTGGGCATGGAAGCTGTCGCTGCGGCTGGCGATGACTTTCAGCTTGGCACAGCGGGCGCCGGTGTCGGTGCGCGGGCCGGGGCCCTCAAGGGCGGTATCGGCAGTACGTCCATCGTGGCGCCGGGTGGTTTCACTGTGGGCGCTATTGCCGCGAGCAACCCGTTCGGGTCAACGGTCATGCCCGGCAGCAGCCGGTTCTGGGCAGCACCTTTTGAACAGGCAAACGAACTTGGGGATCAGTCGCGTCATCCAGCACCTGACATCCTGCCACCTGATCCGTATACAGACAGCAAGGTTGGTGGATCACCTGCCACGAACACGACGATCGGCGTAGTGGCAACTGATGCCCGTCTCACACCTGCGGAGGCCCGCCGGATCGCCATCATGGCGCAGGACGGATATGCACGGTCGGTCCGGCCGATCCACACGCCCTTTGACGGCGACGTTGTGTTTGCCGTGGCGACCGGCGCACTGGAACTCCCCGATGACCAACCACGCCCGATGATGATTGCCATGCTTGGTGCGCTTGCGGCGGACACATTGGCGCGCGCGGTAGCCCGGGGCGTCTATGAAGCGTCCACACTTGGAGACGCGCCCGCATACCGCGACGTGTTCAAGCTCAGCCAGACGTAATACTGAAGATCATCGGCACGATGAACGTCGCCAGTCCCGCGATGAGCAAGAGACCGATGATGTTGAGGGCAAAGCCGGCCCGGACCATCTGGGGCACGGTGACATAGCCTGATGCAAAAACAATGGCATTGGGCGGCGTGGCAACCGGCAGCATGAATGCGCAGGATGCCGCCAGCACAGCGGCGACTGCAAGAATAACCGGTGACTGCCCTGTCGCTTCCGCAATCGCAGCGACGACCGGCAGCAGGGCGGCGACCGTCGCCGTGTTGCTGGTGAGCTCGGTCAGGAAAATGACCATCGCTGCGACAGCCAGCACAAAGATGAAAAGCGGCAGATAGGACAGGGTGCCGAGCCCCTCGCCCAGAGCAGCAGCAAGCCCGGTACTTGAGAAGGCACCGGCGAGTGCAAGGCCGCCACCGAACAGGATCAACACATCCCAGGAGATATTCCTGGCATGCGCCCAGTCGAGAAGGCGCGCATGGGTGTCTTCTTCCTTGTCTTCCTCATCGCTTTCCGGCTTGTTCACAATTCCCGCGGGGATGAGGAACAGGGCAAGCGCACCGGCGATCGCGATGCCGGGATCCGTCAGTCCGCTGAGGAGCGGGATGTCATCCAGCAGCGGACGGAACAACCAGAGGACCGCCATGGTGCTGAAGATGATCGCTACCCGCGTTTCAGGCTTACTCATGGGACCAAGGGCTCGCAGCTGAGCACGCACTTCATCATGTCCGTGGGTGATGTCTTCGTCCGTGGCGCCAAGATCAAACCGGTAGATAATCCGCGTCAGCAGGAACCAGACCGTTGGCAGCATGATGATCACCAAAGGCATGGCGAGCATCATCCAGCCGGCGAATGACACCTCAAACCCGAACTCCTGTGCGAAGAATGCTGCAAACAGGGCGTTGGGCGGTGTGCCGACAAGCGTGGCAATGCCGCCGATGCTGGCGCTGTAGGCAATGGCCAGCATGGTTGCGAGGCCGAAGCGTTGTGCATCCTGATGACTGGCGTGGGGACTGTTGAGGATCACCACTGAGACGACCGACGCTGCGATCGGCAGCATCATGATGGTTGTCGCCGTGTTGGAGACCCACATGCTCAGGAAGGCGGTGGCGGCCATGAACCCGGCAATCAGCCGTGTGGGCGACGCGCCGGCACGCACCGCAATGGACAGTGCGATACGGCGATGCAGGTTCCAGCGCTGCATGGCCTGGGCAACGAGAAATCCACCCATGAACAGGAAGATCAGCGGATGGCCGTAGGAGGCCGCCGTGGGCCGGATGGGCTGGATGCCCAGCAAGGGAAACGCCACCAGCGGAACCAGTGCCGTTGCTGCGAGCGGCACCGCCTCTGTTGCCCACCAGAAAGCCATGAGAGAGGCGACTGCGAGCGTCATCCAGGCCGCCTGCGGCATGCCTTCAGGCGCACCGATGGCGACCAGCACACAAAAGCTGATGATGCCGGCGACGAGCCCACTCAGCCGGTGTCGCGGGTGCGGACGACCGGCAAGGTCAGCAGCGGCAAGCACGCGTAACGTGGTCTTGTGTGATGCCGGCTGGTCAGGATCCGCCATCCGCACTCAGCCTTGCAGCTTAGCGGACGTAGACGCGTACTTCGTTGGCTGTCACGTCACCGCGCGTTGTTGCGGACAGGCGGATACGATCCGCAGGCAGGCCCATTTCGTTCATGGTGCGCACAACAGACTCAGCATTGCGGCGTGACTGGCTCTGCCCAAGCTGCACCCGGTCCGGGCTGCCTGCTGACGGGCTTACGGCCACCACATCGAACTGCGCGGCAGGGCGCACTTCAAGCGCGCGGCTGAGAGCCGTGTAGAGCGCCTGCTGATACTGAACATTGGGGCGGTCAAAGCGGATGGTCACCAGAGCCGGGGACCCGGCAGCCGGAGCTGGACGTGACGCGGCCGTTGCAGCGGGCGGTGCGATATTGGACACGGCAAGCCCGGAGCCGAAGAGTTCACCCGCCTTGATGGCGTTGGCCAGGGTCGTCAGGCTGGAGCGCTCATTGGCCACATAGGTTGTCTGGCGGGCAATGTCATCACGCAGCTCAGTGAGCAGACGCTCGATAAGCACCGTCGTCTGGCGGGTTTCATCCTGAAGGATGCGCAGCTGCCGGTGATCTTCTTCAATGGCGCCGGACAGGGAGAATGTCGCCTGGGTCGCTTCCAGAAGGTAGTTCGCTGTTGAGGCATTGGTCGCGATTTCTGTCGAGAGACCGGACATGGTGTTGATGTCCGCTGAAATGGCATCCAGTTCGGCCTGGGCCGAGTTCCACTGGGTCACAAGTTCCGGGTTGCCCGGCGTCGTGCCGCGCTGCAGGCGGGACGTGATGGCACCCTTTGTTTCATGATAATCGCGGGAGTTTGCCGTCGCGCGGGCGCGCGCCGTGTTTACCCGGCCGGTCTGCGACACCATGGTGCCCTGCAGGCCGCGCAGTTCTTCGCGCAGGCTTTCCACCTTGGCACCGACGCTGGTGCCGGTGTTACGGCCGGCGGTGACGCTCAGCGCTTCAAAGCTGCGTGGTGAGACGCCGACATCCGTTGTCACGCCGGTTGTGCCGGCATCGTTGGATGCGGATGTGGTGCTGCCGCCTGAATTGCCGAACAGGTCTGAATCCTGAAGTGCCGCACAGCCGCTCAACAGCAAGGCCGCGCCGGCGGCAAAAGCCAGCGTAGACAGTTTGAGGGAGTGGGCGCGGGGAGCATTTACAATCTGAGGGGTGGTCATCGCGCGCTCTTGTTACCCTTTGTGTCTTGCAGAAAGGCTTTGCTTCTCAGGTAAAGCGACCGGCACCGGACCACTGCCCGGCGAAAACCGCCACTGTTCTCCTGGAAGACTGGCCCCCTGAAACCGGATACACCCGCACAGAGCAGACGACCGGTTGATTACGGATACCGGGTCCCGACGCCTGAAGCTTTTGGGGTGCTTCACGTGGTACCGGCAAATTGGATGTTTGCACTGCATCTAATAGTGCAGCGCGAAAGCGAAGTCACTCTAACCAATGCGGAATCCCCCCACAAGCGCGGCTTTTATGGTGAATCGGGTGATTTTCGGCCCAATTGAGCGTGTCGGACGGCCATGAGAGCCCTGCAGCGTCCCAAAACCGATGCGTCAGGCTGACATGACAGCTGAATCGCGGCGTTCCTGCGGTTTGCCCCTTGCACTTGGATGCGTGGTGCATTAGAGCTTCACGCCTTCGCGGGCAGGGCACATATTCCCTGCATCATTGCCCCTGCATCACCACGCCGGGCGCCGGTCCTGCACTTCAGGCCCGATCAACCGTGAAACCTGCGCCGGTAGCTCAGCTGGATAGAGCACCAGACTACGAATCTGGGGGTCGGGAGTTCGAATCTTCCCCGGCGCGCCACTTTTTCCATAACACTTATGATCGCGTTGTGCGGGCGACGAATTGCTGGATTCCGCCGTCAGGACTCCTCTACAGAAAGCATGGTTCTATAGGTCAGAGATACGCGTCGTTCGCGAGGCTTGCGCAACCCGCGAACTAGATCTGACTTGCGGGCCGGGATCCCGTGCGCCCACTCAAAGCGGGCAGCCCCTCCAAAAACAAGCAGGCTTCCAGGTTCAAGCAAAAGGCTGACCTTCGCATCATTACTCTTTTTGCTAAAAACAAACTCGCATTGGGACCCCAACGAAAGCGACGCGATTACCGGACCAAAACACGGAACGCAGTCAACGTGCGGCGCGATCCCCTGCCCAGGCTCATATTCGTTCACGATGATCTGGCTTGGCTGTTCGTCAAACAGACCGGTACTGCAAAGCAAATCACACTCTGGCCGGAGAGCTGTTGGAAGTGGGCCAACATAGGCATCAGCCGAGACATGCCGAGCGCGGTAGTCATACAGCCAACCATAGTGCTGGACCCGCCGGCGCAGATCATCTCGCCAGTGCTGATCATCAATCCAGCCAAGCAATTCCGACTCCCGCGTTGAGGACACGAAATCAGGGATCAGCACAGAGCCCGGGGGCAGCTCAGGGAGGGCCTCCGTCAAGATTTTGTTCATGAGAATACTCGCCACTTTGGTCTGAAAACCCAAGTGCTGAACGAGTCATATTGAACTGGTGCACTGTCCGGGCCGTCTGTATTCACATGCACGTATCCTGCGAAATCCTCGGGACGGAATGGGTAGATCTCGGGGGCGTCAAAACCCGCGGCACTCGCCGCATCAGGCAGATTGAATACTCCAAGATAGTGGGGACTGTTTACAATAGAGGTCGCCACCAACCCAGGGGGCAAAAGGCAACTTTTGGCAGACCGTAGAAACCGCCGCATCATTACATGGTTTCGTTTCTGCCGTGGACAGGATCTCTGCCGTGGACGTTAGGAAACTGAAAAATGATGAGCTGGAACTGCTGCGGACCAATTGACCTGGTTAGTTTGGTCGCATCAACATTATGCTCTACACGCGACCCGAGTGATCTCAGTTGAGCAGCATTTTGTTTAGCCGTGTTCGACACCTCCGTGTCCGGCTCGAAGGTGGTCGCCAACAGGTTTCGCGCATGATGTGAACTCATCTTCGCCAGACTCAGAGCAAAACTGAGATTTCCTTCACCAACCAGCAGCGTGGCACCCGTAGCTACTCGTTTCGAAAAATCAAAAGAAGCCTTCTTCGCCTCAAGCAGACACCGATATCTTCGATATGCGTTATCTAGTTTTATCTTGCGGACGAGTGTCTTCGGGCTGGGTTCGTAAGTCGATGCAGGGTGGTGTGTGGGGTTTGTGGCCCCAGATACCAGCTGGATTTAGCTTGATGCATTTGAAAGTCCTTAAAGTTTGCGACATGCAATTTTCTCATGACCTTCAGGACCGGGGATAAGTCCAGCTAGATAGGCTGTAGCGCAAAGCGTCCGATTGGTCTTAGCGGCCTAGCTGCTCATTCCAGTCAGCTAAAGTGTTGAAAAGCTCATTCGCACTTTCTTCGCTGATGCGCGCCACTCCCCCCAAAAAAACTCAAGTGAACTTGCCTCGCTTACACGCACTGTCCCCTTCGTGGTCTGTGTCGAAACGCGCGCCCTGAGGCCTGTCAGATCACGCCTCACCCCTTCTGACAGGTTCGTCATGGGGATGTCCCGCATGTGATTGGCAGGTGATCGGCAGTTCGACGCACAAGTGTTTTCAACGTGACCGTGGATTGCGGTTGGGCGGGGGCGCTCAGGAAAAACACTTCAAGGCTGGACCTCACAATGAAATTGATACCTTCCCTTCGCACTCACGTGGCGCATACCACAGCACTTGCTGCCATTGCCTGCCTCACCTCTACAGCGGCACTCGCCGAGGACAACGGGCATGACTGGTACCTGTCGCTTAATGGCGGGGCGAGCATTCATACGGACGATGTCGCGTTTTCCAACGGGACCAACACTGTGGAAACGGATTTCGACACAGGCTTTACCTTTGGGGGCGCTGTTGGCTATCGCTGGCACGACCACACTTTCGGCGGCTTCGTGCCACGTACCGAGCTGGAAGTCAGCTACACGGAAAATGACGCGGACACGATCGATTTTTCCGGCAATGGCGCCGGCAATGAAGTGGTTGCGGATGGCAGCCAGATCTCGAATGTCGGTATCTACGGCAACCTGTTCTTCGACCTGCCCAACGTCGTCAGCAACGACATCACGCCGTATATCGGCGGTGGCGTGGGCCTCAATATCGTGAACCACAATCTGCTCTATGGAGCAGGCGGGCTGAACCTCAATGATGACGGCGATACGGTCTTCGCCTGGCATGTAACGGCCGGCGCGAGCTATGCCCTGACAGACCAGCTTTCAACCTTTGTGGATGTCGGCTTCCGCCAGGCCGTTGATGCGGGCAGTGTGCGGCGCGCCGGCAGCCGGGCGCTGGCTGGACCGGCAGGCGGAACATTCGAAGACGACATCAACTCGATTGTGGTGCGCAGCGGTCTTTCGATCGATTTCTAAAGCCTGTGGGCCGGCCTTTTGCCGGGCCGGCCCCACATTTCGTCGCCGGCCGGCTTTCTGACTCTGCACTCCCTGATTAATGATAGTTTCTAATTTGAATTCGCCCGCTATATAGTCCGGCGCAGAATTCAGGGACCTGTCACCAAGGGGAGAGCTTAAATGTCAGACATTCTGGCGAAGGCGGCGCACTACATCGATGACGGCGTTTATGAAGGTGCCGGGCTGATCAATCGGCCGACAACCGAGCTCTCCGAGGTCGCGGACGGTGTCGCGATCATCGAAGCGTTCAGTCATGTGGTGGCGCTCAAATCAGGTGATGGTCTCGTTCTGTTTGATACCAGCCTCGATGCGTTCGCCGGCGGTGTCATCAAGTCCCTGCGCCGGTGGACCGAGGAACCGGTCACCCATGTGTGTTACACACACGGGCATGCGGATCACGTGGGCGGCACCGGCGCCATAATGTGTGAAGCCTGCGAGAAAGGACACACACGGCCACAGGTCGTTGCGCATGAGAATGTCAGCCCCCGCTTCCGCCGCTATGAGCTGACCAACGGGTATAACTTCACGATCAACGCCCGGCAGTTTGCCCCGGCAACCGAACTGAAGATGGGCAGCGGTGCCTCCAATGCGGATGGACCACCGCAGCCGCGCCGCTTCGGGCCGGACCCGTGGGTTGATCCGGATACGACGTTTCGGGATGCCATGACATTGCGGGCGGGTGACCTCACCTTCCAGCTCAATCATGCCATCGGCGAAACGGACGATCATCTGTGGGCCTGGATTCCCGAACACAAAGCCATCTGCTCCGGTGATTTTGTCACCTGGGTATTCCCCAATGCGGGTAATCCCCAGAAAGTGCAGCGCTACCCGCTGGAATGGGCCAAGGCATTGCGTGACATGGCCGCCAAGGAGCCTGAACTGCTGCTGCCGGCCCACGGGCTTCCCATTGAGGGCAAGGCGCGCATTGCGTCCGTGCTCGACACCATCGCGACTGCGCTGGAACTGCTGGTTCAGCAGGCGCTGGAGATGATGAACAACGGGGCCCGGTTTGATGAGATCCTGCACTCGGTCAAGCTGCCGTCCCACTTCATGGACAAGCCCTATCTGAAACCGGTCTATGATGAGCCGGAATTCATCCTGCACAATGTCTGGCGGCTTTATGGCGGATGGTATGACGGCAATCCATCCCGGCTGAAGCCGGCGCCGGATGCGGCCCTGGCGCAGGAGATGATCGCGCTGGCGGGCGGGATCGCCCCCGTTGTTGCCCGTGCACAGGCCCTGGCCGAGAGCGGAAATGAAGCAGACATGCGGCTTGCATGCCATCTGGTGGAATCAGCCGCGCTTGCAGAGCCGGACAACCGGGAAGCACACGCCGCGCGCGCCGACATCTATGGTGCGCGGCGCAAGACCGAGCTTTCGTTGATGTCGAAAGGCATCTTCGGGTGGGCGGAGCGGGAATCACGGCTGAAGGCCGGCGAGAACGACGTCTAGGACAGCCGCTCAGAACAGGCTCACCACCGGCGACGGGTTTTCGTCTTCGTCCAGCAGGGTACGCAGCTGGACCAGCATGGCGGCATCTGACCGGGTCATCCCTGTTGCGATGGTTATCTGCGCACCGGTTTCATCCAGGCGCGGGCGGCCTTGCGCATCTCTTGCCACGATCTTGTATGTGTCCGTCTCGCGGTCATGGGCGACACCCCAGGGCGCAGGTGTTGCATCCAGCAGCCATTGCTGGAAAAGGCTTTTGACGCGGGCATCCAACACTGGCGCTGTTCCACTTCCCGTCATGACGTCGACCATCGCACAGATGGAATCACAGTGACTGTTCTCGTGGAGTCTCGCAGAGCATCGTTGCTTTTCTCAAGTATTTCCCGACGGCTACCTGAACAAGGCGTTAGCCAACTCCTTCAAACATGACAGGCCCGAGCGCATTGCGCCCGGGCCTGGACCTTGAGTCATGTGCGCGATGTCAGGCCGCTTTGCGGTAGGGAATGCTTGCTTTGGGATAGGCGATGATATTGCCCTCAATCCCGGAGCCTGCGCGATAGGCGGTGAGCGTCTTTTCGCTGAGATGCACCCACCCACCAACCAGCAGCGTTCCATCATCAAGGGTGATGGGTTCACCGAGCCTTTCAATGAACTCCGGGTTGGCACTGGACTGGAACTCCAGCAGTTTCGGCGGCATTTCGAAGATCACGCGATCCGCCCCCACACCCAACAGGAACTCGACAAACGCCACCCCGATTTCGGCGAGCGTCTGCCGCCGCTCTTCGGTGGAAAGTTCGGGCGCAGCACTCATGCGTGTGCCTTCCCACACCTTCGGGTCCTTGGGAATTGGCCGGGTCTGGATGATGTTCGGCCAGACATGTTCTGCGAGATAGGGCTGGGTGGTCGGAATAAGACGCATCCCCCCCATTACTTCACCCGTCTCAGGGCGCCGCTTGATCAGATAGACGGTCGCCGGGGTATCAAACTGGTCATATTCAAGGTTGTCAAAATGCGGAATATCCCAGCCTTCACGTTCTATGAACAGCCGGTAGCGCATGCGGTGATAGTCCACCAGGGCGTCACCAAATTCGTTTGCTGTCGAGAATGTCATGCACTCAATCATTGAAGCCTCCTGCTTAACTGAGGTCTTCATTCGGTTCGATTCTGTGCATCACCACACCTATGAAGGTAAGGAGTTGACCCGGCACGACTCAGTTTTATCCGGATTAGGAAGGTTTGAAACAGCTCTGAAAACCGGCGAATCTTCACCCCTTTCCCTGAAGCCGACGGGCCGGGTATGGTGTAATCATGAGCAAAAAAACTGATCTGATTGTCGGGCCGGCGTCCCGAAACTACTACTCACAGCGCCTGCGGCTTCATTATGTGGACTGGGGCAACCCGGATGCGCCGCCGCTGCTGCTTGTTCACGGGGGCCGCGACCACTGCCGCAACTGGGACTGGGTGGCGGAAGAGCTTCGCCATGACTACCACATTATCGCACCGGACCTGCGCGGCCATGGTGACAGCCAATGGATGGTGGGCGGCACCTATGTCATCAACGACTATGTCTATGACATTGCCCAGCTCATTCATCAGCTGAAGCTTGCACCGCTCAAGATCCTGGCGCACTCCTTCGGCGGCGCGATCTCGCTGCGCTACGCAGGCATCTATCCGGAAACCGTCGAAAAACTGGTCGCCATCGAAGGTCTGGGGCCACCGCCCAAGATGCTCGCTGAACGCGCGGGCAAGCCTGCCGACGAACGCCTGTCAGGCTGGATCGACCAGATGCGCGGGCTGTCGGGACGCACGCCGCGCAAGTATCCCGAGCTGGAAGATGCGGTGAAGCGGATGCAGGAAGAAAACCCGCATCTGAGCCCAGAACACTCCCGGCACCTGACTGTCCACGGCATGATCCAGAATGAAGACGGCACCTGGTCATGGAAGTTCGACAATTATGTGCGTGCCTTTCCGCCGGACCGGTGGGATTCAGAGGAGACGAACGCGCTTTGGGGTCGCATCGAATCACCAGTCATGCTTGTGCGCGGCACCGACAGCTGGGCCTCCGATCCGGTAAAGGACGGGCGCATCAACGCCTTCAAGAATGCCAAAGCCGTCAATGTGGAAGGCGCCGGGCACTGGGTTCATCACGACAAGTTCGATGAGTTCATGGGTCTTGCCCGCGACTTCCTCAAAGACTAATCATCAGCATACGAACGGATAGCATGACCCAGCAGCTCTTTATTGGCCGCGGTGCCATAGACCAGCACCTGTCGCTGAAACTGGCCAATCGTCACGGGCTTATTGCGGGCGCGACCGGGACAGGCAAGACCGTGTCGCTGCAGATCCTTGCAGAGGGCTTTTCTGAGGCTGGCGTGCCGGTGTTCATGGCGGACGTCAAAGGTGACCTGTCCGGTATGTCGCAATCAGGTGTCGAGAAGGACTTTCTGGAAAAGCGCGCCAAGGAAGTCGGGCTGGAAAAGACCTACGAGTACAAGTCCTTTCCAACCGTGTTCTGGGACCTTCTCGGAAAGCAGGGCCACCCGATCCGCACAACCGTTTCGGAAATCGGCCCGCTGTTGCTCGCCCGTCTGCTGGAACTCAACGACACCCAGGAAGGTGTGCTGACGATTGCCTTCCGGCTTGCTGATGAAGACGGACTGCTGCTTCTCGACCTCAAGGATCTGCGCGAGATGCTGGTGTTCATGTCCGAGAACACCAAGGACATCTCCGGCCGCTACGGCAATGTCACCACCGCCTCCATTGGCGCAATCCAACGCCGGCTGCTGACACTTGAAACACAGGGCGGGGACAAGTTCTTCGGCGAGCCTGCGCTGCGGCTGCAGGACCTAATGCGTACTACCTATGACGGGCGCGGACAGGTGAACATTCTGGCGTCGGACAAGCTTATCCAGGCGCCTCAGCTATATGCGACTTTCATGCTGTGGCTGATGTCAGAACTGTTTGAAGAACTGCCAGAGGTGGGCGACCCGGATAAGCCGAAGCTCGTCTTCTTCTTTGATGAAGCGCATCTGCTGTTCGACGATGCGCCCAAGCATCTTGTGGACAGGATTGCCCAGGTCGTGAAGTTGATCCGCTCAAAGGGCGTCGGCATCTACTTTGTGACGCAGAACCCGCTGGACGTGCCGGATGAAGTGCTTGGCCAGCTGGGCAACCGCATCCAGCACGCGCTTAGGGCATTCACACCTCGCGACCAGAAGGCGGTGCGCGTGGCGGCGGATACATTCAGGGCCAATCCGAACCTGGACACATCGGAAGTCATTACCCAGCTGGGCGTTGGCGAAGCCCTTACTTCGACACTCGGTGAAAAGGGCGTGCCCGGCATTGTGGAACGCACCCTGATCCGGCCGCCGCGCTCGCGGCTTGGGCCTGCCACACCGGACGAGCGCAAAGCGGCACTTGCTGCGAGCCCTGTCGGCGCGGCGTATGACACGTCCATCGACCGGGAATCCGCATACGAAATTCTGCAGAAACGCCGCGCTGAACTGGAAGCCGAACGCGCAGCAGCGGAGAAAGCAGCGACCGCTGAAAAGGAGCGGATCGCTCGGGAGAAAGCGGAAGCACGGGCGCGTCCCAAGCCATCACGACGCCAGGGCGCGACGGAGGCATTCATCAAGTCCATGGTGCGTCAGGTCGGACGGACTCTCGGGCGCGAACTCATCCGCGGCATTCTTGGATCGCTGAAGCGGTAACGCGTTACCCGTCAGGGCCGGGGGACTTTCCCGCACGGTCGCATGAAATCCGGCTGCATCGGTCGAACGACCAATGCGTGCATTCCAATTTTGTACAACTTTTACGTTTATTTTACCCGTTCCATTCTCAACTGGGGTTGCGCCGCTGAAAAGCGGTCGACATGAGAGGGGAAAATCATGGGTGTGTTTAATCGCGGCGCCAAAGGTGCCGGAAAAAAGCCAGCGCGCACAAAAAAGTCCGCGAAGGTTTCCGAGAATTCCGTTGAAACAGCCGTTCTTGCCTTGGCCGCGGGGGACCCTGTTGTCCTGCCTGACGGCGCACGTGACGGCGCCGCCGGCGCGCAATGGCAGGCCATCGCCACTATTGCGGACAGGATGGACCAGGCCGCACAGCTGGCACAGATGGTCGATGAGATGCCGATCAACGTGATGAAGTGCGATCCTGAGGATTTCAAGATCAACTACATCAACAAGACGAGCCTTGAGACCTTGCGGTCGATTGAGCATCTGCTGCCGATCAAGGTCGACGAAATCGAAGGCGCGACAATTGATGTCTTCCACAAGAACCCGGTGCATCAGCGCACCATGCTCTCCGACCCGGAGAACCTGCCGCACAAGGCACTTATTCAGCTGGGGCCCGAGAAGCTTGAACTCAATGTGTCCGCCATCACCAATCCTGACGGCAGCTATGCCGGCCCCATGGTGAGCTGGAGCGTTGTCACGGCACAGATCGCCATCGCTGAGAAAGTGAAAGGCGTTGTGGATGTTGTCGCATCGGCGTCAACCGAACTTGATGCGACCGCCCGCGGCATGACAGGGACGGCGGAAGAAGCCAACAGCCGGTCAGCCACCGTTGCATCGGCCTCTGAAGAAGCCTCCACCAACGTCCAGACTGTTGCCGGCGCAGCTGAGGAGCTGGCCAGCTCGGTCCAGGAAATCGGACGTCAGGTGGCACAATCCTCCCAGATTGCCGGGCGCGCAGTGGATGAAGCGACGCGGACCAACCAGACGGTTCAGAGCCTTGCTGAAGCAGCCGGGCGGATTGGCGACGTGGTGAGCCTGATTACCGACATTGCCAGCCAGACGAATCTGCTTGCGCTCAATGCCACGATTGAGGCGGCACGTGCAGGTGAAGCAGGTAAGGGGTTTGCGGTTGTGGCGTCAGAGGTGAAAGCCCTTGCCACACAGACAGCGAAAGCGACTGAAGACATCGGCACACAGATCTCATCGATACAGGATGTGACCTCGAGCGCCGTGGAAGCCATCGCCTCCATTCAGTCAACGATCGACGAGATTTCGTCCATCTCCACGGCCATTGCAAGTGCTGTCGAAGAACAAGGCAGCGCGACGCAGGAGATCGCGCGCAATGTTCAGGAGGCCGCCGCAGGCACACAGGAGGTGTCCGCCAACATCTCGGGTGTCTCCTCTGCTGTGAGCGAGACCGGCTCTTCGGCCCAGGAGGTTCTGTCTGCTGCGGGTGAGTTGTCTGAGCATGCGTCACAGCTGCGGTCTGAAATCCAGGGCTTCCTGGAACATATGAATGCTGCCTAAGCGGCAGCAATCGGGGCAGAGTGCGTAGCCGCACTCCATGAGAGCCGGGATCCGTTACATAAACGGGTCCCGGTTTTCGTTTGTGCTGTTCAATCCACCAATGGATATGACTTTGTTTGCAGTTGGACACTAGACTTCTCCCACCCGCACCACGAAAGCCTATGCCTAGCTGCGCCTTGCCACGCCGGGCCAGGCCATCTGGAGTTGACCAATTGACCCTTCACGGGAGCCAGTCATGACCCCCCATAGACGGCGCAGGCGTTTTCTGTCCCGGTTGCGGCGTCGCGAGTTGTCCTTGCTGGAATGGGTGGTGAGCGCTTTGGTGGTGGTCTTTTTCGTGATGCCCGTCGGTCTGATCCTGCTCTATCGCGTGGTGCCACCGCCGCTCACCAGCATGATGGTTCTGCGTCTGTTTGAGGGGCAGGGCATCACGCGGGACTGGGTCCCCATGGCGGAGATTGCGCCATCGGTCCGCTATGCGGTGATTGCGTCTGAAGACAATACGTTCTGCACCCATGGCGGCGTTGACTGGACGGCCCTGAGACGCGCCCTGGATGCCGAGATCGACGGCGGCAGCCGCGGCGGCGCCAGCACGATCACCATGCAGACAGCGCGTAATCTCATGCTCTGGCCGCATCGTAGCTATATCCGCAAGGGTCTGGAGCTGTATGTGGCCACCCTTATTGACGCCCTATGGCCGAAGGAGCGGATTTTCGAGGTTTATCTGAATATTGCGGAATGGGGGCCGGGAGTCTTCGGTATTGAGGCGGCGGCACAGCACCATTTCGGTGTGGCTGCGAAAGACCTGACAGAAAGAGAAGCAGCGCGGCTGGCAGTGATCCTGCCCAACCCCATCGAGCTCCATGCGACAGCATCTACAGGGCATGTCACGCGTCAGGCAGCGGTTGTGCGCCGGAGAATTGGCCAGTTGGGGCCGCTTTTGAACTGTGTCAGACCGGCAATATGACACACACACTATTGGTTAAAGTGCGTTAACTTCTTAACTTTCACTTGGCCCGTTGTAATCTGTAACTCCCTGAGCCAGTGCGTAGCAGGCAAGTCGAATAGAGCGTGGGACTTTTACCTTCTCCCCGTCACGCTCTCCTTTTTCATAATACTGAATGATCCGTGGCTTGAGGCCAAGTGATTTTGCGGCGTCTTTCTGAGACATGCCCAAAGACTTTCTCCAGCGTTTGAAGTCTTTCTCATCCATATCACTCTTGCCCCGGCCTTATGGCCCTTAACGTATGGTTTACGCACCCTGTGCGCTTTTTTCTTGACGTCTGCGCACGCTGTGCGTATATAGGATGCATATTACGGTTTTATGACAGCGCTGACACACAGCGATGTCTTGGACCGACAGAACGGAGAGCCACAGATGCTGCAGAATATGATGTACTGGCTCTCTTTCGGGACCACCTCCCGGAAGGAGCAACGCAACCCGCGCCATCCCTATGCGGGCCACACTGCCGAAGACGTAAGGTCTTTCGCGCGCCGCATGGCCTTTTACCGGGCGCACCCTCATCACTAGGGCAAATCCTGGTCAGACGCGATGAGTCATGAAAAAGGCGGACCTGCATGCAGGTCTGCCTTTTTCATTTCTTGTCGTCCGGTGTGCGGGGGCGCTATGCAGCCACCAGCCTTGCCAGCTCCACGAACGCTGCCTGATCTCCCCGCGGAACGGCAATCAGTGGTACATCGCCGGTGAAGCGCCGAATGGCGGTGCAGGTTTCCTCAAGCGGAATGCCTGCATCCTCCGTCTCGCTGATGACAATGGCGACGGGGGACAGGTTCCTGTGCTCCAGGGCTTCAAGGGCGGTCAGGGTATGGCTGATGGTTCCCAGATAACTCCCGACCACAAGGATCGGCGTTGCCCTGAGGTCGGTCATGAAGTCACGCATGGTATGGGTGTCATCCACCGGCACCAGCACGCCCCCTGCCCCTTCGACAATGAGTATTGTGTCATCGTCCAGCGCCACGCGCGCCTCATTGCAGTAGGCGATCACCTCGCTGTAGGGGACGGTCAGTCCCTCCCGTGCGGCTGCCATGTCCGGTGCCAACGCGGCTGTGTATCGCCAGGGTGATACCCGGTCGATGGCCTGCTCATTTGCCTCCTGCCCAAGCGCCTCAAGAATGAGAACAGTATCGCTGCCGTCCCGGGTGGCGGCGGTAAAGTCTGTAATCAGGGGTTTGAGGGCATCGACAGGCCGGCCCGCCTGACGCAGGGCACGGATCAGACCTGTTGTGACATAGGTCTTGCCGATTTCAGTGCCGGAAGAAGTAACAAAGAAAGTACGCTTACTCATGCTGCGGGACGCCTTATAATCCGTTCACGGACCAAAGTGGCCAATCGTGAAATGTCGTGTGGTGTATGCTCTGCCATGAAGGTCAGCCGCAACCGGGCCGTTCCGGCAGGTACGGTGGGGGGACGAATGGCCGTCACCAGATATCCCTCTTCAAAAAGCATGTCGGATGCTGCCAGTGCCTCCTGTTCATCGCCGATGATGACAGGCACGATGGGGCTTTGCGGGTCCGGCAGTCCGGCCTCGCGGCAGAAGCGCGCAGCGTTTGCGACAGGCTTTTCGATCAATGCCTTGTCGGCCTCAATGATCTCAAGTGCGGCTTTGGCTGCGGCAACACTCGCAGGCGGAAGACCGGTTGAGTAGACAAGGGTCCGCGCGCGGCTCTTGAGCAGGTCGATGACCGATTGCGACGCGCAGAGATACCCGCCAAAGCCACCAACGGCCTTGGACAAGGTGCCCATCTGCAGGGGGATATCGAGGCGGGTTTCGCCGAACGCATGGGCCGACCCGCGGCCACCCCCGATGACGCCCAGACCATGCGCATCATCAGTCATAAGCCAGACATCATGGGTGTTTGCCAGGGCGACCATCTCCGGCAGGGGCGCAAGGTCGCCATCCATGGAGAACACGCCGTCCGTCACAAGCAGTGCGTTGCGGGCGGACGCCCTTTGGCTCGCCAGCAGCTGCTCGAGGTGCTGCATGTCATTATGCCGGAAGATGTGTACCCGGGCCCCGGACATCCGCGCGCCGGACATAAGGCAGGCATGGCTCAGTTCATCCGCAAACACCACGTCGCCTGTGCCGACAAGGCTTGGAATAATGCCCGTATTGGCCAGATAGCCAGCGCCGAAGATCAGCGCAGCCTCAGCACCCTTGAGGCGCGCGAGATGCGCCTCAAGGTCTGCGAACAACGGATGATTGCCGGTGACCAGGCGGGAGGCCCCTGATCCGACGCCGAACGCATCCACCGCTTCGCGCGCCGCGGCCTTGACCGCGGGGTGCTGGGACAGATTGAGATAGTCATTGCAGCAAAAGGAGATGACGTCCCGTGCCGCGCGGCGGGCTATGCCGGCGGGGCCGCGTGCGGTATCACTCAATTCACGCCGCTGTCCGCGACTGGCAAGGTCACGGAGTTTGGCTTCGGCATAGTCATCAAGGCTTGGCATAGACCCTCTTATGCTTCGGGGATTGGTACGTCGGGATTGGGCTTGTTCCTGAGGTGCGTGCCACTATGCTCTGCCGCCTACCCGCCCTCAAGGATTTCTCACCGCACTCATGGCTGATACCCACCCCACCTGGCTGACCGACGGGTTTGACCATATCTGGTTGCCCTACACCCAGATGCAAGACGCTCCCCTGCCCGCCCCGATAGCGCGGACGCAAGGCTGCAAGCTCATCATGGCAGATGGCCGTGAGCTGGTTGACGGTGTGGCGTCGTGGTGGACAGCGGCGCATGGCTACAACCATCCACACATACGCGAAGCGGTGATCCGTCAGGTTGAAACACTGCCGCATGTGATGCTGGGCGGCCTTGCGCACGAGCAGGCCTACACGCTCGCCTCCCGCCTGGCGAAGATGGCGCCCGGTGATCTGTCCCGTGTGTTCTTTTCCGAGTCCGGGTCGGTGTCTGTGGAGATCGCCATGAAGATGGCAGTGCAGTACTGGATCAACAAGGGCGTGACGGGGCGGTCCCGGTTCGTCTCTTTCACCGGCGGCTATCACGGCGACACCTTCGCCACCATGTCGGTGTGCGATCCTGAAGAAGGCATGCATTCACTGTTTGCGGGATTGCTGGCGGACCAGATCATTACCGATCTGCCGGTAGATGCTGCAAAGCAGGATGCCTTTGATGCTGTGCTGGCGTCGCGCAAGGACGAGATCGCAGCGGTGGTCATGGAGCCGCTGGTTCAGGGCGCAGGCGGCATGATCATGCACTCCCCTGAGACGCTGGCCTTCATCCGCGCGGCCTGCGACAGGCACGGCGTGCTGTTGATCCTGGATGAAATCTTCACGGGCTTTGGCAGGACAGGAACGCTGTTTGCCTGTGAACAGGCTGACATTGTGCCGGACATCATGACCCTGTCGAAGGCATTGACCGGCGGCACGCTGCCACTTGCGGCCACGCTGGCGCGCACGCATGTGTTTGATGCCTTCCTCTCTGACAGTGCTGAAACCGCACTGATGCATGGCCCGACCTATATGGGCAATGCGATGGGGTGTGCAGCAGCCAATGCGGCATTGGATTTGATCGAACGTGATCCGCCGGGTCCGCATGTGGCGCGCATCGAGCAGCAACTGCGCGCAGAGCTTGAGGCAGCGCGCGCACTGGATGGCGTTGTGGATGTGCGGGTCAAAGGCGCGATCGGGGTCATAGAGCTTGAGCCCCACGCGGATCATGACTGGATGAAAGCCGAATTCATTTCGCGCGGCGTCTGGATCAGGCCGTTCAACAATATTGTCTACACCACGCCCCCGCTGGTGATTTCAGCTGGCGACCTTTCGCAAATCACGGCCGCCATGGTGGATGTGGTCAGCGCCTGGGGCACACGCAAACGCAAAGAAAGTTAGAAGCATGGTCAAAGCGGTTATCTGGGATTTTGGTGGGGTGTTTACCTCAAGCCCGTTTGAGGCGTTCGCACGCTATGAGCGCGAACGCGGGCTCCCCGAAGACCTGATCCGGAAAATCAACTCGGCCAATCATCTCGACAATGCGTGGGCCAAGTTCGAGCGCTCCGACGTCACCATGGATGAGTTCGATGAGCTGTTCGCACAGGAAGCCAAGGCACTGGGCCATGACGTGAGGGGCCGCGACATCATTGCGCTTCTGTCCGGGGACGTGCGTCCTGAAATGCTTGCAGCCCTCAGAACCATCAAGGCCAAGGGCCTGCGGGTGAGCTGCATCACCAACAATGTCTCCGCCGGCGAAGGCGCGGGCATGGCCAGCAGCCACGAGAAGGCCAGGGCTGTTCAGGAAATCATGGATGAGTTCGAGCACATCATTGAGTCAAGCAAGGCGGGCGTGCGCAAACCCCATCCGCGGATCTATGAAATGGCGCTTGAGGCGTTGGGCATGGATGCGGCGGACGCGGTCTATCTCGATGACCTTGGCATCAACTGCAAGGCGGCCCACCAGGTGGGGATGAAAGCCATCAAGGTTACGAGTGCTGATCAGGCGCTGAGCGACCTTGAAGAGGTTGTCGGCTTCGCGCTTCGGTAAAGCCTGTGAGATGCGTCTGAATGCAAAAAGCCCCGGCCTTGGCCGGGGCTTTTCTATATCTGCTCAGCAGGATGATTAGTCGGAGATACCCAGGCGCGCCTGGGCATCCTTACGGGCTTTCTCAAGATCCGCGTCGCTGCGGCCAAGCTGGCCGGCGACGTTCTTGATCTGGTGCACTTCAAACCGGTGCAGCTCGCCGTCTGCATAGGCGACTTCCCACATCATTGAGAGAATGTCGATCTGCTCTTCGGAGCTGAAGTTCTTCTTCACGGCATTGGTGAACTGCCAGTTGTCGTAGTTTGACTTCTGACGCGCCGTCGCAATGTCGATGAGCGTCTGAGCATCGTCGGCATTCAGGTCAAAGCGCTCGCTGACAATGCGCTCCATGGCCGCGCGTTCGGTTTCGTCAAAGTCTTTGTCCAGACGCGCGCCTTCCACCATCAGCGCGGCGGCAGCGACCTGCTTCACGGAAAACGGGTCTGAAGATTCACCGCCCGGTGCGGCGCGGTGTTCAAGAAAGGCTACAATTCGATCAAGCATTTTTCGCTTCCCCTTGCGAGCGCACCATCGTTCCGGTGCTTTGGGGGGTGTATCTGCCTCGCCGGCAGATACACCCCTTACTCGAGTACTTAGTGTTTCGCAGTTAGTGAGCCAAGATGCCCGAAGGCGCTTTGATTGGCGCACGGCGCGGGAACACCATGTCCAGAACCACGGCGATGGCAGGCAGCACCGTGATAGCCATGATCATGTTCGTGAGGAACATGAAGGTGAGCAGCAGACCCATGTCAGCCTGGAACTTCAGCGGTGAGAAGGTCCAGGTGCTCACGCCCACCGCAAGGGTGATGGCGGTGAACACAACTGCCATGCCGGTCTCGAACATTGACTGCTTGAAGCTGTCGGTGATGTCGAGGCCTTCAGACAGATGGAACTGCAGGCGGTTGTAGATGTAGAACGCGTAGTCCACGCCGAGACCCACGGCCAGCACCATCACCGGCAGGGTTGCAACCTTGAGGCCGATTTCCAGCTCCTTCATGAACCAGTAGCCCAGGAAGGTGGCCAGCGTCAGCGGCACACAGCAACAGATCGTCGCGCGCCAGTCGCGGTAGGTCAGGTACACCAGCAGAATAATGGTCGCGTAGACGTAGAGCATCATCGGCAGTTCAGAGGTTTCAATTTCCTCATTGGTGGCTGCCTGCACGCCCACATTACCTGATGCCAGGCGGATCGTGACGTCATCGCGCGGGTTGGCTTCACGCCATGTCTTCACACCCGCGATCACGTTTTCAATCGTTGTTGCCTTGCTGTCATCGGTAAAGATCTGCAACGGCAGGGTTGTGCAGTCCACGTCGAGAAGACCGGAAGACGTTGGAACCGGACCCACAGCCTGCACGAGTGCGAACTTGTTCCGCGGCAGGGTCTGATACTTCAGGTTGCCTTCGTTCCAGCCGGCTGACGACGCCTTGGCAGCGGTCGGCAGTGAAATCACAGCCGCCACACCTTCACGGTTCGACATGTACCAGGAGAACCGAGCGAGATAGTTCATGACGTCATGATCGATACACGCTTCTGACGGTGTCTCGTTGATGACGGTCAGCAGGTTGAGGCCAAGAGCGAACTTGTCCACCACAAAGCGGCTGTCCTGATTATAGCGCGCGTCTTCACGCAGCTCAGGTGCACCGGCATGGAGGTCACCCACGTGACGGCCTGTGCTCTGCCAGAAGGCAACGGCGAAGAGCACGATGCTGCTGAAGAAGATGACCACAGCGACGCGTGGCTCGGCCAGCTTGCCCACATGCGCCATGACGCGCAGGCGGAAGTCGCGGGCCTTGTTGGCGCGGTCAACAAACTTCTCGTCAAAGGAGAAGTAGCTGGCCATCAGCGGCAGCATCACGAGGTTGGTGACGATCTTGAGGGCCACACCAATAGAGGCGGTGATGGCGAGTTCCTGGATCATGCCGATCGGGATGAGGATCAGCGTACCAAAGCCCACAAGGTCAGTGATGAGGGCCATGGAGCCGGGGATGAACAGCAGACGGAAGCTGGCGCGTGCCGCCTCGTCGCCATTGGAGCCCGAGGTAATCTCCTTGGTTATGAGATTGATTTGTTGCACGCCATGGGACACCCCGATGGCGAACACCAAGAAGGGCACAAGGATCGCCAATGGATCCAACCCGAAGCCCAGTATGTGCAGCACACCGAATTGCCAGATCAGCGACGTCAGTGAACAGAACAGGGCAAGGAACGTCAGGGCCCAGGATTGCGCATAGAGATGCACGGATATGGCGGTGAGGATGAACGCGATGATGAAGAAGACCACCACCGTTTGCGCCCCGTCGGCGATATCACCAATCAGCTTCGCAAAGCCGATGATGTGGACGGTGTATTGGTCATTTTCGTATTGCCCTCGAATTTTGTCCTCTAGCTGATCAGCGAGGTCGAAATAGTCGAGGCGTTCTTGTGTTTGCGGGTCGATGTCCAGCAGTTCGGCCACCACCATGGCCGCTGTTGAATCCTCCGCCACCAGTCGTCCGAGGAAGTTCCCTCGAACCACATTGTTCTCGATGCGCTCAAGCGCTTCGGGCGTCATGTTGTTGACGGTAACCGTGCCTGGGATCACGTCATCGGCGTTGATGCCTTCTTCGGTGATTTCCAGATATCGGGTGTTGGGTGTCCACAGCGATGTCACCGTACGGCGGTCAACGCCGGGCAGGTAGAACAGTTCGTCGGTGACTTCCTTGTAGGTCCGGAAGAAGTCTTCGTTCCAGATCGTGCCTTCACGCTGGGCAAGGACGATGATCACGCGGTTCGAGCCAAAGAGGCGGTCGCGATACTCCTGGAAGGTCTCGATGTATTCGTGACCCGTGGGCAGCTGCTTTTCGAAGCCCGCATCCATGCGGAGCTGAAAGGCAAAGTACGCACAATAAATTGTTACGAGCGCGAAGAGCCCAAGAATTATGGGCTTCGCGCCGAACAGCATGTTTTCCAGCAGCTTGATCATATTAAGTTCCGTTTCACTCCACGCTGCGCCACGTTTTGCGGTTCTTCAGCCGCCAACGCCTGCGCGTACTCAACCCAATCTGTGATGCCGGAACTGTCTTGATCGCCTCAAAGGCGCATACGGACCATTTGGTCCTGCCGCGCCCACGGCAAAAACATCCCCGGCCGAAACCACTACGCCGCATCGTTGCGCCCGCAGAGCCTCAGTCAATTCATCGCACCAATGTCAGGGGTCTGTTGTGCCGGTCACGTTTCGCGATCAATGCATCCGATGATGCCTCGCCCCCCGGTGACCAGCGGCACACAGGCTTGCGCCCGAATGCACCCCTCCCCAATGGTTTCTCCATGTCAGTCCGGCCTGTCGCCAGATCTTGATTATGTCCAGCTTGCCTGCCGACTTCTGTTCTTAAAACTCGGGATCTCCATGCCTATGGCGCACGTTTAACAATCCCAAGCGTTCCCGATAGCACGGGACGGACGACGTTGGTACAAAAACATGAAAGAAACATCAGCAAATTTGCGGCACGAGCACCATGGCGAACGCGTTCACGGGACGGCAATTGCTCTCAATATGGTTAATCGCACTCAAACCATCTTTGTACATACAACCTCGACGCAACCCTGAATAATGATCAAAAAGTGACGCCCGTGTCATTTTCCTCTTGCCGAGGCACCCGCGCGCACCTACTTTTTTGTCAGCAGGGCTCCGTACGACAGGATCCCCGCGCGCAGACTTGCGCAGATTGAGGATTTGATTTGCTGCCACCAGGCCTGGCTAGGGCGCAGGGGCAGCATTGGGCATTTGCCCCTTGGAGCTGTTTTGACCCGGCCCTTTTTGTGAGGGGGCATGTGGTTTCTTGGAGGAGACAACTCACCGATGACAACGCGCCAGATTACCCATGACGCCGCTTATGATGCAGTGGCTCCCGACGATTTCGCCGCGATGATTGAAGTGGACCGCTACGGCGCCCGCTCCACCGCGTTCGACAAGATCATTTCCGCGACCCATGACCACTTCTGGGATCCGCTGGACACAAAATACATCGATTTCTCCGAGCCTTTCGACATGGAGAACGAGGCCATCATGCCGGAAGACATGGTGCCTGAACTGCAGCTTCCCTGCTTCAAGGACATGCCGCAGAAGGAGCGCATTCGCTTCGTCAATGAAAGCGCACGCTGGAACCTGTCCGCCATTCTGCATGGTGAGGCCGGCGCGCTCGGCCTGTCAGCCTCCCTGTGCCACATTCTCCGTGACCCGGGTGCGCAGGAATATGCCGCCAACCAGACCCGCGAAGAAGCACGCCATGTCACTGGCTTTGCTGCTTACGTTAAGGCTCGCTGGGGCACGCCGCTGCCGTGCGGTGAAACACTGAAGAACCTTCTGACCGACATCGTGAATGCGCCGGAAGTCTACAAGAAAGTCGTCGGCATGCAGATGCTGGTGGAAGGCCTCGCCATGGGCGCCTTCGCCATGCTGTACACCAACGCCAAGGACCCGCTTCTTGTGCGCCTGACGCAGCTTGTGATGACCGACGAAGCGTTCCACCACAAGTTCGGCAAGATCTGGGCCGACCGTACGGTTCCCAACCTGTCTCAGGAAGAACAGCACCTGATCGAGGACTGGGCTGCTGAGTGCTTCCAGACCCTTCTCTTCAACCTGGTGAACCCGGAGCAGAAGAAGGTCATCTATGAAAGCTTCGGCCTCAACTGGGAACAGGTTCAGGCAGAAATGCTGGAAGCCTTTACCGATGAAGACCGCAAGGAGCGCATGAAGTCAGGCACGGATATCTTCCGCGTACTGATCAAGACGCTTCTCAAGGCAGGCATCATCACCGACCGCACGAAAGCCTTCTATGCCACTTACGTGGACATGGACGAGCTGAAGGCGGAAGGCGACCACATGGTTGGTGACGACATCGCTGAAGAAGGCATCAAGTTCCTTCAGACGATCAATTTCGGCGCCAACACCAACGCGCTGCAGAATGTGACTGCCGCCGAGTAACGGCACCACCACTTCGGATACGACTTGGAAGCGGCCTGCCGGCAACCCGGCGGGCCGCTTTGCTGTTTGGCAGGGCAAACACCCCTGTGGGCGCCAGCCTGATCATCGTTACACTGGTGTCATGTCATCTTCCGCCCGACCCACCCCGATTTCAGACACGGTCTTGTATGCCGCCCTTGCACGGCATGAGTTGCCCGCTCCGCCCTGGGCCACGCTTGGGTCCGGTGTCTGGGGGGATGTCTTTGACCTGGGTGACGGAACGGTCCTCAAGATTGTGCGGCACACCGGCGGCATAGGCTCGGGAAAGGCAATCTTCACTACGGAAGTGGCGGCGCTTGAATCCGCCAACGGACTGGGTGGTCGCGTTGCCGCGGCACGCCTTCGCGACGCAGCTGCCATTGACTCAGGGTCTCTTGCACCGGCATCGCCTCTCCAGGATTTTTGCGGGTGGATACGCATGTCGAAACTGCCGGGTGCCACCGCAAGCGCCCTTCTCAGCGCCACTGACGATGGAGACAGGCAGGCCGCCATCATGTGGCGTCTTGGTGAGGCGGCGGCAACGTTCCATCGGCAAATGGCCGAGCACGTTGCAGAACAGGGGCCGGAGTTCGCCCCGCGCCCGGCGCTTTCGCAGGAGAGGCTGGTGCAGATTGCTGACATCGTGCCGGACATGCGCAGCGCCTGCATGGACGTTGCCGGGATTCTGGCGTCAGGGCCGCAGCATCCGTTTCTTCACGGCGACATAAACGGAGGCAATGTCCTGCTCAGCGATCCGCATCACATTGAGCGGGCCACGGCTGGTCTGGTTGACTGGGGTGAGGCGCAATCGGGGCCTGTCGAGATTGAGCTGCGCCACATGCACGAAATCGGCGGACCGGCTGAAGCGATGCGTGAGGGGTATGAGGAAACCGCCGGATCAGAAATTGATCCAACGCGACTTGCCGCAGCGCTGTGCATGAATGCGCTGGGAACACTCGCCATCGCCACTCTCGGCACTGTCCGCGGGCTTGACCCGGTCGCAGCCCGCGCAACTGCTGAAGAACGCCTGAAAGCGCTTACCGCCTAGCGCCACTGCCGCCATGATGGACTTGTTTTGTTCTCATGGACCTACTAGCGTTTTTACATGAGCACCTCATCACAATCCCAGCGTCAGCAATGGCAGGACCTGACCCTGCCTGAAGACGGGCGGCAGTCAGCGCGGGCACTTGATGTGCAGCGGGGCGTATGCCGGCACCTTATGGGCCTTGGTCTCGCACCGCTGACGGAATTCACCCTGGCAACAGGGCGGCGGGCGGATGTGATCGCGCTGGGGTCCGGAGGAGAGATTCTGATTATCGAGATCAAGACCAGTCTTGCGGACCTGCGGGCCGATGCAAAATGGCCGGAATATCTGGACTATTGCGACCGGCTGTTTTTTGCCGTGCCGGAGGATTTTCCGGTTACGGAACTGCCGGCTGACACCGGCCTGCTGATCGCCGACCGATACGGGTCAGAAATGCTGCGGGATGCACCTTTGGACAAGCTAGCCGCCGCGCGCCGCAAGGCGGTGACCCTTAGAATTGCACGCACAAGCTCGCTGCGGCTGTCCCGGCTTGCCGATCCGGAGGCCGGCCTTGGCTGACACGCAGGGTGAGAGCTTGAATGCCGGCAGGCTCGTTACAATCGCGACATTTCACGATCCTTACCAAGGACATATTGCGTTGGGCGCATTGCGTTCGGAAGGGATCCCCTCATGGCTGCTGGGTGCGCACCATGCCGAAGTCGCGCCACACCTATCAATCGCCATCGGGGCACGGCTGGCTACTCTCGAGGCGGATCAGGCCAGAAGCAAAGCAATTCTGGATGATGCTTCCGCTGCAGATGGCTGGGAACTTTGCCCCAACTGCGGCGGCTCTGTTATTTGTCGGCGCAAACGGCTATGGATCGTCGTCGCGCTACTTCTTCTTTCCGGTATCGTGACTCCGTATGCACCACACTCCAAACAGCGGTATTGCTATGATTGTGGCCACAAGTGGCTGTTCACACCTGCGCTTTAGCGTGTTAACCGGCATCCCAGATCAATCACCGGCTGCCTTTCGACACGGCTGTCTCAGGCCTATGATCACGCATACTCAAACAGCCTGTGGGCCAGCCACATAATGAGCGTTTCTTCGACCGACCCTGTAGCGGATGTCACCGCCGAACTTGACGCTATCGAGCGCTTTGAGACAGCGCGCGTCGTGTGCCTGGGCGACATCATGCTTGACCGGTATGTGTATGGCCGTGTCGACCGGATTTCACCCGAGGCTCCGATCCCAGTCGTTGCCGTGGAGCGTGAAGCGGCGATGCTGGGTGGTGTCGGCAACGTGGCCCGCAACGTTGCGGCTCTGGGTGGTGCGGCGAGCCTGCTGGCAACCATCGGCGATGACGAAGCAGGCCGCGAAGTCGTACGCCTGATCTCTCAGGAAGAGCGCATCGACCCGGACCTGATCACCGACATTGGCAGGGCCACAACCGTCAAGACACGGTTCATCGCGGGATCACAGCAGTTGCTGCGTGCCGACCAGGAAGTCGCACTGCCCTTGTCGCCGGAATCCGTCGACGGCATCGTCGAGGCCGCACGCGCGGAGATGAAGGGCGCAGGGGCCATCGTCCTGTCCGACTACGCAAAGGGGTGTCTGTCCGACAATGTGCTGCAAGCCATTATCGGGACGGCACGCGATATGGGTCTGCCGGTAATCGTCGATCCCAAATCTGCGGACTTCTCCCGCTATAGCGGCGCCACCCTGATCAAACCCAACCTCAAGGAACTTGCCCTGGCAACGGGGATGCCGTGCGAAACGGATTCAGAAGTTCTGGATGCAGCGCATGAGGCGCTCATCCGGGCCAATGCAGACGCCATCCTGGTGACCCGGTCACAAGCGGGGATGACCCTGATCACCCGCGACGACACCCGCCTCGACATCAGTCATTTTCCAGCGCAGGCCATCGAGGTGTTTGACGTCTCCGGGGCAGGCGATACCGTTCTGGCGACACTGGGGCTCGCCGTTGCCTCCGGGGCCGATCTCAAACAGGCCGCTTCCATTGCAAATGCCACGGCCGGACTTGTTGTTGCAAAGGTGGGTACCGCTGTCGTTTATCCCAGTGAACTCACACGTGCCCTGCATAGCGCCGATGTCACAAAGGCGGATCAGAAAGTGTGCTCCCTCACTGAGGCAGAGGACATTGCAGCGCGCTGGCGGGCACAGGGACAGACCATCGGCTTCACCAATGGCTGCTTTGATCTCGTTCACCCCGGTCACCTCTCCTTGCTGCGGCAGGCGCGGGCAGAATGCGACCGGCTTGTTGTCGGCCTCAACTCCGACAGTTCGGTGAAGGCGCTCAAGGGCGAAAGCCGGCCGCTGCAGAGCGAGGCAGCGCGGGCGCTTGTTCTCGCCTCGCTGGAAGACGTGGACATGGTCATCATTTTTTCCGACGACACACCGCTTGAACTGATCTCCACCCTCAAGCCTGACGTGCTTGTGAAGGGCGCCGACTACACAGTGGACACCGTTGTCGGGGCCGACATCGTCCAGGCCAATGGCGGCAGGGTCGTTCTGGCCGAACTGGTGCCCGGCCAAAGCACAACCCGGACCATCGAACGGCTGAACGCATAGATGCGCCGGCGTTCGCCCCTTACTCCAGGATCGACACAGACATGATCGTAGTCACCGGCGGTGCCGGCTTCATCGGCTCCAACATCCTCGCCCAATTATCCGAAGACGGACAGACCGGCCTTGTTGTCTGCGATTGGCTGGAGACCGGCGACAAGTGGCGCAACATCGCCAATTGCGAACTTGACGACGTCATTGCGCCCGAGAGCCTGTTTGATTTCCTGCACAAGAATGCCGGCCAGATTGATGCGGTCATTCACATGGGTGCGATCTCATCCACGACGGAAACGGATGTGGACCTGATCGTCCGCTCGAACATCCGGCTGACAAATGATCTGTGGGACTGGTGCACGGCAACCGGCACACGGCTGATCTACGCCTCTTCTGCAGCGACCTACGGAGATGGTGACAGCGGGTTTGACGACGACATGGGTCTTGATGCCCTCGCCACGCTGAAGCCGCTCAATGCCTATGGCTGGTCGAAGCATTTTGTCGACCGGCGCATTGCGCGCCACCTGTCGGCGGGCGGTGCAAAGCCACCACAGTGGGCCGGGCTCAAGTTCTTCAACGTCTATGGGCCGAATGAGTATCACAAGGGTGGACAGAAGAGCGTCGTCGCGCACATCCACCCGGATGCGCGCAATGGCGGCCCGGTGAAACTCTTCAAGTCGCACCATCCCAAATATGAAGATGGCGGCCAGTTGCGTGACTTCGTCTACGTCAAGGACTGCGCCCGCGTTGTGTCATGGTTGCTGGATACACCATCCGTAAACGGACTTTTCAATCTGGGTACCGGCGAAGCACGCAGCTTCAAGGATCTGGCGACAGCGGTCTTTGCTGCGATCAACCGCCAGGCAAACATTGAGTATGTCGATACGCCCGAACAGATCCGCGACAAGTATCAGTACTTCACGCAGGCAAACATGGCGCGGCTGCGCGACGCCGGATATGCGGCACCGTTTACGTCCCTTGAAGACGGGGTTGCGGACTATGTCCGCACCTATCTGGAAGCAGACAATTCGTACCGCTGATCCAGGGGCTGCCTAGCGCGGCGACCGCTTGGCCAGAATGCGTTGCAAGGTCCGGCGGTGCATATTGAGACGGCGCGCTGTCTCGGACACGTTGCGGCCGCACAGCTCATAAACGCGCTGAATGTGCTCCCACCGGACACGGTCCGCCGACATGGGATTTTCGGGAGGCTCGGGCAGAGCATCAGGCTTTGCGAGCAGAGCTGACTCGACATCATCCGCGTCAGCAGGCTTTGCCAGATAGTCCACCGCGCCGAGCTTTACTGCAGCAACAGCTGTGGTGATGTTGCCGTAGCCCGTCAGCATGACGGCGCGGGCGTCTTCGCGGGCGCCGTGCAGGGCCTGCACAACATCCAGGCCGGTACCATCTTCAAGGCGCAGATCCACAACGGCAAAAGCCGGCGGGGCGCGTCGTACTTCGGCCAGACCTTCACCCACGCTGGAGGCCATGCGCACGTCAAATCCGCGCCGTTCCATTGCCCGTCCGAGGCGGTTGAGGAACGGCTGATCGTCATCGACAAGAAGCAGCGACTTGTCTCCAAGTGCATCCACACGCGATGTATCACGCGGAAGATCAGAAGTGTCTGTCGAGGTCATGACAAGGGCTGCCTTTTTCGTATGACGCGCGTGAATTCCGGCGCTTTTTGTTGCGCCCTTTATATGGCGGAAAACCACTGTAGATCAACGTACTTTCGGATTGGATCTTCCGTTATCCCCTTGATTTTTAATGGGTTAATGCAGCCACTATATGGGGTAAAAGCGCGCACCTTGGGCAAACCTTGCCCTTGTACCGCGCCACCTAATCTGCAGGCTCAACCAGGTGACGCGGCCAGATCAGCCGAATGACCGCACCCGCATGTCCCCGCGCCTTGTTGGAAGCTGCCAGACGCGCGCCGGTGCGCTCGATGAGGGTTTTCGCGATAAAGAACCCCAGGCCCATTCCGCCGCCATCAACGTCTGTGCCGGCCGGCTTCATGCCGGGCAAAGCGCGCCTCGTCGACACGTAGGGTTCGCCCAGTTGGTCGATGACATCGGGGGAAAATCCCGGCCCGTCGTCGCTGATGGAAATCTCAACCGTGTCTGTCGACCACCGCGCGGCGACAGTGACTTTTGTGCGGGAGAACGCGACGGCGTTTTCGATCAAATTGCGCAGGGCATACATGATCTCAGTCCGGCGCACAAAGTCCGGCGGTTCACCGGCACTGGCTTCGCTTTCAGGTGAAAGCTCGATGGCGATTTCGCGCCCCCTGTCCCGAAACGGTGCCGCCGCCTCGTCAAGCAGCACCGCCAGGGACATGCGCGCATGCACAATGTCACCCGCCTGACCACGCATGCTGAGGGTGCGCAGAATATCGCGGCACCGCTCTGCCTGACTGTGCAGAAGATCGAGATCCTCCCGCAAGGCAGGATCAAGGTCCGGCCCGGCTTCGTTCTTTAGCTCCTTGGAGACAAGGGAAATTGTTGCCAGCGGCGTCCCCAGTTCATGGGCCGCTGCCGCCGCAAGGCCATCAAGGGCGGACAGGTGCTGTTCGCGGGCAAGCACCAGCTGCGTAGCGGACAGGGCAGCCGACATGCGGCGACCTTCGCGGGCCACACGGAAGGCATAGGCCGTCATGAAGGCGAGACCAAGGACAAGCGCCACCCACATGCCCAGTATCCACAGAGGCTGCAGGCGTACACCTTCGCCGGCGAACCAGGGAAGCGGCAGATGGTAGGGCCCAAGAATTGTAACCAGCACAAAGGCCAGCGCCGCAAGGGTAATGGTTGCCCTCAATGACAGCGTGGTGGCCGAGATGGTGACAGGCACCAGAAACAGGAACGCGAACGGGTTTTCCAGGCCGCCGGTCAAGAACAGTAAAACGCCAAGCTGAAGAATGTCGTAGGCGAGATATGCCGCCGCCTCGCGTTCACCCAGGCGGCGCGGCGCCGGGTAGCGCAAGGACAGAATGATATTGAGCCATGCCGACGCGGCAATGGCGCCAAGGCACCATTCGAGCGGCAACTCAAAACCAAGGACGAATGTGGTGAACACCACTGCGGTTGCCTGACCGCCCACTGCCAGCCACCGCAGCAGGATGAGTGTCTGCAGCCGCAGGCGCCCGGCGTCGAAAATATCAGACACCGCACGGGTGAGTGTGCCCGATTGCGCCTGATCATCCGGGTCGATCAACGTAGGGTCTGACAGGCTGCTTTCGCTCATTGCTGTGCTCTCGTCTCAATTCTTCGGGCAGCGGCATAGGTATTTGCCGCCAGGCCCACTATGTTTTGTGGCACGGATGCTCCGGTTCGGCCACTACGGCAGGACCGGCGGCTGAAAGGGCAGACTATTCCACCCGCGCCCAGGCGCACCATGCGGCAGACCTGCCGCAAAGGACATTCCATGACACAACACTCGGGAAAAGAGATGTCTGCCGCGCGAGACCTTTCAGCTGCTCTCGAGGTTGTGGGTCTGGCAAAGCAGTATGGCTCAGTGACCGCCGTCGACGGCATCAGCTTCAGTGTGCCGCGTGGGAGCACCATGGCGCTGCTTGGTGGCAATGGTGCCGGCAAGACGACAACCATCGCCATGGTGCTGGGGCTTGTCACACCGAGCGCCGGGTCTCTGCACGCGCTTGGGTTTGACCTGCAACGCGAGCGGCGGCAGGCGAATGCGCTGATGAATTTTGAGAGCCCCTATGTGGACATGCCCATGCGCCTGACCGTGCGGGAAAACCTCACCGTCTATGCGCGGCTCTATGGTCTCGACCATGTCCGCGAGCGCGTGCTTTCCATCGCGGACGATCTTGCTCTGACCGAATTTCTCGACAGGCCATCGGGCAAACTGTCCGCCGGGCAAAAGACCCGCGTTGGTCTGGCCAAGGCCCTTATCAATGAACCGGAACTTCTGCTGCTGGATGAACCCACCGCGTCGCTTGATCCGGATACGGCGGACTGGGTGCGCAGTTACTTTGAAGCCTACAAGGCCCGCACCGGGGCGACCATTCTGCTGGCGTCTCACAATATGGGCGAGGTCGAACGGCTGGCGGACCAGGTGTTGATGATGACCCAGGGCAAGATCGTGGACAGAGGCAGCCCGGCTGATCTGCTGTCACGATACGGGCGCACCAACATGGAAGACGTGTTTCTGGATGTCGCCCGTGGGACCGGCATCCGCGCGGAAGAGGCATTTATGGAAGGAGCCGGCCCATGAGCGATCGGATGAATGCCCTGCCGCCCATCAAGCGGCATAACCCGTCTTTCTCGTTCTCCCGCATCAACGCCATGGTGTTGCGGTACTGGTATCTGCTGCGTGGGTCATGGCCACGGCTTCTGGAGCTGGGCTACTGGCCCTCCATGAACCTGGTGATGTGGGGGTTTCTGCAGACCTTCCTTGCCGACACGACAAATGTGTTCGCCATGGCCGGCGGGGTGCTGGTCGGCGCAGTGTTGCTGTGGGAACTGATGTTTCGCGGCCAACTCGGGTTTACGATTTCGTTCTTTGAGGAAATGTGGAGCCGCAATTTCGGACACCTGATGGTGTCCCCCCTGCGCCCGGTTGAATTTGTTGCGGCCCTTGTGGGCATGAGCATCATCCGGACCGTTATCGGCATGACACCGGCGCTGGTGATTGCCGTGTGGTTCTTCGGGTTCAATCTGTTTGAGCTCGGCATCGCGCTGGTTGCGTTCTTTGCCAACCTTGTTGTGTTCGGGTGGGCCATTGCGCTTGTGGTGACCGGCATCATTCTGCGCAACGGGCTGGGGGCCGAGAGCCTGGCCTGGGCCGTGCCCTTCATCTTCGTGCCGCTATGCGGCATTTATTATCCGGTGAGTGTGATGCCCGGCTGGCTGGAGGCCATCGCGCTGTGCCTGCCGCCGACATATGTCTTTGAAGGGATGCGGAGCATCCTGTTCGACCAGGTCATCGACTGGCAGCGGCTGGCATTTGCCGGGGCGCTCAATGTCGGCTTCTTTGCAGCAGGCTATGTGATCTTCATGTCTTTTCTGCGCTCGGCAAAAGAGCGCGGCATGCTGCTGACCATCGGGGAATAGACTGACAAGAGACCCAGCTCCAACGCGGCTCAGACGTTGCCGGTCCTGTTGCGTGGCAGGAAACGCGTCTCACCAATACGCATGAGCCAGATGTCCTCATCGGCAAACCCACGTTCGCGGCCTGCTGCCTCAAACCGCACCGGCGGCTCGAACGGAGGCTCTTCTGTCAGCACCACAGTGCCCCAGTGCATGCCGACAAGGGTGCGCGCACCAATGTCGATGCCGATCTGGACGGCTTCTTCAGGGTTGGCATGGCTGGCTTTCATGATGCTGCGCGGCTCATAGGCTCCGATACCGATGAGCGCTAGGTCAAACGGGCCTTCACGTGATCCGATGTCTTCAAAGACCGGTCCATATGCCGTGTCACCACCGAAGAAGACGCGGCCTTCCGGTCCTTCAAACGAGAAAGCTGCCCAGAGCGACCTGTTGGTGTCGAGGCCCGACCGCCGGGACCAGTGGACGCAGGGCAACGCCTTGATGGAGAGATCATTCATGGCAAGGGACTGATACCAGTCCATGTCGACCACAATCTTGAACCCGCGCTCCCGGAAGAAATCTCCAAGGCCAAGGGGCGCCACAACCGTCATTGTCTCCTTGCCGGGCAGCCGGTGCAGGGCCGTCTCGTCCAGGTGGTCATAGTGGTTGTGACTGATCGCCAGCACATCAATGGGCGGCAGATCACGGATCGCAATGCCGGACGGCACATAGCGCTTAGGTCCAAAACCAACCGGGCCCGCATAGGTGGTGAGATAGGGGTCGGTCAAAATGGTCTTGCCGGCCATGCGCAGCAGGAAAGAGGCATGGCCCAGCCAGGTGATGAAGCCGCGTTGGCTGTTCTCAGGCGTGGATGCCTTGTGCAACGCCGCCAGCGCCTGGGGACGGGGAACGACGTGATGGTCAGGGACGTCGACTTCCCTGAAGCTCTGGCGGAACATGCGCTGCATGAAAGGCAGCATGTCCTTGAGACCGGCAGTTCGGTTCGGGCTCCCCGGCGGATTGCGAAACCGGCCATCCGGCAAATGATGCCAGGGCGTTTGCTGAGCTGAAATCCGAGGCTGAGGCTTCTTGGGAGGATCTGCGGCCATGCCTTCGATATACGCAGCTAGGTGCGCATGGCAAGGACCGGCCCGCGAGGCTTACTCGGCACCTGCAGCCATGAGCAATTCGACTGTGAGCTTGTGGCGACGCTCCCGGGCCAGCGTGAGCGGGGTGCGGCCTGTTGCATCCGTATCATTCAGATAGGCGTCTGCATCAATAAGGACCTGAACAATATTGGCATGGCCAAGCTTTGCCGCCAGCATCAGCGGTGTCTGCCCATCCTTGCCGGTCTTGTCCACATCCGCGCCGGCATCAATGAGCATCTGTGCAATATCGGCGCGATTGCCCCTGGTCGCTTCTTCCAGGGCGGTAAGCCCGTCGCGCTTGCCAGATACATTTACGCGCGCTCCACGCTCCAGCAGCAGGGCCACAATGTTCCGCTTGCCGGCCCGTACGGCCTCAATCAGGGCCGGTTCGCCCCGGATGCTGCGCTCGTTTGCGGTCAGGCCCGCCAGAAACTGTTCTTCCACCTGAGCCACATCGCCCCCGCGTATGGCCAGCACCATATCGTTCTCTGGAACAAGCTGGGCGTTGGCCGGAAGCGGCGCAATAGCCACAAACCCTGAAAGGACAAAGGCGGCAGCGAGTGCAACCAGAGCACGGGCGTTTCTGGAAGTGGTGGGAACACAATGACGTGTGCGACGCTTGGTCTGCATGATCCTGGGTCCTGAACGTATTAGTCTCGTAGAAACCGAGCGGCTGGGCGGCAACACGCCCAGCAGAAGTGTTAAAGCCACGCCGCCGCCGTGCGTCAAGCGCACAAATCCACAGGCAGGGTGCGTATTGGAGGCTGAACCGACCATGAACCGTTTGCTGCTTGTCGCTATTGCCGCGACATCCGTCATCGCCCTTACCGGCATTGGGCTGCTGCTGACCGGAGGACTCTCGGCGCCGAAAGTCACGGACGTCTCAGCATCCGCCCCCACGCGGGTGACAGGTGTGCCCAATATCGGCGGGCCGTTCGAGCTTGTTAATCAGGATGGGGAACGGGTTACGGACGCTGACTTTGCAGGCAAAAAGACGCTGATGTATTTCGGCTTCACCTATTGCCCGGATGTCTGTCCGACAGCATTGCAGGTGATGTCCGTGGCGCTGGAAGAGCTTGGCGATGATGCGGACGCGTTTACGCCGATTTTCGTGACCGTGGACCCTGAGCGCGATGACCCGGAAACCATGGCTGCCTATGTCGAGCATTTCGGCGACAACTTCATCGGGCTCACCGGTTCACTGGAACAGGTCGAAGCGGCAGCCAAGGCGTACAAGGTGTACTTCCGCAAGGTGGAAGACGCGTCGTCCAGCGCCGGATACACGATGGATCATTCGTCTGTGGTGTATCTGATGAGCGAGGACAACACCTTCCTGGCCAACTTCACCCATGAAACGCGGCCGGACCGGATGGCCGCCCGCTTGAAACAGTTCCTCTAGGCGGCCCTATTTGGCAAAAATGTCCGACTCGTCACGGAATGCCTTGAACTCAAGCGCATTCCCTGACGGGTCGAGAAAGAACATCGTCGCCTGCTCGCCCGGCTGACCGGCAAAGCGGGTGTGCGGCTCAATGATGAAGTCGGTTCCCACGCTCTTCAGTCGCTCCGCCAGGGCATCCCATATGATCCGATCGAGGATCAGTCCAAAGTGGCGAACAGGGACATTGTCTCCATCAACCGTATTCGTCGCGGCCCGCCCTGTTTCTTCCGGCGCCAGATGGGCGACGATCTGGTGACCGTGAAAATCAAAGTCGACCCAGCTCTTTGACGAGCGCCCTTCCGGGCAGCCCAGGACGCCACCATAGAACGCGCGCGCCGCTTCGAGGTCATCAACCGGGAATGCCAGATGAAAGCGTGGCATGGTCATGAGCAGAACCTTTACACTGAAATGATTCGACAGACCTTACCCGCAGCACGCCCATGAACAAGGCACTGACCAGGACCGACACAACACAACGGGCCACCATGGTGGTAGCGGGCCGTGATGTGCAGGTCGTACTGAAGGCCAACAAGCGCGCCCGGCGGATGATCCTGAAAGTCGACCCGGTGCGCCGTGAGGTCACGATTACCAGCCCGTCGGTGCGCGGGTTTTCAAAGGCTCTGGCGTTTGCCCGGAAGCATGAAGACTGGGTGGCGGCGCAGCTGGAGGATCTGCCCGAGCCGGTGCCATTTGTTGATGGTGCAATCATTCCGGTGCGTGGCGACCCACACCAGATTGTTCATGACCCGGATGGCCGCGCGCGGGCTCCGGTTTATGTGGAAGGTCGGCAGATCAACACCGACCCTGACCTGCCGTTATTTGCTACGTCGCGGCCCGGCCCGGCAAAACTGATCGTGTCCGGCAAGCCGGAGCATCTCAGCCGCAGGGTCACAGACTGGCTCAAGCGCGAGGCGCGCCGGGATCTCGAGGAAGCAACCCTCACCCACGCGGCGGCATATGGCGCAGCACCGTCCCGCATCACCCTGCGCGATACAGCAAGCCGGTGGGGGTCGTGCTCCACCAGCCGGGTGATCAACTATTCATGGCGGCTGATCTTTGCCCCACCCTATGCGCTCGACTATGTGGCAGCCCATGAGGCGGCCCATCTGATTGAGCATAATCACGGGCCCAAATTCTGGAAGCTCGTCAGAACCCGTATCGACGACATTGAACAGGCGAAGGTGTGGCTGACGCAGAACGGAGCGGATTTGCATCGGTATGGCGCCGGCCCTGGCTCCACCTAAGCACGTCTCCGGCACCCGCAACTCACCGGCAGGCTTAGTCTGCCCAGCCGCGGTTGCCGCCGTCTTGATATTCATCGTCACTGCTGCCGAATAACCGGGCAAAGAAGCCCGGCTCCGGATCCGGTGTGCGGCGTTGATACCCTTCAGGCGTGTATCCCGGCGGGCCGAAGCGCGGATCGTAGGCCGGGGCGGTGCGGTCATACTCAGGCTCGGCGGGAACGGCAGCGATGGTGACGGGCGGCTGCCAGTTGCCTGGCAGGTTGCGGATGGGTTTGCCGGTGTGGGCAGCGGTCATGAAGTTCGCCCATATCTGCGCCGGCAGTTTGCCGCCGGTGACCTTGACCATGGACGCACCGTCGTCATTGCCGACCCACACACCGGTGACAATGTCCGCTGTGTAGCCGATGAACCAGGCGTCACGGTTCTCCTGACTGGTGCCGGTCTTGCCGGCAGCCGGGCGGCCGATCTGGGCCCTGCGGCCGGTGCCGGTGGCAATGGTTTCACCGAGCATGGCATTCATGCGCGCCACATTGGCCCGCGCAACGACCCGGCCCGGACCATCACCAGTGCGTTCAAACAGGATTTCTGTCTGGCCGTCATCATTGGTTGTGGTCACGCGATTGATGATGTGGGTGAAGACACCTTTGCCGCCATTGGCCAAAGGCGCGTAGGCCCCGGTGAGTTCCGCCAGTGTTACTTCCGATGAGCCCAGCGCAAGGGAGAGATCAGCCCGCAGATCGGACGTGATGCCCATGCGGCGTGCCGTGCGGGCGACGGTACCCGGACCGGCTTCATGCGTGAGGCGGACGGCCACTGTGTTGATGCTTTTTGACAGCGCGCGCATGAGGGTGACGTCGCCCTCATATTTGTCGGAGAAGTTGGACGGCGTGTAGTTCGCCACCCGGATCGGTGCGTCCCGGCGGATGGTCACGGGCGTCATACCGCGCTCAAGGGCTGTGAGATAGACAAATGTCTTGAAGGCTGAACCAGGCTGGCGCCTGGCCGTGATGGCGCGGTTGAACTGACTGCGGCGATACTCACGTCCGCCGACCAGCGCCCGGACCGCGCCGTTGGGCGACATGGCGACCAAGGCGCCCTGGCTGACATTGGCAGCCTCGCCTACCAGGGCAAGACCGCTCTTGATGGCGCCGACAGCGGCAATCTGCAGCTCGGGGTCGATGGTTGTTTCAACAGTGATGTCCCGATCAGCCCGGCCGACATAATCCGCCAGCTGTTCTTCTATCCAGTCGACCGCATAGCCCGCCTCCTTGGTGGCGCGCTGCGCAAGCTCCGCGGGAAAGGCTGACGCCGTGTCTGCATCCGGGTCCGCCAGATAGCCGTAGCGGCGCATGGCATCGATCACCACATTGGCACGGGCCTGCGCCCCTTCGGGATTGTTGGTTGGGGCAAGCCGCGACGGCGCCTTGACGAGGCCGGCCAGCATGGCGGCTTCCGGCACGGTCAGCTGCGTGGCTGGTTTGTCGAAGAAGCGTTGTGCCGCTGCCTCAAGCCCATAGGCACCGGCGCCGAAATAGACCCGGTTGAGATAGAGCGTCAGCAACTCGTCTTTGGAGTACTCACTCTCAAGCCACAGGGCCAGCATCGTCTCCTGCACTTTGCGCTTGAGGGTGCGGTCCGGCTTGAGGAAAAGATTCTTGGCGAGCTGCTGGGTGATCGTCGAGCCGCCCTGCACGACGCCCATGGCCTTGAGGTTGGCGACCATGGCGCGGGTGATACCGATGGGATCTATGCCTGCATGGTCGTAGAAGCGCCGGTCTTCGATGGCGATGAAAGCGTGCGCCACATGCGGGGGAAGGTCAGGCACATTGATGGCACCGGCAAAGCCCGAGCCGCGGCGCGCCAGAACCGACCCGTCATTGGCCAGAATGGTCACCGTCGGTGCGCGGTTGGGAACGGCCAGATCCTGTGTCTCGGGCAGCTCCATCGCCCAGCTGAAAGCAAGCAGTACGACGCCCAGGCCAAGCCACAGGCAGGTGACCGCGGCCCAGTAGCTCAGCTTGCGGGCCGACAGTTTTGCCGTGAGAGCCGCAAACCAGTCGCGTCCACCCGGCCCGCCATGGCTGCCGCCCCTTCCTGCACCACCGCCGCCCCCTCGGCCTCCCGAACCATGACCTGAGCCGCCACCGGCAGCCTTGCGGCGGCGGGGCGTGGAGGCCTTGGCGGAGAGCGCCTGTTTCGGCTTGCGCGAGGCCGGTCGGGCCTTGGTCTTTGGTTTTTCGCGGCGGGGTGGTGTCTGCGCGGTTGCGGCTTCAGCCTCATAGGCTTCAACGCTCCGGGGACGGACAATACGCGGACCGGACCTGCTGGGACGGTCAGGTATAGGATCAGGCTCAAGGGCACGGTCAGCAACGCGGCGCTGCTGCTCCCGGCGTTCCTCGACATGTGCCAGCATCTGGCGCGGTGAGGCCGATCTGGCGCGCTCGCGCACCGGCTTGTCTGACAGGACCCGCGCAAGGCGCGCAGAAGGGATCACGCCGTCATCGGGCATGTCCTCGTCCCGGCTGTTCCCATGTCTATGGGAACGCCTGTTTCCTGCGGTTTTTCGCGTTGCCATACGCCCTGCGGCCCAGCCGCCCGACCTCAAATGGTTAACCAGACGTTATTGTCTGATCCCAAGTCTTAACGGGAGGTGAAGGCGGGGGTTTGGCCGTCCTGTGACCGTTTTTAGGCGGCGTATGGCTCCTCATGGACAATGTGTGCCACGAGAAGTTTCAGGACGTAGAAGGGTGCAATCCATGCCAGGAACATTGGCGTTGACGCGACAAACGGTGCACCTGCCAGGACAAGGGCGGCCAATGTCAACGCAACAGGTCGGCGCAGATAGTGCGGGCATGCCAGAACTATGATCGCAGACAAGACGGTGGCCGCATAAAGATAGACTGCCCACACCCATCCGAACTCTGGGAACGCCCAGGCAACCAAGACCGGGTGTATGTGGACCAGCACGAAGGCAAGATGATGCCAGTCTCGCGCGCCCATCCGGTGGTACCAGCGTTTCGCTGCGGCTGTTGCATTCACAAACACGCCGCCACCCAGATCAACCGCCAGCACCATCAGCACAGTTATCTGCCATGTTGCCAGCGCGCGGCCTTCCAGAAGAACCGCAGCAAGGGCAAGCGCAGGTGCCGCCGTCATAACAATCAGTGCGGCACGACGTTCAAGCAGCGTGCGGCGGTTGCCCGAGAAATTGCGCATGAAGGCGGCAATGCCAGATGTCGTGCCGTCGATGTTCCAGTCACTTTCTGGCCGCATGGTTGCTTTCCTAAACGTCCAGGTTCTCTACCTGCAGGGCGTTGTCCTGAATGAAGGCGCGGCGGGGTTCGACGACGTCGCCCATGAGTTTTTCGAACAGGTCGTTGGCTTCGTCCATGTGCTCGACCCTGACCTGCAGCAAAGTGCGGGCGGCGGGGTCGAGGGTTGTTTCCCAGAGCTGTTCGGAATTCATTTCGCCCAGACCCTTGTAGCGGCTCATGGCGTTGCCCTTGCGGCCTGCGTCACAGACGGCGTCGAGCAACTGCATGGGACTGCGAATCTCGATAGGCCGGCCTTCCTTGCGCACCAGCGTCGCGGCCTTGAGGTAGACCTCCTGAAGACGCGCGGACATCTTGTCCAGACGGCGTGCGTCTGCAGAGCCGATCAGGCGGCCGTCGATGACATGGACTTCCCGCACACCGCGCACTTCGCGCTCGAACTGCAGGCCGCCATCATCCGTGGTCTGACCTTTCCAGCCGCGTTCTGTTTCTTCGGACAGAAGATCAAGGCGGCGTGCGATATAGTCAGCAGCCTCAGTTGCCTTGGCGGCGTCTTCCATCAGGTCAGGGTTGAGGGCACCGGCGATGGCGGCCTGCTCAACGATGAAGACCGGGTAGCGGGCGCGGACCGCGTCCAGCGCATTGCGGGCAAGACGGGCTTCTTCAACCAGGGCTGCAAGGTCGGCACCGCCGATCTGCTCACCGGAATGGAGCGTCAGCACCGCCCCTTCGAGACCGGTGGCAATGAGATAGTCCTCAAGGCCGCGCTCATCCTTGACATAGGTCTCGGAATTGCCGCGCTTGATTTTGTAGAGCGGCGGCTGGGCAATGTAGAGGTAGCCGCCTTCAATCACTTCAGGCATCTGACGATAGAAGAAGGTGAGCAGCAGGGTCCTGATATGCGCGCCGTCGACGTCGGCGTCAGTCATGATGATGATCTTGTGGTAGCGCAGTTTTTCGATGTTGAAATCATCGCGGCCGATGCCAGTGCCAAGGGCCGTGATGAGCGTGCCGATTTCGTTGGACGACAGCATCTTGTCGAAGCGGGCGCGCTCCACATTGAGGATCTTGCCGCGCAGGGGCAGGATCGCCTGATTGGTGCGGTCGCGGGCCTGCTTGGCGGAGCCGCCGGCTGAATCACCCTCCACCAGGAAGAGCTCAGAGATGGCCGGGTCCTTTGACTGGCAGTCCGCCAGCTTGCCGGGCAAAGACGACACATCCAGCGCGCCCTTGCGGCGAGTCAGTTCGCGGGCCTTGCGGGCGGCTTCGCGGGCGGCGGCGGCGTCCACCACCTTGCCGATGATGCTCTTGGCCTCGTTGGGATGTTCTTCAAACCAGCTGCTGAGCTGCTCGTTGACCACGCTTTCCACGATGGGGCGCACTTCAGACGACACCAGCTTGTCCTTGGTCTGGGACGAGAATTTGGGGTCCGGCACCTTGACCGACACGATGCAGGTCAGGCCTTCGCGGGCGTCGTCGCCGGTGAGGGACACCTTCTCGCGCTTCAGCAGGCCATGGGCATTGGCGTAGCCGTTGATGACGCGGGTCAGGGCACCGCGGAAGCCCGCAAGGTGTGTACCGCCATCGCGCTGGGGAATGTTGTTGGTGAAGGTCAGCACGTTTTCATGAAATGAGTCATTCCACCACAGAGCGACATCGACGGTGATGTCGTCCTTCTCCGCATGGATAGCGATGGGCGTGTCAAAGACCGAGGCACGGTTGCGGTCGAGATAGCGCACAAACGCCTCGATGCCGCCTTCATAGAAGAGGTCAACTTCCTTGGGCTCGACGCCACGATGGTCAGCAATGGTGATGCGGACGCCGGAGTTGAGGAAGGCCAGTTCGCGAAGACGGTGCTCGAGTGTGGCGAAGTCAAACTCCGTCATGGTGAAGGTATCGCTGGACGGCAGGAAGGTGATCTGCGTGCCTGTGCGCAGCTCACCCTTGGCGTCGTCCATCGGAGCGTCGCCGGTTACCGTCAGCGGTGCCTGACTGTCGCCATGCACAAACTGCATCTCATGGGTCTTGCCATCACGCCAGATGGTTACGTCCAGACGCACGGACAGGGCATTCACCACAGAAACACCCACGCCATGCAGGCCGCCGGAAACCTTGTAGGAGTTCTGGTCGAACTTACCGCCGGCATGAAGTTGCGTCATGATGACTTCGGCAGCGGAGATGCCTTCGTCAGAATGCATCTGCGTGGGGATGCCACGTCCGTTGTCACGCACCGTCACCGACCCTTCAGCATTGAGGGTCACGTTCACCGTGTCGCAATGGCCGGCCAACGCCTCGTCAATGGCATTGTCGACCACTTCGTAGACCATGTGGTGCAGACCGGAGCCGTCATCGGTATCGCCGATATACATGCCCGGACGCTTGCGCACCGCATCAAGGCCCTTGAGGACCTTGATCGAGTCTGCGCCATATTCATCCGGGTCAACGCCTTCTGGCGTATTGCTCTGATCGCTCATGGTTTTTCTTTCATTCTTCCGTAAACGGAGGATGTGGCCTGTTAGCCGAGCTCGCTGATACTGGTGATGATGCGGGAGACGACACCATATTCCTTGGCTTCCTCCGCGCTCATCCAGTAGTCGCGATGGGTATCCTTGACGATCTGCTCATAGGACTGGCCGGTGGCTTCAGCGAAGATGCGATTCAGGCGCTCGCGCATCTTGATCACTTCCTGCGCCTGAATGTCGATGTCGGACGCAGACCCGCCGATGCCGCCGCGCGGTTCGTGCAGCAAGAATCGGGTGTTGGGCAGGCAGACGCGCTCTTCCTTGTCCGCAGACACATAGATCAGCGCACCGGCAGAGGCGCACCAGCCGGATCCGACCATGCGGACCTTCGGCTTAATGAACTTGACCATGTCGTGGATCATGTCGCCGGACTCAACGTGACCGCCGGGAGAAGAGACGATCATGGTGATCGGGTCATCGCTCTCGGACGCCATCGCGAGCAGGCGCTCTGTTGTGGTGCGGGCGATGCGGTCGTTGATTTCACCCACGACAAGGACCGTGCGCGAATTGAACAGCGCGTTTTCCATCATCGGGTTGGTGAAGCTCTTGGCGATGTCCACCGGGTCTGCGTCAAATCGGGTTTCAGTCATCTTGTCGTCTCCGAGTAAATCGTCGTCTGTGGGCCGCAATGCCTTGGGTCAGGCATGAGGCGTGATTTCTCCATGGGCCACGTTAAAAAGCTGTGCGCGATCGCCCAGATTCTCAAACAGGCTTGCATCCGTTCCGGTCATCCAGGCCTGCGCGCCGAGCCTTTCAAGCTCGTCAAACAGTGCCGCGCGGCGGCGGGCGTCCAGATGGGCCGCTACTTCATCCAGCAGCAGCAGCGGCGGCGCGCCGAAACTTGCGCAGTGCAGCCGCGCATTGGCAAGCACCAGACCGATCAGGAGCGCTTTCTGCTCCCCTGTGGAGCACGCCTGCGCCTCCGTATTCTTCGGCGCATGCCGCACGAGCATGTCAGCCCGGTGTGGTCCTTCAAGGGCACGGCCAGCAGCAGCGTCACGGCCGCGGGAGGCCGCCAGCCGCTTGGCGAAGGCATCCTCCAGATCAACGGACGGTGTTGTGTCCAGCGCACCGGCCACACCATCCGAAAAGCCGGAGGCCAGCGCCACATCCGCCTTGGGAAACGCTGTGTCGCTCGGGCCTTCATGCTCTGCAATGGCGGCCGCCAGTTGGCCAATGATATGGGAGCGGGCGAGCGCAATTGCGATGCCGTGTTCAGCCATCTGCGCTTCAAGGGCTGACAGCCACGAGGCATCCCAGTTGTCTTCCGCCAGCAGCCGGGTGCGCTCGCGCATGGCTTTTTCGTAGGACGTCACACGCGACGAGTGCCCGGCATCGAAGCCCAGCACCATGCGGTCGAGAAAACGCCGGCGACCGCCCGCCCCTTCCATGAAGAGACGGTCCATCTGCGGGGTCAGCCAAAGGGCGCGCACATAGGTGCCCAGTACCCCCGAGCTTGGTTTGGCGGCGCCATCGACTTTCACGATACGCTTGTCGCCATCACTGGTGCGGCCAATGCCTGTGCCCAGATCGACTGTGCCTTCAGGTGTCATCACCGTGGCGGCCACGCCCCAGGGCTGCTCGGCCACAGCGTCTTCCCCCGCGGACATGTCTCGGGTGGAGACGTCTGACAGGCGCACCCCGCGCAGGCCGCGGCCTGGCGTCAGGAAGGAAACGGCTTCTAGGATGTTTGTCTTGCCGGCACCGTTTTCGCCCACCAGCACGACACAGCGATTGTCCAGTGCGAGCGCGGTACGGGCGTGGTTTCGAAAGCCCGTGACCACCAGCCGAAGCACCGCCAGCCGTGCAGACGCGACAGACCCCTGAGGTTCAGGTGTCATCGCCGTCACGGGTGGGATGGTTTCAGCAAGGGTCAATAAATGCCTTTCGGGTTATCCGGCGTCAGATGTGCCTCAGACGCGCATGGGCATCAGCACATAGAGCGCCTCTGCATCATCGGTATCGCGCACGACGGTCGGTGAACCGGCATCTGACAATTCGAAATGCGCCGTCGGGCCATCGAGCTGCTGGGTAATGTCGAGCAGGTAGCGGGCGTTGAAGCCGATCTCCAGCGCATCGCCCTTGTAATCGACGCCGAGCTCTTCCGTCGCCGAGCCTGAATCCGGGTTGTTGACGGCCAGCGTGACCTTGCCGTCATCCAGATCAAGTTTCACCGCGCGGCTGCGCTCGGTGGAAATGGTGGACACACGGTCGACAGCAGAGGCGAAGAGCTTGCCGTCCACTTCCATGGACTTGTCGTTCTCCGACGGGATGACCCGGCCGTAATCCGGGAAGGTGCCGTCGATGAGTTTCGAAGTCAGGGTCACACCATCAAGGTCAAACCGGATCTTGGTGTCGGAGACGGCGATCTTTACGATCTTATCATCTTCTTCCTTGGCGCTCTTATCGCCAACATCCAGCAGCTTGAGCAATTCAGTGACCGTCTTGCGCGGCACGATGATGCCGGGCATGCCGTCGGCGCCGCTCGGCATCGGCATATCGACACGGGCCAGACGGTGGCCGTCGGTCGCGACCGCACGCAGCTTGCCGTCCACCGTGTGGAGGTAGATGCCGTTCAAGTAATAGCGGGTTTCTTCAGTCGAGATTGCAAAGCGCGTTTTTTCAACGAGGCGGAACAGGTCCTTTGTGGAAATCTCGAAGCTGTAGGGCAAATCGCCGGCTGCGGCTGCGGGGAAGTCTTCGCGCGGCAGGCTCTGCAGGGCAAAGCGGGAGCGGCCTGCGACAACCGTGACCTTTCCTGATTCCGTGTCGTGGTTGACCTCGACCTGCGCGCCGTCCGGCAGCTTGCGGACGATGTCGTACATGGTGTGGGCCGGAGCCGTGGTCCCGCCGCCGGAGGCAACGTCCGCCGGCACGCCTTCGACGATCTCGATATCAAGGTCGGTGGCGGTGAGGCTCAACTGGCCGTCATCCGCCGATAGCAGCACATTGGCCAGAATGGGGATCGTGTTGCGCCGTTCCACCACGCTTTGCACGTGATTGAGGGCCTTGAGGAGAGCGCCGCGTTCAATCGTGATCTTCATGGGACTGGGTTTTTCCGTTTTTTGCGGGCCGGGAACGGCAGGTCTGGCGGGTGGCAGCCACGACGCACCTGACAATATGTGGTGATCTGAAGCTGGCTGAATTCACATCGGGTGAGGCCTGTTCGGCGATGCGCGCAAAGCCTGCTTGACTCCCCGAATGACCCCTCACGTAAAGGGCCAGAATCAGCCCTGAAGTTATAGCAGTTCCGAGGCGGAAATGTACAAAATCCCGCTTGCGGAAGCGGGTTCCAAGATGGGTTTCCCTGCAATTTCACACAGCAGCCATGTGAGATCGGGGTTTTGACATTCTCGTGGGCAGGCCCTACCTATCGCCTCACACGACCAAGGGGTTCAGGCCCCCGCCGCCCGCAGGCATTTGTGCCCCCGGTGAAGCCCTGAAACTGAGACGATCCGCCAGCAGTGGCGACGCCAGCCATGTCAGCTCTTGCTGCCTGGTGGCAATGCGGGCTCCATCAGACCAACAGCAGCATTTCATCTGATATGAGGCTTCCCATGGTCACGAAACCAGACATTCCGACGATTGAAGAGTTGAAGGCCCAGGCCAAACGCCTGCGCACTCAGCTGGATACGCCACAAATGCCGATCACCCACGCCCGGGGCCTTGAGCTTGTGGCCCGCCAATATGGCTATGCCGACTGGAACACGCTGTGCGCGGTGTCCAAGAGGTGTGAGCAGGAGCGTGCCCGCAGCCTGTCGCAACGGCCGCTACAGGTGGGCGATGAGGTTGCCGGCACCTATCTTGGCCAGCAATTCGTTGGTCAGGTCATCGGCATCCGCTCGATGGGCAGCGGGCACACACGCCTGACGCTGCACTTTGACGAACCGGTGGACGTTGTGACATTCGACAGTTTTTCGGCATTCCGCCAGCGGGTGTCCTGCACACTGGATGAAGACCTGGTGGCGCCAACCAAACTGTCAGACGGCACGCCGCATATGCGGATTGAGCACCGGCTCTAGCGCCGTTGGTACAAAAACAAAAAGGCCGGGATGAACCTCATCCCGGCCTTTTTCGTTCGCATCCGAAACCGTTGCTGGTGCCTACTCTTCGATCTTGCGGCGGATGAGGTTGATGTCCTCATCCAGCGTTTTGTCCTCAGCACGCAGCTGCTCGATCTTGTTGACGCCGTGCAGCACGGTCGTGTGGTCGCGGCCACCGAACTTGCGGCCGATCTCAGGCAGCGAGCGCGTTGTCAGGTGCTTGCACAAATACATGGCCACCTGACGCGGGCGGGCGACGGAGCGCGAGCGGCGCGGTGATGACATGTCTACCAGACGCAGATTGTAGTGGTCTGCCACCTTGCGCTGGATGTCGTCGATGGTGATGCGCTTTTCATTGGCGCGCACCAGATGCCGCAGAATGTCCTGCGCGTGCTCGATGGTCAGCGTCTGGCCGATCAGTTCCGCATGCGCAATGAGCGTTGTCAGAGCGCCTTCGAGTTCGCGGATCGACGACGAGATGGAGCTTGCGAGGAAATCGATGACATCATCGCTGAGCTGAACGCCGGGATGGTTCGGCAACATGGCCTCTGCCTTGGCCTGCAGGATGCCAAGCCGCAATTCGTAATCCGTCGGCAGGATGTCGCATGCCAGACCATGTCCCAGGCGTGAGCGGATGCGCTCTTCGATGCCCTCAAGGTCGGACGGCGAGCGGTCCGCGGAGATGATGATCTGGCGGTTGTGGTCCACCAGCGCGTTGAAGGTGTGGAAGAATTCTTCCTGTGTTGAATCCTTGCCGCCGATGAACTGCACGTCGTCCACCATCAGCACATCCACTGACCGGTAGGCATGCTTGAAGGCCACCGTGTCCTTGTGACGAAGCGCATTCACGAAGTGATACATGAAGCGTTCAGCGGAGAGATAGACAACACGCTTGCTCGGGTCCCGGCGCAGGATCTCGGTTCCGATGGCGTGCATCAGATGGGTCTTGCCGAGACCAACGGGGCCGTAAAGGTAAAGCGGGTTGAACGGCACCGTGCCTTCTGCTTCCGCCACACGGCGGGCGGCAGCATAGGCAAGCTGGTTGGACTTGCCGACAATGAAATTGTCGAAGGTCAGGTGCGGCAGCAGCGGCGCGCCAAGCGGTGCGTCTTCGCCGGACGCCGGCGGCATCGACCCATTGCCTGAGTGGGATGACCCGTTGCCTGTCTGAAAGGGATTGCTCGTGGCCGCGCGCGGCGGTGCGGATTCCGGTTTAGCTGCGGCAGACCCAGCTCCGGGTGCGGACGCTGACGTTGCCCGTTCGGCAACACTGTCTGCTGCAATGGCGCGGGCTGCCTCAGCTGCCGTCGCCGAGCCTTCAGCAATCAATGTCACTTTGCGGATGGATGCATCTTCTGCACGCCAAAGGCCCAGCAATTGATCCCCGAACTCGCGCTGGATGTAGTCGCGTGCGAATGACGTCGGCACCGAGTAGCTGACTGCGCCATCACCAACACCGATCAACAGCACCTGGCCGAACCAGCTCTTGAAGCGCGCGTCACCCATGCCCTGGCGGAGCTTCTCCTGAATCTTTGTCCACTGGCCCGCAACGTCGATTTCTCCGGTGCCTGCCTCAAGGCCCTCAAGAGACGCCTGTGCCGGGGCTTCCATCCGGGCCGCATCCTGGCCGCCTTGCCCGCCGGGTTTGTTGTTTATCATGTCGTCCCCTCAACCCCCGCCTGCCGCATCGGGGGCATATTCAATAAGTTCTGCTCTGCGCTGCTCCGGCCTTTGCGTGCCGGGCAGAAATTCTGTCTTTCGGGTCGTGCTATCCCTGCCGCCAGGGAAGCCCGGCCGCCTTCCAACCGCCGGTGGTGCCACGGTGCCGGTTGGCGTCGAGGCCACCTTCAAATCCGCCTGCCACGTTGAAGCAGGCCGAGAATCCTTTTTGTGTAAGCGCTGCTGCCGCCGACGCACTGCGCTGGCCGGACCGGCACAGGCACAGGATGGGGGCATCGTCTGCTACGCCTGCCGCCCGCAACTTGCCAGCCACGTCATCAGCGAAGGATGCGTTCTGTGCACCTCCGGGAAAGACCTGCCACTCTTCGGTGAGCAATGGACGTCCGGTCGCTTCGATGTCGGGAAGGCCGACGAAATTCCATTCGGCCTGGGTTCGGACATCGATCAGAACGCTACGTGCGTCCTCATTGAGAAGCCGCCAGGCTTCCGACACATCGATGTCACCAGCATATCCGCCGCTCATTTACTGAACCGCCCCCAAATTCGCCCCACGCGCTCTCACACCCGCACCCGTGCCATAGCCACCTGCCTGGCCACACATGCCGCCCCAAAACAACATCAAAGAGAAGCGCAAAGCGAACAACGTCCCGCAGCGGGGAAGCAAACGCTTCCAGCCGCCTTTTGGCTACTACTCCAATTTTGAGGGGTGTGAGTACTACCTACTCGCCACAATACTATAAAGCCGAAACGAAGACTTTGATTTAAATCGCTGGAAACAACTCACCAACTGCACATAACTAGATTGACTAGCTAAATATTTATGCTTGTAAACCAAGTACTTACCGCCGCCGCCTGAGAAACCAATACTAACGCCTGCCTGTCTGGAACATCAACCGGACCATTTGGTGAACGTCGCAAAACTTTTGCTCAACCGTCATCCGGAAATGTCCCCCGGTGTCACTTTGCCGCTTCAGGAAAGGGCTCGCTCAACCGCAGGAAAGCCAGTCTATGAAAGGCGTTGGCCGGGGCGCAAGGGTGATTCGTCCACAGCCTGCAAAAATTAACCATCGTGGCGAAATGCGCACACAGAGCATGTCCGGGCCAGGCACAGAAAGCTGGTCCTGAACGCTGCGGACTCCTCCTGAGCGCTTAAGTCAAGGGCAAATAAAACCGTTCCTCATCCGAAAGTGACGCAGGGTCCTTGCGGCCTGCTGTCCGGTGTTTTCCTGGAGAGCGGGATATTGGTGGCGCGGTCATCACAGCAACCAAAAAGGGCGTCTCCCGGCATGGGAAACGCCCTTTGAATTTGGTCAGCCAATTTGAGGCCGTTAGGCCTGGCCGAGTGCCTTGATGCGGCTTGAGAGGCGGGACACTTTGCGTGACGCCGTGTTCTTGTGAAGGATGCCGCGGTTGGAGGCGCGCATGATCTCAGACTCAGCGACCTGAAGGGCATCTTTTGATGCAGCCTGGTCACCGCTGGCAATTGCTTCTTCAACCTTGCGGATGAAGGTGCGCATGCGGCTGGTGCGCGCGCGGTTCACTTCGGTGCGGCGCTCAATCTTGCGGACCATCTTCTTGGCAGAACGTGTATTAGCCATCGGGCTTCAAACCATTTCTTGTCAGCGGCTCGTATGTGCCCGGACCGACCGAATGCCGGAGGCAAGCTCAAACAGCGCTTGAACGTAAGGAATTTAAGAGGCGGCGTTATACCCGCGCGTCCTGCCCCGGTCAAGCAGGCATTCCAGCACAGTATCAGCCGCCATTTTGGTCAGTTTTTCGGGCACTCCAGCCGCACTCCGACCGACCCGCTCCACCAGAGCGAAGGCTACAGTCATTTGTGCTTGAAAGAGGGTTTGCGCTTGTCGATGAAGGCGGCCATGCCCTCTTTCTGGTCTTCCAGCGCGAAGAGCGAATGGAACAGGCGGCGCTCGAAGCGGATGCCTTCTGCCAGGGTTGTTTCGTAGGAGCGGTTGACCGCTTCCTTGGTGAGCGCTGTTACCGGGCGCGACATGCCGGCGATCTTCTCGGCAGTTTTCACCGCCTCCTCGACGAGATCAGCTGCCGGGACAACACGGCTGACAAGGCCTGCGCGTTCCGCCTCTTCCGCGTCCATCATGCGGCCCGTCAGGCACATTTCCATGGACTTGGACTTGCCGACAAAGCGCGTCAGTCGCTGGGAGCCGCCGATGCCGGGCATGACGCCGAGGGAAATTTCCGGCTGGCCGAACTTGGCCGTGTCTGATGCCAGAATGAAATCGCAGATCATCGCCAGCTCGCAGCCGCCGCCCAGCGCGTAGCCTGACACGGCAGCCACAATCGGCTTGCGGGCCTCAGCAATGCGGTTGGCCTTTTCAAACAGGTCTTCCTTGTAGACTTCCATATAGGTCTTGGGCTGCATCTCCTTGATGTCCGCGCCCGCGGCAAAGGCCTTTTCAGAGCCGGTCAGGACCATGCAGCCGATGGCATCATCCGCATCAAACCCCTGCACGGCATCAATCAGTTCGTCCACCAGCTGGGAGTTCAAAGCGTTCAGCGCGTCAGGGCGGTTGAGCGTGATGAGCGCAACAGCGCCGCGCTTTTCAGTCTTGATGGTGTCGTAGGCCATGGAGGTAATGCTTCCTTGATGGGTCGGCGATTTCTTGTCGGCGGTGTGTCGGCTCTATCTTTGACATTGCCCGCAGTAGAATGTCGAGCGCCCAGATTGGACAATGCGCCTGACATCCCTGTCGCAGCCCGGTGTGACGCAGGGGCTGCCTTCGCGGTCATAGACTTTGAATGTGTGTTGAAAATAGCCAAGCGTGCCGTCCGCCTGCGCATGGTCACGCAGGGAACTGCCGCCGGCTTCAATGGCTTCCCGCAACACCTGCTTGATGGTGGTTGCCAGTTTCTTCAAACGGTCGGTCGGCTCGCCGGACTGTTTGACCAGTGAGGCGGCGATCCGTTTGGGCGAGATACCAGAGCGGAACAGCGCTTCGCACACGTATATATTGCCAAGTCCCGCAACCACGGCCTGATCCAGCAGCGCTGACTTGATGGGGGATTTCCTGCCGGCCAGTCCGGCGGCCAGCACTTTGGAATTGAAGCCCTTTTCCAGCGGCTCCGGGCCGAGCTGCTGCAGAAAGCTGTTCTCCGCTTCGTTGCCGGTTTCCTCAATGGTCATGAAACCGAAACGGCGCGGGTCCGAGTAGCGCACGACGCCACCGCCTTCCATGCGGAAGACGATGTGCTCATGCATGGCGTGGGCATTGGCGCCGGTATCCAGGTGAAATGCACCCGGGTTGCATTTGTGACGGCTGCCTTCATCGCCGGGCATCTCCACCACAAAGCGGCCGGACATGCCCAGATGCATGATGAGGAGTGCGCCGTCATCAAGGCGGCCCACCAGGTACTTGCCGCGGCGGTTGAGCGCTTCGAGGCGGGTGCCGGTCAGCCGGCCTGAAAAATTCTCGGGAAGCGGGAATCTGAGATCGGGCCGTTTGGCCTCTACATGCTCAAAGCGCTGCCCCTCCATGGCGGGGGCAAGGCCCCGGCGGACCGTCTCAACTTCGGGCAATTCGGGCATGTTCGAGCGGTACCCTTCCGGGAGCGACATTTTTACCAGTGTGGGGCGGTCTCATAGCGCAAAGCAACGGGGATGCGCTATGGTCCGCGCCCATGAATGATGCACCGACCAACAACGACACCGCCGAGGCGGCCGAAGCTGCGCCCAGCAACGCGACCCATTTCGGGTTTCGCGATGTGGACCCGACCGAGAAACAGGGTCTGGTCAATGGCGTGTTCCGCAATGTGGCGGGGCGCTATGACCTGATGAACGACCTGATGTCGGTCGGCGTCCACCGCCTGTGGAAAGACGGCATGGTGTCCTGGCTGGCGCCCCGAAAGACCGGCGCGCCGTATGAGACACTGGACATGGCGGGCGGTACGGGTGACATCGCGTTGCGGATCGCCCACCGCTCCAACGGTCATGCGCGGGTTCTGGTGGCGGACATCAATGATGCCATGCTGGGTGAAGGCAGGGTGCGGGCGCAGACGGACCCGATGGGCGACCGGTTATCCTTCTCCTGCATGAATGCGGAAAAGCTGCCGCTGGAATCGGGCAGGTTCGACGCCTACACAATCGCCTTCGGCATTCGCAATGTGCCGGATCTTGATGCAGCGCTGAGCGAAGCCTTCCGTGTCCTGAAACCTGGCGGGCGGTTCATGTGCCTTGAGTTCAGCCATGTGGTCGTACCGCTGCTGGACGAGTTCTATGAGACGTGGTCCTTTGAAGCGATCCCGCGCATCGGGCAGATGGTCACCGGCGACCGGGATTCTTATCAGTACCTTGTGGAGAGCATCCGCAAGTTCCCGCAGCAAAAGCCGTTTGAAGAGCGTATCCGCAGGGCCGGCTTCTCACGTGTGACCCACCGCAACCTCACCGGCGGCATCGCGGCCATTCATTCCGGCTACAAGATTTAGGCGGTCCCGAAGATGCTCCGCCATATGCGCAATCTTGGACGGCTGGTCCGCGCGGCCTGGGTGTTGTCGCGCTATGACGCGCTGTTTGCGATTGACGCGGGCGAGCCGCCGGCGCCGGTCAAAGCCGCCCGCAGCATTGCGCAGCTGCGCCAGAAGTTCGGCAGCAGCAAAGCCGAAGGCTCCGAAGGGGACCGACTTGCCGCGGCCCTAACGGAACTCGGGCCGAGCTACATCAAGCTTGGCCAGTTTCTGGCAACGCGGCCGGATGTCATTGACCCGGCCCTTGCGCGCGACCTGTCCAAGCTTCAGGACCGGCTGCCGCCGTTTGAAACAGTCACGGCAAAAGCGATCATCGCAGAGGAGTTCGGCGAGCCTGCTGATACCGTGTTCGGCAGCATGGGAGACGCGGTCGCAGCGGCTTCCATTGCGCAGGTACACAAGGCAACTGCTCTTGGTACGGATGGAAATACGCGTGATGTCGCCGTCAAAGTATTGCGGCCGGACGTAGAGCGGCGGTTCAAGGCGGACCTCGACACATTCTTTTGGGTGGCGCGCCTGATCGACCGGGCAGTCCCGTCGGCCCGGCGTCTGAAGCCGGTTGATGTGGTGCAGACGCTCGCAGATTCCGTGGCCCTTGAAATGGATCTGCGGCTGGAAGCGGCTGCCATGTCCGAGATGGAAGAGCGCACCAAGGACGACGTCGGCTTCCGCACACCTGCCATTGACTGGGAACGCACGTCCAAACGGGTGATGACCCTTGAATGGATCGACGGCATTCCCATTGCCGACATGGCCGCGCTCAAGGCGGCAGGGCTGGACCCCAAGGCAGTGGCCGCCAATCTGCTCACCAACTTTCTGACCCATGCGGTGCGCGAAGGGTATTTTCACGCGGACATGCATCCGGGCAACCTGTTCGTGGAAGCAGACGGCACGCCCGGCGGGACGCTGGTGGCTGTTGATTACGGCATCATGGGGCGGCTGAGCCCCAAGGAGAGCCGGTTCCTGGCAGAGATTCTGTTCGGCTTCGTCATCCGTGACTACCGCCGCGTCGCGGAGGTGCATTTCGAAGCGGGCTATGTGCCTGAAAGCAAGTCAGTCGATGCTTTCGCGCAGGCGCTGCGGGCGATCGGCGAACCGATCATGGGCCGCGAAGCCAGCGAGATTTCCATGGCGCGGCTGCTGGCCCAGCTCTTTGAAGTGACCGACCAGTTCGACATGGAAACCCGGCCTGAACTCATCATGCTGCAGAAGACCATGGTGGTGGTTGAAGGCGTGGCGCGGGACCTGGACCCGGACTTCAACATGTGGACCACCTGCGAGCCGATCCTGCGGCAATGGCTTGAAAGCCGCATCGGCCCCGAGGGCCGGATTCAGGACGCGGTGAGAGGTGCCGAGCGCATGGGCAGGCTCATGAGCGACCTGCCGGACCTGCTGGAAACAGCTGAACGCGCTGCCCGGAGCATCGCAGGACCGGATGGTACCGGGGCGGCTGACGGGCTGAAGCTGCATCCGGACACCGCCCGCGCCATCGCCGAGGCCCAGGCCAAGCAGGAACGCCCCAATCGGATCGCACTCTGGGTCGGGGCGGCGGCTCTGGCTGTGATTGCCGTGGCGACCTTGCTCTAGGATTGATTTTCCGCGCTATCTACACATTGCAGCCGTAAATACCTATATTCACCGCAACGCTCGCGGGGATTATAGGGTTTCTGCGGTATTTCTTGTGTGGAAGGCGGGATTTCGTGCTCGACGGCAAACGCATACTTCTGATTATCGGCGGCGGCATTGCTGCCTACAAGTCGCTTGAACTGGCGCGGTTGATCCGCCGCCGGGGGGGCGAGGTGCGGGCGATCCTCACCAAGGCGGGCCAGGAATTCGTGACACCGCTCTCCGTCGGCGGGCTGACCCACGACAAGGTCTATACGGATCTGTTCGACCTGACCGCCGAAGCGGATATGGGGCACATCCAGCTGTCGCGCGATGCGGACCTGCTGGTGGTGTGTCCCGCCACGGCAGACCTGATGGGCAAGATGGCCCATGGCCGTGCGGACGACATGGCCTCTACCGCGCTTCTGGCGACTGACAAGCCGGTGATGATCGTCCCGGCGATGAATGTGCGCATGTGGCAGCATCCCGCGACCCAGCGCAATCTCACTCAGCTCATCGCAGACGGTGTGAGTGTCGTTGGTCCGCGCGAAGGCGACATGGCGTGCGGTGAGTTCGGCCCCGGGCGGCTGGTCGAGCCGGAAGAAATCGTCGAAGCCATCGAAGCCAAGCTCGGTGGTACGCAAGTGCTGGCCGGTCGCAAGGCGATTGTGACGGCAGGTCCGACCCATGAGCCGATTGATCCGGTGCGCTATATCGCCAACCGCTCCTCCGGCAAGCAGGGCTATGCCATTGCCGAAGCGCTGGCGCGGCTTGGTGCCGAGACACATCTTGTGTCAGGCCCCACAGCGCTGGCTGATCCGTTCGGTGTGCAGGTCACGCGTGTTGAGACGGCGCGGGAGATGCTGGCGGCAACGGAAGCTGCCCTCCCCGCTGACGTCGCCGTGTGCGCGGCTGCTGTGGCGGACTGGCGCGCGGACACCTCCACCAACTCCAAGCTCAAGAAGGATGGCTCCGGTCAGGTGCCGCCTTTGTCGCTTGTCGAGAACCCGGACATTCTGGCGACGCTTTCTGCCGCCGGGACCAAGCGTCCGCAGCTGGTGGTCGGCTTTGCTGCCGAGACGGATGACGTCATTGAACACGCCACCGCCAAGCGCGCTCGCAAGGGCTGCGACTGGATTGTCGCCAACGACGTGTCGCCGGGGACCGGCATCATGGGTGGCGACGACAACACGGTTCATATCATCACCGAAGGTGCCGCAGAGCACTGGGACCCGATGCCCAAGGCACAGGTCGCAACGAAACTTGCCGAGCGCGTGGCGCAGGCACTGACTTCTTGAGGGGAAGCGTCTTGAATTCCATCGACGTCAAAGTCATGCAGCTGCCGCACGGGCGCGGCCTTGATCTGCCGGCGTATGAATCCGAACAAGCTGCCGGCATGGATCTTCGCGCCGCCCTGGCAGAAGGCGAAGAGGTGACACTGGCACCCGGCGCGCGCGCCATGGTGCCCACCGGCCTCGCCATCGCGCTCCCAAGCGGCTTTGAAGCGCAGGTGCGCCCGCGCTCGGGCCTTGCCGCCAAGCAGGGCGTCACGGTGCTCAATAGTCCGGGTACGGTGGATGCGGACTATCGCGGCGAGGTTAAAGTTATCCTGATCAACCACGGCGATGAACCCGTGGTGATCGATCGCGGGATGCGCATTGCGCAGATGCTGTTTGGGCCGGTCACCCGCGGCGTATTTGCCGCGGTGGACTCGCTGGATGAAACAGAACGCGGCGCCGGCGGGTTCGGCTCCACGGGAACGGACACAACAAGAAAGGCCGGGTAACGGCATGTTGCGGCTATCAAAGAAAACATTGCTGGCGCTGGAGGCGGTTGTCGACGTTGCCTACAACGCGCGGCCTGACCCGGTGCAGTCGAAAGAGATCACCAAGCGGCAGGGAATTCCCCAGCGCTATCTGGAACAGGTGATGCAGCAGCTGGTGCGTGAAGGCGTGCTGAAAGGCGTACGCGGTCCGCGCGGCGGCTATCGGCTGGCCCGCGAACGGCGGCGCATTACCGTTGGCGAGATCGTGCGTGTTGTTGGGGCCATGGAAGCAGCCGACGACGCACGGGACGAAGCCAAGGCGGCAGCGCGCGAGTCACGCAGCAGTCTCAACGGGGCCGCCGACACATCGGCAGTTTCTGAGTCCGAAAATGGCATTGGTGGCTCTCCGCTTGGGGAACAGGTTGTCCGCCCCATGTGGGACAATTTTCAGGCAGAGATGATGGACAAGCTGAATGCCATCACCATTGATGATCTGTGCCGCGAAGCTGAGACAAAAGACATAAAGCCCGCGACACAGGCGGGTATGGACTTCACTATCTAGATCACGCGCGCGCCGCCCCTCAGGCGCGCATTACAGGAGGCACACGCCATGACCGACAAGCCAGGCCGCGGCCGCATTTACGACTGCATCACTGAGACCATCGGAAACACCCCTCTCGTTCGCCTCAAGCGCATGAACAAGAACGGCAAGGCCGATGTGCTGCTGAAGCTAGAGTTCTTCAATCCGCTGTCGAGCGTGAAGGACCGCATTGGTGTGGCGATGATTGAAGCGCTGGAAGCGCAGGGCAAGATCAACGAAAACACAGTGCTCATCGAGCCGACGTCCGGCAACACCGGTATTGCGCTGGCCTTTGTCGCCGCGGCCAAGGGTTACAAGCTCATTCTGGTGATGCCGGAAAGCATGTCGATGGAGCGCCGCAAGATGCTGGCGCTGCTTGGTGCGGAACTGGAACTCACGGAAGCTGCGAAGGGCATGAAAGGCGCGGTCGCCCGCGCGGAGGAACTGCTGCAGTCGACGCCCAACTCGGTCATGCCGCAACAGTTCGACAACCCGGCCAACCCGGAAATCCACCGCAAGACGACTGCAGAAGAAATCTGGAACGACACCGACGGCAAGGTTGACGTGGTGATCTCCGGCGTCGGCACAGCCGGCACGTTCACGGGTGTCGGGTCTGTGCTCAAGGCAAAGAAGCCGGGCGTCAGGATGATCGCCATCGAGCCGGAAGACTCGCCGATCCTCTCCGGTGGCCAGCCGGGGCCGCACAAGATCCAGGGCATTGGTGCGGGCTTCGTGCCGGGCAATCTGGACAAGGAGCTGATTGATGAGGTGATCACGATCGGCAACGAAACAGCTTTTGAAACATCCCGCCAGGCAGCCCGTGAAGAAGGCATCGCCGGGGGCATTTCATCAGGTGCCGCCATTGCGGCGGCCCTTGAAGTGTCCGAGCGCGATGATATGGCGGGCAAGACAATTGTCGCCATTATCCCAAGCTTTGCGGAACGCTATCTGTCCACTGCCCTGTTTGACGGTATCTAGGGCAGGCCTGTGGCGCTTAGCGGCGACCAGCTTGAGCGCTATGCGCGGCATATTCTGCTCAAGGAGATTGGCGGCCCTGGTCAGCAGGCGTTGCTGAAAGCGCGTGTGCTGATCATCGGTGCCGGCGGCCTGGGGTCGCCGGCGGCGCTTTACCTTGCCGCAGCCGGTGTCGGGACCATCGGTCTTGTGGATGACGACACGGTCTCGCTCTCCAACCTGCAGCGGCAGATCGCACACACAACGGCGGCTGTGGGTGAAGCCAAGACATCGAGTGCGGCGCGGACGCTGACCGCACTCAATCCGGATACCCACATAGTTGCCCATGAGGAACGGCTGACACATAGCAATGTCGATGCCCTCGTCAGTGGCTATGACCTTGTGCTCGACGGTTGCGACAATTTTGAAACGCGGTTTCTCGTCAACGATGCCTGTCTTGCTGCGCAAGTGCCGCTGGTGTCCGGCGCTGTCGGGCAGTTCGACGGACAGCTTGCGGTGTTCAAAGGGTGGGAGACCGGAGACGACGGATCGCCCTCTCCCAACTATCGTGATCTGGTGCCGGACATGCCGCCGCCGGGCAGTGTTCCAACCTGCGAAGAGGCCGGCGTGGTGGGCGCGCTGACGGGCGTCATCGGCTCGATGATGGCGATGGAAGCCATCAAGGAACTTACCGGCGCGGGCACCAGTCTTGCCGGCAATCTGCTGCTCTATGATGCACTTGATACACGCATTAGGAGAGTGAAATTGCACCACGATTCAAAACGATAGCGCCGCTGGTTTTCACAACCTTAAAGTGCACATATAAAATTTACACTTACCCCAGATAGTATTCCTGCGTGCCTATTCTGACCTGAAAGCAGGGTACTGATGGGGAGACAAAATGCCGGAAGGCGCTGACAAGTTGTGCCCTGTTGGGCCGGGCAGCAAGCTCGCATCGGACAATTTCGAGGCGTTTTTCCAGCGCTGGGATGAAGCGCGCGGTGGCAATGACCTGCCGCACATGTCCCATATCCGCCCGACCGAAATCGCTCCCAGGTTCCTCCCCCACATCACGATCATTGGTGTGGAAAATGAAGGGACACGTTTTGTCATCCGTCTGGCGGGCAGTGCCATTCGCGATGTCTCCAGTGTGGAAATGACAGGCTGGGAAGTGGATGAGGCCAAACAGGACCCGGTGCCGCTGCCGGCGTCACAGGCCTCTCTGGAGCGCATGAAATGGAGCATCGCCAACCGGCAGCCCTATTGCCTGGGCGCGCAGGCTCGTTGGTCAGGCAATGACATGCTGGCGCAACGCACACTGGTGCTCCCCTATGTGGGCGACGATGGAACTGTGCAGCGATTCCTTACACTCAACGACCTGGAGTTCACCCCGGACCCGTGCCACTCCTGCCCCATGAACACCTGCGCGGCCGCAGCCAACCCATTTGGCCAGGCGGCCGAGTAACGGCCTTCGCACGCAACCCGTCGTGACGCCGCGGCCGCACACCGCGTCTGATCCGGCGCCACCTTGAGCGGCAGCGTCCTGTATGGCGAACACAACAGCCATCAGGGACAGGGTCAGCGCCAGACCGCTTTCATACCTACTCTTCTGTGATGCTCTGAGACATCCGGATGCGGCGCGTCCGGCTGCGGAACTGGACGTCGACCCACCCTAATTCCTGACCAGATCTCTTCCTGCAAAGACATTCTTAACTATTGCCCGCAATGGTAGAGACTTAGGTGTACCTCGCCAAAAACCGCAATGTTTCTAGGGGCTTAACATGCGCGTGACTGAGGACAAATTCTGCCCGATCCACACGGGAGACGAGCTTGCGTCTCCTGATTTCGCACTCTTTTACCAGCGCTGGGACGCCGCCCGCGGCGCTGCCCGGATGCCGCATAAATCGAGCATCCAGCCGGCCAGCATCCCGCCGCACATCATCAAGCAGGTATCCATCATCGGCGTTGAAAACAACGGATCGCGCTTCGTGGTCAGACTGGCCGGCAGCGAACTGCAGGAGCGCGGCAAAGTCGAAATGACCGGCCGGGCCGTCGACCTGGAGACATCAGACCCCGTAGAGCTTGAAGCATCACCGGATACGATCGAGCACCTGAAATGGTGTTGTGAAAACGAACGGCCCTATTGCGTCGGCGGAGCGGCCCGGTGGTCCGGGCAGGAAATGCTGGCGCAGCGGATGATTGTTCTTCCCTATGCCGGGGATGACGGATCGGTCGAGCGCCTTCTGACACTCAGCAAGCTCGACATAACCGATGACCCCTGCCGGGCCTGTGAGGCGACTCATGCCGCAGATCATGCCGGGACGGAAACAGCGCGGCCGCTGCACCCTCCGTGCGTTCAGCGGCGGGCGTAGGCCAATACGTTCCTAGGCATCCATTGGCAGCACCCGGTCGGGTGGCGCATTGCCGTCGACAAAGCTGCGGATGTTGATGATCACCTTCTCGCCCATCTCGGTGCGGCTTTCGATGGTCGCCGAGCCCATATGCGGCAGCAGCACCACATTGGGGCGGCCGAGCAGCTTGGGGTTCACGGCAGGTTCGTTTTCAAACACGTCCAGCCCGGCGCCGGCAATTTCCCCATCGTCAATGGCCTTGCACAACGCGACTTCGTCGATGATTTCACCGCGCGCCGTGTTGACGATATAGGCTTCGGGCTTCATCAGCTTCAGCCGACGGGCATTGAGCAGGTGGAAGGTCGCAGGCGTATGCGGGCAGTTGACCGACACAATGTCCATGCGGGCCAGCATCTGGTCGAGCGAATCCCAGTAGGTGGCCTCCAGCTCTTCTTCGATGGCCGGGTTGGCCGGATTGCGGTTGTGGTAGTGGATCGACAGGCCGAATGCTTTCGCACGCCGGGCCACCGCCTGGCCGATGCGGCCCATGCCGATGATGCCCAGACGCTTGCCGTGAATGCGGTGTCCCATCATCCATGTGGGCGACCAGCCCTGCCACTGATTGTCCTCGGTGATGACCTGCGCCCCTTCGGTCACGCGGCGGGGCACGGCCAGGATGAGGGCCATGGTGAGGTCGGCGGTGTCTTCGGTCAGGACGTTGGGTGTGTTGGTGACCGTAATGCCTCTGGCATGGGCAGCGTCCACGTCGATGTTGTCGACCCCTGCACCGAAATTGGCGATGAGTTTCAGATTATCACCGGCCTTGTTGATGAGATCCGCGTCAATCCTGTCGGTCACAGTCGGCACCAGCACGCGGCACTCAGCGACCGCCGCCTCCAGCGCTTCACGCGACATGGCCACATCATCGATGTTGAGCTGCGTATTGAACAATTCGCGCATACGCGTTTCGACGATGTCCGGCAGCTTGCGGGTGACGGTGACGAGGGGTTTTGAATGCGGCACGGGACGCGACCTTATGCAGTTGAGCACCGTCTGCCTGAAGCTGGCCCCCCGCGATCTACTGGGGTACCTGGCGCGGCGCTTGGCTTGAACCCTTTTCCTACCACCCTCATGGGGGTGCATCAAAGCGCCTTCATGAGAGGCGTGCGGAGGGGCACAGGCTGGTCTGCCCCACCGCTTGACCAGTGCCGAAGGGGCTTGCCATAAGGGGACCTCCCCCGCCGGTTCGGCACCAGAACAAGATTACCGGTTTGCCCCGCTTCTCAGTCGACATGCTGTCCATTCTTCGCAACACTCCCGCCGCCCTTCGCCACATGACGCGCAGCGCGGGGATTGTCGCTGTCCTGATCCTTGCGGGCGCAGCTGCAGGGCCTGCCAGCCTCGCACAGCCATCTGCTGCCAACACGCTCAGCGGCGGCGTCCAGATCGGGCCGGTCACCGGCCTGCCGATGCCGCGCTTTGTATCGATCAAATCAAGTCCGGTGAATGTCCGCGGCGGGCCGTCCACCAATCATCAGGTCGCCTGGGTCTTTGTCCGCAAGGCCGTGCCCGTTGAAGTCACCGCCGAGTTTGAAAACTGGCGGCGCATCCGCGATGTCGATGGTGATCAGGGCTGGGTGTTTCACACGCTCATTGACGGCGAGCGCACCGTCATGGTGGTCGGCCCCAACAAGCAGGTGCCGCGCGAAGGTGACCTGGTGCCGCTGCATTTTGCACCCGACTCGGCAAGCGATGAAGTGGCCCTGGTGGAACCTGGTGTGATCGGCAGCCTGGTCAATTGCAGCCAGACTTGGTGCGCCGTACGAATGGGCCCGCACGAAGGGTTCATGCGGGCCACATCCTTGTTCGGCATTTATGCCCGCGAAGCGGGATAGTTTCTCTTAGGAAAAGTCGCCGCTGAGACGCTTCACCATGGCATCCGAGACAACAGCCAGGTGCTGATAGTTCTCGTGCGCGAAGCCGATCATGACTTTTGCGCCGGGCTTTTTGAATGCTGCGATCTGATCATCCGTGAACGGAAAATGCAGGAAGTGCACGGACGATGACTTGCCGTCTTCCGAGGTGCGGTCAATGTCGTGCTCGGGGTCGGACATCACACGGTCGCCATCAATGTCGATGAAGGCAGTTTCTTCGATGCCGGCCAGCTTGTAGAGCACGTTCTTGCGGCGCACGGGATCATCAATCTCGAACATCACTGTCGCCACCAGCTCCTTGCCCTTGGGGATGAGCGGGTTGTAAGCGGTCAGTTCGTCCTCGATCTGCTCGTCGCCACCCTTTTCGATGTAGAGCATTTCATGGATCTGGTGCCACATGGTCTCATAGCTCTCGAAATAGAACGTGGCATGTGGACCCACTTCGATGCGGCGCTCGCGCTTCACCGGCATCATGGCCTTGCGGCGCTCGGCGCGCTCTTTCGCATAGTCCTCGATGGACATGATGTCAGCGCGGGTGATCTCGCTTGGATGGGGCATTGCAGTCATTTCCGTCCTTAACTCAACTGGGCCGGCAGGGTGGCTCTACAAGCCATATGCCTGGGCGATCAACTCAATCGGATGCGCGGAAGATGGTGCGGGTTTGCTCTCGTCAATGAGGCCCAGCTCATCCATTTCCTGCATGATGTGCTTCAAGGCCAGAGGGCATTCGCTCACAACATGCTCTGCGCTGGTCTTTGAGATATTGCGCGCGGTCGTTTTGCCAACCTTCATCGCCACATCATGGGTCTCTTTCAGCACACCGAACGTGCCCCCGTGGCCGGCGCACCGCTCCACCGGCGTCACTTTCGCGTCCGGGATGAGCTTCAGCATTTCCACAGCCTTGGCGCCCATGTTCTGCGCGCGGGCATGACACGCCAGATGCACGGCAACCCCGCCCTCAAGCGGCTTCATGCCATCGGCAATGCCTTCCTTCTTGGCAATGTCCACGATGTATTCGTCGATATCCTTTACCGCCTTGGACAGGGCAATGACGTTTTCATCGTCCGGCAGAATGAGCGGCCACTCGAACTTCATCATCAGGCCGCAGGACGCGATGAGGGTGACGATGTCCCAGCCTTCGTCCACCAGCGGGCGCAGATCGGCAGAGACCTTCCTGGCCTGCTCGGCGACGCGCTCAAGGTCTGCCTGTTCGAGGAACGGCATGCCGCAGCAGCCGGGATAGACGGGCTTTGCCGTCACGCCCTGGCGCGCCAGCACCTTGAGGGCCGCTTCGCCCATCTGCGGATTGTTGTAGTTGCCGTTGCAGGTTGCAAACAGCGCGGCCTTGCGGGCTGTCGCCTTGCCGTCAGCGGCTGGGGCAAGCGTGCCTGACTTCTCGTGCGCCTTGGCGCGCATCATCAGCGTCTTGCCGGCGAAGGTCGGCAGCTCCGCCTTGGCGTCGATGCCTGCGACCTTCTCCATCATCGGGCGGGTCAGCTTGTTGTCTTTTTTGGAGCCCCAGTTCGCGAGGCCGGCGACCGGCCGGATCATCTTGCCGTTGCGGTCCATTTCAGCCAGCTGTCTGGCGGTCACGTTTCCGGCTTCTCCTTTTTTCGTGCGCACCATGCGGTAGCGCAGCATCAGATGCGGAAAGTCGAGATTGAACTCATGGGGCGGCACATAGGGGCACTTCGTCATGAAGCACATGTCGCAAAGCGTGCAGGCTTCTTCGACGGGACCGAACTGATCCGAGGTGACGCTGTCCAGTTCGCCGGTGTCGCTCTCATCCACCATGTCGAACAGGCGCGGGAACGAGTCACACAGATTGAAGCAGCGGCGGCAGCCGTGGCAGATATCGAAGACACGCCGCAGCTCTTCATCAAGCTTGGCCTCGTCGTAGAACTCGTCACTTTTCCAGTCGATGGGGTGCCGGATGGGCGCTTCGAGGCTGCCTTCTGCCATTGGTCGTCTGCCTGTCGTTATAGGTAGCGGGAACAAGTAAGGGCCGGGAAACAGGTCCCGGCCCTTGTTGTCTGTCGGACGGGTTTAGGCGTCCATGCCGTCGAGGGCTTTCTGGAAACGGCCTGCGTGGCTCTTTTCAGCCTTCGCAAGGGTTTCGAACCAGTCAGCGATCTCGTCGAAGCCTTCTTCGCGCGCCGTGCGGGCCATGCCCGGATACATGTCGGTGTATTCGTGGGTTTCACCGGCGATGGCGGCCTTCAGGTTCTGGTCGGTTGCGCCGATCGGCTCACCGGTTGCCGGGTCACCGACTTCTTCCATGAATTCCAGATGGCCGTGCGCGTGGCCGGTTTCGCCTTCCGCGGTGGAGCGGAACACGGCAGCCACATCGTTGTAGCCTTCCACGTCTGCCTTCTGCGCGAAGTAGAGGTAACGGCGGTTGGCCTGGCTTTCACCGGCGAAGGCTTCTTTCAGGTTTTCGAGGGTCTTGGACTCTGCGAGTGACATTTTAGGGGATCCTCCTCATGCGTAACTCGTACGAAACTCAGCACGTGAATGCGTGGGCACAGATTCCGGCGTACCGTCCCCGGCACGGACCTGCGCTGTACCCAGCAAACGTAGTTGAGGGCCCCCTCCTGTCAAGGCTGGAACAGGTCTAAGAAGCGCGGAAACGCGTTGTTTTTGAAAGAATTTTTGCGAGCAATTCTCAGCTAAAACAGCTGTTTGATGCCAAGTCTTTGAAGCCAAAGACCTATCCCGATCAGCCGTCTTTTGTGTCACTGTGAATGCGCACGATGACTTCAACCCGCTCCAGGGTTGATCCCTCGGGCACGCCCGGCAGGCCTTCCACAGTGATGCCGTCGCCGGGGATGTCTTCGAGGCGCACGTCGTCCACGTGGTAGAAGTGATGGTGGTCGCTGAGGTTGGTATCAAAGTAGGTGCAGCCGCCGTCCACCACCACCTGACGCAGCAGGCCGGCGTCCGTGAACTGGTGCAGCGTGTTGTAAACCGTGGCCAAAGACACCCGGACGCCGCCCTTTGAGGCTTCTGCATGAAGCGCCTCGGCGGTCACGTGCCGGTCACCGCCATCAAACAGCAGCCGGCCCAAAGCAAGCCGCTGCCGCGTCGGGCGCAGGCCCTTGTCGCGCAGTGCCTGAAGCGTCTGGGCATAGGGGCGGTCCCCGGAAGCAGGCGCCTCACCGGCTGGCGTTTCTGGCGTCAGGGAAGGTCCCGAAGCTGGGTTGGTCATGGCTTTGCGGCCCTGGTTGTCAGGTGAGCCCGAGGGTCCACCGTTCTTTGGAATGATTACAACGACACCAAAAATGTGGTGTGTCTCAATGACTTGTCAAGTCACGAGGGCGCGCGACACCACTGCCAGGTCCGGCGGGAACACGGTTTCTGCGGTTTTTTCGAGATCATCGAGGCTCCACCAGCGCATTTCCCGCAGCGCCTCGCGCTCGTCTGTTTCCGCCCCGCCGGTAAAAACCGGGTCATGAGACGCGCACCGGCCGTGAAAAAACACGTCCCGCCCCTGCCAGTGATGGCCGTTCACCTCAAAGGTGCTTTCGTGAATATGCACCGGCCCTTCCAGCGGCACGGTCAACCGCAGTTCCTCATCCAGCTCGCGGATGGCCGCTTCCAGGTCGCTCTCATCATTCTCGGCCCGCCCGCCGGGCGTCGCCCAGAATTCAAACGGATTGCCGCCTTTGGTGACGGCGAAACGGAGCAGCAGCACCCGATAGGTCGGGTCCATCAGGATCACTCTGCCGGTGCGGCGAAGCTCGGGTGCTGCCATGTGCTCCATTTCCTGTCAGCCGCTAGTCGTCCTCACGGGTGCGGATCAGCTCATACGGTCCGCCTTTTTCGAGGCCCCGCTGATAGGCCGGGCGGTCGTGGATGCGCTTGGTATAGGCAATCAGATTGTCATAGCCGTCGAGGCCAATGCGGCTTTCGGCAGCTTCGCAGATGAAGGTCAGCATGATGTCGGCACCGGTCAGCTCGTCGCCCATGAAAAACAGGTTCGAGCCCAGTTCGTCGTTCATGTAGCCCAGATGCAGGGCGATTTCCGCGTCGATGACCGGCTGCAGCGGCTCGCCACCCTCGCCCAGCATGGACGTGAAGAGCTTCATCAAAAGCGGCACCATGGCGGAGCCTTCCGCGTAGTGCATCCACTCGTTGTACTTTTCAAATTCCGGCGTGCCGGGGGCGGCCATGAACTTGCCGCCACCATAGGTGCGGATGAGGTAGTCCACCGCCGCGCCGGATTCCGCAATGTGGTACTGGCCGTCCTCGATGATCGGCGATTTGCCCAGCGGATGGGCCTCTTTCAGCTCCGGCGGGGCGCGGTTGATCTCGTTACGCTTGTAGAACTTGATTTCATACTCCACGCCCAGCTCCTCCAGCAGCCAGAGAATCCGCTGGGAGCGCGAGTTATTGAGGTGGTGAACGGTAATCATCTGGACATTCTCCGGTCTTTTGAGAGGGCGGGGATACAAATTCTCTCCCACAGGCGCTCATGTCTGCCTGTGATGCAAGGATTTTCAGCCTTAGTTTTGCTTGATTTTGCTCGCTTTTGCTAATCCCTCGCGTGTGCTACCAACGCGAACTAAGAACGATAAACGCGCCAGGACCGATACCGACCCCATGACCACAGTTCAGCACGCCTCAGGCCCCCAGAAGTCCAGTTACACCTATGAAGACCTCATTGAGTGCGGTCATTCGCGCCTGTTCGGGCCGGGCAATGCGCAGCTTCCGCTGCCGCCGATGCTGATGTTTGACCGGGTGACCGAAATCAACGCCGATGGCGGGGAGAACGGCAAGGGCGAGATGATCGCCGAGCTCGACATCAAGCCGGACCTCTGGTTCTTCCCCTGCCACTTTGAAGGCAACCCGGTGATGCCCGGCTGCCTGGGCCTGGATGCCCTGTGGCAAATGGTGGGCTTCTATCTCGGCTGGACCGGCGCCAAGGGCGCGGGCTTTGCGCTAGGTGTGGGTGAGGTCAAATTTCGCGGCAAGATCGTGCCGGAGACCAAGCTTGTGACCTATCACGTCACCTTCAAGCGGGTGGTCAACCGGCGCCTGGTGCTCGGCATTGCGGACGGCATTGTGCGCGCTGACGGCGAAGACATTTTTGAGGCGAAGGATCTGCGCGTCGGGCTGTCCACAGCCTAGCTACTGGAACGCAGGTACTTCCGGCGCGGCTGCGCCAACTGACTTTCGGCGCCGCGGCGCCATCTGGCTTTCGGCGCTTTCGCGCCATACGACATTTGGGCTGAAGAGGTATTTTGATGAGGCGAGTTGTCGTAACGGGCATGGGCATCGTGTCGTCGATCGGAAACAACACCCAGGAGGTGGCCGCGTCCCTGCGCGAAGCCAGGTCCGGGATTGTTGCCGAGCAGACATACACGGATATGGGTTTCCGCAGTCAGGTGGCCGGCACTCTCAAGGTCGACCTTGAGGAAGTGCTCGACCGCAAGACCCGCCGCTTCATGGGCGATGGTGCGGCCTATGCCTATCTCTCCATGCAGCAGGCCATCCGTGACGCGGGCCTTGAAGAGAGCGAGATCTCCAACGAACGCACCGGCGCCATTCTGGGCTCCGGCGGGCCATCGACCTCCGCGATTGTGGCGGCAGCCGACATCACCCGCGAGAAGGGCCCGCGCAAGATCGGCCCGACAAGTGTGCCCAAGGCCATGTCGTCGACGATCTCGGCCAATCTCTCGACCCTGTTCAAGATCAAGGGCCCGAGCTACTCGATTGCGTCCGCCTGCACCACGTCGACGCACTGCATCGGCAATGCGGCGGAACTGATCCAGTGGGGCAAGCAGGACCGCATGTTCGCCGGCGGCGGCGAGGAACTCGCCTGGTCACTGTCATCGCTGTTCGATGCGATGGGTGCCATGTCATCGAAGTACAACGACACACCGGCCAAGGCCTCGCGCGCCTATGACGTCAACCGCGACGGATTTGTCATTACCGGCGGTGGCGGTGTTGTGGTGCTTGAAGAGCTTGAGGTCGCCAAGGCGCGCGGCGCGAAGATTTACGCGGAAGTCGCAGGCTATGGTGCAACCTCTGACGGCGCCGACATGGTCGCGCCGTCCGGCGAAGGGGCTGCGCGCTGCATGCGCATTGCGCTTGAAGGCGTGGGCGAGAAAGTCGATTACATCAACCCGCACGCGACGTCGACACCGGTGGGTGATCCGCCGGAAATCCGCGCCATTCAGGAAGTCTTCGGGGATGACATGCCGCCGGTCTCGGCCACCAAGTCCCTCTCCGGCCATGCGCAAGGCGCGGCCGGCGTGCATGAAGCCATCTACTCACTGATCATGATGGACCAGGGCTTCATCTGTGAAAGTGCGAATATTGAGGAGATCGACCCGGAGCTTGCTGACGCCAACATCGTCAGAAAACGGGTTGATAATGCGGAGCTTAACTGTGTCCTCTCAAACAGCTTTGGTTTTGGCGGCACAAATGGTTCGCTCGTGTTCAAGCGCTACAATGGGTAAGGCAGCGCTGGGGATGAGCATCTTGATTTTGGTTAACAGCCCCATTGGGGTTCAGGGCCGGTTCGGCCTGCGTTCGGGGACGGGGGAAACCCACTAATGTCAGCGACTGGCAATCTTATGCAAGGCAAGCGCGGCCTCATTATGGGCGTCGCCAATGATCACTCCATTGCCTGGGGCATCGCGAAAGCATGCGCTGATCAGGGAGCAGAACTGGCCTTTACCTATCAGGGTGATGCGTTCGGGCGGCGGGTCACACCGCTTGCGGAAAGCGTCGGCTCCAATCTGGTGCTGCCGGCGGATGTGGCGGACGAAGCCTCTCTCGATGCTGTCTTTGCCACGCTTGAGAAGGAATGGGGCGAGCTGGATTTTCTGGTCCACGCCATTGCCTATTCTGACAAGAGCGAGCTCAAGGGCCGGTATCTCGACACGACGCGGAAGAACTTCCATCAGACAATGGACATTTCCTGCTTCTCCTTCGTGGATATTGCGCGCCGCGCGGCCCCGATGATGAGTGCCGGTGGCTCCATGGTCACGCTCACCTATGCCGGTGCTGAACGCGTCATGCCCAACTACAACGTCATGGGCGTTGCCAAGGCCGCGCTGGAAGCCTCCGTGCGCTACATGGCCGTTGACTTGGGCCGCGACGGCATCCGTGTCAATGCGATTTCGGCCGGTCCCATGCGCACGCTCGCAGGCTCCGCCATCTCGGACGCCAAGACCGTGTTCAACTGGAACCTCACCCATGCACCGCTGAAGCAGGCCATCGAGCTTGATGATGTGGGCGGCGCCGGTCTCTACCTGCTGTCTGACCTGTCGCGCAGCGTCACCGGTGAAGTGCACCATGTGGACGCGGGCTACAATGTCGTCGGCATGCCGCAGGCGCGTGATCTGGACAAGGATCTGGTCGGCAAGGGCTACGCCAAGGTGGCCAAGTCCCGCAACGGCAAGTCGAATGGCACCGCTGCCAAGGCGGACAACGACAGCGCCAAGGCACAGAGCGCCACAGACGCGGCTGAGTAAGGCGTCATCTGAATGCTGACAGTCTGGGGCCGGCGCAACTCTCAGAATGTCCAGAAGGTCATGTGGCTCATCGGCGAGCTTGGCCTTGAACATACCCACATAGACGCGGGCAGCACGTTTGGTGGGCTCGATACCCCGGACTTTCTCGCCCGTAATCCGCATGGCAAGATTCCCGTCATCGAGGACGAGAACGGCGCTGTCTGGGAATCCCATGCCATCCTGCGCTATCTCGCTGCCCGTCATGGCGGCGATGCCTGGTGGCCGGACGATCCCTATGCGCGCTCGCTTCAGGACCGCTGGATCGAGTGGGCGACAACCACGCTGCAGGTCAGCCTGCTTGAAATCTTCTGGGCGTATTACCGGACCCCGGAGGACAAGCGGAACGCTGCCTTTCTGAAGGGCGCATTCAAGCGCTGTCACGCGGCCTTCACCGCGCTTGATGCGCATCTTGAAGGCAAAGCCTATATGGCCGGTGACACGCTGACGCTTGCGGACATTCCCGCCGGCGGCACGCTCTTCCGCTACCTCACCATGCCGATTGACCGGCCAAGCCTGCCCAACGTGGAAGCCCTCTATGCACGGCTCAGCGAGCGTGAGGCTTACCGGACCCATGTCATGGTACCCTATGAGGACCTGTTTGGACGGATGGACTACTAGTCCGCTGCCGACAATATCTGCGGTGCGAGATACCCGTATTTCGGGAAACATTTGATCAGCTTGCGGAGTGTGTCCGCCGGGGTATCGCCTGCGATATCTCCTGCGTTGATCGCAGCCTCCAGATCGAAGTCGTGGCGGAACATGCGGATGAACGTGTCCTGGGAACAGGTGATCTCGTGGTCTGCTTCAGGCCCATGCCAGTAGAGGATTTCGAGGCGCTGCTCAGAAATGCGCAGGGACGCCTCAAGCGGTTTGTCGTCCCCCTCCCTGCCCGGCAGCACAAGATTGACAATCAGTGAGAGCCCGCGCGCCTGACGGCGCTGGAAGGTGAGCGTCAGATTGAACAGGAAACTGAAGATGTCATTGGCGTCCATGGTCCAGCCCACCCGCGTCGCCGTCTTGTGCGGGTAGCGGCGGGGCACGCTGTCTTCCGCATCCGATCCGGGCAGCACATAGATGGTTTCTGTCAGTTCCTTGAAGGGCTGCACATGGTCGCGGTTGTAAGCGACCCGGTCGTCGAGGAAGGACCCCAGCACATCTTCCCCGGCCGGACAGACCGCCACGCAATAGGCCGCCTTGTAGTTCGGCTTGAACGACAGGCTCTGCCACACCGAAGACGTTTCGCCGACCGTCACCCGCGAGCGGTAGTCGTCGCGGTCCCTGGCCTCCACCACCTGGTCCACCCAGTCGATGAACCCGCCCATGAAGTCCCGGTAATTGTGAGCGTAGCAGGCGGAGAAATTGAACGAGCCATCGACCCCGATGGCTTCCACCGGACAGGCAGACACACACAGCTTGCAGTCGATGCAGGGGTTGTAGTCGAGGGCGGCGCTGTCCTCCGTCACCTCATGGGCGATCAGCACCGTATCGAGCAGAATGAAGTTGCCGAATTTCGGATGAATGACATTGCGGTGCAGGCCCATCTTGCCGATGCCGGCGGCTTCCGCGATGGGCTTGTGGTGGATGGGAATCGTATCGCCCGGTGCATTCTGCATTTCCATGGGAAACGCGGCCACCGCGTTCATCGCATCATAGCCTTCATCCGTCAGCCGGCGGACAAGTTTGCGCGCTACGTGGTTTACCTCGTCATAGGTTTCGTGGAACTCATGGTTGGCGATCGAGCGCGTCGTGCTTTGCACGGCAGTCCGGTTCATGCGGCAACAGATACTCACCAGCGTCTTCACCTGCGGCATCAGTCTGGTCAACTTGCCGATCTGCGGCTGAAGCTCTTCGCGGGTGATGGCGACGAAACCTGCATCATCCGCGCCACACTCCATCACGAGCGCCTTGAGCCAGTCTGAGTCAATCCGGGCACCGGACCTGTTCGCCTTTCGGGCGGCGGTATTTTCGCGGTAGCGGATGATGGCTTGCTGTTCTTCGAGCGCCATGAGTGGGTTCCTAATAGTGTATATACATATTTAATGGTGAGAGGGGAGGCGATCCTGCGGGCCGTGAGTCAGACCGGGGCGAGGGACAGGTCGGTCAAGAGGTCGCGCGCGTCTTTCCAGCGGGCCTTGCCGACATGGGCCGTGAGACGCGCCTGGGCGTCCCGCCACAGGGGAATGGCTTTGGTAAGCAAGGCATCCCCCTTTGAAGTAATCACCGGCACCTTGGTGCGCGGCGCCTTTCCCTTGCGCATCTCGATGAGACCCATTTCCGCCAGCAGCTTGAGGTTGCGGGTCAGGGTCGATCGTTCCATGGCCAGAAAGTCGGCCATGTCACCGATGGAGAGCTCCGCTTCATACTTGGCCGTCACCAAGAGCGTGAACTGAGTGATCTTGATACCCAGCGGCCGCAGCGCCGCGTCATAGGCGCGGGTCACCCCGCGGGCCGCCATGCGCGTGCGCAACGCCGCGCAGTTCTGGCCGATATCCAGCAGTTCTTTTCTGTCTTTTGATCCAGGCATGGGATGTCCTTGGTTACGTAATATGTATATGCATATTTAAATGATGATTTCAAGGGCATGATCTGACAGGAGGGAGAACGGGAGCGCTGCCGTGGCAGCCCGGCCGTTGTGATCAGAAACTGTATCGAGTGCCGCTCATGAGCAGCGCTCCCGTTACGGATGGTCTTCGGCTCAGACATGAGACGGTGGCACGAGGCGTTACCTCGCGAACCTCCACCGCAGCCCTTCTACCGGTCACACATGCATTCAAGACGTGGGCTAGTCCTCGCGCCTTGCCATGCATGCAGGTCCACCGGGGCGATCTTATTCCATGCGCCGGGCCGAGCCTTTGCCGCCCGCCGGAAGCCACGTCCGTTACCCGTGATCCACCCGTCAGGCCATCCGCCCCCATGCTCAAGCCCGGCCGGTCCGGGATGCCCTCAAGCACGAGGCATGACCAGTATGAGGCCGCCCAGGAGACCGGGGATAGATTTTCTGAAATTTTTTCTCGAGCCTATGCGTGCCGGAAATGAAAGATCATCTCCGGGGAAGCCGCGGGGTCAAATGCGGACCCGTCCCAGTCGCCATGAACCTTTTCGGTGACAAGTCCTTCCGCGCGGAACAGGGCCTCGATCACATCGCAGCTGGCGAACCGCAGCACGCTGTGGGAGACAAGCTCCAAACCATCGGGAAAGGCATAGCGCAGGTCGAATGTCATCCGGTCATCCGTGCGCCCGAGAAATTCACGTGTCTCGCGCACCATGCCCTGCGGCGTGTCCAAGTCAGTTGCATAGGCCCATCTGCATGGCCAGTCGATTACCGGGTTGCGGCTTTCGAACACAACACGGCCTTCGGGCGCCAGATGACGTTTCATGACGGCGGCGGCTGACCGAATGTCCGCGTCTTCCACAAGTGTCTGGAAGGCATGGCCGGACATGATGATGAGATCAAACGTTTCGCCCAGATCCAGCGCCTGGGCCTCGCTTTCAATCCACCGGATGTTCGCAGCGTTGGGCTTGGTGCGGGCCACCGCCAGCATGCCCGGCGACGGGTCCGCGCCCACCACCGTATGACCCCTTGCAGCGATTGCATCGGTGATGATGCCGGTGCCGCAGCCGATATCCAGCACGCGGCACGGTGTGGTGCCCGCGAGCGCCAGATAGTAGTCGCTGTCTTCACTCCAGCCATTGCCGAGATCGTAGATCGCAGCCAGACGCGGGTCGTCATAGTGGGCGTCAGGCATCCAGCTTATCCGTCACGGCGAAACTCGATGATGTCGTAGGTGCTTTCGCGCGCCGGGAAGGGCTGCACGAAACGCAGCCAGTCGGGCCCAAGCATCTGCACGGACGCCACCTTGTCGCGATTGTCCGGCGACTTGCCGTCGGTGCTGTCAGCGGCCTGATAGGGGCGCGTGTCTTCA
>JGI12316J15310_10000037_pt27 | contig 78739 bp, 65 predicted proteins | sample MarCyaLeptolynsp_FD_15310 | JGI IMG/M metagenome (IMG submission 15310) | reverse complement strand
TGGTTGCTCTTCGTGGCCATAACGCTTTGTGGTGAAGACGTTTATGCCACAGTCGACCGCCCGTCGTCTGCTCTTGGTGAGATATCCGGGCTAGGACGCCCGCCGGCGGCAGCGGTTCAGTTCTCCGCGCCTTCGCCGATGCGGTCGGGGTGGAGTCGGCGAATGGCTTCCAACTCATGGTTGGGGATCGCCAGGAAGACGTCGATCAGCGATGGGTCAAACTGCCGGCCGGACTCCTTGGCGATCAGACGCTTGGCCACATCGGCGCTCTGGGCGGGGCGGTACGGCCGGTCCGAGGTGATCGCGTCGAATGCGTCGACAATCGAGAACAGCCTTGCTGAGAGCGGAATCTCTTCGGCGATGAGGCCTTGGGGATATCCCAGGCCGTCCCAGCGCTCATGGTGGCCGTAGACGACCTTGGCTTCGGCCTTGAGCTGGTCAAAGGGCTCCATCAACCGCCGCCCGATCGCAGGATGGCTGCGCATCACCCGCCACTCGTCGTCGGTGAGCGGGCCGGGTTTGAGCAGTACGTTGCGGGGGATGCCGATCTTGCCGATGTCATGTAGCAGCGCGCCGAGTTCCAGGCGATCCAGCTCCGCGTCGGCAATGGCGCAGCGTTCGCCAAACAGCCTCGAATAGGCCGCCACGCGCTTGGAGTGCTGGAAAGTCTCGTAGCGCCGGAACCCGAGACTGCGGAAAACTTCGCGGATCGCCTCACTGCGCAAGGGATTCTTGCGTTCGGCGAGGTACTGCTCCAGGGCGTGCCGGATGGCCGCTTCCTGCCGCTTGGTGTCGTCTTGCAGATACTTGCCGACGGCGGTGATCACATCGGACGGGCCGACGGGCTTGCGCAGGTAGTCATCGGCGCCGTACTCGAGGGCCTCGACCGCCAGCGCCAGCTCATACAGGCCCGAGATCAGGATGACCGGCAGCTTTGGGCGGGTCTGCTTGGCGTTCTGCAACAGCTCCAGTCCGCCCATGCCGGGCATCCGGATGTCGGTGAGCATCAGATCCGCCGGCTCGTCCTGCCGGGCGAGATAAGCCAGCGCCTCGCGGCTTTGGGCGAAACACTGGGTGCGGTAGCCTTCGAAGGTGAGCACCGAAGACAGATAATCCCGAATCGGCTCTTCATCGTCGACCACGATCACCGTGCTGGTTGCTTGTTGGGGCATCTGCGTCCTATGCCCCTTATCGGCCGATTCGGGAGGGGAAATTAACTCACTCGAGTTCGGCCAGAACCGCTTCTGTGACCGCGATCGTCCCGGCCGAGCCGCCCAGGTCCGCCGGAAGCGTCTCGCCCTTGGCCAACACCGCGGCGACCGCCGCTTCCACGTCGGCTGCAGCCTGCGCGTGACCCAGGAATTCGAGCATCATCCAGACGCTCAGGATCATCGCCAACGGGTTCGCCACGCCCTTGCCGGCGATGTCCGGCGCCGAGCCGTGCACGGGCTCGAACATCGACGGCCCCTTGCGGGTCGGGTCGACGTTCGAGCTCGGCGCCAGGCCCATCGAGCCGGTAATCATGGCCGACAGGTCGCTCAGAATATCGCCGAAAAGATTCGAGCCGACCACGACGTCGAACGACTCGGGCCGGCGCACGAAGTTCATCGCAGCGGCGTCGACGAGGATCGACTCGGTCTCGATGTCGGGGAACTCTTCCTTGACCGCCGCAAAGCAGCGATCCCACAGCACCATCGAGTAGCCCTGTGCGTTGGACTTGGTGATCGAGGCGACGCGCTTCTTGCCGTTGCGCTTGCGGGCCAACTCGAAGGCGTGCCGAATGATCCGCTCGCAACCCTTGCGGGTGAAGACCGACGTTTGGATGGCGATCTCGTCGGGAAAATCCTTGTAGAGCGCACCGCCGATCTGTGAGTACTCGCCCTCGGTGTTTTCGCGCACCACGACCATGTCGATCGAGCCGGGCGCCTTGTCGGCCAGCGGCGAGCGCACGCCCTCGTAGAGTTTCGCCGGCCGCTTGCAGACGTACTGGTCAAAGCGGCGGCGGATCGGCAGCAGCAGGCCGTTTAGAGTGACGTTGTCCTGCACCTTGGGATGGCCGATGGCGCCCAGCAGCAGCGCATCGAACGGGGCCAACTGATCGAGCGCGTCCTCGGGCATCATGCGCCCGTGCTCGAAGTAGTAGTCGGTGCCCCAATCGAACATGGTCAGCTCGAAATCGAGGTTGTACTTGGCGGCGACGGCGTCGAGGACGGACAGCCCGGCGGGCGTCACCTCGGTTCCGATGCCGTCGCCGGGAAGGACTGCGATGCGTTGTGAAGACATGAGCGGATATTCTCCCACGGGGGACCGGGGCTTAGCGGCCCAGCCAGCCGCCGTCGACCGGAACGGTGATGCCGGTAACGTAGTCCGACGCCGGCGACGCCAGAAAGACGATGGCGCCCTTCAGATCCTTCGGCTCGCCCCAGCGCCCGGCCGGGATGCGCGCCAGGATGGCAGGGTTGCGTACCGGGTCTTCCTGTAAGGCTTTGGTGACGTCGGTGCGGATGTAGCCTGGGGCGATGCAGTTGACGGTCACGCCCCGGCCGCTCCACTCGTTCGACAAAGCCATCGCCAGCTGCGGAATGCCGCCCTTGGTCGCGGCGTAGCTTGGCACTGTGATGCCGCCCTGGTAAGAGAGCAGCGAGGCGGTGAAGACGATCTTGCCCCAGCCGCGCGCGAGCATCTCCCGTCCGAACTCGCGGGCGAGGAAGAACTGCGCGTCGAGGTTCACCTTCACGACGTGATCCCAATCTTCGTCGGGGAAATCCGCGGCCGGAGCGCGTCGAATCGTGCCCGCGTTATTGACCAGGATGTCGATGCGCGGATGGTCTTGCTTGACCTGCTGAATAAACGCGAACAGCTCGTTGCGATTGGCCAGATCGCAAGGATAGCCGTGGAAAGTGCGGCCCAACGCGCGAATCTCCTCGGCCACTTCGCCGCTGTCGCTCAAGTGTTCGCTGACGCCGATGATGTCCGCGCCTGCTTCGGCCAAGGCGTTGGCGTAGCCGCGGCCGATGCCGCGGTTGCAGCCGGTGACGAGAGCGATTTTGCCGTCGAGGCGAAATTGATCGAGGATTCCCATGAACCGCCCAGGATAGCCGAAACTCAGGCCCGCACGTCCACCAGGATCTTCATGCACTCGCCGCCGGAGTCCATCTTCTCGAAACCGCCCTGCAGGCCCTCGAGGTCGGTGGTCTCGGTGATGAGCTTGTCGAGAGGCAGGGAGCCGGCGGCGGCGATTCGGATGGCGGCGTCGTAGTCCTCGGCCTCGTAGACGCGCGCGCCGCAGAGTTCGAGCTCGCGCCAGAAGAAACGGAACAGGTCCACTTCGGGCTTGAAGGCGAAAACGGCCACGATGACGATGCGGCCGCGGATGCGCAGCAGATCGGTCATGACCGCCGCGCCGGGCTTGGAGCCGGAAACCTCAAACACCACGTCGGCGCCGCGTCCGCCGGTGCGGTCGTTGACCAGCGCCTGCAGGTCGGTCTCGAGCGGATTGACCGCTTCGAGCCCCAATTCGGCGGCTTTGGCCACGCGGAAGGGATTGACCTCGGAGACGATGACCTTGCCGCCGGCGTGCTGGGCGACCATCGCGACGAGCATGCCGATCGGCCCCCCGCCGATCACCACCACGTGCTCGCCGGGTTGAACCTTGCCCAGCCGCACGTCATGGCAGGCCACCGCCAGCGGCTCGATCAGCGCGCCGTGGGCCAGCGACATCTCGCCGGGCAGGCGGAACAGCGTGGAGGCGTCGACAGTCCAAAAACTCTGGAAAGCGCCGGGCGAGTCGATGCCCATGAACTTCATAAAGTCCGCGACGTGGCTGTGTCCGGCGGGCGGGTTCTTGCCGAAGTCGAGCGGCATCACCGTGACCGGGTCGCCGACGCTCCAGCCTTCCACGCCTGGGCCGATTTTCGCGATCTCTCCCGACATCTCATGCCCGAGCACGGCCGGCATTTTGACGCGCTTGTCCATGGCGCCGTGCCAGATGTGCAGGTCGGTACCGCAGATGCCGCAGTGCGAGACCTGGATCTGGACCTCGCCGGGACCGGGCTCGACGGGTTCGCATTGGCCGGTCGAAACCGTGCGGTTTCCTTGGTAGAAAGCTGCTTTGAGGCTCATAGGCAGTGGCTATGGTAGCGGAAACCGAGCCGCTATCCCCGGCCCACGAAAGGCATCTTCGTCGCCATCACCGTCATGTTGAGCACGTTGGCGTCCAGCGGCAGGCTGGCCATGTAGACCACCGCGCGGGCGACGTGCTCGACGTCGATGGTCGGCTCAGCCATCTTCGTGCCGTTGGCTTGCGGCACGCCGTGCTGCATGCGGGCGGTGAGCGGCGTGTAGGCGTTGCCGATGTCGATCTGTCCGCAGGCGATGTCGAAGGCCCGGCCGTCGAGCGCGGTCGACTTCGTCAAGCCCAGAACGGCGTGCTTGGACGCAGTGTAGGGCGCCGAAAACGGCCGCGGCGTGTGGGCTGAGATCGAGCCGTTGTTGATGATGCGTCCGCCGCGCGGCTCTTGCTCCTTCATCATCATGAAAGCCGCCTGCGTGCACAGAAACACCCCGGTGACGTTGGTGGAGATGACTTTCTGCCACGTGTCGAACGGCAACTCGTCCATCGGCACGGCCGGGGCGCCGACGCCGGCGTTGTTGAACAGTACGTCGAGGCGGCCGAAGCGTTTGCGGATCTGCGTGAACAGGCCCTGCACGGAGCCCGGCGAGCTGACGTCGGCGGCGATGGCGTGGCAGTTCGGTCCGGCGGCGGCGACGGTCTCCTCGAGTTTTTCCACGCGTCGGCCGGTGACGACCACGGTGTAGCCTTCCTTGGCGAGCGCTACGGCGGCGGCGCGGCCCACGCCGCTGCCCGCGCCTGTGACCAGGGCGATTTTCTGATTTTGATCGGACATGCGAACTTCCGAGCTTAGAACAACTCGGCCACGGGCATCGACCACCCGGGAAAGAGATCGGGGATTTCGAGGTTGTCGGTCGGGCCGAAGGGCTCCCGCGCCCGGTTGGGCCGATACAGGCAGACCGAGCGGTCTCTTGGATAGATGGCCATCACAACCTGGGAGCCGTGTCCCAGGTACTGCTGGATTTTTCGATTCAGTTCGCCGGTCCGGTCGGAGGGCGACACGATTTCCACCGCGAGGTCCGGACTGCCTTCGCTCCAGCCGTCTTCGTCGGCCGTCGCCCCCCGCTCGGCGCGGACGAACGCGGCGTCGGGGCCGCGCAGAATCACAGGTTCCTTGCGGAGTACGAATGCGGCTTCCACAAGGACTTCTCCCAGCCCCTCGTCCTCAACCCAGGGACCCAGGCGGTAGGCCAGACGCATCGCGATGCGCGAATGCGCGAGATTCGGGAACGTCATCATCACCAGCTCCCCCTCGTCGAGCTCTCGGCGAGTCCCGTCGTCGGGGAGCTGGGCGTATTCATCGAGCGTGTATTTCTTGGCGGCCGTGACAGCCATGGCCTCATCCTACTGCAAGCGCATCGGACGGGCCGCGATCTCCGTCGCGCGCAGGTCCTTGAAATCGAGGTTCGTGGTCGGGTCGTGCGCTTGCAGGCTGATCGTCCCCGAACGCAGGTTGGCCTGCTTGCGGGCGATGGGGCCCTCGGGCTTGGTGTCCTCGTAGTCGGCGGTCTGGATGCCGTTCACCCACACCGAGATGTGGCGGTCATAGGCGATGATCGTTTCGTAGAACCACTCGCCGTCTTTGGGAATCACGCGCCGGGTGGGCTGCCAGAAGTAGACGCCGCCGGTGCCGATGTCGACCGGGCGGGTCGGATCGCCGCCAAAGAACTCGTTGCGAATCTGGATCTCGTAGCCGGACCAGAACTGGTTGGGATAACCCCGGATGAACACGCCGGAATTGGGATGGGCGTCGGCCGAAGGGGGATTGGTTTTGATGCCGAGCTGCAGCGCCAGATTCTTGAACTGCTTCTCGGTTTCGATCTGCCCGGCGCCGCCTTCCACGTGGATCACGCCGTCGCGCACGGTCCAGACGTCATTGCCCACGCGGCCGGGCCGGTCGATCTCCTTCCAGCCGTCCAATCCGTTGCTGAGCAGCGGAGCGAGGCCCAGCGGGCGCAGTTTGAGGTTACGAAATTCGATCGGCTTGTTCGGGTTGAACTGCAGCCCGATCACGCCGGCGGCGTGGGTGGCGTTGTAGCCGTCGAACACCAGCTTGCCGTTGAGCACGATCTGGAAGTGCGAGCCCTCGCAGAGGATGTCGTAGGTGTTCCAGCGATCCGGGATCAGTTTGGCCGGTTCCGCCTTTTCATAGAACACCAGGCTGCCGGTGTTGAAGCCCTGCGGTTGAGCATCGTAGATCTGCAACTCGTAGCCGGTCTGGTGCGGCAGTCCCTCGCGGGCGGAGCGCAGGAAGACCCCCGAATTGCCGTCAGCGGCGGTCTTGAACTCGAGCTTCAGGTGGAAGTCGCCGAACGTCGTGGTCGTCCCCAGCCAGCCGTAGCCGCCGTCGACGCCCTTGATGACGCCGTCGCGAAATGACCAGTTGGCTTCGCCGTGCCACTCCCAGCCGGTTTCGGACTGGCCGTCCCACAGCAGGATCCAGCCGTCCTCGATCTCGCTCTGGGTGAGCGTATTGGGCTGCTGGGCGACGAGCGCGCCGGCGAAGAGCAGAGAAGCGAACAGGGCTTTCATGGCACTCCAGTTTCGCGCAATCCCGGCCCGGATGCGACTGAAAATGCGCCTAGCCGGTGATCCTCTGCAGGATCGAATAGCCCATCATCACGCCCATGATGACGGCTGACACCCATAGCGCCAGCGTGATCCACCCGGCCGGCAAGATTTTCTCCGGCATGCGGCGGTAGCGCAGCCACAGCGTGGAGAAGCCGATCAGCGGCAGCATGGCGGCCTGCGCGATGCCGCCGATCTTCACCATCGTCACCGGTTCCTTGAGGAACATGAAGTACATCGAGGGCACGAACAGCAGGATGAAGACGAAGATGCGCGTCACCTTCAGGCGCTTGGCGTAGTCGTGGCGGTCATACATGCCCAGCATGCCGACGAAGTCCGCAAACACGCGCGTGTGCGCGGCGGTGGAGGCGAAGACGGTGGAATAGAGCACCGCCACCGCTCCGGCCAGGAAGATCGGCAGCGACCACGGCCCCAGCGTCTGCGTGAACAGGTTCGACAGGGTCGCGATCATCTCCGCACCCTGCGGCACCAGGCCCATGCCGTTGAGCACGCCCGCGCCCAGCAGGTAGAACGCGATCGTCGCGAAGGTGTAGATCACCATCGAGTTGAGCACGTCCACGCCCATCACCTTGATCCAGCCATAGGCGCGGCGAATCCAGGCCGGGCTGTCGTCGCGCGGCCCGGCGTAGCGCGCATAGCCCTTCTCGATGCACCAGTAGGGGTACATCACCAGCTCGGTCGCGCCGACGCCGGTGATGCCGAACGCGGCCACCGCGGTGGCGATGCCGCCCTCGGGCCGCTGGAACGAAAGTCCGCCCAGCACTGCGGTCCAGGAAAAGTACTCCGGCAGCTTCAGCATGACGAACGCGCAGGCCATCGTCAGCGCCGTGAAGGTCACCACCAGCCCCATCGCCGTTTTTTCGACCACGGCGTAGCGTCCGCCGATCAGCAGGCCGACGGTGACAAAATTGATGACCCACACCCAGACCGTGCGCGATGTGTCCGGATCGGGGTTCAATGCCATTTGGTTGTGCAGCACCTCGGCGATGCCGCCCAGCATGCCGCCCACCTGCATCAAGGTGAACATCACCATGAAGAACCAGCACCACACCATCCAACCCACGATCAGGCGCGGGCCGGGCACGCGGTCGAACGCCTCGAGCGTGGTCTCGCCGGTGCCGATGGCGTAGCGGCCAAGCTCGTTCTGCACCACGATCTTGATGAGGCAGCTCAGGATGATCAGCCACAGCAACGTGTAGCCGTTCTCCGCGCCCAGCACCGTCGTGGCGATCAACTCGCCGGAGCCGACGATCGAGCTGGCCAGGATCAGTCCCGGGCCGATCAACTTGAAGATCGCGCCGAAACTGGTCGGCGGTTCCTGGATGTGTTCGGGCTTGCGCTGGTAGGGATTGAAGCGCTGCTGTTGGTCTGCCATGGGCGGTCTGCAATCCTACCCTATCTGCGACCCACCCGGCTACTTGCATCGGGAACTCGCTCCCGTTGGACCGGGCTCATGGGGTAGTCTGATAGGTCGCCGCGAGGCGTCCAGACAAGGGGGCGAGCTATGGATCGACGTCACTTCATTCAGACCGCGGGAGTCGCCGCGGCGGCGGCTCCGCAAGTGCTGCGAGGCCAGCGAAAGACGTTTCGCGTCGGCTTCATCGGTCTTGGACGGCGCGGCCGAGGACTGCTGGCCGCCGCCATGGAAAACCCCGACTGCGAGGTCGTGGCGCTGTGCGATCTGCACGGCCCCAACCTCGAGTTGGCCAAGAAGAAGGCCCCGGACGCGAAGGTCTACGAAGACTTCCGCGACCTCATCGCCGCCCCCGACATCGACGCCATCGGCATCGGGACCCCCGATCACTGGCACGCCTACATGACCGTCGAGGCCTGCAAGGCCGGCAAGGACGTCTATGTCGAAAAGCCGATCTCGGTGACCGTGCACGAAGGCCAGATGATGGTGCAGGCCGCGCGCAAGTACGACCGCGTTGTCCAGGTCGGCACGCAGCAGCGTTCCGGCGACCATTTCCAGCACGTCGTCGAGATGATTCGCGCCGACGAGATCGGCGACATCTCCTTCGTGCGCACCTGGAATTTCGGCAACGAGTTCCCCAGCGGCATCGGCAATCCGCCCGATCAGGCGCCGCCGGAAGGTCTGGACTGGGATATGTGGCTCGGCCCGGCGCCGGAGCGGCCGTTCAACGCCAACCGCTTTGGCGTCAATGACCGCTCGTTCTCGCACTTCCGCTGGTTCTGGGACTACGCCGGCGGCATGATGACCGACTGGGGCGTGCATCTGCTCGACATCGTGCTGTGGGCGGTGGATGAGCCGGGCCCGACCTCGGTGTCGGCGATGGGCGGAAAGTACGTGCTCGACGACAATCGCGAGACGCCCGACACCATCATTGCCTCCTACGAGTTCCCCAGCTTTGCCTGCACCTACGAGAACCGGGTCTGCAATGCACATCCGCTCAACGAAGAGCGCTACGGGATCCTCTTCCACGGAACCAAGGGAACGCTGTTCGTCAACCGCGCCCGCTGGGAGATCATGCCCGAGACCGAAAGGGTCGAGACCGGTTCGCGCAACCGCATGCCGGCGGCCGAGGGCAAGGCCGGCAACAACTCCACCACCGACCACTGGCAGGATTTTGTGAGCGCGATGCGGGACCGCACGCGGCCGGTTTCTGACATTCTGGAAGGACATCGCTCCACCACGACGGCCCTGCTGGGCAACGTGGCGCTGCGCAGCAAGGAGCGGCTGGACTGGGATCCGGTCGCCGAGACGACCTCGAATGAAGAGGCTAAGTCGTTCTTGCGGAAGGAGTACCGGGCGCCCTGGAAGCTCGAGCTGTAGTTTGAGAAAGTGTGCAACGGGTGGTGAAACCTGTCAGTGGGCCGTCGCGTCCAATAAAGTGCAATGGCCACTTTGACAGCAACATTCCCCGTTCAATCCGCGGCCGAAGGCCACGTTGAGCAGAAGGTGCCTTATCGTCAAACTCCGGAGGCCGAACTCGTTCGCCAGGCTCAGGCCGGCGACGAGGCCGCTTTCCGTAAGATTGTCGAGACGCACCAGAGTAAGGTGTTCTCGATCATCTACGGCATTCTGCGGAACAAGAATGACTCCGAAGACATTGCGCAGCAGGTCTTCGCGAAGATCTACTTCTCCCTCAAGGGCTTCGATTTTCGCTCGTCGCTGATCACCTGGGTCTACAAGATCACGGTGAACGAGTGCTACGATTACCTGCGCAAAAAGAAGGTCCGCAAGCTGGTCTACGAGTCCGACATGGGCGAAGACGACCAGCGCTCGATGGAGAATTCGCAGTTGGCCGTCGAGAAGCGGGCGCCGATCGACCGCCGGACCGAGAAGCGCGACTATCTGATGAAGTTGCTCTCCAAAGTCAGCGAGGAAGAGCGCATGTTGCTCATCCAGAAAGAGGTCGAGGGTCTGACCGTGGAAGAGTTGTCCGAGCAGACGGGCATCAACGAAAACACGATCAAAGTGAAATTGTTCCGAGCGCGCCAGAAGCTGCAGAAGGCTGCGGCGAAGCTCGACCGTACGGCGGTGGCTTAGGTACCATGGATCCCTTTCTTCAAGACCGAATGGAAGACTACCTGGCGGGTCGTCTCTCGGGCGCCGACCAGGAGCGGTTCGAGGCTTTGCTCGCCAAGGATTCCGACGCCGGCGGGATCGTAGAAGGATTCCGCGACACGTCGGCGTTGTTCGAGGCGATCATCCCGGCCCCTCACGAGGTTCCGCAGCTCGACCCGGCGTTTTACGCCCGGCTGCGGCAGACGATTGAGAAGGAAGATGAGATTCCGTTCTGGGCCGCTCTGCTCGAGCCGTTCATGATGAAGCGGGTGGCTTTTGCGGCGTTGATGTGGCTGTTCGCTCTGGGGTCGCTGACGATCCTGACCGATCAGACCCCGCAGCGCAACACCGAGCTGGCTGACATGATCTTGAACGCGCAGCCGCCGGCGCAGTACAACGTGCGGATGGGGCCGGATCTCGAGCAGAACCGCGACTCCATGTTGACTGTGATGATGGCTTCGGCCGAGGGGCGTTAGCGATGGATGCAAAGCTCACAGCTTGCCAGGGAAAAGCGTCGGCCTTGCTGGCCGGAGTTTTTCTGGCCGGGGTCCTTAGCGGCGGCATCGGAATGCGAGTTTGGAACCAGCAGACCGCTCCCCCGACCGACCCGGTTCTGGCCGAGTCGCAGTTGGCGCTGGATCGGCTCTCCACGGAGTTGGCTTTGAAGCCGGGGCAGATCGGGCAGGTGCAGACGATCCTCGATCAATACATCATGCTCGAAGCGGACCTGATGAGCCAGATGCGCTCCCTACAGAGCCAGGGGCGCGCGGAGATCCTGAAAATCCTCGATCAGCAGCAGCGCTCGAGATTTGAGGAGATGTTTCACCCGGTGTCGGGCTCCGAGCAGTAGGGCGCTCCGCTCTCGGCCATGGCGAATCATAGAAACCCCAGGCTTCGGCCTGGGGTTTTTCGTATGGGCTGAGCTGCGGGATGCAGGCCCGAAATCCCGGTGGTTTGGGATGGGGGAAGCCACGAGGCTCCCCCATCTCGGTTGGAACGCCTGGAAAACCTAGAACAGGATCTTCAGCGCGAGCTGAGTCTGGCGAGGCGAGTTCGCCTGGCTGGTGACCCGGCCGAAGCTGCCGGCGCCCACCGTGGCCGCCGGGTTATTGAAGATTGGAGTGTTCGTGAAGTTGAACCACTCCGCACGGAACTGCACCTTGACGCGCTCGTTGACCGGGATGTCCTTGAAGACCGAGAAGTCCAACTGCTGGATGCCGTCGGTGCGCACCGTGGGGTGGACGCGGGCGACGTTTCCAAACGTGTAGGGTTGCGGAATCAGGAACTGATCGGTATCGAACCAGCGGTCGATGTGCGGCTGGTCCAGGCGGGGATCGACGCCGGTGGAGTCGGGACGCTGCCCGCCGCCGAATGAGAAGCTGGTGTTGGACGGGACGGCGAATTGCTGCACCAAGCCGCTGTTGAACGTCAAGATGCCATTCGTCTGCCAGTTGCCCAAGACGGCGTCCATGGCCCGGTTCCAGCCTGAGCCGAAGCGCTTGCCGCGTCCGAAAGGCAGCGCGTAGGTGAAGCTGGTGACCAGGCGCTGGGGCTGGTCGTAGGGCGACAGGGATTTGTCGCACGAGCGACAGTAGTAGTCTCGCCACAGCGCGCTGTCCCAAGCGTTGTCGCCGCCGTCGGAAATCAGCTTGGACCAGGTATATGCGACCACGATCGTGTCGCCGCTGTCGAAGCGCTTGGTCATCTTCGCCTGCAGCGCGTGATAGTTGGAGTTGCCCCAACCGGGCGCCGCGAACGAGACGCCGGGGTATTGCGGAAACGGCCGCATCAACTGGCCGCGCTGCACCTGGGGCCGCGACAGGGCGCCGACGGGAACCAAACCGTGCAACGGGTTGTCGACCAGCTCCAGCAGACCCGCATCCGGTGAGATCTGCGTCGGATGCAGCTGGTTCATCTGCCACCCGTTGCGGATGGGCAGATTGTTGCCCTTGTTGCCGGCATAGGAGACTTCGGCTGCAAGCTTCTGCCCGAACTGCCGCGCAACGGTGAAGTTCCACTGTTGGTTGTAGGTATTGGTCATGGTGCTGGGCACCGGTCCGCCGACGCCCAGGCCGTTGCCTGCGAGCAGGCCTCCGGAAGCGCCTTCGGGCTGGACGACGCCATCGGGAAACGGATTGCGCAGCAGATCGTTTGGATTCGCGCCGTCCAGCGAATTGAGCCACGGGGTGCTGGCCACAAACGGCGAGGTGCCGTAGTAGTTCGCCCCCCAGGGCGCCATGGCGTAGAAGACGCCGTAGCCGACGCGGACTACAGTTCCGGGCGTTATCTCATAGGCGATGCCGACACGGGGCGCAATGTTGTCCCATTCGGGATTACGCAAATTCCGTCCGGTTGGCAGATCAACACCGGGGAACCGCCAGCCGCCGCGCAGATCCAGCCCGGAGGGGTCGCTCAAAGGGCTGCGCACGTCGGGATCGAACACGGCAAAGCGGTTGTAGCGCTCGGTCAGCCCAGTCTCGGCGTCCCAGCGCAAGCCCAGATTGATCGTCAGCTTGCGACTGAATTTCCAGTCGTCCTGGATGTAGCCGCCGAAGGACTTGCTCGAGATGGCCGGGCGCAACCCGTTGACCACCTGTCCGCCGGAGCCGGTTCCCAGCAGGAAGGAGGCGTAGCCGAAGCCGGAGTTCGCCGCCACCCGCCTCGGGTCGGGGCCCGCCGTCATGCCGCGGTTGAAGTTGAAGTGCATCTGCCAGGAAGCCTGCATGTGGTTGATCAGGTTGACCCGCCACTCCCCGCCGACCTTCAGGCTGTGGCTGCCGATCACCTTCGAAAACGTCGCGTTGAGCGTATGCGACATGTTCGCCGAGCGGAAGTTCCAGTGGTGCTGTAGGCCCGGCGAGGTGACCTCCTCGATGCCGAACTGCGGGAACACCAGCAAATCCGCGCCTTGCTCCACGCCGGCCGGCAAACCCAGCTCGGACGGACGGAAGCCCTGGTACCACGAGCCTCGGTCCAGAATCGAGCGTGCAAAGCCGTAGCGCAGGCTCAACAAAGAGGTCGGGCTCAAGGTGTTGCTGTACTCGAAGGCGGCGTTGTTCATCGCCTCGTTGTTGGTGTAGCAGCCGCCATCCGGGCAGCCGGGGCCTTCCCACAGCTCCGGAGCCTCGCTGACCACATCGTAGAGCGTGTGCCGCAGGAAGATGCGCTGGTTGGCATTGATCTGGTGGTCGACCTTGAACGTGTTGCGGTTGGAGTCGTTGGGTTGCCCGCCCGCGAAGACGAAGTTGTTGCGGCCCGTGAACGGATCGCCCGGATTGTTTGGGCCGGGGCCGTAGTAGCTCTGTGTGGCCACGGCTACGGGGTCCATCAGCGAGGTCGGGATCGTATTGTTGGCGAACGGAGTCCGGATGAACTCGCCAGGTCGATTCGGGTCGGGCGTCGCCGAGAATGGGTTGTGAATGATCCGAAGCTGGCCGTTCGTCGCCAGAGTTTGCGAAAAGTCGCCCGCCTTTTGCAGATCCGTCGGCAGGGTCATGTTCCGGAGAGTCTGCTGACGCTGCCGTCGCCCTTCGTAAGCGTTGAAATAGAAGGTCTTGTTCTTGATGATCGGGCCGCCGATGCTGAACCCGAACTCGTTGCGCTGGAACGTTCCCAGCTCTTGCCCGGAGCGGTTCGCGAAGAAGTTGTTCGCGTCCATCTTGTTGTTGCGCAGGAAGTTGAACACGGAGCCATGCAACTCGTTCGTGCCGGATTTGGTGGCGATCGTCAGCACGCCGCCGCCGCTGCGGCCGTATTCCGCCGAATACGAGTTGGTCTGGATGCGGAACTCCTCCACGCCCTCAATCGTGGGCAGAGCGGAGTTGGCGTTCATGTTGTTGGTGTTCGAGTTCATCGTGACCGGCACGCCGTCCATCATGATGGCGTTGCTCGAGTCGCGGCCGCCGTTGACGGTGAAGATGCCGATCGAGTGGAAACCCTCGGTGTTGATGCCCGTCGCCGGACGCCGGGCGAAGACGCCGGGCGTCAAGGCCGCCAGTGAGTAGACGTTGCGGCCGTTGAGCGGCAAATCCACGATGCGGCGGTTTTCCACCACGCCGCTGAGCGTGGAGTTCGTGGTTTCAACAAGTTGCGCTGCGCCGGTCACCGTGACCGATTCGCTCACCTGGCCGACTTCGAGCGAAATGTCCAGGCCGGCCTTCTGTTGCGTGGCGATGGGGAAGGGCTCGAGCACAAAGCGCCGGAAGCCTTCCGATTGGGCGGTGATTTTGTATCTGCCGGGCGGCAGGGGCGTCACCAGGTAGAAACCGGCCTCGTTCGAGGTGGTTTGGAAGCTGACGCTGCGGTCGATGTCGGTGACTTCGACGGCAGCTCCAGGGATCACGGCTCCCGACGAATCCGTCACCAGTCCCGAAATGGAACCGGCGACCGTTTGAGCCTTGACCTGACCGATTGACAGCGCTGCAAGCAAGGCAGCAGAGTACAGCCAAGCGGACTGAATCCTCATTGCACTCCTCCTGAAGTGTTTACTTCGCTTTCCCCGACGCGAACACGGCGTGCTCGCCCCGTTCGGGGCGTTGGCGCGAGACCCTGCGTCACGGCAGATTGGCTCCGGTATACGCCCGCAGAAAGAGCAATGTCAATCACAAAGCCGTCGAAAAAATCATATATCAACTGGTTGATAGTCAATCATGATCCGTCTTTAGCAGGCCTGGGAAGACTGCTGGAGAATCCATTAAATGAAGCGCAAGATACTTGACAGAAGCCACTTACATGTTTCTCTCGATCAGTCGGCCGCCATCGCTAGCCCCGTGAATTTGCGTGCGCACAGACCCCGCATTAGGCAGTATGGTGAGGCGAGTTGGGCTGTCTGAAGACGGAAACCAGGGATGTATTTTGTTGCGCCGTTTTGGTAGCGAAGACGCTCGATGGACGATCGAGGGCCGCTGAACAGAAGAGGCCCGACGCAGAGCGCCGGACCCCTTTCCGATCAAGCTCTCCTGTCGATCAGAACAGGATCTTCAGCGCAATCTGAGTCTGGCGAGGCCCGTTGGCCTGACTAACGACCCGACCGAAGCTGCCGGCTCCGACGGTGCCCGCCGGATTGGCGAAGACGGGGTGGTTGAGGAAGTTGAACCATTCGCCCCGCAGCTGGGCCGTGAACCGCTCGGTGATCCGGAAGCTCTTGAAGATCGAGAAGTCCATCGACTCCACGAAGTCGCTGGTGATCGTCGAGTGCACGCGGCCCACGTTGCCGAAGGTGTACGGCTGTGGGATGGTGAACTGAGAGGTGTCGAACCATTCGTCGATGGTCGGGTTGTCGAGCTTGGCGTCGACGCCGGTCGAGTCGGGGAACTGCCGCCCGCCGAACGAGAAGCTGGTGTTGCCCGGCGCCGCCAACTCTTGCACCAAGCCGCTGTTGAGCGTCAAGATGCCGTTGGTCTGCCAGTTGCCCAGAACCGCGTCCAGCGCCTTGTTCCAACTGCCGCCAAAACGCTTGCCGCGTCCAAAGGGCAGCTCGTAGGTGAAGCTGGTCACCAGCCGTTGCGGCTGATGGTAGGGCGACAGCGACTTCTCACAAGACCGGCAGTAGTAGTTGCGCCACAGAGCGCTGTCCCAAGCGTTGTCGCCGCCGTCGGACATCAGCTTTGAGAAGGTGTAGGCCACCACAACGTTGCCGCCGCCTTCGAACCGCTTGGTGAGCTTGGCCTGGAAGGAGTGGTAGTTGGAGTTGCCCCAGCCCGGCGCGGAGAAACTGACTCCGGGGTACTGCGGGTAGGGGGTCAGCAACTGACCGCGGCGAACCTGCGGCTGTGACATCACGCCGACCGGAACGAGGCCGTTCAAAGGGTTGTCGACCAGTTCGTTCAAGCCATATTCGGCCGAAATCAGGCTGGGGTGAAGCTGATCCATCTGCCAACCGTTGCGGATCGGTAGGTGCGTGCCCTTGTTGCCGGCATAGGCGACTTCCACGGCGGAACCGCGACCGAACTGATGCGCGATCGTAAAGTTCCACTGCTGGTTGTAGGGGGTTGTCATGGTGTCCACCACCGGGCCGCCCGCACCCAGACCGTTGGCTGCGGTGAGTCCGCCGCCGGCGCCTTCCGGCTGCAGGACGCCGTCGGGGAAGGGGTTGCGCAGCAGGTCGTTGGGGGTGACGTCGTCGAGCGAGTTCAACCACGGCGTACTCGCTCGGAAGGGAGCGGTGCCGTAGTAGTTCGCGCCCCAGGGGGCCATGGCGTAGAACATGCCGTAGCCGGCGCGGATGACCGTACCCGGAACTGCCTCATACGCGATGCCGAGGCGCGGCGCGAAGTTCGCCCACTCGGGATTGCGTAGATTGCGGCCGGTGTCCAGGTCTTCGCCGGCGAACAGCCAACCGCCCCGCAGATCGAGCCCGGAGGCGTCGCTGAGCGGGCTGCGGACGTCCGGGTCGAAGACCGAGAAGCGGTTGTAGCGCTCGGTCAGGCCGGTTTCCGCATCCCAGCGCACGCCCAGGTTGACGGTGAGCTTGCGGGAAATTTTCCAGTCATCCTGCACATAGGCGCCAAACGACTTGCTGGCGATGGCCGGGCGGATGCCGTTGGTGACGCTGCCGCCCGATCCCGTGCCGAGCAGGAACGAGGCGTAGCCGAAGCCGGAGTTTGCCGCCACCTGCCGCGGGTCCGGGCCGGCGGTCATCTGGCGGTTGAACTGGTAGAGCATCTGCCACGAGGCCTGCATGTGGTTGATCAAGTTCGCCCTCCACTCGCCGCCTGTCTTGATGCTGTGGCTGCCGATGACCTTCGAGTAGGTGGCGTTGAGCGTATGCGACATGTTGGCGGAACGGAAGTTCCAGTGGTGGCGCAGGCCGGGCGAGGTCATCTCCTCGATGGCGAACTCAGGGAACACCAGCAGGTCGGCGCCTTCCTCGACGTTCTGGGGCAGGCCCAGCTCGGACGGCCCGAAGCCCTGGTACCACGAACCGCGATCCAGGATCGAACGAGCGAAGCCATACCGTACGCTCAACAGGGAAGTCGGGCTCAGCGTGTTGCTGTACTCGAACGCGGCATTGTTCATCGCCTCGTTGTTGGTGTAGCAGCCGCCGTCGGGGCAGCCGGGGCCTTCCCACAGCTCGGGCGCGGAGCTCACCACGTCCAGCAGCGTATGGCGCACGAAGATGCGCTGGGTATCGTTGATCTGGTGATCGACCTTGAAGGTGTTGCGGTTGGAGTCGTTCGGCGTGCCGCCGGCGAAGACGAAGTTGTTGCGGCCGGTGAACGGATCGCCGGCGACATTCGGGCTGGGTCCGTAGTAGGTCTGGGTGTTGAGCGCCACCGGGTCCATCATTGACTGCGGGATCTTGTTGTTCGCAAACGGGGTGCGGATGAATTCGCCGGCACGGTCCGGGTCCGGCGTCGCTGAGAACGGGTCGTGGATCACGCGCAGAGCGCCGTTGGTGGCGAGGGTTTCGGAGAAGTCGCCCGCCCGTTGCAGGTCGGTGGGGAGCGTCAGATTGCGGATGGTTTGGCTGCGTTGCCGACGACCCTCGTAGGCCTCGAAGAAAAAGGTCTTGTTCTTGACGATCGGCCCGCCGATGCTGAAGCCGAACTCGTTGCGCTGAAACGTGCCCAGCTCCTGCCCCGAGCGGTTTGCGAAGAAGTTGTTCGCGTCCATCTTGTTGTTGCGCAGGAAGTTGAACAGCGAACCGTGGAACTCGTTGGTGCCTGACTTGGTGGCCATGGTGAGCACGCCGCCGCCGCTGCGGCCGTACTCGGCCGAGTAGGCGTTGGTCTGGATGCGGAACTCCTCCACGCCTTCAATCGTGGGCAGCGCGGAGTTGGCGTTCATGTTGTTGGTGTTCGAGTTCATCGTCACCGGAACGCCGTCCATCATGATCACGTTGCTCGAATCGCGGCCGCCGTTGACGGTGAAGATGCCGATCGAGTGGAAGCCTTCGGTGTTGATTCCGGTGGCGGGCCTGCGACCGAAAACACCGGGCGTCAGCACGGCCAGCGAGTAGATGTTGCGCCCGTTGAGCGGCAGATCGACGATCGACTCGTTTTCCACCACGCCGCTGAGCGTGGAGTTGGTGGTCTCGATCAGCTGCGCGCTGCCGGTCACGGTGACCGACTCGGTCACCTGGCCGAGCTCGAGCGTGATGTTGAGGTTGGCTTTCTGCTGCGTGGTGATCGGAAACGGTTCGAGCACGTAGCTGCGAAACCCCTCAGTCCGAGCGTTGATCCGATAGCGGCCCGGCGGCAGCGGCGTCACCATGTAGAAGCCGGCCTGGTTGGAACTGGACTCGAAACTGACGTTTCGGTCGATGTCAGTGACCTGAATCCGCACGCCGGGGATCACGGCCCCCGACGAATCCGCGACCAGGCCTGAGATCGACCCGGCGGATGTCTGTGCTGATATGTGGCTCGGCGCCCCGAATGCGAACACGGCAACGGCGACTAACCAAGCGCTGTAGCGCTTCATGTTGATCCTCCTCTCAAAAACGAACGCTTATTGCGACTCCCTGGCGACGTTCTCGAATCCATGCCCACTAAAGTCGGTGGGATTAGAACCCGAGATCGGCAGTACTGTGCGTACCCTTATACGCTGCACCCGAAGGGATGTCAACGAAAACAACGCAAATGTGAGCAAGTATCAATATGTTGATAGGGGCCGCAAGGGGCTTGCAGTCCCAGCGGCGTCGGAGTAGGATAAGACCGCTGTATGGCCTGTCTGACAGACCCGAGGGCGTGGTTGCGCTCGATGCTTCTGGTGGTGTGCGCGCCCCTGCTGGCGGTTGCTGCGCCGGATAACGACTATCGTGCTGTGGTCGCTCCCATTTTGTCCCGAGCATGCAGCCATTGCCACAATGACACCCAAAAAGCCAGTGGCTTTTCCGTGGCAAGCTTCGAAGCGGCGGTGCGCGGAGGCGCGCGCCGCGGCCCGGCCATCGTAGCCGGACATCCCGAGCGGAGCCCGCTGATTCAGTCGCTCACCGGCGAGTTGTCGCCCAAGATGCCCCTGGGCGGCGAATTGACCGCGGCGGAGATCGAGACGATATCCGCGTGGGTGCGCCGCCTGGACCCGGAAGCGACCTTGCTGTCGAGCGTCGGCGAAGGCTGGCCGTTCACTCCGCCTGTCAAACCCGCGCCCCCGAAAACTGGGGATTCCGGCTGGATCTCCAATCCCATCGACGCCTTCGTGCTGGCTCGCCTGGAGCAGGAGAATCTTGCACCCGCGCCCGCGGCCGACCGTCGCACGCTGGCCCGCCGGGTCTACTTCGACCTGATCGGCTTGCCGCCCTCCCCCGAAGACCTGGCCGCGTTCCTGGCCGACGACTCTCCCGGCGCCTACGAGCGGCTGGTGGAGAAACTGTTGGCCGACCCGCGCTATGGCGAGCGTTGGGGACGGCATTGGCTGGACTTGGTGCGCTACGGCGAAACCAGCGGCCTGGAGGGCGATGGGGCCATCGGCAACGCCTGGCGCTATCGGGACTGGGTGATCGACGCGCTCAACAAAGACATGCCCTACGACGAGTTCGTGGTGCAGCAGATCGCCGGCGCCGACGAGCACAGCAAGACCCGCAACAATTACACGCCGGACCCGCAAGGCTACATCCCGACCGGCTTTCTGCGCCTGGCGCCCTGGGACCGGTCAAACCTGGTGGCCGCGGAGGTTCGCCAGAACTACCTCAACGAGGTGACCACGGCCACCTCGTCGATCTTTCTCGGGCTGACCATGGGCTGCGCGCGCTGCCATGACCACAAGTACGACCCGGTTCCGACCAAGGACTTCTACCGGCTGCAAGCGTTCTTCAACGCCGTGCAGACTGAAGACCGCCAAGGCGCGGTCGAGCGTCCGGAGGTCCCCTACGCCGACCCGGAGTTCGCCGAGCTGGCCAAGGAAAAGATCAAGTACTACGAAGAGCGGCTGAAAGACGGGCCGGAGAAGGCGGAGCTGGATGCGCTGGAGAAACAGCTGCTGGCCCGGCTGATCGAAGTGCGGCGCAAGGAAGCCGCCGGCAAGGAACTGACCGAGAAAGACCTGCGCCTGGAGATGCGGCGCGAGGACGGCGTGATCTTCAACGAGTCGCAGCGCCGCCTGCACAAGAAGCTCTCCGACGACGCCGGCCGTACGCTCGATCCGGAGGAAAAGCAGGCGCTCGAAGCCTATGAAGAGCATCTGATGGCGCAGTTGAAGGAGGCCTACGAGGCCGGGAAGGGCGACCCCGAGGGCCGCTTCGAGACGCTGACGGTCGACGACCTGCGCGGCGCCATCAACGCCAAATACGCCGCCGAGAAGCCGTTCACCGAAGAGGAGATCGACCGCCACGCGGAGCTGTCGGGGCAGTTGGACGTCTTTCGTCGGCGCCTCTCCCGCTGGCAGCCGGTGGTTCTGACCGTTCGCAACGCCCCGGGGCCGCCGAGTGGGCCGCCGCTGTCGAAAGTCCACGTACTCACCAGCGGCGACTACCGCCAGCCGGGCGAAGCCGTCGAGCCTGGGTTCCCCAGCGCCATCACGGGCCACTCCGAGCCCGCCGAGCTGGTGACGGACCGCTACCGACAGTTCCCCACGCGCGGACTCCGTTTTACCCTGGCGCAGTGGATTGCGAGCCCCGACAATCCGCTCACCGCCCGTGTGATGGTCAACCGCATCTGGCAGCACCACTTCGGACGCGGCATCGTCGAGACGTCGAGCAATTTCGGTAAGAACGGCTCCGGCGCCACGCACCCCGAGCTGCTCGATTGGCTGGCGACCGAGTTTGTGGAGCGCGGCTGGAGCATCAAGGAGATGCACCGGCTGATGCTGCTGTCGAACACTTACCGGCAGTCGGCGGAGAACCCCGCGCACGCCGAAAACGAAACCGACCCGGACAACCGTCTGCTGTGGAAGTTCGAGCGTCGTCGCCTGGCAGCCGAAGAGATCCGCGACGGCATGCTCTACCTCAGCGGCGGCTTGCATCCGGGAATGCGCGGCCCCAGCGTCTTCCCGCCGCTGCCGGACGATCTGGCGGACTTCGCTCGATATGGACGCACCGGCGGCCTGATGTGGGAGCCCAACGAGACCGAGGCGGACGCCCGTCGTCGCTCGATCTATATATTTCAGCGCCGCTCGCTGCCGCTGCCGATGATGGCGGCTTTCGACTCGCAGGCATTTAGCGAATCGTGCGAGCGCCGCAGCTCCACCACCACGCCGCTGCAGGCGCTGTCGATGCTCAACGGCTACCTCGTGCACGAGGAGTCGCAGCGCTTGGCCGAGAGGATCGAGACCGTCGCCGGCGCCGACCCGCGACGCCAGATCGAGCAGGCCTTCCAGATCGTGCTCGGCCGTTCGCCCGATGAGGAGGAAGTCAGCCGATTCTCCCGCTTTGAGGGCTCGCTGGACGCCATGTGCCGCGTCCTGTTCAACTCCAACGCCTTTCTCTACGTCGAGTAGGCTTTCTCGAGGATTCGCACCATGCACTATCCGCCGCCCGCCAACATCTCCCGCCGCGACCTGCTCGGCCGCTCCTATCTGGGGCTGGGCGGGCTGGCGCTGCTGAACATCCTCTCCGGCGAACAGGCGCTCGGAGCGGTCGAGTCCCGTGAGAATCCGCTCGAGGTCCGTCCGCAGCAGTTGCCCGCCAAGGCCAAGAGCTGCATCTTCCTGTTCATGGAAGGCGGCGTGAGCCAGATGGACACGTTCGAGTACAAGCCGGCTCTGAAAAAGTACGCCGGCAAGCAGATGCCGACCGCGGAGAACACCGTGGGCGAGATCGCCACGTTCTCCGCCGCGCCGAACCGCGTGATTCCGCCTTACTGGAAGTTTGCGCAGCACGGGCAGTCCGGCCGCTGGGTTTCCGAACTGCTTCCGAATTTGGCCAAGCGAGTGGACGACATCGCCTTCATCCACGGCATCAAGGTCGACAACAACAACCACGGTCCCGCGGTCTATCACACGCTTACTGGAAACCAACTCCCGGGCAGCGCCTCGATTGGTGCTTGGATGACCTACGGCCTGGGCAGCGAGAATCAGGATCTGCCGGGCTACATCGTCCTGGGGGATCACCGCGGCGCCACCATCGGCGGCGCCAACGTGTGGGGCGCGGGCTACCTGCCGGCGGCCTACCAGGGCACGATCTTTCGGTCGGGAGACACGCCGATCGTCGATCTGCGGCGGCGGGCCGACGTCACCGAAGGCCAGCAGCGCGCCGAGCTCGATATGTTGCACTGGTTCAACCAGCGTCACGCCGCCGAGCGCACGGACACCAGCGAGATGGAAGCGCGGATCGCCTCCTACGAACTGGCGTTCCGGATGCAGTCGAAGGCGCCCGAGTTGGTGGACTTGACCGGCGAGACGGACGCGACGCGCAAGCTCTACGGGCTCGACGACCCGCTGTCGGAGCCGTTCGGCCGGCGCTGCCTGCTCGCACGCCGGATGGTGGAGCGCGGCGTGCGCTTTGTGAAGGTGCTGCACGGCGCCGGCGGCGACCGCTGGGACGACCACGGCAACATCGAAGGCCGCCTGCCCAAGCATTGCGGGGAGGTCGACAAACCGGTCGCCGGCCTGCTCACCGACCTCAAGGCGCGAGGGCTGCTGGACGAGACGCTGGTGGTTTGGGCTTCGGAGATGGGGCGCACGCCGTTCGACAACAACCTCGTCACCCCGACGCCTGGCCGCGACCACAACCAGTACGGGTTGGTGGTCTGGATGGCCGGCGGCGACGTCAAGCCCGGCGCGACGTTTGGCGAGACGGACGAGTTTTCGGTGCGTTCGGCCGGCGAGGAGATCCCGCTGCGGGACGTGCACGCAACGATCCTGCGGCTGATGGGCCTGGACCAGGATCGCCTGACGTACCTGCACGAAGGCCGCTACAAACGCCTGACGGACATCGGCGGCCGGGTGATCGACGAGATCATCAGCTGATCGGGCAGTAGGGAACCCTTATCCTTCAGAGCCGCATCCCTTTAGGGCGCGGGTTCCCCAAGAGGCAGTGTAGTTTGTCAGACGCTACGCGCCAGGGTCGCGAAGCGGAGGCGGGATCTAGCCCCCGTAGGGGGCGGCATTCTGCTAGCCCCGGGCGTGAGCCCGGGGTTTTCAAAGCCGACGGCGCCCCTCTCTAACTTCACTCCGGACTCTAAGAACCACCGGTCCGGCCGCTGTTACGGAGGGTGCGCGCGTAGACCCTCCGGAGAGCCCCCGGGCTCACGCCCGGGGCTAGAAGAATACCGCCCTCCGGGCTCCCCGCGCTCTCCTCTGCGCCCACCACGCTACACCCGGTACGCCTCCACCGCCTCGTGATCCACGTCCAGGCCCAGCCCGGGCAGCGGCGACAGCTTCACGTATCCGTCTTCGATCTCGAAAACGTGCGGCGTTTTCAGGATCTTCAGCGCCGGCGCCCACTGTTCTTCCGGTAGATTTGGGTCGCCGATCATCTCCTGGTAGTCGCAGTTCGGCATCGCGCAGCCGGCCTGGATGTAGCCCGCCAGCGACAGCCCGCCGGTGCCGTGTTGGATGCACGGAACATGGAACGCCTCCGCCAGGATGCTGATCTTGCGGGCGTTCAAAATGCCGCCGCAGATGCGCGTATCGGGCTGCACGATGTCGTACGTACGGTTTTTCAGAAATGCCAGGAACTGCCGCGGGTTCTTGCCCAACTCGCCGCCGGTGATCGGGATGTCGACCTCGGCCGCCAGCCGCGCCGGGCCTTCGAGGTCATCGCCGTCGAACGGCTCTTCCAGCCAGCGGGCGTTGTACTGCTCCATGCCGCGGGCGACCTCGAGGGCGGTCGGATAGTCCCACACCCAACCGGGCCGGACCGCGGTGCGGTCGAACATGATCTCGAAATCGTCGCCGACGGCCTTGCGGGCGACGGCCAGCATCTCCACGTCGTCCATCGGGCGCGGACGCCAGGCGCGCACCTTCATGGCCTTATAGCCGGCTTTCTTGAGCTTGACGGCGTATTCAGCCTGCACTTCGTACGGCACGTCGGACTGGTCCTGCTTGCCGGGGAAGACGCAGGTCCGGTAGACCTTCAGGCTGTTGCGGTAGCCTCCGAGCAGCTTCGCCACCGGCAGGTTGGCGGCTTGGCCGATGGCGTCCCAGATGGCGTGCTCGACGCCCGACCAGCCTTGGACGCCGGACTCCCCGCGCTGCATCTGCAGCCGCTCGATGTGGCGGTCGACTGCAAAGAGATCCTCGCCCTCGAGCGTCGGTTTGACCCAGCGCTCGATCAGGTTCGCGTCGCCGCCGACGAAAGACGCGCCGACGATGCCCGCGTCCGTGTGAACGCGATTGACTTGGTAGCCGTAGATGCGGAACGGATCCGGGGCGGCGCCGTCGTCGGTCGGGATGCGGATGCGAAAGGTCTCGACCTTGGTGATGCGGACGCTGGACGTGCGGTTGCCCTGCTGCGCCTCGAGGAACGGAGGCAGCGCTGCGCCTAGCGCCGCCCCTCCCAGGCCTTGAAACAGCTCCCGCCGCGTCACGCCGGCTCCACATCCCAGCCGAACCCGGGACCGTCGGACGGGCGCGTATAGATGCCTTCAGGGCCGCGCGTGAGGTTGTTGTCCTCTTCGTAGTACTTGTAGACCTCGTCGGGGCCGCCCGGCGCGGGCATGAACATCTCCGCCCACGGCGAGTTCGGCGTGGCGTAAATGAAGTGCACTGCGTCACGCTGACCGCCGCCGTGCGGAATGACGGGAATGTCGTGCGCCGCGGCCATATGGGCGATCTTCACCAGCTCGCTCATGCCGCCGCACCAGTGAATGTCTGGCTGCCAGATCTCGGCGCCGTTCACGCGCAGCATCTGCCGGAAGCCGTAGCGCGTATAGGTGTGCTCGCCGGTGACGATGCGGGTGGACGTGATCATCTCCCGCAGCCGGCCATAGCCTTCGTAGTCGTCCGGCGGCAGAGCTTCTTCGAGCCAGTACACGTTGTAGGGCTCAAACGCCTCGGCCAGTTCGAGCGTATAGCGCTCGGTGAGGGCCATCCAGCAGTCCATCATGATGTCGCCGTCTTGGCCGACGGCGGCTCGCGCGCGTTTGACGAGCTCGACGTTCTTGCGAATGCCTTCGCGGCCGTCCGCGGGTCCGTAGGGCAACGCCAGCTTGAGCCGCTTGAAGCCGAACTCGACGTGCTGCTCAATGTCGTTGCCGGTGCAATAGCAGGGGATGCGGTCGTGAATCCGGCCGCCCAGCAGGCGCCAGACCGGGGCGTTCCAGACCTTGCCGGCGATGTCCCACAGCGCGATGTCGACGCCGGAAATCGCATTCACGGTGACGCCCTTGCGGCCGTACGACATGGTCGAGCGCCACAGAATGTCCCACAGACGCTCGATGTCGAGCGGGTTCTCGCCCATCAGCAGCTTGGTGAGATGGTCTTCGACGATCACGCCGCCGGCCGGGCCGCCCCGCCCGTAGCCTTTGATGCCTTTGTTGGTCTCGATCTCCACCCAAAAGCTTCCGGCGCGGGGGCCGTCGGCGCCGAAGAGGCTGCGTTGCGGCTTGTATTTGGGATAGATCGAAACCGGGTTGGCGACTTCGACGCCTCCAGTGGACCAGGACCCCGGGGCCGGTTCATAGCGCGGCGACGGGCGCTTGGGCTTCATGTTGAGGATGCGCACGCCGGTGATCTTCAAATCATCCTCAGCAGGCGGCGCCCCGTTGAGCGCGAAAGGGGTGACAGCGGCGATCGCGGGCGCGGTCTTCAAAAAGGTTCTGCGGTTCATAGACTCTTCTTTGTCCTTGTCGTATTGGAGCCGGCCGCTCAGGCGGCGGTCACTTCAAAATCCCAACCGAATCCCGGCTCTTCGGAAGGTTGGATGTAAATGCCCTCGGGGCCGCGCGTGATGTGGCGCTGCTCCTCGAACATCTTGTAGACGCGGTCCGGGCCGCCCGGCGCTGGGATGGTGGTCTCGGCCCAAGTCAGCTGCGGCAGCGTCGCCAGGTAGTGAATGGTTTCCTGGAAGCCGCCCGCGTGCGGTATCAGCGGGATACCGCGCTCGAGCGCCATCACGCCGATCTTACGCATCTCGCTCATGCCCCCGCAGTAGACGATCTCGGGCTGCCAGATGTCGGCGGCCTTGTAGTGCGCCAACCGGCCGAAGCCGTAGCGGGTGTACTCGTGCTCGCCGGTGGCGATGAAGGTGGAGGTGATCTGTTGGTTCAAGCGCCCGAAGCCTTCGTATTCGTCCGGCATCAGCACCTCTTCGAGCCAATGGACGTTGTAGGGCGCGACGGCCTCGGCGAGCTGAATCGTGTAGGTCTCGGTGAGCGCCATCCAGCAGTCAATCATCAGGTCGCCGGCCGGCCCCAGCAACTCGCGGGTACGCTTGACGTGCTCCACGTTCTTCTTCAAGCCCTCGCGGCCTTCGGCGGGGCCGTGCTGCAGAGCCAGCTTCACCTTCTTGTAGCCGAACTCGAGGCTCTGCTCCACGTCGTTGCCGGTGGCGTAGCAGGGGACGCGCTCGTGGGTCCGGCCCCCCAGCAGCTTGTAGACCGGTACGCCAAACGCCTTGCCGGCCAGATCCCACAGCGCCGAGTCGGCCGCGCTGATTGCGTGGACCGCCGCTCCGGCGCGGCCGTAGAACAGCGTGGCGCGCCACATCACGTCCCACAGCTTTTCGATGTCGAGCGGGTTTTTCCCGATCAAGAGCTTTTTGAGATTGCCCTCGACGATGGGTCCGGCGCCGTGACCGCCGCGGCCGTAGCCCTTGAGCCCCTTGTCGGTGCTGATCTCCACCGTCACCGCGCCGAGCGAGGCGTCGGGCATCCATTTCGACCCCGGACCGCGCTTACCGGTGTACTCGGGATGGACCATGATCGGGCGCGCCGCTTCGCGCGTCGCCCAGTACGACCCGGGGGCGGGTTCGTATTGCGGGAACGGGTTGCGCGGCCTCGTGCGCACCAGACGCACGTCGGTGATGGTCAGGTCGGACTCCACCGGCCAGGGCTGGGCGGGGAGCGTGATGCTCGATGCCGCCAGTCCCGCCGCGGCGCCGATCGCCCGAGACAGGAACGACCGCCTATCGAGTCCGCCTGTGCGTCGCTTTGTTGTGTCGTCCATGCTCAAAGTCCAGGGAGTTCTCCGAAAAAGTCCCTGCGGGCGCCCCATTATAGGGCCCGCAGGGGTGTGAGGCGCAGCATCAGAAGATATACTTCAGCCCCAATTGCAACTCCCGCATCGTGCGGGCCGAGACGATTCTGCCGAATGTAGCCGGCGCCAGCGGGTTCGCTGCGGGCGCATTCCAGTTCGGGTGGTTGGAGGCGTTGAACGCCTCGAATCGAAACTGCAGCGAGTGGCCCTCCAGGATCGTCGTGTTCTTGGTAAGCGAGAAGTCCCACTGCATCAAGCCCGGCGAGAACAACACGTTGCGGCCGGCGGTGCCTTCCCGCACGCGCAACTCCGGGCTGGCGTCGCTGAAGGCGTCGAGGTTCCAGAATGCATCCACTGTCGGGTTGTCGGGGAATGGGCTGGTGCCGGTCGCATCCGGACGCGTGCCCGCGCCGGTGTTGTTGCGGTCGCCGATCATGCCTACGCTCAGCGGCGTGCCGTCGGAGAACGTGATGATGCTGCCGACCTGCCAGCCGCCGATGACCTTGCTCAACAAACCCGGCTGCTTGCCGAACGGCAGCTCATACAAGAATGAGGTGACGAAGCGCTGCCCGGTATGGAACTGCGACAGCGCCCGCTCGTTCTTCAAGTCATATGCGTAGACCGCCTGCTCGTTGTCGCCGCCGCGGACGCGCACGCCGCTGCCATTGTCGATGGACTTGGACCAGGTGTAGCCGGTGAGGAACGTCAGTCCTTTCGAAAAGCGCCGCCGGAGCTTGAGGTTGAAGGCGTGGTAGGTGGAACTGACCACGTTGTCGTTGGTCTGAATCAAGCCGTAGGCGTCCCCCCACGGGCGCCGCTGCTCGATGGTGCTGAAGTCGTCTTGCCCAAAGCGGTGGACGGCCTGGTTCCACAGCACCAGACGCTCGAGCTTGCGTCCTCCGGTGCCCAGGTAGCCCGCTTCGAGGGTGGTGTCGCCGTCGATCTGGCGCTGGACGTCGAACATCCACTGCAGGTTATACGGCGTACGCCGGGCGGTATTGGTAGCCAGGGTGAAAGTAGGCCCCTGGCAGTCGCCGTCCCAGTTCGAGCAAGTATATTGCTCGCGCTCCACGCGCCAGGGGTCGGCCAGAGGCGAGTTCGGGGTCTCGCGGTTGGTGATGAAGTCCGAACGGCCGCCGATGTTACGCGACAGGTCGAACCGGATCTCGCCGATGTCTTGGATGTAGAACATACCGAAGCCGGTGCGAATGGTGGTCTTGTCATTGGCCCGCAACGCGATGCCCACGCGCGGGGCGAAGTCGTTGCGGTCGTCATGCACCAGCGCCCGCGGCAGCAGTCCGCTGTCGCCGGCCGAGGCGGTCGGGATGCCGTCGTGCCAGTGATAGGGCAGCTCTTCGTGGAAGTCGCCGGAGCCGGTGCGCACCATCACGGGCGTCTGCGAATTGGGGTCCAACCCGCCCGTGGTCACGCCGGGGTCGAACATCAGCACGTTCATCGCGCCGCGGTACTTGTCGTGATAAGGCGGCGTGTACTCATAGCGCAGACCGAGATTCAGGGTCAGGCGGGAGGTCGCCTTCCAGGTGTCTTCGAAATAGGCGGACATCGCCGAGGCGCGCAGCAAGCCGTTCGACGGCACCCGGGCGCGTTGTGAGCGGCCCGATTCGCCCAGCAGGAAATCGGCGAACGGGTGACCCGTCTGCCCGCGCCGCGAAGGATCTTCGGTCACCACGCCGGTGAAGGCGAAGCTGCCGCGCTGGAACGGCACGCCGGCCTCATTGAAACGGTCGCGCCGGAACTCGCCGCCGAATTTGAACGAGTGACTCCCGCGAATCCACGAGACGTTGTCGATCCACTGGAAGACGTGCGAATTCTGCACGAACGGGCCGTTGACCTGCTCGCCGAACCCGGCCAGTCCCAGACCCAGCCCGATGCTCGGCAGCCCATAGGCGATGGGAGGCGGCGAGACTAGGCCTTGGATGCCCAGTTCGCCGGACACGTCTTGCTCATTGGAGAAAAACCGCACCTGGTCGTTCTGGAACAGCGTGTAGCCGAATCGGAATTCGTTCACCACGCTCGGCCCGAAGGTGCGGGTGTTCTGCAGCATCGCCTGGTAGGGAATCGTGGAAACGTCCTGCTCCTGGTGCTCGAACGTCGCCACCTCGCCGGCGAACTCGTCGGACCAGCTGAAGCGGCCGAACCAGCTGGAGGTCTGGTTCTGAATCCAATCGATGCGCTGGGTGAACTGCTCCCAACTGATGTCTTGCTTGGCGTTGCGCTCGTAGTTGCGCAGAATGTTGTCGCCCGGCACGACGGCGCGGGGATAGTACGAGAGCAGTTCCTGGGCGATGGGGTCGAAGCGGCTCTGCGGGATGAGGCGGTTCGGGAACGGATCGGCCGAGACCGCGCGGGGGTTACCGGCCGCATCGGTGGAGTAGGTCCTGGTGAGCGGGTCGAAGATCTCGCGGCCGCCCATGCTCATGTCGCCCGAGCGCATGCGGTCCGGCGCGACGTTGGTCACCTGTTGCAGAGCCTTGCGCTCCTTGAGGGACTCGAAATTCGACATGAAGAACAGCTTGTTCTTCACCAGCGGGCCGCCCAGCGTGAAGCCGAACTGGTTGCGGACGAACGGATTCCTCTCACCCGCCAGCCGCCATTCCTTGGCGTCCATGTTCTCGTTGCGGTGGAACTCAAAGACCGTGCCATGGAAGCTGTTGCTGCCGGATTTGGTCGCCACGATCACCTGCGACGGATTCCGTCCGTACTCGGCTGAGTAGACGCCGGTTTGGACGTTGAACTCCTGGAGCGCATCGATCGACGGCCGGATGGCGAAGAGGTTGTAGCTGTGCTCGGTGTTCTCGATCCCGTCGAGCGTGAAGCGGTTGAAGGCGGTGCGGCTGCCGGCGATGGAGAACGCCTGTTGCGCGCGCTCGCCGCCCTTGCGGGCGCTGCCTTCGGTCTGCGCCGACATCTCGGCGGTGACGTTCGAGGTCAGCGCGATCATCTGCAAGTAGTTGCGGCCGTTGAGCGGCAGCTCGACGATCCGTTTGTTCTCAATCACCGTGCCGACGACGGTGTTTTCCGTGGACAGCAAGGGCGCCCCGCCGGAAACCTCGACGACTTCAGCCACGGCGCCGAGTTCGAGCCGAAAGTCCACCCGCGCTACGTCGCCGATCTGGAGCTCCAGGCCCGCCCGGCTGGAAGAGCGGAATCCGGGGCTGCTGACGCGCACCTCGTAGATGCCCGGAACCAGAAACGGCGCCGTGTAGGCCCCGCTTTCGTTCGTCGTAACGGCCCGGATCTGCCCGGTCGCGGCATTGGTGAGCGTGACCTCAGCGCCCACCACCATGGCGCCGGACGGGTCGCCGACGGTTCCGGTGACCTCGGCATAGTTTTGGGCGTGCAGGCTGAGGGCGCAGACGCTCAGCAACAGGGCGAGGCGGCAAGGCCTCCAGGGACAAGAGGGAAGGGATCGCATCATGGCTCCTCTCTCCAAACGAACAGGTTGTCTGCCGCGGCGCTCGGCCGCCGGTATCGATACTCTAGGACCGGCCACAGGGTAAGGCCGGTGATTTGCTTGTGTCAACCTGTTTATCGTGTATCAGGATCTTGATACACGCCGCTGGTCCCGAACGGCTCACGCTGAGTGGGATAGAATGAATCGCGGCTGGGGGGCTATCAACGATGGCGAACTACAAGGTGCCGGCGCTGGAGCGGGCTTTCCAGATCATCGACATGCTGGAGCGCAGCAGCCTGGGGCTGACGAAGTCCGAAATCTCCAAGCGCCTCGATCTGCCGTACAGCAGCATTTTCAATCTGCTCAACACGCTCGAGGAGAACCGCTATGCGCGCAAGGACGCCGAGACAGGGAAGTACTACCTCGGCCCCCGTTTGGTGAACGGCGACCGGCTGATGTCCGACGAAGCCGCGCTGCGTCGCGAGAGCGCGCCCATCATGCAGGCGCTCATCGACGGCACCTCGTTCACCTCGCATCTGGCCGTATTGCGCGGCGGGGATGCAATCTACATCGAAAAGCGCGAGCCGGCGGGCTTTTTCCGGCTCAATACCTGGGTGGGCCAGCGCGTCTACATCCACACCAGCGCCGTCGGCAAAGCCCTGGTCTGCGAGTTGACCAAAGACGAGGTGCAGGAGTTGTGGAGGCGCGGACTGCCGCAGCGGACCGACAAGACCGTCACCTCGTTTCGAGCCTTCTGGGCTGAGCTGAAGGCTACCCGCGAACGGGGCTATGCGCTCGACGACGAGGAGGACCAGATCGGCGGCCGGTGCGTGGCCGCGCCGATCCGGACCGCGTCGGGCAAGATCATCGCTGCGCTGGGCATGTCCGCGATGGCTGACCATCTCTCGCGCGACGCGATGCCCGCGCTGGGGGAGAGGTTGCTGGCCGCGATCCAGGACATCTCGCTGGCGGGCGCGTAAGTCTTGTCCTTATCAGTATTTTGATAGAGCATCAGTTTTAGGCGGCTTCGGTTGACACAAAGGCGCCCAGGGGCTATACCAGAATTGGCCAATGTTGTGGAAGCGCGCTCGTAAATCAGTTGGAATTCTGGCGGTGGCGGCGCTTTGGTGCGTGGTCTCCGCGGCGCCGCTGGCCGCGCAGATGGACCGCGGCGCTTTCGTGCAGCGCAACTGCCTGGCCTGCCACAGCAGCGCCGCCGCGGCCGGAGGGCTGGCGCTCGAAGGCGTCCCGGCGGACGAGCCGGGGCGCTATCCGCAAGTCTGGGAGAAGGCGGCGCGGCGGGTGAAGGCCGGCGAGATGCCTCCTGCCAGCATGCCGCGTCCCGCAGCCGACGAGACCCGCGCCTTTGTCGCCTCGTTGATTGAGGAGCTCGACGCCCATGCCCGGCGCGAACCTTACGTCGGCCGCCCCGTCATCCAGCGCCTGAACCGCAACGAATACAGCAATGCGATCCGCGACCTGCTGGCCATCGAGCTGCCGCTGGCCGAGCAGTTGCCGCCCGACGGGCAGGCCGGCGGGTTCGACAACATCGGCGACGCGCTGTCGATGTCGCCGCTGCTGCTCGAACAGTACCTGAAGGTGGCGCGCCGGGTGAGTCAGCTCGCGGTTGGCGTCAGCGACCCATCGCCGGTGACTGAAATCTTTCAGGCCGAGGGCCCGCAGTCGACCTGGCTGGGCGAAGGCATGCCGTTCGGCACGCGCGGCGGCATCCGTGTGCAGCACTACTTTCCCTACGACGGCGAATACAACCTGCGCGCTTTTCTAGAAAAGCAGAGCCTGACGCCGCGGGAGGGCGTGCGCTTTTTCCGCACCAGCGTCAAGCTCGCCGCCGGCCTGCATGAAGTGGTCGTGACCTTCCCCGACGAGTACGCCGAGCATGAAGGCCCGGTGTCGGACGTCAGCGGCCCCGGCGGCCGAGCCTTGGGCGGACCGCTGGACGTTTTGGGAACCGCCATCCGCCCGACGATCGATTTCCGCGTGGACGGCAAGCGCGTGAAGCTCTTTGAGATTCAGGGCATGTCGGCCGGAGAGGCTGCGTTCGACGGCTTACCCGGCCCGCCGACGCTCGGCCGGATCGAGATCTCGGGCCCGGCCAACATTACCGGCGTCAGCGAGACCCCCAGCCGCCAGCGCATCTTTGTCTGCAAGCCGCAAGCGGCTGCCGAAGAGCCGGGCTGCGCCAAGGAGATTCTGACCACGCTGGTGCGGCGCGCGTTCCGCCGGGACATCACGCCCGCCCACGTCGAGCCGTTTCTGAAGACGTTCGAGGCGGTGCGCGGGGAAGAGAGTTTCGAGACCGCGATCGCCGCGGCGGTGCGTGACGTGCTGCTCGCGCCGGACTTCCTGTTCCGCCTCGAGTTTTCGCCCGCCAATGCGGAGGCCGGCCGGGCGTACCCGGTATCGGACTTCGAGCTGGCCTCGCGGATGTCGTTCTTCCTTTGGAACAGTATTCCCGACGACGCGCTGCTCGACGCCGCCAGCGCCGGCAAGTTGCAGAACCCCACGGCGCTCGAAAGCGAAGTCCGCCGGATGCTGGCCGACCCGCGCGCGGACACGCTGGTGGACAACTTCGCCGAGCAGTGGCTGGCGTTGCGGCGGCTGGACGATCTCAAGCCCGACGCAACGCTGTATCCCGAGTTTGACCCGGCCCTGCGCGAGGCGTTCGAGCAGGAGACGCGGCTGTTCCTGCGCAGCGTGGTCCGTGAGAACCGCAGCGTGCTCGACCTGCTCGACGCCGACTACACCTACTTGAACGAGAGGCTGGCTCGCCACTACGGCATTCCCGGGGTGATCGGCCCAGGGTTCCGGCGCGTCTCGCTTGCGGACGACTCGCGCCGCGGCGGGCTGCTGACGCAGGGGTCGATCCTGATGGCGACGTCGCACAGCGGCTCGACCTCGCCGGTGCTGCGCGGCATGTGGGTGCTGGACAATCTGCTGAACTCGCCTCCGCCTCCGCCTCCGGCAGACGTACCGACGCTGGACGAAAGCCCGGTGGAAGGCCAGGAGCTGACGACGCGCCAGAAGGTGGAGCGGCATCGCGCCGACCCGACTTGCGCCTCCTGCCATGACCGCATCGACCCGCTGGGCTTTGCGCTCGAAAACTTCGATGTGATCGGCCGCTGGCGCACGGAAGACGACGGCGGCAAGATCGACCCGTCGGGCGCTTTGGCCGGCGGCGAGGATGTTTCGGGCGTCGACGGTCTCAAGCGTTATCTGACCAGCGATGCGGAGCGGTTTGCAGCCGCCACGGTCGAGCGGTTGCTGACCTACGGGCTGGGGCGCGAGTTGGACGCTCGCGATCAACCGTCCGTTCGACGGATCTTGAGAAGCGCCGAAGCTGATGGGTATCGATTCGGCGATCTGATTGTGGCGATAGTCGGCAGTGCGCCGTTCCAGATGCGCCAGGCGCCGGGGAGCTAGAGACAAACGATGTTTATCACGAAGAAAGCACTTCCGCGACGAACGTTTCTTCGAGGAATCGGCGCCTCGCTGGCGTTGCCGCTGCTGGATGCCATGATTCCGGCCATGCGCGCCGAGCGGCTGACCGCGGCGGCGCCGGTGCGGCGTCTCGGATTCATCTACTACCCCTTGGGCGTGGACCGCGACCGCTGGACGCCGACCGGTCAGGGCGCCGACTACGAGCTCAGCGAAGGTCTGGCGCCGCTCGCGCCGCACAAGGGCAAGTTCGTGGTGCTCGGCGGTCTCTCGTCCGACCCCGACCGCTCCAAAGCCGGCTTCCATGACCGCGCGATGGCTTCGTTCATGACCGGCTGCGAGCCGACCGAGGGTAAGGTCCACGTCGGCATCTCGGTCGACCAGATCGCAGCGCAGGCGCTGGCCGAAGACACGCAGTTTGCATCGCTCGAACTGTCCACCGAAGACACCTTCAACCTGCCCGGCCCGGTGTTCAAGAGTGCAACCACGCCGCTGCCGTTTGAGAAGAACCCGCGCTACGTCTTCGAGCGGCTTTTCGGCGACGGAGGCCGCATCGACCCCGAGGCCAACAAGGCCCGCGACGCAGCCGACCGCAGCAGCCTCGACGCCGTAGCCGAGCGCATCGCCGAGCTCAAGAAGGATCTCGGCCCCAGCGATCGCCGCAAGCTCGACGAGTATGTCGAATCGATCCGCGACGTGGAGCGCCGCATCCAGGTGGCGATGACCAAGGAGCCGGTGGATCTGCCGGCGGTCTCTCGGCCGCCCGGAATCCCCGACTCCTGGGAAGAGCACGTCAAGCTGATGTTCGACTTGCAGACGCTGGCGCTGCAGGCCGATCTGACGCGGGTGTGGACGTTCCTCTACGGCCGCGAGGCGTCGTCGATGAGCTTCCCGCATTTGAACATCTCGATGGGGCACCACGAGATCTCGCATCACAACTTCGAAAAGGACAAGCTCGACGCGCTGGCGAAGATCAACGTCAACCAGTCCGAGCTGTTCGCCTACTTCCTCTCAAAGCTCGACGGCCTGAAAGAGGGCAACTCGACGCTGCTCGATCACTCCCTGATCATGTACGGCAGCAGCTTGAGCGTGCCCACCAGCCACAGCCAGCGCGATCTTCCGATCCTGCTCGCTGGCGGCGCCACGGGGCGCGTGGCCGGCGGACGCTACGTGCGCTTCCCCGGCGACGAGACGCCGCTCACCAACCTCTACCTGACGATGCTCGACAAGGTCGGCGTGCCGACGGAGAAGCTGGGCGACAGCACAGGCAAACTGAATCGGTTGGAGGTGTAGGCCGATGAATCGACGGATGCGACTCCCGACGCTGTTGCTGGCCGCGGGCCTGTCTCTGCAGGCCGCCGGCGGGGGCAGCCTTCTGATCGACGCAGTGCGCGGCGACAACCGCGCCGCCGTGGAGACCATGTTGGCCGCCGGCGCCAACGTGAATGCCCGCGAGACCGACGGTTCGACCGCCCTGGCCTGGACGGCGATGCGCAGCAACGTCGAGATTGCGAAGCTGCTGCTGGCAAAAGGCGCCGATCCGAACCTGGCCAACGAACTCGGGATCGGTCCGCTGTCGCTGGCGATCCGCAACGGCTCGACCGAGTTGGCAAGCCTGCTGCTGGAACATGGCGCCGATCCGAACTCAGCCCGCGAGAACGGCGAGACGCCGTTGATGACGGCTGCGCGCCTGGGCCAAGTGGAGGTAATGCGGCTGCTGCTGGAGCGCGGCGCCGACCCCAACGCCCGCGAAAAGAAATTCCTGCAGACGCCGTTGATGTGGGCCGCCGGCAACCCCGACGCGGTTCGCCTGCTGCTGGCGCACGGCGCCGACCCGAAGCTCAAGACCAGGTCGTGGGAGGTGGAGTACACCATTTACATCCCCACTACGTTCACCCTGGGCAAGACCGGCATTCCGTGGAACAACGAGGGCGAGTACGTTGCCAAGAAGGGCGGCCAAAACGCCTTGTTCTTCACGGTGCAGGCGCGTGACCTGGAATCGGCGCGGGCGATCGTCGAGGCTGGTGTGGACGTGAACGAAGCGGGTGCGGACGGAACCACGCCCCTGCTGCTGGCGCTGTTCAAGTGGGCGCCGCTCGATGGCGACTTCGTGCCGGGCAAGGGCGCGCCGGCGCGCGCGGGCAGCTCGCAGCAGTTCGCCCCGGACCCGGCGATGGCGGAGTTCCTGCTGGATCAGGGCGCTTCTGCCGTCTCGGTGGACGGAGCGGGCTATACGCCGCTGCACGGCGCCGCGCTGGCCGTGGCGTGGGCGACGCGCAGCGAGGACAAGGGCGGCAGCAGCGTCTATCGGCGCGCTTCGGCCTTGCTATCGCTCAACCATGAGAACGCCGGACCGGCCTCGTTCACCCCTGCCGATGCGCTGAACGTAGTGCGAAGACTGCTCGACGGCGGCGCCGACCCCAATCAGCAGACGCTCTATCCGACCCCCGGTCCGGCGGGCGACGTGCGGATCAACCCGGCGCCTCCCGGCTCGTCTGCGCTGCACATCGCGGCTAACTCGGGCAGCGTGGAGTTGATCCAAGTATTGACCGAAGCGGGCGCGGACCCGAATCAGCTGCGCAAGGATGGGCACACGCCGTTCTCGGTGTCGGTCGTCGCCGGCGATCTGGCGCTGGTGAAGCAGATGGTGGCCAGCGGCGCCGACGTCTCGCTGCGCTACAACCCCGACGACAAGATCCCCGACCCGTACGAGGCGATTACCCTGCCGCGGCAGCGTCAAACCATCCTGCACATTGCCGCCGCGACGCTGAACCCCGAGGTGGTGGAGTATCTGGCGTCCGCGGGCGCGCCGCTTGATCTGAAAAACGAGCAGGGCGAGACGCCGCTGGACCTGGCCGACCATCAGGAGCGTTTCCGCGAGTCGCTGGCGAAGCAGAACGCCGACGGCGATCCCGAGAAGCTGGCGAAGGTGGAGCGGCCCACTGAGACGACGGACATGATCAAGAAGATCCTGGCCGAGCGCGGGGACGATTCGCAGTGAGCGCGCACAGCCGCCGAGCCTTCCTGGCCGCCGCGGCCGGCGCCGCCGTGGCGTCCGCCCAAGATGCGTCAATCCCCATTCTGGATACGCACATCCACCTGTACGACCCGACGCGGCCGATCGGGACGCCGTACCCTCCGGGGCCCAGTCCCCAGCCCGCCTTGCCGGACCGCTACCGCGCCGAGATTGCCCCGCTGGGCGTCGCGGGAGGCATCAAGGTCGAGGCCAGCCCGTGGGTGGAAGACAACCTCTGGGTCCTCGATCTGATCGCCGACCAGCCGTTCATCGTCGGCATCATCGGCAACCTCGATCCGATGCGGTTTGAGTTCCGCGAGTACCTCGAGCGCTATGACCGCAACGAGCTGTTCCTGGGCATCCGCTACGGCAACATTTGGCATCACGACATCGTCGCGGCGGTCAGCAACCCCGGCTTCATCTCCAATATGCGGGCGCTAGCCGCAACGGGGCTGACTTACGAGGCCGCCAACCCGCGCCTGGAGCTGATGGAGGCCGTGCTGCGGTTGACCGACAAGGCGCCGGACCTCCGGGTAGTGATCGGACACCTGCAGGCCCTGCCGCTACCGACCGACAAGGCTGTCCTCAAGACCTACGAGGCGAATCTGCGGGAACTCAAGGCCCGGGGGGCGTACGCCAAGATTTCCAACCTCATCCGTCCCGACAGGGACGGCAAGGTCAACCTCGACCCGGCCGCATACAAGCCGATGCTCGACTTCATCTGGGACGTCTTTGGCGAAGACCGCATCGTCTACGCTTCGGGCTGGCCCACTCCCATCGAGCGGATTCGCGCCACGCTCGACATTGTTCGTCCCTACTTCCTGGGGAAGGGGCGCTCGGCGGCGGAGAGGTTTTTCTGGAAGAACTCGGTCCCCGCCTACAAGTGGATCCGGCGCGATGCGGCCCAGCCCGGCTTGTGACCGGCTCTATCGTCCTATCCTGTCAATTCGTGGGCTGTGATCCCATGGATGCGGGGAAACAAAGCCAGCCATCCCAGCGTCCACATAGGTAGCGGCGCACTGCTTGGCAGACAGCGCCGGACGGATGCCGGGGCCGAGGCGGTCGGCCCAAACTGAAAGCTGAGAACAACAAAGGAGAGGGCTGCCTCCATGAAGGGAAAAAACGCAAAGAAAGAGACCAAGAAACCGTCGACCAAGGGAGGAAAGAACGCCAAACCGGCGGCCCCTGCCAAGGGGTCGAAGGGCTAGCGGCACGTCCCGTTCTCTCCCCGACGCCGCCTGGCGGGTTTCCCGCTCAGGCGGCGTTCGTCTATCATGCCCAGGTGATGCATATCTCCCGGCTTGCCCTGTTGCTGCTCGGATCCGCGCTCTTCCTCGGAGCTCAGGATCGCCCCAATATCCTCTGGATCACCGCCGAAGACCACGGCCCGCACATGGGCGCGTACGGAGACGAGTACGCCACCACGCCGAACGTCGACGCCTTGGCCGAGAAAGGCATGCTCTATCGCAATGCCTGGTCGACGGCTCCGGTCTGCGCGCCGGCGCGGACGACGATCATTTCCGGCGTCTATCCGCCCTCGACCGGCGCCCAGCACATGCGCTCGATGACGCGGCTGCCGGAGTCGATGAAGATGTACCCGCAGTATCTGCGCGAAGCGGGCTACTACGTCACCAACAATCTCAAAACGGACTATAACCTCGAGGAGCCGGGGCAGGTCTGGGACGAGTCGTCGGACAAAGCCCACTGGAAGAACCGCAAGAAAGGCCAGCCGTTCTTCGCCATTTTCAACACCAACATCAGCCACGAGAGCCGCATCCGCATGCGTCCGCACCAGCAGGTTCACGACCCGGCCAAGGTGCGCGTACCGGCCTATCACCCCGACACCCCGGAGGTGCGCCAGGACTGGGCGCAGTATTACGACAAGGTCAGCGAGGCCGACGCCTATTTCGGCGAGCACTACGACGAGTTGAAGAAGGCCGGGCTGGAAGAAGACACCATCGTCTTCTACTACGCCGACCACGGCTCGGGCATGCCGCGCAGCAAGCGCTGGACCTACAATTCCGGGCTGCAGGTGCCGATCGTCGTCTATTTCCCGGAGAAGTGGAAGCACCTGGCGCCGCCGGAGTACCGCGAGGGCGGCGAGAGTTTTCGGTTGGTCGGCTTCGTGGATCTGGCGCCGACGCTGCTGTCGATCGCCGGCATCGAGCCGCCGAAGCACATGCAGGGGCTGGCTTTTGCCGGCAAGCATACGACGCCGGAGCCGGAGTACATCTTTGGTTTCCGGGGACGCATGGACGAGCGCTATGATTTCGTGCGCTCGGTGCGGGATCAGCGCTATATCTACATCCGCAACTTCAAGCCGCACCGTATCTATGGGCAGTACATCCAGTACATGTTCCAGACGCCGACAACGCAGGTTTGGTTCGATAAGTTCGGCTCGAAGCCGACTTTGACCAGTCCTCCGGCGGCGTTTTGGAAGTACAAACCCACCGAGGAGTTGTACGATTTGCTCGCCGATCCAGACGAGGTCAACAATCTCGTAGGGTACCCGCAGTTCGAAGAAGAGCGAAAGCGACTCGCGGGTGCGCTGTCGGATTGGCAGGGACGCATCCGGGATCTGGGCTTCCTTCCCGAGGGCGAGATTCACGAACGCGCCAACGGCACCGCGCCCTACTCGATGGGGCATGACGACTACCGCTACGACTTCGACCGCATTCGTAAGATGGCGGAAATGGCCACCGACCGCTCTTTCGATGACTACGACGTCTTTCGAACAGGGCTTGCCGATCCGGATTCGGCTGTGCGTTACTGGGCCGCCACTGCAGCGCTGGTTCGGGGCGGTGATCAGCATGAGAGCTACAATCCCACGTTCATCCTGCGGCGCGAGTTGCATCAGGCGCTGCACGACGAGTCGCCCTACGTGCGCGTCGTCGCCGCCGAGGTCCTGGGGCGCTTCGGCAGCGACCACGAAGCGGGCATGGCCTTGGAGACCCTGATGGACCTCGCCTCGATCGAAGAAAACGGCGTCTTCGTCTCGATGGAAGCGCTTAACGCCATCGACTACATGGACGAGCGCGCCGCCCCCGCCAAGGACCGCATCGCAGCGCTGCCACGTGAGGCCGAGGGCGTCAACAGCCGCATGCGCGGCTACGTGCCGAATCTGATCGATAAGATCCTGGCGGATCTGGGGCAGTGACCCTCAGATCGCTCTGCCCCCAACAGAAACCGAGCCCCGGACGGGAGTCCGGGGTCAGTTAGGGCGACTACTTCTCCGCCAGCATCCGGACGGCTTCTTCCGCGGTCAGGAGCACCTCGCCAAGCTGGCCGACAACCGCCTCGCGCTCCGCCCGCATCCGATCGAGCCGTCGCAGGACCGAAGCCGGCGCCGGCGCCTGCAACGCCGCCCGCTCCGTCGCCGCGAAGTGATACAGCTCCAGCCAAGGCAGTGGGTCGAGTGGCTGTTTGGGGCACTCCAGCAGCGCTTCCACGGATTCGGCCACACCGCGGCGGTCGCCGATGCGGGCGCGCATTTCCAGGCTCTCCCGCAGCAGCCGCCGCGCGGTGACGGACTGGCGGCCCAGCATCCAGCGGCCCTGCTCGTAGCGGATCCAGGCGACGGCCCAGGGACATTCCAGGCTCTGCCACTGCCGCAGCGACTCGGTCAGCAACTCGCGCCCGCGCTCGGGTTCGCCCCAATCCAACAAAACTGCGCCCAGCACGCCGTGCGTCCAGGCGAGCAGGGCGCGGTGTCCGCCGGCGCCCCACGAGGCCAGCGCCTCCACCAGGATGCCGGCGGCTTGCGAAAAACGGCCGCGGTCGCGTTCCACCTGCGCGCGTTGGATCAGGGCCCAGCCGCTAAGGACCTTATCGTCCAGGCGGGCCAGCGTCTCCTCGGCCTGGTCGAGCAGCTTGGAGGCGCGCTCGAAGTCGCCGTGGATACGCTCGGCCCAGGCGAGATTCGTGAGCGAAAAGCCCTGGCCGCGGATGTCGCCCACCTCGCGCCGCAGGGCCAGACCGCGCTCGTGGCAGGCCCGCGCCGAGGGATAGTCGCCGATGTAGTTGTCGGCCCAGCCGCAGTTGTTCAGCGCGATCGCCACGCCCCGGATGTCGCCCTCGTCCTCAAACAGCAGCCGCGCCTGCTCGGAGAGTTCATGGCACTCGGCGAACTCGCTGACGAGGCAGTGCACCCAGGCCAGAGCGGCGAGCGCGTGGCCGAGGCGATGTCGGTCGCCGGCCTGCCGCGCCAACTCCACACACGTCGACAGGCGCCTGCGGGCCAGCTCATACTCGCCCTGGTAGTGGCACAGCGAGCCGATGGCGTAGAGGGCGTCGATGCGCGGCTCGAGCGAAAAGTCGTCGGGCGGCTTGGCCAACAGTGCTTCGAGCAACGGACGCCCCTCGTACAGCCGGCCGCGCACCAGCCAATAGCGCCACAGGGCGGCGCCGGCGCGGATGCCGATCAGCGGCTCGCCGCCGGGCGAGCCCGCCCACTCGAGAGCGGCGCGAAAATTGGCGTGGTCGGCGTCGAGCCGGTCGAACCACTCCGCCTGGTCCGGGCCGGTGAGGTGGGGTTTGGCTTCTTCCGCGAATCCCAGGAAGTATTCGGCGTGCAGGCGACGGACGCTCGCCTCTTCACCCTCGGCGCGCAGCAACTCCAACCCGAGCGCCCGGATCGATTCGAGCATGGCGAAGCGGACATCGCCCGCCGTCTGGTCACGGCGCTGCAGCATGCTGTGGTCGGCCAGTGACGAGAGAATGTCGAGCGCATGCGCTTCGCAGTCGACCTGTCCGTCGCACAGCGCCTGGGCGGCCTCGAGGGTCATGCCGCCGTCAAAGACTGAGAGGCGGCGAAAAAGCCGCCGCCCGGGTTCATCCAGCAGCTCATAGCTGCACAGAATCGCTCGCCGCAGGGTGCGCTGCCGCTCGGGCAGGTGGCGGGCGCCGCCGGAGAGCAGATCGAAGCGCCGGCTCATGCGCTCGGCCATCGCGGCCGGCGAAAACAGCCGGATGCGCGCGGCCGCCAGCTCGATCGCCAGCGGCAACCCGTCCAACTGGCGGCAGAGCCGCGCTACGGCCCCGGCATTGTGCAACTCCAGCCGGAAATCCGGGTCCACGGCCTGGGCGCGGTCGACGAACAGCGCCACGGCGGGGTTGGTCGCCAGGCTTTCGGGAGAAACCGCGTCCGGCGACGGCGGCTCGAGCGGCCCCAGCGGAAACTCCTGCTCGCCGAACAGGCACAGCGGCGCGCGGCTGGTGGCGATCACCTTCACGCCGGCGGCGGCGGCGAGGATCTCGCCGATCAACCCGGCGCCGTCGAGCAGCTGCTCGAAATTGTCGAGCAGCAACAGCATCCGGCGATTGGCAAGCGAGTCGCACAGGTGGCGCCGCAGGCGTGTCGGGTCGCCGGGAAGCAGGCCCACGCTGCGGGCCACGACGTCAGGCAGTTGCGCGGCGTCGCGCAGCTCTTCGAGCGAGGCGAAGGCGACGCCGTCGGGGAACTCCGGCGCATGCAGCCGCGCCAATTCGACCGCCAGCCGCGATTTGCCGGCGCCGCCCGGCCCGGTCAGCGTCAGCAGGCGCGCCCGCCCGAGCAGTTCGCCCGCCTCGGCGAGTTCTCGGCTGCGTCCGATGAAGCGCGACAGCTGTTGGGGCGGAGCGATAAGGGAGCGCCGCCCCGCGCTGATCGCATGCTGGTCCGGCGGCCCATGCGGGGTCGTCGGTTCGGGTTCCAATGGGGCGACAGCCATGGCGGGTCGAGGCGAGTTTTCCGGCAACGATCATTGAGAAGTATACCAACGCCAATCAGGAGCTATCTTGGCGGCGTCTCTGTAAGTGTCTGGAATTGCGATGGTTAAGAGATAAGCCCAGATGCTGTGTAGCCTTGGCGCTCGAGGACGCATCCCACAGTCATGCTCCGCACCGCACAAGACGATCGCATCTGGTTCATCAGCCAACCCGCGCACGCTGCGCTATCAGGGTTTTTTGCCGCCCATTGGGGAAACGAGACTTTTGCCGCCCCTGGGCGGTTCGCACCGTCCGCCGACCCGGCGCGTCTGGCCGCTGAGGTCATCTTCGGCATCGAGCAGCACGACAACGGCTGGTGGGAGTGGGAGGCCGACCCGACTCTGTCCGAAGCCGATCAGCTGCCGGTCGGGTTGAGGCAGGTTCTCGCCGACCCCAACTCCGCCGCCGACCGTTGGCGCGTCGGCTCGCGCCGCTTCGAACGCGACCACCCGTATGCGAGCCTGTTGATCATCGAGCACGCCCGCCAGCTCTACCGCGCCGGCCGCGGAGAGTCCGGAGAGCGCGAGCTACATCCCATCTTCAGCGGCAAGTCGCCCATGGCAGCCTCTGGGCAGGCCCCCACCGTGGCGGAAGACCTGCTCAACGAGTTGGACGCGCAGGCGGTCGCCATTGGCCAGAGACTGCACGATTCCGGCGGCTGGCAGGCTGAGGCGCTGCGGCCGGAGCACTTCGAGCCGCACGCGCGCATGGTCCAGATCCTCGACGCGCTGTCGCTGGCGCTGACGTCGGAGATCATCCCCTCGACCGACGGCGGCTCGACCGAGATGGGTCGCAAGCCGTTCGAGCTGGGTTGGGTCCCGCGCACAACGAATGATTGGACGACCCTGCGCTTTGAGCCGGTGGGGGAGCGAGCGCTGACGGTCGAGCCGTACCCGTTCGACGTGGCGCCGCTGCGGGCGCCGGTCCTGGCGACAGTGGCGGAGGCGGGCGAGGTCTCGGGTTGGGGGCCGGGTTTGCCGCAGCAACTGCTCGAGTTCGAACTGCGTAAGGAGTGAGGGAGCAGGAAAGGCGGGCCCGCTGGGGAGCCCGCCTTTGAGGAAAGAACTATTCGGGTTGAGGCACGATGCGGAGGTAGGGCTTGAGCTCCTTCCAGCCGCCGGGGTACTTCTGTTTGGCCTCTTCGTTGCTGACTGAGGGAACGATGATCACATCCTCGCCGGCCTGCCAGTTCGCCGGCGTGGCCACCTTGTGATTAGCCGTCAATTGCATCGAGTCGAGGACGCGAAGGATTTCAGGGAAGTTCCGGCCGGTGGTCATCGGATAAACAATCATCAGCTTGATCTTCTTGTCCGGTCCGATCACGAACAGCGAGCGAACCGTCGCGTTGTCGGCGGCGTTGCGCCCCGAGGAGTCGCCCGAGGCGTTGGGATGCAGCATGTCGTAGAGTTTGGCGACCTTGAGGTCGGTGTCGCCGATCATCGGGTAACCGACGGCGTGCCCTTGGGTCTCTTCGATATCCTTCGACCACTCGACGTGGTCGGCCACCGAGTCCACGCTCAAGCCGATGAGTTTACAGTTGCGTTTGGCAAACTCAGCCTGTAGACCGGCTACCGAGCCCAGCTCGGTGGTGCAGACCGGCGTGAAATCTTTCGGGTGCGAAAACAGAACCGCCCATTTGTCGCCGATCCACTCGTGAAAGTTGATCGTTCCTTGCGTTGTCTCCGCCGTGAAGTTCGGCGCTTCGTCGCCAATGTGTAAGCCCATTTCTTCCTCCAGAGTGCGTTAAATCGGGTGAGATCCCGTCGTGGGGACTGCCCGTCGACGGGGCTGTCCTAGAGTTATAGCAGTTCGAGGCCCGCTATCCGGGCGCGTCTGCGCGGCGACCCTGGCCGTACGCAAGGCCCGGATCGCCGTCCTGCGGTCACGGCCGTCGCTACGCTCGCTAATTCTAAGAGGAAGTCCCAAGCCAACTCCGGTCATAGCACCCGGCTCCGGCGGAGCTTGGTTCGACTACGGTGGGCACTCCCTTCCAACCGCAGAAGTCGACCTTCGACGATCTGGCCTGGACGCAGCGCCGCAACGCCGTAGAACGGTCGGCTATGCTGGGTCCGTGGCGACGGCCTTTCGACACTGGGCTTCCTCAGCACTGTTGGGGCTGTGCGCAGCCCTGTTGCTGCACTGCGTCCCCAAACCTCCCTCGAACGAGCCGCAACTCTACCGGCGCCTGCCGATCCCCGAATCCTTCCTCACCGCCGAGGACGGTCACGCGTTCGGCGGCGACATCCGCATCGGCGATCTCAACGGCGACGGCCGCTGCGACTTTCTGGTCTACCGTTGCGACGACCGCGGTCCGGCGTCCACGCCGGCGGCAGGGGGCTACAAGCCATCGTTCCTCGGAGCGTTCGACCTGGACGGCGAGATCCTGTGGCAGGCCGGCGGCGGCGGAACTCATCCGGTGCGGCCGATGTCAGTGATCGTGCACGACCTCGACGGGGACGGCGCGGCCGAGGTGATCTGTTTCTGGCATGCGCCGAGCGCCGACAACGACGCTGACTGGGAGTCGCTGGGCGATGTGGTCATCCAGGTGCGAGACGGCCGGTCGGGCAAGGTGATTCGAGAGGCCGCTCCGCCGGAAATCACAGAGCGCCGCCGCCGCGAGCCGCCCGTCCCGCTGGGGAAGAAACCGCCGGCCAACCCCAGCACCGCCAACTGGGTCCACCAGCGGCTGCTGGCCGCCAATTTTCGGGGCCTGGATCGGCCGCGCGACTTCGTCGTCAAGCTCGGCGACACGCACGTCGCCTTCAGCGACGAGCTCGAGGTGCTGTGGAGCTACCAGACCGACTGGATCGAGTACAGCCGTTGCCCCTCCTATATCCCTGCCGTGGGCGATATCGACGGCGACGGGCGCGACGAGGTCAACAGCGGCTACTTCCTGCTCGACGACGACGGCTCGCCACTGTGGGAGCAGCGTTTTGGCGACAATATGGACTCGGTGGCGATCACCGAGTGGGACCAGGGCCGGATGCGTGCGATCTGTTCGGGTTTCGGCCAGGTGCGGGACGCGCACGGCGCGTCGGTTGTCTCGTTGGGCGCAGACGAGGTTCCGCACGGCCAGGAGGTGCGCGTGGCGGACCTGCTGGGCGACCTGGACGGTCCCGAGATGGCCATCCGTTACAACGGCCACACGCCCGAAGTCCTCGTCGTTAGCAGCACGGACGGCTCAATCGTCAAGCGCTTCGAGATCAACGACTCGCCCAACAACACCGGCATGGAAACCGTGGCCTGGAACGGCCCCAATCGCCCTTCCCTGCTCTATAACGGCGGCTGGCTGTGGGACCTGGAAACCCGAGAAGGCAAGCCCTTGCCCGACCTGCCCGCGCCCAACGGCAAGGCCGTGCATCGCATGGGCTTCTACCACGCGATCGCGGCGAACATCGCCGGCGACGAGCGCGAGGAACTCGTGCTGTGGGACCCCACGGCGAGCAGCGTTTTTGTCTACTCCGCCGGAACCGTGGACGAAGCGGCGTACGGCGGCTACCAGGCCGGGCCGCGGCAGTACAATCCGCGGATCATGGATTAGGCGGCCATGGCGAACCCATTGCGGCGCTTGTTCGACCCGGGCGACTGGCTGGCCGTCAAGCCGCAGCTCGACCCGCTGGCGATCCGCCTCACTCTTGAGCACCGGCCCGCCCCCGACGAGTACAAGCTCCGGATCTCCGTCGGACTGTTGGTGATGGGCGTCGTGGCCGCTGTCGTCTACTTTGTCGACGATGGGTTTGCGCGATTCGTGGCCTGCGGTTTTGGGTTTTTCGGGCTGCTCAACCTGATCTACGGGGTCGTACAGTCCCGCTTCGAGATGTCGTTGGCGATCACCCCGGACGAGGTGAGGGTCCGCAAAAAGACGCTGTTCGGCCAGCAGGACTGGCGCGAGCCGCTGTCACACTACCGTGGGGTGCTGCTGCGCGAGAGCCAACTGCGCAACCAGAGCGTGGGCAACATCGAGACGACCCGAAACTACCAGATCATCGAACTGGCGCACGACAACCCGGCCCGCGTGATCCCGCTGTATGTCGTGATCGGCGCAGAGCCGCCGAGCGGCGTCCACAAGGCTTTTGCCGAGAGGCTGCGACTGCCGGCGCTGGCCGAAGACGCCGCGCGCGGGCCGGTGGCGGTCAATGCGGACCGCAACGAGCCGGCGCACGACCCGGGGCCGCCGCCGTCGGGCGTCGAGTTGACGCGCGAGGGCGAGACGACGCGCATCAGCGTCGGGACGGGACTGCTGGGCCGCACGCTGGCGCCGCTGTTCTACCTCGGCATGGTGCTGCTGTTCGGCTTCATCGGTTACCAGATCGAGCCGTTGGCCGGTCTGGCCGCCGCCGGCATGGCGGCGCTGCTGTTCGTGATGACCTTTGGCGTCGCGCGGGTTTTCGGCAAAGAGAGCCGGCCGGCGGCGATCTGCCTGACCAGCGAGCGCGTCTGGATCGACCGGCCGGCCAGCCGCGTCCCGGCCTTCATCGGCACGATCCGCACGGCGATGCAGGAGACCGTGGGCGCGGAGGCGCCGGAGTTGCACCCGGTAGTGGAGTCGCTGCCGCTGCGGGCCGTCGAGCGGATCCGCCTGGACCGCTACCGCAGCCAGAATCGTGAGGGCGGCTCGACGCCGCTGCCGCGCTTGCTGATCGAGGCCGAGGCGGGGCGGCTGGAGTTCATGGCCTCGCAGTTCGATGAAGGGAAGCTGGAATGGGTGCGGCGGTATCTGGAGTGGCGGATAGGGGACTACTGAGCGTCACGCAACGCGGGAGCGGACGAACAAGAATGTTCGTCCCACCGAGGCTGCCGGGCTCTCGAGTGGGGCCGGACATTCCTGTCCGGCGCACCCGCTACTGCTTCGTCACCGTCTCGTCCAGATTGAGCAGCAAGCTCGCCACGGTCGTGGTCGCGGCGTGCTGCGCCACGTCGAGGGACTCGTCGCGCGCATGGTCGCCTTCGCTCAGCAGCGCCAGCGCAGCCTCCTGGTCGGCTTTGTAGCGCCCGAGGTAGTGGTCATAGGTCGCCCGGACCGCCTGCAACTCCTCCGGCCGGGGCGTCCGCGACAGCAATAGCCGATACCCGCGCTCGATGCGGCCGTCCACGTCTTCCCCGCCCTCGCGCATCATGCGTTCGGCCAGCATTCGCGCCGCCTCCACGTAGGTGACGTCGTTCATCAGGTTCAGCGCCTGCAGCGGCGTGTTCGTGCGCGTCTCTTTCACCACGCAGGCCTCGCGCCCGGCGGAGTCGAAATTCATCATGAACGGCGGCGGCGCGGTGCGCTTCCAGAACGTGTAGAGCGAGCGGCGGTAGAGGCCCTCGCCGGTGTCGGCCTTGTAGCGCTGGCCCGAAATCTCTTCCCACAGCCCGGCCGGCTGGTAGGGTTTGACCGACGGGCCGCCGACTTTCTCCACCAGCAGTCCGGCGGCGTAGAGCGCCTGGTCGCGCACCATCTCCGCCGGCAGGCGCATGCGCGGGCCATGGGCGAGCAGGCTGTTGTCGGGGTCGCGTTCGAGCAGCTCCGGCGACGCCTTCGAGGCCTGGCGATAGGTCTCGCTCATGACCATGGTCTTCACGATCCCCTTGACGTCCCAGCCGGAATCCATGAACTCGACCGCCAGCCAGTCGAGCAGTTCGGGGTGGCTCGGCCAGTCGCCCTGCGAGCCGAAATCCTCGACCGTCTTCACCAGTCCGCGGCCGAACAGCTGCGCCCACAGGCGGTTGACGGTGACGCGCGAGGTCATCGGGTTTTCGCGCGAAACCAGCCAGCGCGCCAGCCCCAGCCTGTCGCGACGGGCGTCGGCCGGAAGCGAGCCGACCGCAGCCGGGACCACGCGCTCGACCTTCTCGCCCGGCGCGTCGTAGGCGCCGCGCTCGAGCAGATGCGTCTCGCGCGGCTCGGGCAGCTCCTGCATCACCATCACCGTGGGCAGGCTCTTTTGCAGCGCTTCACGTTCGCGGCGCAGGCGGACGACCTCCGCCCAAACTTCGCGATGCTTGACCGGGCCGTATTCGTTCAGATAGGCCAGCCGCAGCTTGTCCTGGACCGAAGCGGGGATCGGATCGGCCTCCATGCGGGCCAGATCGTTGAGCGAATCGACCTCGGCCAGCACGGCCATCGTCGGCTCGTTGAGCGCGGCGGAGAAGATGCGAACGCCGTCGATCGCCCCCTGAAACCCCTTTGCCAGACCGCCGCCGATGCCGATCTTCAGCGGCTCCTTCACGCCGGTCTGCTGGTTCATCAAGTCGAGGATGACGGTCTTTTTGACTTTCTTGCCGTCGACGAAAAACTCGATGCCGTCGGCCAGCCGCGAGCCGTCGTAGGTGACCGCCACGTGCCGCCACTCGTTCAGCGGCAGGGCGGCTGACGATTCCACGCGCAGCCCGTCGTCGAGCCAGCGCTGGATCAGGTTGAACTGCAGCTTGCCCTTCACCAGATAGAGCCCGTAGCCGCCCCAGCCCAGGTCCTGACCGTCCTTTTCCGGGTTCGTGCGCGCGATGATGGCGCCGGACTCGGCGGTCGGCTTGATCCAGGCCGACAGTGTGAATGCGTCGAGGTAGCCGAAGTTGCCAACGTCGCCGACATCGACATGGCGCTCGCCGTCGAGTACGACGGCGCGGCCCACGCGACCCTCGGCATAGGCGGGAGCGCCGGCGGCGAAGCTCCAGCCGCCTTCGCCCTCATCGAAGTTGTAGCGCGCCTCGAGGTCGAGTTGGGGCTCCCAGCGCATCTCTTTATCGCCCGCGGCGAGTTCAGCCGTGAACTCGCCGACGCCCTTCGCGATCGCTGCGGAGGTTTTCTCCAAGCGGCGCTCGGCTTGCGCGAGCCGCTCGTCGCCGGCTTGCATCTCGGCTTGCTGGGCCCGCGTGGGCGCGGCGATCATCGGCGGCGTGTTGCCGAACTTGAAGACTCGGCCGCGCTCGGGGATGTTGTTGAAGAACGAGTAGAAGGAATAGAACTCCTTCTGCGACAGCGGGTCGTACTTGTGGTCGTGGCAGCGCGCGCAGCCCAGCGTGAGCCCCATGAATACCGTGGAGGTCGTCTCGACGCGGTCCACCACATACTCCACCAGGTACTCCTCGGGGACGATGCCGCCCTCGGAGTTGGCGCGGTGGTTGCGGTTGAAACCGGTGGCGATGAGCTGATCGAGCGTCGGGTTCGGGAGCAGGTCGCCGGCGAGCTGCTCGATGGTGAACTCGTCGAAGGGCTTGTTGTTGTTGAAGGCCTCGATCACCCAGTCGCGCCAGCGCCACATCACGCGCTCGGCGTCGGTCTGGTAACCATTGGTGTCGGCGTAGCGCGCGCCGTCGAGCCAGCGCACGGCCATCCGCTCGCCGTAGCGCGGCGAGGCCAGCAACCGGTCGACGACCTTCTCGTAAGCCTTGGGCGAGGAATCGGCCAGGAAGGCGTCGATCTCCTCCGGCGTCGGGGGGAGGCCGGTCAGGTCGAGCGTGACGCGGCGCAGCAGCGCCTCGCGGCCGGCCGGCGGCGCCGGCTGCAATCCTTCCGCCTGGAGCCGAGCGCGCACGAAGCGGTCGATCGGCTGCAAGTCTTCGCCGACGTCCGGAGGAGTCGGCCGCATGACCGGCAGGAACGACCAGTGGCCCTGGTACTCCGCGCCTTGCTCGATCCAACGACGCAGCAGCTCCACTTCGGCCTCGCTGACGACCTTGCCCGTGCCGGCATAGGCGGGCGGCATGCGCAGATTGGCGTCGGCGTGCGTGACGCGCTCGAGCAGCACGGAAGCGTCCGGATCGCCCGGCACGATGGCGGCGCGGCCGCCCAGATCGCGCGTGGCGCCTTCACGGTTGTCGAGCCGCAGGCCGCTGATGCGTTTCTTCTCATCGGGGCCGTGGCAGACGAAGCAGTTGTCCGACAGGATCGGGCGGATGTCACGGTTGAAAACGACACGATCTTCGCCTGCGATGGGGCTGGCGGCCCGCGCCGTTCCGGCCGCCGCCAGGGCGGCCAGGCACGCCACGGCGGCTGACAGGGCTCGCACGACTCGTAACTTCATGAAATTCATAGCGAATCAGGGCTCGGGCTCTATTATCGGGCGGCCTGCGAAAGCGCGCAAGCAAGGCCGCCTAGGATTCGCTAATCTGAGGGGCGCGCCCATGGATTCTCAGCCCCAGCCAGAGGCGGCTTCCAGCGAAGTCGGCGGCCCCCAAACCGAGCTGGTCGTGGTGACCGGATTGAGCGGTTCCGGCAAAGGAACGGTCCTGCGGGTGTTCGAGGACCTGGGCTACTACGCGGTCGACAATCTGCCGCTCGATCTGATTCCGAAATTCGTGGAGCTTTGCCAGCAGTCGGCCGAGATCCGGCGAGCCTGCCTGGTGGTGGACGTGCGGGAAGGGCGTGCGCTCGACCGCTTCCCCAAAGTGCTCGCCGACCTGCGCGAGGAGACGCGAGCGTTTCTGCTGTTTCTCGAAGCGTCTGACGAGGTCTTGCAGCGCCGCTTCAGCGAAACGCGTCGGCCGCACCCTCTGGCCGGTGAGGGATCGCTGCTGGACAAGATCCGGCGCGAGCGCGATCGGCTGGCGCCGGTGGAGGCGTTGGCGGACCGCGTCCTCGACACCTCCAAGTGCAACATCCACGACCTGCGGCGGCTGATCGTGGACCGTTTTGGCGGCGCGAATACGCCGGTCATGCTGGTGACGCTCGAGAGTTTCGGCTTCAAGTACGGGCTGCCCCGGGATTCGGACCTGATCTTCGACGTCCGCTTCCTGCCCAACCCGCACTACCTGCCCGGCGGCAAGGATTTGACCGGGCACGACCAGAAAGTGATCGACTATGTAAAGTCGTTTCCGCAGACCGGCGAGTTCATCAGGCGCACCACCGACCTGCTGACGTATCTGCTGCCGCACTACATCGCTGAGGGCAAGAGCTATCTAACCGTCGCGATCGGCTGCACCGGCGGGCGGCACCGCTCGGTGATGATCGCCGAGGAGTTGCAACGGCGGCTAGGCGATGCGGGGTTCACCACGAAAATCCTGCACCGCGACCTGAACCGCGGCTAGTGCGCGCGCATCGCGATCTTCGCCAAACCTTTCCGGGCCCTCTGCGTCGAAGCCCTTATAATCAGAGGAAGTTCCCCGATGACACGTTCAGCCTTGTTTGTTCTACCCTTCTTGGTTGCGACCATCGCAGCCCAGGCTCAGCTGCAAAAGCTCGCCACCGGCGCGCCCGACGAGATCGACGCCGCCTTGCGCAGCCGCGTGGAGGCCTTCTACACCCATTTCCAAAAGGGTGAATTCCGACAGGCCGAAAGCTTCCTCGAGGAGGAGTCCAAGGACGCTTTTTACGGCGCGAAGAAGAATCGCATCCTGGGATTCGAGGTGAAGACGATCAAGTGGGCCGAGGATTTCCGGTCGGCCAACGTGCTGGTTTCGTGCAATACGATCGTGCCGATGCTGGGTTCGGTGCCGGTGGCGGTGCCGCTTGCCGGCGACTGGCGCTACCACGATGACAACTGGTTCATGCATCTGGATGTCAAGGAAGAGAGCCAGCCGGCCGAGGGCGATCTTTCCCAAGCCGCCTCGCCGTTCGGCACGATGCAGTTCAACCAGAACGTGGCCGCCCCGGGCGGCTTCCGCGCACCGCCGCAGACTCCGCGGCCGACGGTGGAGAGTCTGGCGGAGATGTATCAGGTGAGCACGCAGATGGTGCGCTTCCCACCCAAGCCGGACGAGGAGACCGTTACCCGCTCCATCAAGGTGAAGAACAACTCGCTCGGCAAGATGCAGTTGCAGCGCTACACGCGCGACATTCCCGGCATCGAAGTGACGATCGACAAGCCGGAATTCGAATCCGGCGAAGAGGCCGAGATTCAGCTGACCTACAAGCCCGAAGAGGCCGAGTTGAGCGGACGCTACCGCATCGACTTCATGCTGATGCCCATCAGCCAGATGTTCGAAGTTTTCATCGACTTCTAAATCCCCGGTTCGAGCTGCCGGGCGGCGGCTCAGTCCTTCCCCTGAGGCGCGATACGGATTCATCTTTCCTTTGCAAGAGATGCATCTGAGTCGCCTCGAGCGCTCCCGGCCGCTGGGGTAAGATAACTACGACCTCGGCGTCGTCCGCCCGGACGGCCATGTCGCCCATGCCTTCTGAAAGTTATACCGACGAGGTCATCGTCGCACAGCGGCGCACCTATCACCTGTCGGTGCTTCGCCTGGTCATCGCCGTCGGCTACCTGTTTCTTCAGTTCATCTTTTTTGCGATGGGCGGCGACTACGCGGGCCTGATCGCCGGTCCGCTGCTATGCCTGTATTCGGCTCTGCTGTTGGCGTTCCGCGAGAATCCCTCGGTACAGAACAGGCCGCACTATGTGCTCTTCGCCGACCTGGCGGTGATGGTCCTGACGGTGCTGCTGACGACGGACGGCGAAATCGGCGTCCCGCTGATGCTGTTCCACTTCCTGATCATCGAGGCCGCGCTGCTGCACGGCGCCAAGGAAGTGCTGCTGGTCACCTCGCTCAGCGTGGTCTTCTACTCAGCCTGGATCGCCAGCGGCGAGGGCAATGAGTTCCGCTTCTCCATCAGTTCTTTCCTGTTCATGCTGGTGGTGGCCGGAGCGCTGGGTTACTACATCACCTTCCAGGGCCAGCGCGCCGAGCAGCGCATCGCGCGCGCCCTACGGCAGGCCGCCGGACAGTCCGAGGCCGATATGGTGCTGGCGGTGGAGTCGGCGCTGCGCGAGCTGACGCTCTGGCTGGGCTGCTCGCGGGCGGTGCTGGCGATCTGGGACAACCAGTCCGACTATTACGCCATCTGCGAACATCCTCCGCAGCGAGGCGCTTCCGACGCGCCGCCGGTCGAGTTCGACAACCGCCAGGAGTGGGCCTCGATGATCGGTTCGCGGCTGGACTTTCAGGCCAACGACGTCTCGCTCAACGACAGCGACGGCAAGCGCATCGAGCGGCCCTTCGACCTGCACCCCTACATCATCCAGCAGTTCGAAATCTACAACGCGATGGGCGTGGGCCTGTACGACGGCAAGAAGGCGGTCGGCCGACTCTTGCTGATCAACAGCGTGCGCGGCGTGCGCGGCGCCCAGTGGAAGCGGCTCCGCGATGTAGGGCACCTGTTCCGCGACGCCGTGCGGCACCTGCTCGTCGTCCGGCGCACCGAGCATGACGCCTATGAACGCGAACGCGTGCGTATCGCCCATGACCTGCACGACGGCCCGTTGCAGAGCGTGATCAGCTTCGAGATGCGGCTGCAGATCATCCGGCGGCTGCGCGACCGTAACCCGGAGCTTGCCGAGCAGGAGATGCAGTCGCTCTATGAGCTCTCGCGCAAGCTGGTGCAGGAGATGCGGACATTCGTGCACCGCATGCGTCCGATCGAGGCCGACGACTCCTCGCTGCTTGCTTCGGCGCGCAAGTTGGTCGAAGGGTTCCAGAAGGAGAGCGGCGTGGCGGTCACCATGCTCGCTGAGCAGAACGGCATGCTCAATCCGCCCCAGCAGGTGACCGGCGAGACGCTCAAGATCGCCCGCGAAGCGCTGCACAACATCTATAAGCACTCCAAGGCGACGCATGTGCTGCTGGCGCTCGAGAAGAAGGGCGGCGATCTGCTGCTGTCGGTCGACGACAACGGTTCCGGCTACCGCTTCGGCGGCAAGTACTCGCTCGAGGAACTCGACGCGATGCAGTTGGGCCCGAAGAGCATCAAGCAGCGGGTGCGCGGGTTGGGAGGCATGATGGTGCTCGAGTCCAACCCCGGGCACGGCTCGAACCTGCGGATCAGTCTGCCGCTCAACGGCTCCGCCCGACACTGAGTGCGGAGGTCGCTATTTCGAGCGGCGGGCGTTGACCAGGTCGCCGATCAGCCCCATGCCGAAAAACAGCGCGCCGGTCATCGCCAGCGCGGCGGTAGGAATCTCGAGCACCCTGCCCCAAGCCAACCAGCTGCCCAGCGCCACGGCCAGCGCCAGCAGCAGCAGCGCGACGGCGATCGTGCTGAACACCCGGAACGCGCGGAAGTAGGCGACGGTGCGAAACACCTGCGAGAAGATGCGGACGGTATCGCTGACGGGGCGGATCGAACTCTTGCCGACGCGGGGGCGATACTCGATCGGCAGATAGACCACGCGCAGGTGGCTCAGGTGCATCGACAGCGTGATGGTGGTGGTGAAGCTGAAGCCGTCAGGCAGCATGAACCAGAACTGCCGCACCCAGCGCGCGCGCATTGCCCGCAGTCCGCTGTTGATGTCGGCAATCTGGGCGCCGGACATCAGCCGCCCGAAGCCGAGAAGAATGCGCTTGACGAAAGTGCGGATGAAGCTGTCGCCGCCGGTTCCCTGGCGGGCGCCCACGGCCATGTCGGCGTTGTCGAGCTCGCGCACCAGCTCCGGAATGCGTTCGTTGGGATAGGTGCCGTCGGCGTCGGTGATGACGATGCGGTCGTAGCGAGAGTTCTCGATGCCGGTCTTCAGCGCCGCGCCGTAGCCGCGGTTGAGGTTGTGGCGCAAGGTACGGACCTTGCCGTCAGCAGCCGCCAGCGCCTGCAGCTGCTGCGAAGTCTGGTCGCTGCTGCCGTCATCAACGAAAATGATTTCCACCGGCTCGCCGAGCGCAACAGCCGCGGCGGACAACGCCTGGCCGGTGGACTCGATCGAACGCTCTTCGTTGAAGCACGGGACGATGATCGAGACTCCGCGCTCCGGCTGACGCTCCAACCGCATGTTCGATGACTATTCTGGACGAAACCGAGGAAAGACAGGGGGAGGAATCTGCAGACTGAAAGCGGACCCGAGCGCCTGGGGCAGGTCGGGTCCGCATTCAAAGAAGCGACCGGGTCTACCTGTCGACTTCTTCGAGACTGGGATCGAAGCGCTTGCGGAGATTCTCGGGGAGCCGATTCTCTTCCGAGCGGATGTCTTCGAGTTCAGGGAGTCCTAGGTCAGCGGGGTCGACGATCTCAATCGGCGGTCCGCTAGTATCGCCCTGCTCTTTGTCCATTTTCCGCTCTTCGCGTCGCTGTTCTTTTTCGCGACGCTTTTCCAAGCGAGCAATCTCTTTACGACGTTTTTGGTAACTAACACTGGGTCTGGCCAATCAAACCTCCTGACGATGCGGTTTCGGGTCAGCGTGACGCGACCCATGTCGTTAGTTTAACACGTTCGTAGCACCGGCTACACCCTCCGCAGAAACGCTGAGCCGCGCTTTTGAAGAGGCTGTTAAACTATAGGATTCCAAGGAGTAACATCGATGTCAGAACGAGAACTAGGGTATATGTGTCTGGGAGTCGTCATCGGCAGCGCGCTCGGCGCAGCCGCCGCGCTACTGACCGCACCCCATTCGGGCCGCCACACCCGCCGCATGCTGCGCCGCACGGGGGAGCACTTGCACGACCAGGCGCTCGAGTTTGGAGAGGAGTTGGCCGACCGCGGCCGCGAACTTGCCGCCGAAGCGCAGCGCAAGGTCAAGAGAACGGCTTAACCCGTCTGACGCAAATATTCCAGAAAGACCTTGGCTGCGTCGATGCGCGCCGGAGACGGAACCGCCGAGTCGTTCATGAGCTGATGCAACACTCCCAGTGCGTCATCGGCGAGGTATTGTCTGCGCGCCTGATCCACGCCGAGCGGGTCTTCCTCGGCTTTCTCCAACAAGATGCGAAACTCCCTCTGCCCGATCCAGCGGTAAAGGGTTCGCTCGGGGATCTCGACCGCCCGGGCGGCTTCGCGCACGGTCGGGTAGGCGACCAGCGCCCGGAGCGCCCTCTCTTGACGGTGAGTGAGTTTTCGCGAGTTCCTGTATCCGGCCATAACGGGGCTTCCGCCCCCAGGATACGGGCCGAGTCCAAACATCCGCCCGCTTTCAGCAACCGAAGTCACTGAAAGCGGGCGCTTTAGATTTACCGTACGGGAGGCGTAACGCCTTCCGGGAACGCCAGCGTCGGCAAGTTGGCGTAGCGCTTCATCTTCAAGCGAATCTCCGCGCCGGCGCCGGGTTCGAGCTTCACCCGCAACGAGTTGCCGTCCAGCCCCTTGGTCTTCCCCGCCCAGGCGGCCGACTCGAAGGAGTGCTCGCCCATGCCGCCGGCCTGCACGACCACTTCGCGCGGGCTGACCACGTCGAGATTCACCAGCGTCACCGTCGCCTCGTCGGCGGTCATCTTCGTGACCAGCGCGCCGACCGCGTCGGGCAGGCCGGGCCGGCCGCGCGCCGGGTCGAAGTAGCGCACCCGTGAGTGCAGCGACCAGTGCTTGCCGGTGCCGAAGTAGCCGCCCATGGTCAACTGCGTGAGCGTATCGGTCTGGGCCGGCGACAGCCCCAGCAGCCAGTCCGCCAGACGCGTATCGGGCGAAGTCGGGTCGTGCTTGGCTTCCTCGACCTTGTTGCGCACCGAGCGCAGGTCCGACCGCAGCGCCCGCGCCGGATAGCCGGGGTCGTTGCCTTCGAGGAATCCCGCCCAGCCGTCCTGGGTGGGGATGCGATCCAGCAGCGAGCGGTCCATGGTCCACAGATAGATCTGCATCAGCTGGTTGTGCAGCAGGTTGCCGCTGTAGTTGTAGTACTCCGGCTTGCCGTTGCTCTTGTGGCCCTTGGGGTCGCCGTACATGGTCGGCAGCAGGGTCTGGCCGTTCTCGACCTTCTTGTTCTCATAGAGAATGTCGATCTGGCGCTTGAGCACGTCGACGTAGCTGGTGTCGCCGGTGAGCATGTAGGCGGCGCCGAAGCCGGCGTAGGGGCCCACCGAATAGGTGTTGCGCGAGGCGATCTGGTCGATCTCGCCGTCATAGATGGTGAAGTTCCAGCCGTAGGTGCCCTTCCACCACTGGCCGTTGTACTCGCCGCCGGGCTCGCCGTTGAGTCCGACGTTGGTCGGGATCATACCGCCGGTCTGGGCGGTGCGCTCCTTCCAGGCGTCGACATACTCGATCACCCAGTCGCGGTACTTCTCATCGCCGGTGAGCGCGTAGGAGTTCAGTCCCAGCAGCGTCGCCCCCATGTTGAGCGGATGGTCGCCGACCGAGTCCAGATACTCCGCGCAGTGGGCGAGCATCTTTGGATAGACCGACATCAGTTCGACCATCTGGTTGCGCCCTTCGGTTCCGTGCAGCAGGTGGAAGGTTCCCGGCGTGGGGTCGCCGACCCAGTCATACGTGGTCGCGTCGTGCAGCATCGGCCCGAGCGAGCCGGTCCAGATGCTCTTGATGAGCTTCTTGTCGGGGTCGTAGTTCTGGACCTTCAGGTTCGGGTCATGCCCCATGTACATTTCGGCGAAGCGCGTCATGCGCGACACGAACACGGGATCGTTGGGGTCGGCCAGACCTTGGAGCAGGAAGCCGCGCATGCCCTCGCCGGTGTGAAACCAGTCCGACTGCGTGATGAACTCGCGGTGGTAGGCGCCGTTGCGGGCCAACTCGGTCAGCGTGGTGCGCAGGTCGGCGTTGTACTGCAACAGGTGCCCCTCGAGCCCCTTTTTGTAGAGCTCGAGCGAGGAGTCGGCGCCGCCCAGCGCGTACAGCAGCGTCCAGTTGAAATAGGTCTCGATGGCGTCGTCCGGGCCGTCGAGCGTGCCCCAGCGCGGCGTGTGCAGCAGGTAGCCGCGCGTGTCCATGTACTTGGCGGCGAAGGCTTCCACCGCCTTGGAGTTGGCGTCGATCAGCTGCCGCTCGAGCAGGGCCCACTCCGGGGTTTCCATCGGCGTCTCGATAACGATGCCGGGTTGGGCCAACAAGATGGCCGGAGACAAAATCGCGAGGAAAAGTCGTTTCATGGTCACTTCCAAGCCGTCGCCGCGGCTTGCTCGTTACTGCGGCCCGATGGAGCCGCGGTTCCAGGGTTGCGCCAACGTGGGCGCGTTCACGTAGCGGTCCATCGCGATCTCGAGCTTCGCTCCGGCGCCCGGCGCGAGACGGATGTTGAGGTAGCCGGCGTCGGCCGAGAGCGTCTCGCCGTTGACCTTCACGCCCTTGAACTGGTGCTCGCCATACCCGCCGGCCTGCATCTGCACGTTGCGCGGCTCCACCTGGTTGGTATTCACCAGCGTCACGGTCACCGAGTCGTCGGTCATCTCCTGGACGAGGGAAGCCACGTCCTCGGGGATGCCGCTGCGCCGGCGAGCCGGATCGAAGAAGCGCAGCCGCGAGTGCAGCACCCAGATGCGGCCGCTGGGGGCGAAGTAGCCGCCCAGCATCAGCTCGGTCAGCCGGTCCGTGGCCGCGGGAACGATGCGCAGCAGGTAATCCGCCAGGCGCGTGTCGGGCGAAGTCGGATCGTTGTTCATCCGCTCGATGCGCTCGCGGATGTGCTCGAAATCGCGGTTCATGGCGTCAATCGGGTAGTCCGGGTTGTCGCCCTGCAAGAAGCGGAGCCAGGGCATCTGCTCCAGGTTCACCCGCTCCAGGTCGCGGTCTTCCATCGACCACAGATAGATCTCGGCCAAACGGTCGGCGTAGGTGACCGGGCGGTAGTGGTACCACTCCGGATCGCCTTTGTATTTGTAGCCGCGCGGGTCGCCATACATGGTGGGCAGCAGCGTCTTGCCGTTCTCCACCTTTTTGTTGTCGAGAATCAGATCCATCTGCTTGCGCAGTACGTCGATGTAGGACTGATCGCCGGTCATCAGCAGACCGTTGGCGAACCCCTGCCAGGCGGCATTGGTGAAGTAGTTGCGGTGGGCGATCTCCTGCAATTCACCGTCATAGATGGTGAAGTTCCAGCCGTAGGTCCCCTTCCACCACTGGCCGTTGTGCTCGCCGCCGAGTGTGCCGTCGAGCCCAATGTTCGACGGAATCCAACCTCCGGTCGCCTTGGAGCGCTCCTTCCAGGCGTCGAGGTACTCCACCGTCCAGTCCTTGTACTTCTGCTCGCCGGTCAAGCCGTAGGCATTAAGGCTCAGCAGCGTCGCGGCCAGATTCAGGTGGATGTCGCCGGCGGAATCGAGATAGTCCTCGCAGTGGGCCAGCATGCGCGGGTACCACTTCATCAGGTCGAGCATCTCGGTGTCGCGCGCCGGGTTGTGCAGCAGGTGGAAGGTGCCGGGCACCGGGTCGCCGACCCAGTCGTACACGGTCGCCTTGCGCAGCATGGGCCCCTTCGAGCCGGTCCACATGGACTTGATGATCTTGTGCTCCGGATCGTAGTTCTTGGCTTCCGGATCCTCGTCCATGTACATGCCGGCGAAGCGCTTCATCCGGTTCACCAGCAGTTGGTCGGTCGGGTCGGCCAAGCCCATCAGCAGAAACGCGCGCATGCCCTCGCCGGTGTGGAACCAGTCCGACTGCGTGATGAATTCCTTGTGGTACGTTCCGTTCGAGGCCAGCTCGGTGAGTTCGGTGCGCAGCTCGTTGTACTGCATCAGGTGCCCCTCGAGCCCCTTCTTGTAGAGTTCGAGTACTGAGTCCGAACCGCCCAGCGCGTGCAGCAGCGTCCAGTTGAAGTAGGTCTCGATCGCATCGTCGGGACCGTCGAGCGTGCCCCAGCGAATGGTGTGCAGCAGGTAGCCCCGCTCGTCGATGTAGCGGTCGGCGAAGGCCTCGACCGCGCGCGAGTTGGCGTCGAGCAGAGAGCGTTCCATCAGCGCCCACTGCGGCGGCGCCATGGGCGAGTCGATGGTGATGGTGGGCTCCGCCGCAGCGAGGAGGGGGACCGCGAGGAGAATCAGGAAGCGCATGCGCCGAATATCATCGCACATGCATCGCCGAATCGGACGCCCGAATGGGCCATTGTTCTCGATTTTCTAATATCGATCAGTTGTCCAGCAGGTATCAATCGGGTATCAATCGGGTATCAATCGGGGACGGAGCCCGAATAGAGCGTTCCCTCGCCTGCTGCGCTCATGCACAAGTATCGCGGTATCAGTGTGTTAACTGCGTCGCGGCGCCGGGCGCCGGGTGACCCCGTCGCGCCGAGCGAGAGATTAGCCCCGCGGGAGTGTCGTCGCGTCCCGCCTACACCCGAAACTCGTCGAGCGCTTCCGGGATCACTTCCACCCCCAGCCCCGGCGTCTTCGGGAGCAGCCAATTTCCGTCCGAGAACCCAATCGGGGCCTCCACGATCGCCTTGCGAAGCGGGTTCTCGCTGCGGTCGCACTCGATCAGCTTGCGCTCTTCGGTCAGCGTGAACGGCTGCCGCGGCCGGGCGGCGTAGTAGTGCAATGCCGCGGACTGCCCGATCGCCGAGCCCCAGGCGTGCGGCGTGACGTGAATCCCTGTCAACGACGCCAGAGTCGCGATCTTCATGCCCTCGGTCAGTCCGCCGCAGGCGCAGATGTCGGGCTGGCAGTAGTCGAAGGCCCGACGCCGCAGCCATGGCTCGAAACCGAAACGCGTCGCTTCACATTCGCCGCCCGCCAGCGGAATGTGGATGCGGCTCTTGACTTCGAGATAGGCGTCGACGTCGATGCACGAGACCGGCTCCTCGAACCACCACAGGTCGGCGTCTTCGAGCCGCCGGCCCAGCGCGATCGCCTCGGCGGGCGTGTAGGCGTGGTTGGCGTCGATCATCAGCTTCACCGCCGGGCCCACCACGCCGCGGACGCGGTTGACCAGCTCCACGTCGCGCTCCACGCCCAGACCGACCTTGATCTTCATGGCGCGAAAGCCGTCGGCGACAAACTTACGAGCCTCGCGCTCGAAGCGTCGCTCGACCGGCTCGTGCTGCGGGAAGTAGAAGCCAGTGGCGTAGCAGGGGATCGATTCGATCTCCGAGCCGCCCAGCGCGCGATAGAGCGGCTGATCGATGGCGCGCGACTTGATGTCCCAGCAGGCGATGTCGAGCGCGGAGATCGCGGCCAGCATCACGCCCTTTTGGCCATAGTCGACGCTGCGGGCGTAGAGCCGGTGCCAGTTGGCCTCCACGTCGCGCGGGTCGCGCCCCACCAGCAACGGCCCCAGGAACTCGCTAACGATGGTTCCCGTCAGCCGGGCCGGACCGTAGGCTTCGCCCCAGCCGGTCAGGCCGTCGTCGGTGCGCACCTCCACCAGCATCGCCTCGCGGTGTGAGTAGGTGAACTGCGAAAAAGCAAACGGCTCTTCGAGCGGGGCCCGCAGGACGTGCGCGGTAACTGCTGCGATCTTCATGGAACCGATCAGAGTAACGCATGGCGCCCGCGATACAATAGCCGACAGTATGAAAGCGATCCGAGTGAATCAGACCGGAGGCCCAGAAGTCCTCCAATACGAAGAGATCCCCACTCCCTTCCCCGGTCCGGGCCAGGCGCTGGTGAAAATTGAGGCCTCCGGCGTCAATTTCATCGACATTTATTTCCGCACCGGCCTGTACAAGAACGAGCCGCCGTTCACCAACGGACAGGAGGGCGCCGGCGTGGTGGAAGCCGTCGGCGACGGCGTCACCTCGGTGCAGCCCGGCGACCGCGTCGCCTATACCGGCATTCCCGGCTCCTACGCCGAGTACGCCGTGGTTCCGGCCGACCGGCTGGTGACACTGCCCGAGAGCGTCCCCGCCAAGCTGGCCGCCGCGGTGATGCTGCAGGGCATGACGGTGCACTATCTGACGCACTCGACCTTCCCGCTGCAGCCCGGCCATACCTGCCTGATCCACGCGGCCGCCGGCGGCGTGGGCCTGCTGATGGTGCAGGTGGCCAAGATGCGCGGCGCGCAGGTGATCGGCACTTGTTCGACGGCGGAGAAAGCCGAGAAGGTGAAGGCCGCCGGCGCCGACGACGTGATCCTCTACACCGAGCAGGACTTCGTGGCCGAGACGAAGCGCATCACGCAGGATCGCGGCGTGGACGTCGTCTACGACTCGGTAGGCCAGTCGACCTGGGAAGGCAGCATGAATTGCCTGCGCCCGCGCGGCATGCTGGTGCTTTTTGGCAACGCCAGCGGCCCGGTGCCGCCGATCAACCCACTGATGCTGTCGCAGAAGGGGTCGCTGTTCTTGACGCGTCCGACGCTGGTGCACCACGTGGCCGAACGCGCCGAACTCGAAGAGCGCGCCTCCGACCTGCTGAGCTGGGTGGGCGACGGCCGCCTGAAGGTGCACATCGGACACGAATACGCGCTCAAAGACGCCGCGCAGGCGCAGATCGACCTTGCCGGCCGCAAGACGACCGGCAAGCTGTTGCTGATTCCTTAGGGTCCTAGACGCGCGCCTATTGCAGCGCGGACAGGGCGCGCATTACGCCGCTGTAGGCGATCGCCAGGCACACCGCCACGGCGATCGTCACGGCGGCGGCGGCGGCCTTCCACATCGACTCGATCGAGCGGTTGACCTTGGGCGACGACGCCACCCAGCCCACCGCAAAACCGGCCGCCCAGCCGCCCAAGTGGGCCGCCTGGTCAATAACCGGAATGATCAGGCCGATCACCACAATCATGATCATCCAGCGCATATAGGCGGACCAGGCCATCGTGTTGCCACTACGCTTGGCGGCGGCCATCATCGCGCCGATCAGGCCCGTCAGCGCCGCCGACGCGCCGATCGACAGCGCCGGCGTCCAGAACACGCTGGCGAAGAAGCCGAACACGCTCGAGACGAAGTAGATCATCAGGTAGCGTGCGGTGCCGAAGGTCTGCTCGGTCGCCGCGCCCAGGTCAAACAACACCCACGAGTTCATGCCGAAGTGGATCAGTCCGGCGTGCAGGAAGCCCGCGGTGACCAGCCGCCACCACTGGCCTTCGACCAGGATGTTGTATCGAACCTTTGCGCCAAAAACTTCCAGCACGCCGCCCGGGATGCTGAACATCGAAGTGCTGCCCAGCTTCTGGCTCAGCAGCAGCATCGCCCCGAACAGCGCAAAATTGACGAACAGAATCAGGAAAGTCGTCAGGTGCGTTTCGGGGATGAATCCGCCCAGGAAGCCGCCGCCCTCTTTGTACACGCGCTTGGCGTAGGGGTCGCCCAAACGGAAGTCGCAGTACGGGCAAACCTTCTCTTTGGGGTCGATGAACGCTCGACAATTCGAGCACATGCGCGGCTTGGCCATGGGAAGTTTCGGGCGAGCCCCTCATCTTCGCGAGTGACCGGACGCTTTGGCAACCTGCCGGCCGGCCCGATGTCGACCCGACCCGCCGGGCCATCCTGGCGCGGCGGGCGCAGGGCGAAGCCCCGGCGACGCAGTTGGCGGAGCCGTTCGAGATGACCCAACCGGCGGTTTCGCACCACCTCAAGGTGCTCGAGCGGGCCGGCTTGATCACGCGGCGCGTGGACGGCCAGCGCCGCATGTGTCGTCTGGCTCCGGAGGGCATCGGCGCGGTCGACGAGTGGCTCGAGATGCTGCGCAAGGCGCTGGAGACCAATTACGACCGACTCGACGGCCTGCTGGCCGCCATGAAGACCGAGAAAGGAGAGGACCCATCGTGAACAAACTGAAATTGGAACTCGAAGGCGACCGTCACGTGGTCGCCACCCGCCGATTCGCCGCGCCGCCCGAGGCGCTCTATCGAGCGCACACCGAAGCGGAGCTGATGCAACAGTGGCTTCTGGGCCCGGACGGCTGGACCATGCCGGTCTGCATCAGCGACGCGCAGCCGAACGGCAAGATCCGCTGCGAATGGACCGACAGCCAGGGCAACGGCTTTTATTTGACCGGCGAGTACGTGGAGCTCGAGCCGTTCAGCCGCATCGTCCACATCGAGCGCATGCACCTGCCCGATCCGACGCCGGACAACCGCGTGGAAACGACCTTCACTCCGGACGGCGACGGGACCCTGCTACGGCTCCGCATGACGCTGCCCGACGCGGACAGCCGCGCGGCGATGCTCGCCACCGGCATGGAGGAAGGCATGGAAGCCAGCTACGCGCGGCTGGAAGAGACGCGTCCCTGGGAGTAGGCGAGCCGGAAAACGCCGGAACAGCCGCGAGTCGCCCGTTTCTTCCTCTTTTGTTTTGAAAGTTTCGCGTTCCGCCCTTGACGCTGCGGGGGAAGCGAGTAGACTGGTCGGCGGCCGGCGGAGATCGGCCTGCAAAAACTGAAACAGGTAAACCAACGAGGAGAAGGGGTGATGAAGGGGATTCTGATTTTCATTTCGCTGTTGCTGTTGAGCGCAACCACGCCGTTGGCAGCGGAAGATTTCGAAGGGTATCTGATCGATACGATGTGTTCGGCCAAAGTGCTCCAAGCGGGCCCCGATGTGGCGCAGTATCACACCAAGGAGTGCGCGCTTTCGGCCAACTGCAAGGCCAGCGGTTACGGCTTGGTCGCCGCGGACGGCCGTTTTCTGAAGTTCGACGAAGACAGCAATGGGATGGCGGTGAAGTTTTTGGAAACATCCGCCAAGGACCAAGGACTGAAGGTGACGGTGAACGGCGAGATGAACGGCGACGTCCTGGCCGTCAAGGCAATTCAACTGCTTTAGGCCGGAAGCGCTCGCGGTCAAACGATGGGACGGAAAAGTCTGACCCTGGCGTCGGGGATCGCCATGATCGCCGGCGTCGCAATGTACGCTTTCCTGCGGCCGGAGTATTTGCGAGCGGGCGTCTGGCTGGGCGAGCTTTGGCCTCCCGCCCGAATGTGGAGTTGGGAGCGAAGTTGGGCCGCGCTCTGCGTCGGCTCACTTCCCGGCGGGCTCTGGATGTTTTCGTCCACGGCGCTGCAAGTCGCCATCTGGGCCGACCGGCCGGGGCGCGCTCGGCAAATGTGGATGCTGGCGCCGCCGGCGCTGGGCGTCGGCTGGGAGCTGGCGCAGGGGATGGGGGTCTTATCCGGAACCTACGACCCGCTGGATCTCGCAGCCTACTTGGGAGGCTGGGCTGTGGCGTCCGTGCTGCCGCTCCAGCAGGAGACGCCGCAGTGAGACGTCACGGGCTGTCGGCTCTGGCCATCGCAGCGACCGTCGCGCTGGGGCTCGGCACGTCATTCATGCCGCCTGCGCTGGAAGCCAGATTCACTCGATCGGACGACGCGATCATCATCCTCAACGCCGACGAGGTCACTTGGCGCGGCGTCTATGTGACAGTGTCCGAGGGATACGACAGTCCGGGGCCATGGCGAGCGTACATCCACGAACTGGGTCCGGGCGAGAGCTTCCGGCTCCCCTATGCGGACCTTGTCGGCGATTTCGGAGCGTTCGATCTGACCGAGCGCCCTGAGGCAATGATCAGCCTGGACGCAACGGGTCCGGAATGGCGAGAGGGCGCGAGGATAACCGTGTGGATCGACGAGATTCCCAGGGAGCGCCAAGACCCGGGCGGCAGCGCCCCGTAAGGTCGCCGAGTTCGGCCCCCGCCCCTGCTTTACACCCGCTCAGCGGCTACGATACGCTTGGAGATCGCGGATGGCAAAGACCGAACGAGAGCTGCGCGAAGACATTGTCCGCATCGGACAATTGGTCTTCCAAAAAGGGTGGGTGGCCGCTAACGACGGCAACATCACCGTTCGCCTCGATAGCGAGCGCATCCTGTGCACCCCCACCGGCGTGTCCAAGGGCATGATGTCGGTCGACGACCTCATCATTTGCGACTACGAGGGCAACAAGCTCGAAGGCCGCCTGGAGCGCACCAGCGAGATCGCCATGCACATGACGATCTACAAGATGCGCGACGACGTGATGTCGGTGGTGCATGCGCATCCGCCTACCGCTACCGGTTTCGCTTCCGCAGGCCGGCGCCTGGACAAGGCGCTGCTGCCGGAAGTCATCATCGGGCTGGGCTGCGTGCCGACCGCCGACTACGGTCTGCCCGGCACCGATGCGCTGACCGCCCCGATGCTGCCGCTGATCCCCCAGTACGACGCCATTCTGCTGGCCAACCACGGCGCGGTGGCCTACGGTAAAGACGTCTGGCAGGCGTATTTCCGCATGGAGACGGTGGAGCACTTCGCTCGCATCGCCCATGTGGCCGAGACGCTCGGCGGCGCGAAAGCCCTGCCGAAGACCGAAGTCGACAAGCTTTTTGATTCGCGCACCCGCTACGGCGTGCGCTCGAAGGCCGTGCCCGTCCCGGGCTGCCCGACGACGGCCGAAGATTATGCCGGAGCCGCCCCTGGCGCCGGCGGTTCTCAAGAAGGTTTTTACGTGACCCGCGAGGAGCTCATCGAAATGGTCGAAGAAGCTGTGCGGGCGCGAGAGGAAAAGAGGTAACTCACGATGGGCGAATCCCTTGGATTGATTGAAACCCGCGGTCTGACCGCCTTGATCGAAGCTGCGGACGCCTCCGTGAAGGCCGCCAACGTCACGCTGGTCGGATGGGAAAAAGTCGGCTCCGGCTATGTCACGGTGCTGATGCGCGGCGACGTGGCCGCCGTGAAAGCGGCCACCGACGCCGGCGCCGCCGCCGCCCGTCGCGTGGGCGAGCTGATCGCGGTGCACGTCATCCCCCGGCCGCACTCGAACCTGGGCGACATCTTCAAGATCGGCGACGCCACCTAGGCCTCGCCGCTGTCTTCACTGAGGAGCGAACCGAATGCTGTTGGCGCGGGTGGTGGGTAACGTCGTTGCGACGAAGAAAGACCCGCGGCTGGAAGGCCGGAAGCTCCTCGTTCTGCAGAACATCACGCCGCAGGGCGAGCTCAAAAAGGGTTCCTACGTCGTCGCCGTGGACACGGTCGGCGCGGGAACCCGTGAGACCGTCATTGCCGTCCAAGGCAGCTCGGCGCGCATGGCGCATGGGCTCAAGGACATTCCCGTCGATACGGCGGTGATCGGCATTGTCGATACGGTCGACCTCGACAAGGGGGCCTAGAGCGATGCGGCTGGGACGCGTGACCGGCAAACTCTGGTCCACCATCAAGACCTCCGAACACGACGGCAAGCGATTCCTGATCGTACAGCCCATCGACGCCGCCGGCGCCGACGCGGGCGAGGCCTTCGTCGCCCTGGACGCCATCGGCGCGGGCTCTGGCGAGACCGTCTATTGGACGCGCGGGCGCGAGGCCTGCATCCCCTTCTACCCCGAGCAAGTCGCCTCCGACGCCACCGTGGTCGGCATCGTCGACCGCGTGAACCTACGCTGATGCTGCTGGGCCGCGTCACCGGCGAGGTCATCGCCAGCCATAAACACAGCTCGCACCAAGCGCTGAAGCTGCTGGTCGTCCAGACGCTCGAGATGGACGGCGAGAAGCTGCGCGAAGGCGCTCCGCTGATTGCGGTGGATTCGGTCGGCGCCGGCGTCGGCGACCGCGTCCTGGTCACGCTCGACGGCTGGGGCGCGATGACGGCGGTGGACCGCTTCCCCGCCCCCATCGACTGCGCCGTGATGGGAGTGGTCGACGCCGTACAGCTCGACATCTGAGCCGCACCGCGGCGTTTTTGCTTTCGTTCCCCGTAAAACATGTTTCATTTGCGCCGGGTCGGTGTATTCTACCCGCGCAACCGGGCCCGTTCGAGGCTCGGCGACAAGGAGTACCGATCGAAAATGAAACTGTCTTCTCTCACTCTCCCCATAGCGGCCGTGATGCTACTCGCCGCAACGCCCCCAGCTTGGGCGCAGAACGAATGCGACGCTCTGCCCAGCCACGGCCAACTGCGCGACGCCCTCATCTCCGCACGCAATCAATCCAACGCCGGCTTCAATCTCGACATGTGGGGCACGGTCGTCAATCGAGACGGCTTTGTGTGCGCCGTCGCCTTCACCGGCTCTGACCGCGGCGACCAGTGGCCGGGCAGCCGCGTGATTTCCGCCCAAAAGGCCAACACGGCCAACGCCTTTAGCCTGCCCGGCCTAGCGCTCTCCACCGCAAATCTTTGGGCCGCCGTACAGCCCGGCGGCAGCCTGTTTGGACTGCAAGCCAGCAACCCCGTCAACCCCACCATCGCTTACGGCGGCAACCCGATGAACTTCGGCCAGGCCAACGACTTCATGACGCGTCGGCGCGTGGGCGGCGTGAACGTTTTCGGCGGTGGACTGGCGCTGTATGACAGCGACGGGACGCTGGTAGGCGCCATCGGCGTCAGCGGCGACTCGTCTTGCGCCGACCACAACATCGCCTGGCGCACCCGCAACAACCTGGGCCTGGACTATGTGCCCGGCGGCGTGAACTCGGACGCCACACGGCCCGACAACATCATTTTTGACCTCGCCGACGACGCCGGCGGCAACCCCGAGAGCGATGGCGGCTTTGGACACCCGCACTGCCTCGATGCGATGGCCGAGGAGGCGGTCGCTTCGGCGCTGCCGGAGGTTTCGACGCCTTAGTACGCAGGGCCCGCGCCGCCCCACGCGGCGCGGGCTTTCCTCCCTCCACGCCATTCGACTACGATCGGGAGACTCCGATCATGAACTCCTCCCTCTCCCGCCGCGGTTTTCTTGGAACCTCCCTGGCTGCGCTGGCCGCCTGCTCGCAGCCGCCGCCCGAACAAGCGCCCGCCGCCCCGGCGCTTCGCGTCATCACCAAAGGTCCCAAGCATCACTGGTTCAGCTACTACGACAAACTGCAGTTCGACCCGTCGGGGAATCGCGTCCTGTCGATGGAGGTCGATTTCGAGCACCGTTCGCCCACGCCTGAGGATTCGATCCGCCTGGGCTACGTGGATTTGGCCGACAACGACCGCTGGGTGGATCTGGACCAGAGCAGCGCCTGGGGCTGGCAGCAGGGCTGCATGCTGCAGTGGCTACCGGGGTCGGAGTCAGAGATCATCTTCAACGACCGCGAGGACGCCCACTACGTCAGTCGCATCCTGGATGTCGACAGCGGCAAGAAGCGCACCATCCCCCACCCGATCTACGCGGTCAGCCCGGACGGAAAAACCGCCGTCACCTGCGATTTCCGGCGCATCCAGGACGTGCGACCCGGCTACGGCTATGCGGGGCTGCCCGATCCTTTCGCCGACGAGTTGGCGCCACAGGATTCAGGTATCTGGCGAGTGGATCTTGCGACCGGCGACGCGAAGCTGATTCTTTCGCTCGCGGAAATCAGCGAGATGGGGGAAATCCCAAAGGCCGAGCCAGGCATCAAGCACTACTTCAACCACCTGCTCGTCAGCCCGGACGGCAAGCGCTTCATCGCGCTGCATCGCTGGCGCTACCCCGCAGGCAACCGCCTCACGCGCATGATTACCGCCGACATGGACGGCTCCGACGTGCGCCTCGTCGACACCAACGGCCTGACCTCGCACTTCATCTGGCGCGACCCGACGCACATCCTCGCCTTCTCCGAGCAGCCCAGCCACGGACGGGCGTTCTATTTGTTCGAGGACGGCTCCGACAAGATCGAGGCGATCGGCCCGGAGGTGATGCAGCAGGACGGCCACTGCACCTATCTGCCGGGCAACGAGTGGATCCTGAACGACACCTACCCGGATCAGGAGCGGCTGCAGCACGTGTATCTCTACCATGTGCCGACGGGCGAGAAGACGGAGATCGCCGCGGTCCATTCGCCCGAGGCATTCACCGGCGAATGGCGCTGCGACACCCACCCGCGATCGAGCCGCGACGGCAAGCTGGTGTGCTTCGATTCACCGCACGGCGACCAGGGCCGGCAGTTGCACCTGGCGGATATCAGCGGGTTGATCTAGGACCGCGAGCCGCAACCGTAAAGCCCCGGACTTCTAGTCCGGGGTTGTTGTGAATACGTCCTCTCTCATCGCTGGGCCCGGTTCAGGCCCAGCTTTCCCCGGGCTGAAGAGGCTGTGTGAAAACGTGACAGGGGTGTTCGGTGATAGCCCCTGGCTTCAGCCGGGGGTAACTAAGATCGGACCCTCCCGTCTGTTGCACTTGCCCTCACCCGCGGGAGCGGGTGAGGGCAAGTGTTGTACTTTGAGTCGCTTAGACGTGCATTTCCCCCGGCTAAAGCCGGGGGCTATAGGGAAACCTGAGACGGAATCGGTGTATCGTCGGACCGTCTGGATCAGCGGGCGCAGTATCTTCACACACTCTCTGAAGCCCGGGGCTTTACAACTACTAAGCCCGTTCCGGCTGGTCCGGGGCGCGCTTCTTCCAGCGGTAAGCGGCCACCGAGTTCTTCCAGAAATACTTCTCCTGCTGCTCGCGCGATTTCTCCGAAGCGTAGCGCTGCACCACGCCCAAAACCTTCGGATACAGGCCGAGCGGCTCGGAGTTCGGCCAGTCGCTGCCGTACAGCACGCGGTCGTCGCCAAAGGTCGCCCACATCTCGTCGAGCTTGGCGCGGTAGATTTCGACATCGTCCGGCACGCGGCCGTCGATGTTGCGCAGCACGGCCGAAACCTTCACAAAAACGTTCGGACGCGAGCCCAGCGCTGTCATCGCAGCATGGTAGGCGTCGCGCTCCGGACCCGGCGGCGGCTCTTCGAGCTTGGGCAGGTGGTCGAGCACAACGCGCAGGTTGGGAACCTTGTCGGTCAGCTCGACGATATCTTCGAGCGCGCGGACCGACGGGTTGGCCGTGTCGAGCGTCATGTCGTGCTCGGCCAGCAGCTTCAGCCCGTCGATGAAGGCCGGCTTGGCGACCATTTCGCGCAGGTCGCGTCCCCACAGGTAGCCGTAGCGGATACCCAGGTAGAGCGGGTTCTTGCCGAAGTTCTCGAGGTGGCCGGCGAACTCGGGCTTGTCGGGCTCCAGATTGCCGATCATGCCGACCATGATCGGGGCCTGCTCGATGACGTCGAGCACCCACTGGTTGTCTTCGAACAGCGGACTGGCTTCGACCTTGATGGCGCCGACCACGTTGAGCCCCTCGGTCACCTCACGCAGCTTGTCCGGCAGGTTCTTGCGAAAAATCAGCTCGTTCGAAGCCGGCGGCCACGGGGCGCCGCCCGGACGCGTCGAGTCGTACAGGTGGACGTGGGTGTCGATGATCGGAACCGGCCCTTGGGCTTGGGCAGGCGCCTCCGGCGCGGCTTCGGGCGCGGGGGACTCCGAGCAGGCGGCGGCGACCAGGGCCGCGGACGAGGCGAGGAACGTGCGTCGATTCACCGCGACAGGATAGCGCGATTGGTTGCCAAGCGGCAGCCGATCCGCGTACGCTCAAGCGCGATGCCGACCACTCGACGCGAGTTTCTGGGCCAAGCCGCCGCATCGGCCGCCCTCGCCTCCCAAGCTCCCGCCCTGCTGGGACAGGCGCGCGACCGGCCGCCCAACATCGTCTACGTGATCTGCGACCAGATGCGCGGCGACGCCATGGGTTGCGTCGACCATCCCAACGTCCGCACGCCGAACCTGGACCGCATGGCCAAGGAAGGCGTGCTGTTCGAGCGCTGCTTCGTCAACAACCCGGTCTGCCTGCCGTCGCGCCAGTCGGCCTTCACCGGCCGCTATCCGCACGAGCACGGCGCGCTGACCAACCAGGGCAAAACCATCCGCGACTGGTCGGGAACGCTGGTCGACGTTTTCGAAAAAGGCGGCTACCTCACCGGCTGGGCGGGCAAGAACCACACCTACAGCAACGAGCTGATGGGCCGGCTCGACTTCGCCTCCGTGCGCGACCGCGAACCTTTTCGTGCCTACAACGGCTTGGTTCCGCCGTGGTGGCACACCGACGTTTATTGGTCCGAACAGAAATGCTACCCGGAGATCAATACGCGCGAGGCGCTGCGCTTTCTCGACGGCGCCAAGCCCGGCGGAGACCCGTTCTTCCTGCACGTCAGCTACTTCGACCCGCACCCGCCCTACATGGCGCCGGCGGAGTTCACCCAGCGCTACGTCGGCTCGCAGATGAAGCTGCCGGCCAACGGCAGGACATCCGCCGAGGCGCTCAGCGGCCGGCTCGAGGAGTTCAAGGACGGCTTTGGGATGCACGAGGCCACCGAGGCCGATATCACCGAGACGATGCGCTACTACTACGCGCAGATCGAGTGGGGCGTGGACAAACAGGTCGGCCGCATCCTGCGGGGGCTGGAGGAGCGCGGGCTAGCCGAGGACACGGTGGTGGTCTTCACCTCCGACCACGGCGACTTCATGGGCTCCTACGGGCTGGTGCGCAAGGGGATGTTCCTCTATGACGCCCTGCTGCACGTGCCGATGATCTGGTACGCGCCGGGCCGCGTCCCCGCCGGGCTGCGCACGAAGGCCCCGGCTCAGCACATCGACCTGTTCCCAACGTTTGCGAACTACGCCGGGCTCTCGACGCGCGGGCTGGACTTGCCTGGACGATCGCTCAAGCCGCTGATCGAGGGCGGCAAGGACGACCCCGGGCGGGCGATCTTCACCTCCGCCGGCTACGACGAGCTGACGGCGGTGCAGACCAACATCCCGCTCGACCCGGCCGAGAAAGACGCCACGCCGCGCCACTCCCAGGTCATGAATCACAACATGAACCAGCGCTACAAGACCTCGATGGTGCGCACCGCGGAGTGGAAGATGGTGATGACCGAGACGCGCGGGCCGGAGCTGTACAACCTGAACGGCGGCGTCGGCGAGATGGAGAACGTGGCCGCCAGCAAGGAGCACGCCGGGGTGCGGGCGCAACTGGAGAAGCGGTTGGACGGTTTTTGGAGCTGGTAGTTAAAAATTTGTAGGCCGTCGGCTGCACCGCGACGGCCTGCTGAACCAGGCGGTAGAACAGCTTGCCTCGACTTGTCGACTTGCGGCGGTTGAATCGGAAGGTAAATTCGTCGAGCCAGTAGTCGAGATGCTCATGGCTGACCGCTCCTTGATGCGCGCCCAGCAGCCAGCGCTTCAGTAACGAGACCACGAGACGCTCCCGGGGAGCAACTCAGACGCGCTAGCCGGTTGGCCCGCACCACATGGCTCGAAACCAACTCTGCAGGGGCTTGCGCGTGTCGAACCACGGGGCACAGTCCCCTGCAGAGACCGGGCGTCGAGGTGGGCCTCGACCAAGCCCCGCTTGCTGCGCCCTTACGTGTAGGATAGGTCGGCGATACGGTCTTTGAAACTCGTCGATCTCGCCCGCGGGCGATGAGGACGAAAGTTCTAGGTATGGGGCGGCGACATACGGGATTGGAGCGGCTCGATCAGGGGAATGAGGAGAGCGGCTAAGGGGAATCCCGACAAGGGAAAATCCGTAGAGTGAAACTAATATAAGAGATTGAATCTGACGTCATGATGCGTCCTGTCTTACTTTGTTCGAGCGACAAGAGCCTGGCGCGGGACCTGCAGCGCGCGGTGCATGGGCTGGGCGGCATGATGGCGGCCTCGGAGGTTCCTGTTGCGCGGAGCGCGCCGGAGGGGTTGCGGCTGGCGTGTGAGCTGAAAGAGCCGCTGCTGATCGTGGATGCGCGGCTGGATGAGGCCACGGACTTGCTGCGGGCGGTGAAGGCGGAGGCGCCGGGCGTGGTGCGCGTGGCGGTGGCGAGCTACTGGGTGGACCCGCTGCGCTATGCGATGCAGGCGGCCGGGGCGACGGAGCTGCTGGACACGCCGATTGCGGCCGAGCGGTTGCGCGAGCTGCTGGGGATGGGGCCGAAGCTGCCGGAGTCGGGCGGGGGCAAGGGTCGGCTGTTGTGCTTTCTGGCGGCGCAGAACGGCAACGGCGCGTCGACGATTTCGATGCATTTAGGGCATCAACTGGCCAGCCGGGAGCGCAAGGCGCTGCTGGTGGAGTTGGATTTCCATTCCGGCGTCCTGGCTTGCCGCATGGGGCTCGAGCCGAAGAAGACCTTGGCGGATTTGAGCGGGCTGCATGAGGTGGAGGCGCACCGCTTGTGGCCGAGCGCGGTGGTGAGGTGGAAGGGCCTGGACGTGCTGCTGGGGCCGGCGTCGAGCAATGCTTTGTCGGCGCGCGGGCTGCCTCCGGTGGAGTTGGTGCTGGATGCAGCGTTGCGGCGGTATGACGAGGTGCTGGCGGATTTGCCGTGTTCGATGAATCAGTCGGTGCGGGGCGTGGTGGCGCTGGCGGAGCGGGTGTACTTGACGGCGACGCCGGAAATTTCGTCGCTGCATCTGGCGTCGCGGCGGTTTCAGGAGCTGCGGGCGGCGGGTGTGCCGGAGTCGAAGGTGTTTCTGGTGCTCAACCGGGTGAGCGAAGGCCGAATGCTGGATAGCGGGGATGTGCGCCGGATCGTGGGCGTCGACGTGAAATATCGGCTGCAGAACGACTTTCGGGCGGCGTCGGAGGCGGAGGCGAAGGCGGAGGTGCTGCCGTCGGATTCGCTGCTGGGGCGCGGGCTGCTGGAGATGGCCGAGGATCTGACGGGCAAGAAGCGGTCGGCTTCAAAACTAGTGCAGCAGAGCCTGGAGTGGTTCTTCAAGGGCGGACGGGGCTAGTCCGCGAATTCAATCTGCGAGATGTAGAGCGAGGGGAACGCCTGGTTCCACTCCGGCGGGACGTTGTCGAAGGCCATGCGGAAGTCCTGGGTTTCGCCGGGGGCGAGGGGGCCGCGGCGGCTGCTGACGATGAAGGAGCGCTGGCGGTCAATCTCGATGCCGTTGAGGTCGCGGAAGACGACGTTGACCTGGACAAAGCGGCAGGTGCGGTCGCCGTTGTTGGTGATGGCGCCGGTGATTTCGAGCAGGGTCTGGCCGAGGGCGTCTTCGGCGGCCTCCATGCCGGTGTCTTCGCTGAGGGCGAGGTGGGGCAGGTAGGCGCGGGCTTCCTCGGTGAGTTCGGGCTCGGGGGGCTCGGCGGGGCCGCGCTGGTAGAGGAACCAGCCGAGAGTCCCGGCGATGAGGGCGAGGACGGCGATCACGCCGAGGACTGCGGGGGAGAAGCCGCTTTTTTCGACCTGTTTTTGTGCGTCGAACACGGTAGAGATTCAGGTTAACAGAGGCGCGAGGGGCGGGTCCGGCTACAATCAATCACATGACGCGCATGACGTTTCTTGCTTTGGCGCTGCTGGCGGTTCCGCTGGGACAGGCGCAGCTTCGCGATGCACAGCCGGTGTACTTCTGGCCGATGCAGCATGCCTTTGATCAGTATTTGGCGGAGGCGGTCCACGGGGCGGATGCGCTGACGGTGACGGTTGATCCGAAGCTGGCGGGAGCGATTATGACGGAGCGGATCGACGCGCCGTTCCTGCAGGCGATGGAGGAGCTGTTTCCGAGCGAAAAGCAGGCGGAGGCGACCGAGGAGAACGACCAAAGCATCGAGGGCGATTTCGCCATGCAGCGGACGAAGAACCGGCCGCAGGCGCGTCCGCGGGGCACGCTGTTTTTGGTGGACGTGAAGACGCGGCGGGTGATCTGGTCGACGTACCTGGGCGAGCTCGAGCAGGATTCGAAGGATCTGCACAAGGAAGCGTTGCGGGTGGTGGAGGAGATCGCGGCGCGGTTAGGGAGTTCGTAAGGGGGGCGTTGAGTCACTTGTGCTAAATAAGCATGCGATGACCAAGCATTGCGGGTCCTTTTCTTCGTGTCCCTGATGCCGGCGGGCCTGGTTGGGCGAATGCCCGCGCCCGAGTACAGAAGTGCGAGCGTGAAACGAGGCCGTTGAAGGTCTTTGTCCCGGAAGCTGTGAAATAATTGTACAAAGTACTTTGTAGTGTGGTATACTTGGAGGTGTCAGACTCTCCTGCCGCTCCCCGCTACATCCCGGTCGACCGCCAGCAACTCCGCCTCGAACCCCTCGACGTCGACCGCTTGATCGACGACCATCACCCCGCGCGCAAGATCTGGCGCGTCGTCGAGCAGCTCGATCTGTCCCGTTTTGAAACACAGGTGCGCGCCGTCGAAGGCGTCGCCGGACGGCCGTCGCACTCCCCGCAAGTGCTCGTCGCCGTCTGGATCTACGCCTTTTCGCGCGGCTTGCATTCGGCCCGCGAGGTCGAACGCCAGATGCGGCACGAGCCCGGATTACGCTGGCTCACCGGCCTCAACGTCATCAACCATCACTCGCTTTCCGACTTCCGCGTCGGCTACGGCGAAGCGTTGCGCGAGCTGTTCGAGCAGGTGCTGGCGATGTTGACGATGAAGGGGCTGATCACGCTCGAACGCGTCGCCGTCGACGGCACGAAGATCCGCGCTGACGCCGGCAAGAAGAGTTTTGGCAAACGCGCCAAGATCGAAACGCACCTGAAAATGGCCCGCGAACACCTCGACGAGCTCGAACGGGCCGAGCGCGACGAGCACACGACGCAGCGTGAACAAGCCGCCCGCCGGCGTGCGGCGCGCGAGCGGGAGCAGCGGCTCGAAGAAGCGCTCGAAGAGATCGAACGGCTGCGCGCGGCCAAGAAAGACGACAAGAAGAAGGAGCCGCAGGCGTCGTCTTCCGATCCGTCGGCGGCCTTCATGTGGATGCACGACGGCGGCGTGGCGCCAGGGTATAACGTGCAGATTACGGCCGATTCCGCGCATGGATTGATTGCCGATATCGAGGTGGTCAACGACCCGCAGGACGGCCAACAAATAGCGCCGGCGATGGACCGATTGAAACAGCGTCAGGGCCAGTATCCGCACCAAGCTCTGGCCGATGGGGCTTATACAAACTTGGCGTCGGTGATGGAAATGGACGAGCGAAAGATCGACTATTACTCGACGTGGACGGGCCGGAATGAAGGCGTGACGGGGCGCGCGAAGCAGCAACATGAGGATTATCGGCGCGAATGTTTCGAGTTTGACGAGGCGGCGAATGAGCTGATCTGCCCTGAGGGACGGCGCCTGCCGTATCGCCAGACGCGCCGCGAACCCGGCAAGGAAACACATGTCTATCAGGCTTCGTCGGAGGATTGCGGGCCATGTCCGGCGCGGGCGCTGTGTTGCCCGAAGCTGAGCTTGGAAAACGGCGGTCGGTCGGTGTCGTTCACGATTCACGATGCTGCGATCGAGGCTTTCGATGAGAAGATGCGGCAGCCGGAAGCGCTGGAGATTTACAAGAAAAGGGCGCCGTTGGCGGAGTTTCCCAACGCCTGGATCAAGACGAAATTGAAGCTGAGGAGGTTCGCGACACGGGGGTTGGCGAAGGTTTCATGCGAGGCGTTGTGGGCGGCGATGACGTTCAACCTGCAGCGAATGTTCCGGCTCGCTCCGGCGTAGGAAAACGGAGGAAAGAGGCCGGAAAGCGGCTGGAAAGAGGCTGGAAACGGCCTCTCAGAATGGGTCTCAGCCGCTCCGGGCGAGCCCGCCGCCGCCAATCGCTGGGGAAGTTCGGAGGCGCCAAGCCCGTCTGCGCCTCGCACGGCCGGAAAGCTTCACAGCTTCCCGTCCCCGTTTGCCTCTATTGCCAAGCCCCCGGAACCGGCGTCCACCCGGCCAAGCCCCAACCGTAGATGTCAGAGCCCGGATCAAAGGTCCCATTCCCGGCCGAATCGATGAACCACGTCCCGCCGGAGAAAACGCCGACATCATCCACGCCGTCGCCGTTCCAGTCCGCCACCACCGGCTTGTCGCTGAACCGCTGCCTTTTCCGCTGCCGCACGAGCTGATTGGGGCAGTTGTAAAGGGTGCCGTCTCCTTCCGATCCTTCAGAGACGGTAGGATTGCTGATCTAGGGGACGTGTTAGCTCGGCAGCTTCCGGTCGACTTCGTTCAGAACGCCGCTGACGCCATACGCCCCGACTGCCATCAACCGCTCAAAGATCTCGAGGCCGTCCAGCCTCGTTTCTTCGATGTTCTGTAGTGTCAAGGCGATATCGATGAAATCCTTGGCGAAACCAGACCAAGCTTGTTGTAGGTCGCCAACCTGCTCTCCTGCAACGTTTAGCATAGCCATCACCGTTTTGCAGACCAGCGCAGGCTCAAGGGCGTTGGCGGCCAAACCGAGTTTGAGTGTCTCGACGAAAAAATGGATGTGTCCATAGCTAAGCAGCGGTTCACTGGCCGCGACGGCCTCGACCAATCGCGACAAATAGTCATCGAATATCGCGTGGTCACCCCGGAATACTGAATGCCATGCGACAGCAAGATCAGCGGTGGCGTGAGGCGCTAGTGCGACGAGAACGTCAGTGGCCGCTCCGCGGAACTCCGGTTTTTCCCAGACATGACCTGCCAAAAAAGCGACCCCTCGGCGCATCACTGCGAGCTTTCCCTCGTCCCCGGTTTCACTTGCGATCACCCTCCGCAAAAGCTCCTCGGACTTGGCGGTGCCGTTCCCTACAAAGTGGGGTATCCACTTGACTCAGGTAGCCCCAACATCTTGTGGTCGGCGTTAGTCCGGTTCGGCGTCCCAATCGGCCACGATCGAGCGGT
>JGI12316J15310_10000464_pt1 | contig 78803 bp, 61 predicted proteins | sample MarCyaLeptolynsp_FD_15310 | JGI IMG/M metagenome (IMG submission 15310) | reverse complement strand
GATGTCCCAACCATGCTAGCTTGGGCACGGAGTATGACCTGGAAAGGGATCCATCCCATCGTTGAACTCAGTCGTAAAGTTTATCAAACGGGAATTTCCCTGACTAAAAAGCAGATGCAACCGATTGAAAATCGTCTAGAGCGTCATCCCTTGTTACCCAATTGGGACATCTTAATTCGTCCAGCCTAATTGGTATTTTCTTTCTCAGAAATCACCTAAGTGTGAAGTGTGCAGTCAGAACCCTTTACCCTTTACCCTTCACACTTTACCTTTCACCCTTTTTACCCTTCACCCCGTTCCCTGTTCCCTATTCCCTATTCCCCTCCAAAAAAAAGTAAACCCCAGCCAGGGCTGAGGTGTGTCAGTCTGCGAAACGCGGCGTAGGGAGCTAATGTACCACAAAATTTGCTAAAATAGTAGAGAGAGTTCTGCGACAATCATGACCGCGACAATTGCCACGAAAAAGATAGTTGAGCCAATCTCAGCGGCGGTGGAGTATGTCACGGTGCCGAAGCCGCGCAAGAGTGGCGGCCAGTATCGCTCCATTCGCTTTGCCACGGCCAACGGTGCGATCTGGAAAAGCTTTTCCCTGCCCGAGTGCGAAGCCATTGCTGCGGCCAAGCTGGTGCAGTTGATTTCCTACTGGACGCTGGAAGGCAAGCGCCAACCGCGCTATGTTGAGCACCATCAGATTCTGCTAGCTTGATAGACGCTCAGCCCTGGTCAGCTGCTCGTCCATTTCCCTGGCGCGCAACACCGCTTCAATCTCATCCATTGTCAACACGCCCGCCGCTGCCAGCCCATCGAGGGTTTCCTCCGGGCGGCAGCGAAAGGCCATCAGCCGCTCCCGAGTTTTGGGGGCGGCTTGTCGCTTGTCAATCAAGAAGCGGGCCAACTTCGCCTCTGCGTAGGACTGCAGCGTCAGGGTGCGGCGCGTCTTGCCCTGGCGGAAGCGGAAGACCTGGGTGGCTTCATCTTTGACCTCAATCCAGCCAGAAGCCGCATAGTGTCTGGCATTGCCGCTGCGGGGCTTAAGCCCCCGCGCCCAACACTGGGAATTCTGGCACTCGGAACCAGACCCGCCAGAGCCGCGATCTGCTGGCGCTCCAATCAGGGCAACTGCAGCAGCAGATGCAGGGCCAGTTGCGATCGCTCCTGCCGCGACAATTGCAGTGCTGCCTCCAGGAGGCCAGCCAGAGTGAAACCCTCGCGATTCAAAGAAAGTACCTCTTTCGTAAGAAGAGAGGATGGAGAGAAACCAGAAGTTGTGCGTTCCTTTCTCTCGGCCCTTTAATCCTCACTGTAACCATCACCCATTACCATTGAAATATCCTTTGCTATCGGAGCCAGATCCATGACTCCCCTGCTCCAAACTGACCCAACGTTATCTCGCCTGCCTACCGAGGACGATCTACCCGATACGGACAACCAGCCTGTGGACAACGAATTACAACTGCTCGTGCCCTTTTTGTTGCGCTCTATTCTGCTGCTGGCCTGGGCCGATCGCCAGGACTGTTTCATGGGCGTCAATCTGGGTCTCTATCACACCCCACATCAGTCGGCGATCGGCCCTGATGCCTTACTGGTGATGGGAGCGGAGCGAGCGCGCAAAAGCGGCAAGCTGCGCCTGAGCTATGTGGTGTGGGAAGAAGGGGTGATGCCCCAGTGGGTGCTGGAAGTGGTTTCCCAGAAGCCAGGGGGCGAATACGAGCGCGACCGAGAGCACCGAGATAGTCAGGGAAAACTGTTTCAGTATGCTCGCTTGGGCATTCAGTATTATACGATCTACAATCCCAATCACTGGCGGCGGGATGAACATGACCCCTTCGAGGTCTACCATCTGGTCAATGGAGCGTACGTGCGGCAATTCGGCAATCCGGTGTGGATGCCAGAGTTAGGATTGGGCATCGGCATTGAACGGGGAACCCACAGCGGCTATACGCGGGAGTGGCTCTACTGGTATGACGAGCAGGGCAACCGCTACCCGGCCCCAGAGAATATCATTGAACAGGAACGCCAACGGGCAAAGCGAGAACAGCAGTTGAGGCAACAAGTAGAACTGCAACTGGAGCAGGAACGCCAACGATCGGAACGATTGGCAGAACGGCTGAGAGCATTAAATATTGACCCAGAGGAGTTGGACTAAAAAACGCCCACCTTAGTTCTCCCTGATGTGTTTTCTATCTCGAATAGCTCCCTTTGAGCATTCACAATTAGACGGAGCATTTTGAATTAATAATTTTGCATTAGTATTCTGGATGTCGGGAAAAGGCGGCGTTCGCCTGCGGCACCTGTACCTCCAGCCCTGGATAGAGTTCGCGCTCAGAGAAGGGATCGCCAATGCGGTTGAGCCGCAGGAATGCTCGATAGGCGTTGGGGTCGCCTTTGTGGATGAGCAGAAAGCGCGGCAGCGGTTGGCCATCGTAGATGGCGCGTTGGGTCGGTAGCGGTGGCACGGCGCGCCCGTAGAGGAAGACCGGGCCAGGGATGCGGGATTGGAGTTGATCGAGGGACATGGTGCGATCGCAGTCTTTGGGTCTGCTTCTATAGTGTTGCAGCGACTGTACCTGAAGCCTGCCGCATCAGGGAAAGGCTGCATCAACGGATGACCAAGCAACAGGATATTTTAGTGTCTGAAATATTGCAATATCAAAGCGTTCAGGCTGTTAAGCAATGTTGCAACAGCGGCATTGCCTGCACTTGCATGCTCCCCATCCGATATAGTCTAGTTACTGATAATTTAGGCATAACCAGCCATCAACTGTCCAGGGAAACGATTAGACAATGGCGAAGACCAAAATTCTGCAGGAAGGACAATCGTATACCTTTCGCTCCTATTTTGAAATGCCTTACGAAACAGACGAGATTCTGGCTGAGTTTGAGTACAGCTTGAGCAAATCCCGTTTGTCCCTGCCTGTTTCCCAGCAGAACATTAACCAACTGCCGGAGCTAAAGCAACGGCTGGAAGATGCTCTCGTATTGACGAACTTGAGTACTGAAGCCGCGCGCCGGGAAGCATTGGTGTTTCCAGTCCTGTTAGAAGTAGCCCGATTGCGCCAGTGTCAAATTCGGATTGAATATGCTCTGAATGTCAATAACTGGCTCAAAGGCAACTTAGATTACTTATTAAGGAATGAAACAGGGCTGATTGTTGTGGAAGCAAAGAACGACGATCTGACCCGGGGATTTACTCAATTGGCCGTTGAAATGATTGCGCTTGCCCAGTCGGAAGAGCTAAGTTTCCTGTATGGTGCCGTCACGATTGGGGATGCATGGCGATTTGGGAAATTAGAGGCCAGAGAACGGTCTATCTCGCTTGATATTGCGTTGTATCGCGTGCCCGATGATTTACAACAACTGACCCAAATCCTACTCGGAATTCTGGCTGGAGTTCCTTAAGTGTTGTAGCCTTTGCAAGGCGGAAAATGACCCTGGTTGCCCAAATCGCTATTCGATCCAGACTGACATCAGCTTCTTGCCCTGCGATGCTCATTGCAGAGTTTTGGGCTACAGTACCTGAGTGCCTGCTGTTGCTCCCGCCGCCACCGCCCCCTCCAGGGCCACCAACCGCTCCAGAATATCGTTAATCAACACCCCATCAATGCGGATCCCATCCGGTTCGATGGACACCTCCCGCTCGCCTTCTAGCGACTGCAGCTGCACCGACGCCCCATCCACCAGCACCCGCGCCCGCTCGTTGCGCCACACTGCCTCGCCCTCCGCATCGGTTTCCACCCCCGCCAGAGATGACAGCGATGCCTGACCATCTTCATGCAATAGCAGCCCGGCACTCTGGTTCAACATCGCCATTGCCCCCTGACTGAAGAGTTTACCGCCGCCCAACCCCAGGCTGAACTTGCCAAAAGGCGTCTTAATCCCCGCCCCCTTGACCCCGGCAAACAGGCGATTGGGCCGCGCCCCCGCCAGCATCTCGCCCCCTTCCAGAGCCGCCTCGCTGCGGTCGACAAACAGGCGATTGTTCCGATCCGGATCTGTCAGCTCGCCAAAGTCTGCCTGTAGCTGCAGCACGACCCCCTTTTCCATCGGCAGCGCCTGCCCCAGCTGCAGCAGCGCTTCCAGGGCTGCGGCCACCAACGGCGAGAGCTGCTCCACCAGCGGTAAGAGCGCCCCGCGCAGCAGCGCCTGAATCTTGTCCTGAATATCGCCGCCCGCCAACAAACCCTGCAAGCCCTCAAAGCCGGGAATCGATTGGGCCAGCGCTGTCGCTTGTTCGCTGAGAGCATCTAAGTCTCCAGAGCGGAGGGAGGCGACCAGCTCCCCGAGCGGTGCCAGGGCTTCCACCAGCGGTGCTGCCTGCTGCAGGGGGGATCAGTCCCTGCTGAATTGTCCCCAACAGCTGGGCCAGGGGAGAGGCAGTGGCAGCTTGATTTTGAACAATGGCTTCGATTTGTGCGGTTGAGACCAGCGATCGCAGATGGGCAGGTAGAGTGTTTGCGATCGCATCCACCTGCTGTCTCCGTGCCGCTGCCGGATCGAGCAGCACCGCCCCCTCCCTCATATCACGTTCCGGCGAACGCGCCGGAGCCAGCAGCTCCTCCAGAGAAAACACCGCTTCTTCCAATCCCAACCGAAACAAGTGGTTCGCACCCGCATCCGGAGCCAGCACCTCCACCAGGGCCTCTGTCTGCAAGCGCGGATCGTAGCTGAGGCCCTCCAGTAGCGACCCCAGCGCCTCCACCTGGGGCAGCAACAGCGCTCCCAACTGGTCCGGGTCAAACGACTGCAGCTGTCCCAGGGCCTGCAGTCCACCCGGTAGACTGGCCCCCAGCCCGGCCTGCAGCTGCCCCAGTACCTCGCCCGCCTCGGCAATGGCCCCCTCTAGGAACTCCGCCCCCAGCGGTAAACCCAGCTCATCGGCCAGACTGGCCAGCCCCGCCAGCAGCTGCCGCGCCTGCCCCAGATGGCCGCCCAGGAACGCCTCCGCCTGTTTTAAGAATTGAGCAATTGGATGGGGCGGGCCGCTCAAAGTAGACTGCTGTTTGCCTAACTCCAGCAGCGCATCGCTGGCATTTGCGATAACCACCTCACCGGAGTGCTTCAAGGTGGCCTGTGCGCCCGCTTTTGAGCGCTGCAGCACGGTGCCCTCTGGATCGAGGTTGACAAAAGCTTCATTGTTGCCCACCTGAGCGTTGCCTGCCCGCGTCAGCTGCAGCCGCGCCCCCGCCTCTGTTTCCAGGGTGCGGTTCCCCTCGCCGCTCACCGCGTCAATCGCACCGTGGGGATAGGACTCAATGCGCGCGAGATCCGTGTCATTGCGAGCATTGATCACGCCGTTGGGCGTCGCGCTGCCGTAGGTATTTTCAGCCCGGTTGAAGTCCGGGTGGGGCCGGTCCACCCGCGAGGCGACGCAGTCGATAACGATCCAGTTGTTCGAGCGCCCCAGAATCGGCAGCAGCACCACCTGAGTGCCCTCCTTAATCAGGCGATGGCTGCCCCCCGGCACCGCATTGGCGGTAAACGATTCCGTCAGTGGGATCCAGCCATCCAGTCCATTGGGCAAATCGTTGTGAGGGTCGATGGTGTCGGCTTTGACCTTTACCCGGCCAATGCGCTCCGAGTCATTGACATTGGTAACAATGCCCAGGACGCAGCCGACGATGACTCCTTGCTTCAGGTGCGGAGCATAGGCCGTGGGGTCTTGGGGATTGAGCAGCGCGTCAAAGGTCATGGTCTTTGCTCGGTCTAATGTGACTTTTATTGCAATCAAAGGATTGCTTTAATCTCAGTATATAAGTTATAATATATACATGTAAGACAGGATTTCCGAGGTCGATTATGGATCGAGAACATTTAGATAAATCCCCCAAGACTCTGGGCGATTCGTCTCCCATGAGCATGGATCGATGGGGAAACGTTATCGGCTACATTAACTACGCGGGCGATAGTCGAGACTACGAGTTCTGCGAGCTCCCGCCCTCAATGAAGAAAGTGATGTTGAGATCGCTGCACTTCTGGTTAGTGCTCAACAGTGCCTGTGCCCTGCACGATGTCGACCCCGATATCCAGCAAGAGCTGGTACGCTACGCTATGACCCATCCGTCCAATCAATAAATTTTACCGCGCCTTGCCAACACTGGCAGGCGTTTCGTTATGGCAGCGTGCCCCCCGCTTCAATCACCAGAGCTGCCAGCACCTCCAGTTTGCGCTCCACTGCCGCGAGTCGCTCCAACTGGCGCTCCACCGCACTCAGTCGTCGGCTCATGGAGCGCACCGAATCAGGATCGGTCATCTTAGCGCAGTCCTTGAGTACGTCCCGCACGAATTCGCTTTCCGTCTTGTTGGCCTCGGCGCAGAGTTCTTGCAGCCGCTGCTTCAATTTGGGTTCGATTTTGGCCGACACGACGACCTTCGGCTCCGATACCCGTCCCTTTGCCTGATTCATCGTCTACCCGGTCTACCGCGTCAACCAGGATAGCACTTTAGTTTAGCTGTCAAGCACTCTTCACAAACCGTAAACCGGGTAGACCCGGTAGACCCTTACCCTGTCCCGGCTGTCGGCATTCGAATCGTTCGCAATAGCAGGGGGGTAATTTGCAATAAAAAGGTGAAAAAATGGCCCCTTTGACCCCCACAACGAAAAAATCGGGGTTTGAAGCCGATCCATACCCCATAGTAGTATAGTACTATGGGGTTACTAAAAGTAACTCTATAGAATTGAGCATAAATACTCATGAAATTGCAATTTGTTAAATCATGAAACGTTTGCTTGACAAACAGACTAATTCCCCGAGTGAAATTTAAGTCAAATCTGAATCGTTGATGGAACTGTTAGAGATTAGGTAAAAATGCTCAGACGTTGTTGCTTTGTTAAATGATGTTGCTTTGGGTTGACAAAAGCGGTATCTCTTAGTTCGGTTGAAATTAAATCTGAGTCGTCATGCAATTTTCTCAGGCTAAGCAATCCTACTTGTTGCTGTTTAAGGAACGGACGTTGTTAAGTTATGCCAATACCCTTGACAAATTGGGTACCGTTCTGGACGAAACAGAACTGGATGCCATCGACCTGGAAACGATCCAGCGCTGGCTGCACCTGCAGCCGGGTGCGGTGACGACGAAGCAGAAATATCTGTCGCACTTGAAGGCGTTTTTCAACTGGGCGCGGGATGAGAATTTCATCGCCCGCAATCCGATTCCCCGGCGCTTCAGAGTGGCGGTCCCGGAAGAGACTCTGGCGGAGCGCATTCTCTCCCGCGAAGAGGTGGAGGCGATGTTGATTCAGGATACAGCAACGACGCCCGCGCTGATTCAACGCAATCGGCTGCTGTTGAAGACGCTGTATCTCACCGGCTTGCGGGTGGGAGAGGTGTGCGCCCTGTGCTGGCGGCACCTGAGCGAGAGCGGCACGTCGGGGCAGTTGAGCGCCTATGGCAAGGGGGGGAAGACGCGGCATATTCTCTTACCGGGGGTGCTGTGGCAGGAGCTGCAGGCGTTTCGCTGTGGGGCGCGGCGGAATGCGCCCGTATTTGGCAGCAAGCGGGGCCGGGCGCTGACGGCAGATCGGGTGTGCGAGATCGTCAAGGATGCGGCGCGGTTGGCGGCGGTGGAGAATGCCGATGCGGTGGCACCCCACTGGTTGCGCCATAGTTTTGCCAGCCACAGTCTGGATGCGGGGGTGCCGATCCATCTGGTGCAGCGGGATTTGGGTCACGCGAGCGTGGCGACGACGAGCAAGTATTTGCACGCGAGACCGGGGCAGAGCGTCGGGGAGGCGTTGACGTTTGAGGCAAGTAGAACATCAATAGATGCATGATTGAATGTCTCTAGTCGCGCTGACAAAAAAACAGGCAAGAGATGAGGCAAAAATTACCAAGGATTGCCGACCAGAATAAAAGCAGACCAATTGGATGGCAGCATAAAATTCTGGAATTCGCTTGACTCAGGAGCCTTGACAACGTCCTGATTTGAGAGTTTCAGTAATCCTTGTGGGCCATTGTATGCGATCGCATCAGGATTCGACAGTGGCAACGACGTTGGCGGGCCATTGTGCGCGATCGCCCGCAGCAGCGCCAGCTGAGCAAAGCGCAAAGCTTCCGACTTCGTTCGAACCTCATCCCGCTGCAACTGCCGATAAAACTCCGTCATCAACGCCATTGCATGCAAATCATCCACTTTCCACAAACTCGCCAGCGCTGCCTTAATACCGCTCCGCTGGGTAGCAAACCCAGCAAAGCCAAACTCAGCATTGGGATCGCCAACCGCCGTCTGACAGGCACTCAGGGTCAATAACTCAATCGGTACCACTTTCCCTGGACGCTGCTCAGCAATTTCCTTCAGCGACAGTCGATCGTTCCAGAACTGAATATAAGACGTCTCAGCTGCTCCGGAACCAAAATCAGCATGGGTAGCCACATGTACCACCTCAAAGATCTTGCGATCCAGTTGACGGGTAAAAGCATCCTTTGTAGCGGCTTCATTAAGAAGTGCTTGCCCCTGCCACGGGACTTGCGTAATGGCATCTAACTCATGGGGCACGGCCTCTAAGTTGTTCAACGACTGCTCCAGGTGCTCAAAATTGGAAATGCCCATCGGCAGCAGCCGTCCCCCCTGCAACTTGCCCCGATAACGCGTATCAATCAAGCTATAGCTGGGCATCTTCGCCACACTGTATCCCAGATTTTCCGGATCTTTATCCTGAATCAGAAAATGCTGACCGTCGTGGAGCGCCGCCACAGGCACAGAACGCAACCCCACATCCATAATAAAAATCAAATTCTCCACCTGCCGCTTCCGTAAATCGTCTTGCAGCGGCCCAATCAACTTTTGGTGAAGGGTTTGCCCCGCCGCAGGCAGAGAATCGCTGTCAATTTCTCTATGGAGCAGTTGTTTTACGATCTGGTCCACTTCCCGATAAGAACTCTCTTGCCTGGGCTTATAAGTCGACTCCCCTTCATCCGCAGTCACCATAATTAAGTAAAGCCGATCGTCAGCTTCAGGCAAATAAGACTGTTGGCCTGCTCCATCAGAGCGATTCCGTTCCCGCTCGATCCGTTCCCGGCGCGCCTGAATCGCCGCCTCAGCCTGCCAGCGCTCCTGACCGATCAACACTGCCGAGCGGTCCGCCCCCCGCTCTGGATAGAAGATATGCAGTTCCTCCTCCAGATCGTCCCTGGTCTGGGCATCCAGCAGTTTCCCCAAACTGGCCGTTTCCTGGCGGTCGGGAACCGCCACTGCCGGGGCAAAGAACGCATAGATCAGTGCATTTTTCATCCCCGTTCGCTTATCGATGTCAGCCAGTTCCTGCTTAATTTCCTTCAAAGTTTTGATATTAACAGTCCCCAGCCCAAAATAATTCGCGAATTCAGTCGTAAACAGTTCCTCCACTTTGAAGACAGCATCCTCCAGGGCCAGCGGCTGCAGAATCCGGCGACTGTCCGTATCCATCAAGGGATCTTCTTCCTCAACGCAATCGGCAGCACAGGTACCATTCAGAGCTGAGGTGTCGTTAGTAATGATGCTGATGGTATCCAGAATATGGGTGCCGAAGAAGGTGCCGCTGCTAATAGTGAACTCGCCATTGGTAATTGCCCCAGCTAACCCATTTGTGGCAGCATCGCCTACGATAAAAGGCGTCACGCCATTGCCTCCATGACGCAGGGTAATAGAACCGCCCCCCTGTCCGCCCGCCGTGGAGATTGTCGCCAGCACCCCATTCCGATCTACAAAAGTGCTCGTGCCCCGGATCGACTGACCCGCTGTGATATCCACATCACCGCCAACGCCGTTCGTGCCACCCTGGGCATTGATGGCAACAAACTGCACATCTCCAATCGGATCGATAAACACATCGCCCCCATCGCTGGTCGCAGAGCTAGTGTCGAGAAACCCAGCCGTAACGCTCGTCTGGGCCAGAATCGAAATATCGCCCCCATTGGTAGTCACGTCACCCACCGTCACCCCACCGCCATCAGACCCCTCATTTTGAATTTGTACGCCCCCTGCAACGATATTACCCAGGCTAATGTCGCCGCGCGCTTCCCCGGAACGCAAAATGGCCGTCAACGTGCCAGTGCCCGCATCCAGCGTCACACCAGCAGCAGTAGTAATTGTAGCAGCACCCGCATCGCGAAAGTCCATCACGGTACCATTAGCGGCAGTTTCGTTGCCAATCAACGTGAGGTCGCCATTGTCGGTGGAGAGGTTAGCATTGATAAAAAGACTGCGTCCAGCCTGGAGCGTTAGGCTACCACCATTGCCGTTGGGGTTACTGCTAGTAATTGCTCGATTAACAGTAATGTCGTTGTTGGCCTGGACAATCACGTTCGTGCCTAGATTAGCAAGATTGGTTAGTGTACTGGCTGCAACGGTAAAGTCTTGAGCAGCAAAGTTGCTAAAACCTGATGTCCCTGATGCAATGCTCTCAGAACTTGATGTTCCTGAAGTTAGGTTGCTGAAGTTTCCTGCCCCTGGGAACAAGAAGGCTTGGCCTCCTCCAATATTATTAGGTGTGCCAATCAAGATCTCGTTATTAATAACGGTTAATGACTCACTGAACCGGTTACTATTGTCTGGATTAGGATTAGGATTATCAAATGTTTGCAGGAGAGTGCCACCACTCTCAAACAAAAACGCTTGTCCTGATGCTGCAACTCCACCAGAAGTATTTCGAGGGGCCCCAATTAGGATTCTTTTATCAGCAAATGCTACTGAATCACCAAAAGAACTCTGGAAAACAGGATCGGGATTTGGATTATCAAACGTTTGCAGGAGGGTACCGCTACGATCAAACAAAAAGGCTTGCCCAGCTCCTGAAATTTCACCAAAATTGTTGAAAGGTGCACCAATCAGAATGTTGTCATCAGCAGATGCTAGCGAGGTACCAAACCTGCTACCAAAGCTAGAGTTAGGGTTATTAAAGGTTGCTAGCAGGTTACCACTGCGGTTGAACAAAAAGGCTTGCCCAGCTCGTGAAACCCCACCAGAATCATTAAAAGGTGCGCCAATGAGGAAATCGTTACCAACTGTTTCTAATGACTCACCAAATCGGCCTTCAAACACTGGGTTTTGATTGTTAAAGGTTTGAAGTAGAGTCCCACTGCGGTTGAACAAAAAGGCTTGCCCAGCTCGTGAAACCCCACCAGAATCATTAAAAGGTGCGCCAATCAGGAGATCGTTACTGGAAAATTCCACTGATTGCCCAAAACTCCCACCCGCAAATGGAGTTGGTGTATCAAAGGTTTGAAGGAGAGTTCCACTGCGATTAAACAAAAAGGCTTGCCCAGCTCGTGAAACCCCACCAGAAAAATTACCTGGTGCGCCAATGAGGAAATCGTCACCGGCAGCAGCCACTGACAATCCGAATCGGCCAAAAGCAACCGGATTGGGATTTTCAAATGTTTTCAGGAGAGTACCATCACGATCGAATAAAAAAGCCTGGCCAACTACAAAGACTCCACCAGAGGTATTGCCCTGTGCTCCAATCAAGAGATCGTTACCAGCAGCAGCTACTGAAAGACCAAACGAACCACCAGATGCATTGGGGTTGAAGATGGTGGCTAAAGACGAAGTAGAATCATCAATGGTGACGTTTTTGGGATCGAGCAGCAGGGTACCGGGATCGCCTTGGGTTGTTCCTGCGTCCACCTCGCCGACAAAGACCAGAAGTTCCTTGCCCGACACTTCAACAAAACCGCCGTCGCCGGCCTGGGGGCCGCCGCGAGCCGCTACGTTGCCATAAAAGCGGGTTAGTTCATCGGCCCAGACGATGACGCGTCCGCCGTCGCCATTTTTCAGGGCGTTCGCAATAATGTTGGAACCCTGGTCAATTGCAGTATGGCTAGCGCGATGCAGGGTGCCGCTGCCTTGAAATTCGCCGCCAATTCTGATATCGCCACCGCCTGCAGGGCCAGACGCCTCGACAAGTGCATCGAACAGGCCAATCTGATCGCCCAAGATGGTGATGCTGCCTCCAGGTTTGGGTTGGGACGTGGAGGCACTGAGGTGACCGGAGATAATGGTGGTGCCTGGATCTGGGGGTAGGGTCAGGCCGGAACCGGTCAGCTGGACAGTGCCGTCAGCATTGATGGTGACGCCACTAGAATGATCGAGATTTGCCTGGGTGAGCAGTTCTGGCAAAGATTGAGGGGTGGGATGTGGGGGGTGGGGTGAGTGGGCCGCAGCAGGTAAGGATTCGACTTCGAGATTGAGCAACATATTTTCCTGGCTGATGCGCACCAGGCTTTCCCCTGGCACTGCTGCAACCATGATGTCGCCCCCCGGCGCGGAGAGCGTACCCGTGTTGAGGACGCTGCCGCCCAACAGCATCAGGCTTTGTCCTTCAGCGACGGCCAGATCGCCTGTGTTGAAGATGCTGCCCGGTTGCGACGCGGTGAAGGCAAACTGGTTTGGCCTCCCTGTCAGGCTGCTGAACGAGTTGGGGCCAGCGGCATTGAACCACTGGTCATTGACAAACCCGATGCGGTTCGCGGTCGTCGCCGTAAACGCTGCGGGCACATTCAGACTGGCATTGGAGTTGAAGACAAAGCCTGCAGGGTTCGTCAAGTAAAGGTTGGGATTACCGTCCGTGACCTGAATCAACCCGTCAATGATGGAGGCGCTGCCGCCCGTCACTCGTCCTAAAATGTTGAGTAGATCGGGGTTGGCCAGAAAGTCGGCGATCTGATTTGCATTCAGGCCAAATTCCTGGAAACTGTGAAACTGATTTTTGCCATCGCTGGAAAAGCTGCCACCGTCAATGATGTAGCGCTGGCCATCCTGGGTGACCTGGGTGTTGGTGCCATCGGCGGCAGGGACAATCGATTGGGCCTGAACGGGAACACTGGTTGCGCCGATCAGGCCAATGGTCGCGAAAAGGATTGACAGTCCCTGGGACTGACCGGGCTTTGTTGGTTGATTCATAGTCTTGCACCCTCACACCAATGAATTCCAATGAATTCCTTCTGACGATCTGCTTGGTTTGAAAGCAAACAGGTCTTTTGAGACTTAATATTACACCTTGATTTCACGGAGTCAATTAAAAACATGGAGGATTGCGAACAAGCTGAGATGGAATGGAGCCAACTTCGGCAGATTCGGTTCGCTATTGACCCCAATCTTTCGTCCGAATGCAATGTCTTTATCCTGGTTGGACAAGTCCCCCTTTGATGATTGCGATCGGTAATCTCCCGGTTGGGGTCTACTGTGTATGCAGAACGATTGTTTCGACTGAAAATCCTACCTGGGTACCCCCTAAACCCCCTTGGGTAAAGGGGGGGATCCGGACTCACAGTCCCTTTCTTTCTAGCGAAGCGGTGCGACAGCGCGAGGATTTAGGGGGATCTTTCGAGTTTCCCTTCCTGTAGCCGATATGTTTAGACAAAGTTGCTGTTGGGGTCGGAGGCTGCATCCGGTTTTCACAGGCTGCTTAGCCTGAACCATTTGCTGCGAATGCGATGTCCTTACCGTAATTTCTCCTTGGGGTTTTGTGCTCTTATGCCACCTTGATTGGATTGGGTTCGCTTTTGTTTGATGGCCTGGTTTGCATCGTCTTTGGCAGGATTTTTTGGAGAACAACAAGCTTGCAGGGTTTGTTTTGCAAGCAGGGCATCTGCGTCTTCCACATTGAGCCTTGACAGGAGCGTGTACCAGTCTTTTTGCAGGCGAGGATTTTCGGGATCGGCCTGGTAGAGGGAGCCAAGTTCGGTCAGACCGTCGAACCAGATTGCTTGTTCTGCGTAAGCAATCCACCGCTCTCGCGGGGTTGCAGCCTGACTGAGGGCATCCTCTAGCTCAGGGCTGGTGGGAATGCGTTTGATAATCCCCATGAGGGTTTCCGGGACGTTGGCTGGACCGTCATCGCAAGTGATGCGGAGCAGCCAGCGATATTCGCGGTTAGGCTCCAGAGCCATTGTCTGAGGCACCTGGACGCTGATGATGCCTGGGTGTTGTGCTTTGAGGGTCAGCGGCAGTTGTTGCTTGGTTTTGGCTTGTTCGTCTTCGAGTTCAAATTCGAGGTTCAGGGTTTCTTCGGGTAAATAGGGCAGATAGAACCAGAGCGTTGGCTGGGCCTGGGTGGTATGGCCAAAAATCGTTTGGGGCACCAGGGCAATGATAGCGGGAAGATCTGGATTCTTTTGACAGGTATCGCGGGAACCCCCTGCGACTCGCCTGCGAGGAGCACCAGAATTTCCCGTGTTTTTTGGAATCTTAATGCGAGCCTGTAGATCGGGATCGAGTAAGGCATGGAAGGGTGCTGCTTCAATTTCAGTGAGTTGGGCAGCTGCAGGGGGCAGCGGGATTGTGGTTCCGATGAAGCAACTCAGGACGGTCAGAGAAGACAGCAAAATCTGTTTGGGTCGAGATTGGTTGGGTCGAGATTGGTTGGATTGAGATTGGTTGGATTGAGATTGGTTGGATTGAGATTTCTGATGCATGATGTGACCTCATTGTGGATTGACTAAAAGCAACTGTAGTTTTTGCTTGCGTTGATAGAGGATGCAAACGATGGCGGTGGTGCTGACTGCCAGAATTGGCGGCACGAAAGGAACCCACCAGCCCTGCATTAACAACCCCCAGGCGCTGCTGCTGAGGAAGGTGAGGGTTGTCAGTTCTGTCAGGATGACAATTCCCAGTCGTCGGCAATACCAGACCGCTATTCCCCCGGCGATTGACCAGCCGACAATCCAGAGTAAATCGCCGACGACAGGCCAGGGCTGTAACAGCGGTCTGCCATCCAGTGCTGCACTGATGAGCTGGCTGGCGATGTGGGCGTGGGTGAGCACACCAGGTTGGCTTTCTGCTGGGCTGAGGGGCGTCCGCAAGCGCACGTCTCCCAGTTCTGGATCGCTACTGCCGATCAGGATAATGCGATCTTTTAGCCAACTGTGGTTGGCGTTTTTCAGAAAGTTGGTTAAACTGACTCGTTCAAAGGGTTCGGTGGAGGCACGATAGTTGATCGTGCCTTGATAGCCTCTGGCGTCAATGTTGTGGTAGGCTCCAGCGTTTGCTGTTAGCTGTTTGAGCATCACTTCCTGGCCTGTTTGATGAACGAGCTTGAACTGATCGTTTTCTTCTTGCACGTCTAGTTGCCAGCCTTCTGATGCGAGATAGTGCAGGGCGGTGAGCAGTCCCAGAGAGAAACGCACAGGACAAACGTTGTCTTGAGGGTTGTTTACATGGGCAAATAGCAGGGCCCGACGGACAATCTCGCCTGGATCGGCCAGGTGGCTGCTGAACCCAACGCGCTCTTCCAGATTCTCAGTAATCTCAGGGGGAGGTGGATAGTGACGTTGGTCAAGGGATTGGGGTTCGCAAATGGCGATCAGGCGATCGTCTGTTGCGAGTGCTTTCTTCAGGATGGGATAGTCGTTGCTGGTTGCTTCGCGGAAAATGTCAAGTGCGATAACCCTTGGGGGCAGCTGATAAGTATTGATTGTTTGCAACAATGTTTCTGCTGTTTTGTCGGTCAGTGCTGTGTCCCCTGGTTTTGCTTTGCCGGGATATTGGTTGCTAACTTCTGTTTGATCGATGATAACCAGTAAGATACGAGGATCTGTATCCTCAGGGAGACGGTGCCGCATCAGGAAATCGTAAGCCCACAGTTCGAGGGGCTGGAGGCTGCCTCCCATCCGGGCTAGGATGACCAGGAATGCTACTGCGAGACTGATGAGCAGGAGCGGACGCGGATCGTGGCGGGCTGGCAGTGGTGGATTCCAGGTCAGAGGTACTGTTGCCGGGTTCACATACAGTACTGGCAACCAGCTGGCGCAGGGAAATTGATTTTCCAGTCCCTGAAGCTTTTCTCGCGCTTCTCGTACGGCCAGATGCAGGGGGCGATCGCGGGAAAATGCCGCCAGGAAATTTTCCAGAAACGTTTGTGCAACTAAGTCCGGTAACAGGTGTCGCATGACAATCAAGTTGGGCAGCCGCAGGTCGGTGAGTGCAGGCACTAGCCCTAAACCATCGCAGGAGTTGAAGATGGCCAGCTGCAAGCCCCGATCGATAGCTTTCCGCAAAGCAAAGCACAACTCTTCTAATGACAGGCTATCCTTGGGATTAATCCAAATTCGCCCCGTTTCTTCTGTGTGACCATGACCGGCGAAAAAGAGAATATCCCAGGACTGCTCCCAAAGGTATTTGTTGAGTTCCTCGCGAGTGGGTTCAACCAGAGGCTTGACCTCTGCTTTTGGGATCTGGTTCAGCAGCTGAAGATCGGCTGTGATATTGATGCCGCTGCCATCGCCGAGAATTGCCAGTACCCTTCTCACCCCTGGTTTGGTGGTTGCGGGTTTGCTGGGGGGAGCGCTGAAGGCAATTTCAGTCTGGGGAGACCGATCGATGCACTCCCAATGATGCCAGGGCAGTTGAGCGATCTGGTTTGAGGCGGAACGAATGAGAATACGAGTCGGGTGGGCCTGACTTAAGGTTTCCCGCAACTTCACTTCCACGTCTCGGAAGGGCTTTTCCTGGAGCCAGGTTTCTAGTTCTTGCTTGAGGCTGTCAGCAGACTGGCGGCAAGCTTCAAGTGGGTGAATGGTGCCGTCGTAGTTAATGCTCTGGGGCTGGATTTTTCGGGTGCTAATGGCGAGCTGCTCGTAGCTTTCTTGCCAGCTCTGGAGACACTCTACCAGTGCTGGGTTTGGGGGCAGCCTGCCGCGCACAACGGGTTCGGTGCGGGGGGTGCGATCGCACCCAACCTCCAGTCGAGCCTGAAATCCCTGCTGGTTCAGGTCACCTTCCAACTCCAAGACAATTAACCGATCCATCGCCATCCACCCTGATAAACTGCAAAATTGTCCGTCGAGCCACAAAAGGAGCGCGTCCGGCCACCGCTCAGATCGCAAATGCTTCGGTGATTCTGAGATGATTCAGGTTGACCTGAATGCTGAAGCGATCCCCCAAATCGACCCCAAAACTCAACTCGATTTTCGGAGTCGATCGGGACTCGGCCTGCATCACCGCTTTTTGGTTTTCATCCAGAACCTTCACTTCCAACCCTGGCGGTAATGAACTGCAACCATCCGGGGCGGCAACCACGACGCGAACATCCACGACTGACCCCGATTTAGGATTGAGGCCCACCAGCAAGGCAAATTGCTGACTGTTTGGGCGATCTCCCAGAGTAACGGGCTTGATCCGCTCAATCTCCGAAACAGGTAGTTTTCTCCACGTCCCGCGATCGCGGCTGTAAGCAGGTTGCAGGCCAAAAAATACTTCTGGTGTTTGCCAGCCCGCTTCAAACACAGACCGCAACCATTGACTTAAACAAGTTATACCATCCGTCAGGTTTGACACAACTACCGATTGAGTTTCCTCCGCAGAATTAAGGCAATCCAGCAATGCCTCCATTGACTGCAACTGCTTCCGGGGAAGTGCTGTTCCGGCCTGTTCCGCAAAACCCAACAGGGCAGCATCCTGGCATTCGTCGTCGATTTGCACCAGGACATAGCCGATGCGATCGTCCTGAATATCTTCAGGAATGGGACAGGCGGATTGATGGGGCGCGATCGCACGACACTCGATTTTCCCTTGACCGGGCAGGTACAGATCGGCTACATCGTCGCTCAGGCGCATCACCGGGTTCCAGCTATCGCTAGCGGCAGGGTCAGTCTCAATTCCCAGCATCCGCAAGTAGTTATTCACCAGGCACACTGCCAGTGTATTGCGATACACCTGTTCGGCCTTGGCTGCAGTGGGTTGCTGGCGGGCAAATTCCTCTGCCGTCTCCCTGGCCGTCTGGGTGATGGGCAGGGGTACTGATAAATCGGTGGAGGTTCCATAAAACATGATTCTTTCCCTGTGCACTTAACGCATGACATTACAAGTAGCCCTGAGCCTGACCAAATTCTCGCAACAGCGGTTTGCAATAGCGGTTGTACCACTTGGGTAAATCTTTGGCTTCAGCCAGGTTGAGATTAAATTCATTGGCGATCGTTGCCCAGGACTCTGATTCTGGGGGCAATCGCTTTAAAATCAAGACTTGAGCATTAATCTCAGGTCGTTTGCGAAAGCATTTGTTTCGCAACACATTATCCGGATCGGTTTGAACCCAGTGCAAGGTCTTTTGCCAGAGATCCAGGGCGGGCTGCGGATCGGAACGAGCAACAACGCGCTCGGCGGGATCCACCCGTTGACCGTCTTCAGCGATGAAGGCGCTCGCATGCCTTTGCCGATCTCGACTCTGACGATCGCGGTACGTTCTCAGCCGTTTTTTGAGCTGGTTGTCGATCCAGGTGGTGACATTGTTCAGAGTTGGGTCGTAGTCTTCCAAATGTTGAAAGCAATACTCCCAGGTATCCTGGAGAGCATCGTTGTAATAGGCAGCGCGATCGCGCCAGAGTTTGCCTGAGTGCATCACCTTCACATAAAGGCGATGGAGTCGTTGCCGACGTTCGGTACTGGTGGGTGGAAATGCCAGTGCTTCAGCGATCAGTTGACTGAGTTCAGCTTGCAGTTGCTCCGTGGGATTGTCCATGCCGAAGTTCCTTTGAGGGCACCGGAGCGAGAAAGACTGCACCCGCGCATTCATCCCAGCCCCCGGCCCATGATTCACACATTTCAATAGCAGCAGATTACCAGAGTGCATAGCTCTACCGTTTAAACCTGGAACACATCATTCATGTCTACTCAGTTACAGGAGGCTCAAAGATCTTTTTCGCAAATTCGCAGCAAAAAATTTTCTCACCTCTACAAGTGGGGTTTACCCGATCAGTACAGTACTATCTCGCTCGAAAATAAACTCGCTGTAGTCTGCCAGGTTATCGATCCCCAGGAGAGAAAGATACACTTCAGCCACGAACCAGATCAGCAATCTTGCCATCAGCATTTTCCAGTTTACCTGCATGAGATTGCACCTTTTGAATGAGAAATCGAATCAGAAATCGATGACCAGGGTCGAATTTTCGATCCGGCTTATGAGTTACGCGAGGTTCAACCCTTGTTTTCGCAAAATGAACCCTCAAACTTGCAAAAAAATCCCCTCAATCTCCCTGTAGTCAGAACAATCAAGGGGAATCTCAGCGACGCAAGAGCGCTCAAATAGGGTTTATTGAGGGCAAGGGTAAACCGATTTGCCATCCTGACAGATGGATGTTTCGGTCTTGACTTGGCTTGCAAGCCGATCGGTTGATGCGGCTGTTGCCCGGACTGAGGGTGTTTGGACTATCAGTACCATCGCTGCACAGAGGAGCGCGATCGCGTCAGTCGTTAGAGATTTCATCGTTTGTTTCTTGCTCCTACCAAAAACAGAAGAGAAGCAAGTTGGCCAACTGCTTTAATGCGAGAAAGATTCACTGAGAAAGAGTTTGCAAGCTCATATGGACAGACCCATGACATTGACGGCCTCGTTACCAACTGCTGAAAGACAGATTAGTGGTACTGTTGCCGTCACTCCAGTTCCGATCGAAAAACTGGTCGTAGATGCCGTGAAATTCTATTGTTTAGGCTTATTAGTTACGCGAATTTGCGAGACGGTTTTCGCAAATTTTGACGTACTGCAAACGATTTTGAATTGAAATGCGAAATTTGCCTGGGTAAGACGTTCTAAAACAATAGGGAGCGAACGCATCGCTTGCCATTGTTGAGTCTCTCAGGCGTCAATTGTATGTTTTTGTAATGCTCAATTTACTGTGTTGCTCTATAACGCTATCTACGTGGCTGTTGGCAGCAATGGAGCAATCTTGATATCTTCTACTGCCCAAGGCTGGTTGTAGAGTTCATCCCAGCGGCATCTTTGCCCTGGTAAGTCTGTGCAGATTTGTCTCTGTTGAATTCTCTGGGAGTCTTTCATCCATGACGCGCTTATTTGGCTTCTCTCATCAAGCCATCAATTTACCCAACCCTTATTATGTATTGGACTTGAGCCAGCTGCGACCAAACGAATACATCCAGCTACGCTACGATACCAACGGCAAGCTCGTTGGTCTCCAAAAACTTCAACTCCTGGCGCGTGCAGGCACGGCAAAAGCAGAAACTGACATCTTCCCAGGGGAAATCGGGCGCGTTACCTATCAAGGCAAATCGTGGCGAGCTTACTGCGAAGGCGAAACCTGCATCTTGAAAAATCGAACAGCGCTCGTCCTTGGCCAAGACAACTTAACCCTGATTGTTATCGCTGAAGCCTGATTGCTCTGTTCCAGTCGGCCCCTCCTCTGGAGAACTACCCAAGAAACAGGATGGGGTGGGTCTGTCAGGGAAATTGCGGTTTAAATGCTATATTTGATACTGGTACATAAAGTTCACGTGCAAAGATGCCCCGAAACACAACCGCAGAAACCATCTGTTGGTAGGGTCGCAGGAGATCGAAGCCCCATGAAAGATTTTTTTATCAGTTACAACTCAGGCGATAAACAATGGGCAGAATGGATTGCCTGGACTCTGGAAGAGGCAGGCTATTCTGTGGTGATTCAAGCTTGGGACTTCCGTCCAGGGGGTAATTTTATCCTGGACATGCAGCGGGCAGCGGTAGAGTGCCAGAAAACCATTGCTGTCCTCTCCGAGACTTACCTCACCTCTGCCTATACCCAACCAGAATGGACCTCGGCTTTTGCCAGTGACCCACAGTCATTGGCGCGTAAGTTAATCCCCGTGCGGGTCAGAAAGTGCAAACCCCCTGGGATGTTGCGACCGCTCGTCTATGTCGATCTGGTCGATGTCCCTGAAGTAGAAGCGAAGCAGCGTTTACTTGATGCGCTGAAGGATCGGGTCAAGCCGGAGGTAAAGCCCAATTTTCCGGGTGATATCGAAAGTGTTGCCATCCCCTCATCTGTCCCTGTGCCGTTTCCTCAACCCGTTGAATGTCAGAATCCCCAACCCCCTCAACAAGTGACCAATGTTTTTTATGGCCCTGTTGGTAGTGTTGGTAATGAAGGTACTCAAACAAATGTGGCTGGAACCGCTGGCAATCAGATCGGTCGCTTCCCCACCTTGTCTGTTGTCAGCCGTTTGCAAATGCCTGCCCAATTAAGCATCGCTGAGGCCAAACAGTTCTGCGCGGCGCTCATCGCTGCATTTCCAGAGAAACCCTTGCTGGAGCAAATGGTCAAACGGGGCTTGGGAATAAAGCTGAATTTGATTACCCAGGGCAACCTCAATTACGAACTGACCGTTGACAAACTCGTGGAGTGGGCCGAGTCCGAGGGTCGCTTGCAGGAGCTTTTGGAAGCGGCAGTTCAACGCAATCCAGGAAATCTGAAATTGAAAGAGCTGTCAAATTTGTGGCTACCATCATCATAAGTTACAGTGACAAAAGCATATCCAGGTTGAAGGGGGAGACTGAGAGTAAGTAATGGCGTTAACCGTTCCTCAGAGCAATGAATTGGTCTATGCCTTGCTGGCTGCATTTCCAGAAAAAGCCCGTCTGGAATTGATGGTGAAGCGAAGCCTTGAGAAAAAGCTTAATCAAATTACTCAAGACGATCCAGATTACGAAGTAACAGTTAACAATTTAGTGGAGTGGGCAGATGAGGAGCAGGGCCGATTGTTGGATTTGGTCGTAGGGGCATCTTACCAGAATCCAGGGAATGTCAAATTACGCCGCTTTGTTAAGCACCACTGGCAAAGTGTTCTAGAAGCAGAACCTGATGTGCTGGTTCCTGATGTTTTGGCGTCGCTGGTTCAAGCGCTGCAGTCGGTTGATAATTTTGTTGAGGTTGTTATACCTGCCTGTTCTCAAACCTTACCCGAACTTCTGACTCTCAGTCCTGGCTTACAAGAAACCCTCTCAAACGCTCAATTGAGTGCTGTTGTAAAGTGGCTAGTGCTCTTAAACCGTTTGCTCCAGTATGAGAAAAATATCGTTGCCTTTGTGCAGAATCTGGAGCGCAAAGTGAAAAGCAGTGTTCCTAAATCTACGTTGAGCAATTGGTTGAAGCAGCTTCCGGCAGAACTGCGACCTGCGCCAAGCGTTCCCGTATTGCCTGAAAGTTGGAAGAGTGCGTCTGAGGAAGCCCTGAGACAGCTGCATGGCTATTTCGCGATCGCAGTTGAGCCACCTGAAATTACGGCACAAACCGATGCCTATAGTGTCAATGGCTATTTAATCAGCCGCTTAAACGATCGGACGTTGGAGCCGCAAGTAAAGTCCATTCCCTTGCAAGCGCCTGATGCAGGCAACTCAGCCCAGGCAAGCGAGTCGAGTCAACAGCGGCAGGGATTATCTTGTACGCTGCCCCAAATTGAGCACAGCTTACCAGACTGGTTGCTTCAGGCAGAAGCCGCGATCGCAAATCAATGCGAAGCCCTGCAATCTCAATATAATCTGCCAATTCTACCCTCCTCTGAGCTGACCATTGAATTCTGGTTACCGTTTGAGCATTTAGTCGCATCTGTGGATACCTGGAAGATTTACCGCAAGCCAGCACGCCTGAAGCGTTGCGATCGTGCTGTGGGCAAAGACTATCGCGTGGTTGTCCGCTCCTACGATCGATTTAGCGACCCCAGCTGCTCCAATGCTTTCAATCGGAACTGGCAACAGTTGTCTGCGTTCTGGCAAACGTCCCCCGATCTAGAAGCGGTGCGCAAAAAAGTGGAGCATGTGGGCTGTTGGCAAGAATTTAGCGCCATCGATCGAAAAATTAAGGGGCTTGACCCTCAGTGCCAGGAGCAGTTCTATTTAGGCTTGACCCTCTCCTGTCCCCTGTGTAGCGATGACTATCAAGACCAGCGGGACGAGCTGTTTAGTACCATTCTAGATGCAGGCATTCCCCTGGCTCTCTGGTCTAGATGTACTAAGCTAGACAATCTCCAACAAACCATGCAGGAGCTGCTGAGGGCGGATACCCTGCGTCCGTTTGATGGACTGTTGAAACAGGTCAAACAGATGCGGAACCAGGCAAGTGACGATCGGCATCTGGGTCGTCACCTGGCGATCTGGTGCGACGATCCCGATCGATTTAGAGCCGTCAAGCAATTTCAAAAGACAGGGAGATTGGGGTCATGAGCGAACAGCAAGAACAAAAATACAACTGGCAGGTCTTTCGCGGCGATCGCACCCAGGACGGCGATCGCATCAAGCAACTGCCGCCTCCGCCCCCCTGGCGTCAATTTCGCGCCCAACCCAGGACAGATAATGAGGAGGCCAAGCAAAAGGCAGCCGCGTATCAACAGCAAATCGACACCTACTGGCAGCAGTTACAAACCCTGGCGGAGACAGATGACAGTATGCGCGATCGCAGACGCGGGAAAAACTTTTGCATTCGCAGCGATCGAACCAGAGTCGTGCAAGCCGTCAACGCCGCCCTCACCCTGCGCCGTCCCCTGCTCATCACCGGCAGACCTGGCTCTGGCAAAACCTCCCTCGCCTACGCCATCGCCTACGAACTAAAACTGGGGCCAGTACTGATGTGGCCCATCACCGCCCGTTCCACCCTGGAAGCCGGACTCTACCGCTACGACGCCATCGCCCGCTTGCAAGACGCCCAACTGCGCCAGCAAAACACCCAATCCGCTCAACGGCAGGCAGGCAATACCGCTCAGTTCCAGGAAGGTGACACCCCTCAGCTGCAGAAGAACAGCCACACCGAACGCAACATCGGCGACTATATCCAGCTGGGGCCATTGGGCACTGCCTTTTTGCCTACCCCCTACCCCAGGGTGCTGCTAATTGACGAAATCGACAAAAGCGACATCAACTTGCCCAACGACCTGCTCAACCTGCTCGAAGAAGGACAATTTGAAATTGCTGAGCTGGTGCGACTCAGCGACGCTCAGGAGCGAGACCAGCAAATGAGCGACAAGCAGGCTCAAGACCAGCCAGATCGAGATCCAGACCCCATTAAAATCAGGACGGCAGACGATTTGCGCGTGTCCATCGAAAGAGGCAAACTCCGCTGCGACGCCTTCCCCTTGATTGTCATGACCAGCAACGGCGAACGAGATTTTCCCCCAGCGTTTTTACGGCGCTGCCTCCGCATCGAGATGCCCAACCCAGGGGAAACCGATCTCTACAATATTGTTGAAGCCCACTTAACCCCAACAGTGGCCGCGCAAGTGAACGATCTAGTCAAGCGCTTTGCCGCCATGACCGATAGCCAGGCAGCGATGCTGGCCACCGATCAATTGCTCAATGCCGTCTATCTCCGCCAGCATGGCGCAGCAGTCCAGGCTGATGACGAACTGGAGCAATTAATCCTGGCAGCCCTCACCAGTGGCGGGGGAAGTGGATGATCGAGCAACTGGTTGCCGCCCTGGAGAAAAAACGCCCCGATCTCACCGCTGAGGACATTGCCGATATCCTCTGGCTGACGCTGCAGCAATGGCAATCAGAGTCCTCCCAGATGTCCCAGTCCCTGGCTCAGGATGTTGCCCACATCCCTGCAGGCGAAATGGATTCCTCTGAGGGGAACCCCCCACCATCCCTGCCCCTGCCGTCCCTGCCTGCGGACGACCAGAAGCACCCGCCGTCGCCCATGGCCGGGGTGACCACCTCACTTCCCTCCCAGGGCGAGTCAACTGCCCCGGCACCGGGAGCGTCCCTGGCCATTCCCTCGGCCCGCTCCCTGCGCCGCTCCCTGGAGATCTTAAAGGCGCTGCGGCCCCTGATTCGCCAGGTGCCTTCTCCCTCAACCACCTATCTGGATGTGCCCGCCACCGTCCAGACCATTGCCGAAACCCGACTCTGGTTGCTGCAACTGCGGCCCGTCCCGGAACCCTGGCTGGAGCTGGCCATCGTCGTTGACGCTGCCCCTTCAATGGCGATCTGGCAACGTACCATCCTCGATTTGCGGCGCGTGCTGGCTCAATCTGGAGTCTTTCGCGATGTTCGCCTCTGGAGCCTGGAAGCCCAGGCTGCTTCTGGGTCAACTACTGGGTCAGCCCGGAATGCGAAATCAAAGACAAAAGCAAAACCGCGATCGCAATCAAAGTCAGCACCCGCATCAGCACCCACCCTCGTCCTGCGCTCCGGCTTCGGCACCACCACCGCCGCGCAACCCCCCTGTCGCCCCCAGGAATTACTAGACCCCAACAGACGGCGCTTGATTCTGGTCGCCAGCGACTGCATCGCACCCCACTGGGACACCCAGCCCCTGCGCGATCTGCTGCAGGTTTGGGCCGAACGCGGCCCCATGGCGCTGCTGCAAGTCTTACCGGAATGGCTGTGGAACCGCACCGCCCTGCTCGAGGTTGCCAGAGGGCAGCTCTTTAGCCGTACCCCCGGCCAGACCAACCAATCGCTGACCTTTGTCCGTCGCGGACGGGGGCGGCGCAGACCCGCTGCGGGCCTCAAGGTGCCCGTGCTCACCCTGGAGCCTGCCGTAGCGCACCGCTGGAGCCAGATGGTGGCCGGTAAAACCGCAGTCGCTGCCCCCGGTTTGCTCTTCTCCCCTGTCCAGGTCAGGGAGCTGGCCCCTCCATCAGCGGTAGACGGAGGATCGGCAATCCCCCCTCACCCCTCACCCCTCACCCCTCACCCCTCACCCCTCACCCCTCACCCCTCAAAACCCTCACCCCAGGAGCGGCTACAGCAGTTCCGCGACTTCTCCTCGCCCCTGGCTCGCCATCTGGCGGGGCTGCTGGCTGCCTGCCCAGAGGTCACCCTGCCGATTGTCCGCCTGGTGCGGGACGCCATGCTGCCCGATTCCCAACAGGTGCATGTGGCAGAGGTGCTGTTGGGTGGCCTGTTTAAACCCCAGGTTGATGCCAGCGCCCATACCCCGGAAGATCGACTGCACTACGAATTTCATCCCAGCGTCCGGCCCCTCGTCCAGGACACCATCCCCCCCGAGCGCCTGTTTCAGACCCTCTCCCTCTGGTTGCACCATCGCTTTGGTTGCTCCCTGGAAGACTTTCGTGCCTACCTGCTGACTGAAGGCACTGCCCGAGTGAAACCCTTTGCCGGCATCCTGCTGGAGTTATTAAAACGCCGGGGCCACCAATACGCCGACATTATCGCCGACATCGAGCAAGTCTACCGCCCCCAGTACAGCAGCTTTGCCCAGCTCAGCCAGCAAGAGCAGGCCAACCAGGATTATCAAATTCGCGTCCGCCCAGGCACATCCGGCATTGCCGTCCTCGCCATCCACGGCGGCAACCTGCAACCGGGCACCACCGAAATTGCCGCCGCCATAGCCGGGGAGAAGCACGCCTTCTACTCCTTTGTCAGCAGAAAGCCCGAAATTGACCAGAGCCTCTACCTTTCCAGCACGCAGTTTGATGAACCCGCCGCTTTGGAGATGGTCAGGAACGCCCGCACCGTGCTGTCGATTCACGGCGCTCAGGGCAGCGACGAATTCGTCCTCCTGGAGGGCCTGGATCGAGACCGACGCGATCTCATCCGCGCTGAGCTGACCAAAGCAGATTTTTCCGTATTAAAAAAAGAGTATCCTGGGGGAATCGACCCCGACAACATTTGCAATCGAGGCCGCACTGGCAAAGGCGTGCAGCTAGAAATCAGCCGGGGGTTGCGCGATCGGTTCTTACAAGGCGACAGAGAGACAAGCCGCTTCAACGCCTTCATCGCAATCGTGCAGCGCTGCCTGGAGACTGCCATTTTTGATGAACCTGAAGCTGCTAACCTCAATCTGGAGCCATCGCCGCTGCCAGTCGATCTCACCTGGGCCGACTTCCCTCCCCTGGAAACCCTGGAATTCAGAACCGCCCAGCTCGTAGATACCCTGGAGTCACCCTCTTTCCCCCCACCCCTGGCCACCGAAACCTTCCAGATTGCCACCCTCTCCTTTTCCTTTGATACTATTTACCGCACTCGACTTCAAGGACAGGGACAGGCTACGAAACTGCTGGACGGCAGCAGCGAATTTCAGTCCAATACTTTCTGGGTGACACTCCGCGAGCATGCCCTGCGCCTCTTTGGTGGTTTGGCCGATGCTGACACTGCTAATCATCTGGTGGAAGAGCTTTTCGGTGACATTCGCGGCTCAGCCACGGTGGGTCTGCTGGCAATGAACTTCCAGGAGAGCAATCTCATCCTGGACACTGTAGGTCAGGGTGTCCAACCAGTAGTTTACACCGTGGAGGGGGAACTGAGATGGCTGCTGATGCGACCCTTGGAGGATGTCAACCAGAGAGATACTTTGAAGAAACTCATTGCTGGACTGACCCGCTTTGCTATGGTATTGGGCGGCTTCGGTGAATCCTGGCAGCGGGCCAACCATCGCCTATTTTTGCCCGACTATGGTGAAGACGACTACAAACCGTTGATTGGCTGTCACTGGCAATGGTTAGGCGACCTGGCCTTGCGGCAAGATGTGCGGGTACGCAAGCTGGAACAAGTGGGCGAGTTCATTGAGTCGGTACGGCAAACGGCGCGCACCTGGATGCAGCAACGGGGTGTGGTGCCCCAGCCCAACCAACACGCTAGCTGGCGAGAGATCTGGCACCCGGACACTGTCCAGGTTTGGGGCCGTCAGGCGGAAGAAGCCGAAGATTGCGAGGCGATCCGGTGGCTGCACGGTCCCTACCGAGACGCCATCCCCACCGCAGACATCCAGGAAGGTTCTATCTATCGTTCCTCGCTGTCTAGTCAGGTGGGTACCATTATTCCTCTCTGGCACCGCATGTATCCTCGCGTGCGCTTGGTCAAGGATCCCCAAGATCCAAAAGGGAAACCGCTGGCGAAGCACACTCGCGAGTATTTCGAGCTGCTAACCCTATTCCCCGATGGCAGCCCCGAATCTGATGCATTCCTAACTTTTCTAGAGTCCGAACAAAGGCACTTCCAAAGACTCTGGCCTTTTCAGTTGTAGGTTGGGTTGAAGATAGTGAAACCCAACCCAAAGTCTTTGTACAGACTGTAGGGTGGGTAAGGCTGCAGCGGATCCCGATTGTCCAACCCGACCGCTGAATCCAGCCTTGCCCACCATTATCTATCGTTCATGACCAGATGACCAGGTGTTGGATTGTAGACCGTAGTGGTGTGACACGCCTAAAATTGTGTAAATTCGTAGTTGGCACTTTAGTGCTGCCGAGGTCTATCGAGTAAGGATTATAGCCTTTTCGACTACCTAACTCTATTGCACCAAATTCGCTATGTTAGTCCAGTAGTGCTGTGGCCTGGCTAAAATTGTGTAAATTCGTAGTTGGCACTTTAGTGCTGCCGAGGTCTATCGAGGAAGGATGACAGCCTTTTCGACTACCTGCCTCTGTCGCACTAAATTAGCCGTGTCAGACGACTACGATCTTCTATCGCGCTCGTCACCGTTAAGGATATAATCAATGTTGGGTTGACAATCGGAAAGCCGCGCTTTACAGAGAGGGGGCAATAGTAGTGACGAGAGTCTCCTGGCTCACCCCACACCCCATATAGTTTCCAATGCCTGAACTCACCCTCACCCGCCGCCCCGGCCAGAACCAGTTCTTTGACCAAGAGCTGGCACCTGGAGTCTTGCTGCGGCTGATGCAGATTCCCGCTGGCAGCTTTCTTATGGGGTCGCCAGCAGACGAGCCAGATCGTCGCAACTCCGAGGGGCCGCAGCACCCGGTGACCCTGCCTGAGTTCTTTATGGGCAAATACCCCGTCACCCAGGCCCAATGGCGCGCTATTGCCGCCCTGCCCCAGATCGAGCGCCAACTCGATCCCGATCCCTCCCGCTTTGAGGGCGATACCCGTCCTGTGGAGCACGTCAGCTGGGACGATGCCGTGGAATTCTGCCATCGCCTCTCTCGCCAGAGCGGCTGGCACTACCGCCTGCCCAGCGAAGCCGAGTGGGAATACGCCTGCAGAGCGGCAACGACGACTCCCTTCCACTTTGGCGAAACCATCACTACAGAGGTGGCCAATTATCGAGGGACAAATAATGAAAGTATGGGCTGGTCAGGCTCCTACGGTCGCGGACCTCTGGGCGAGTATCGTCGGGAAACCACCCCAGTCGACCATTTTGGCATTGCCAACGCCTTTGGCCTTTGCGACATGCACGGCAACGTCTGGGAATGGTGCGCTGACCATTGGCACGACAACTATGAAGAAGCGCCTGACGATAGAGCTATATGGCCATCTAGCGATAAAAACTCTGAACGGATAATACGTGGCGGTTCCTGGCTCATCAGTCCGAGGAATTGTCGTTCGGCGTCTCGCAGCAGGAACTATCGCGACGATGCGGACGACTTCTTCGGTTTTCGCGTTGTCTGTGCCGCTCCGTAGCCTCTGGCTTCCCGCAGGGTGGCTCTCCTAGCCCTTTAACCTTCTAACCCTCTTGCCCTCTGCGCGTTTTTTTGTATAAAAAGAAAAACATTAATGTCACGACTTGGAAGGTTATTATGAAAGCCCCGCACTGCGGGGCTTTCATAATAACCTCTTTTTAGTGCTGGCACGAAAAAATGGGGGTTAGCGCCCCGAAAGGGGCGCTAACCTTCCAAGTCGTGTAATGTTCTGGAGCGGGACACAATATGCGCTCTCTGGTGCTTCGCGCCTCAAAATTTTTTTCAAATTCAGCCTACAAAACCTCCTTTTTCTTCCGCACCCTCAATCAACTGGCGGATTGGCGCTCAACCAGGCCACCAAATCCTGAGTCTGGGAGAAATCCAACAAGGCTTTGCCCAGGGCTTCTACCTGGCGCAAGGACAGCTGCTCGACCTGGCTCTGCAACGGGGTCAAGCTGGCCCAGGCGATAGCGCAGGAGGGAACAAATAATTTCCTGCTTGCCTTCTTCTTTACCTTCTTCTCTGCCTTCCTGATAAACGCAGGTGTGTTTTAGATCGCTGAGCTGCAACATGTCTGAGATCTCTTTGCTGCTGAGGGTGGGGAATTTGTAGACCAGGATAGTCTTTACCCTCAGGAGGGAACAAGATACTTCAAGTTTAGGTAGGGTGTGGGGTGTAGGAGTTAGGGTGTGGGGAGAAATGGTGAGGAATTTCTGAGGAGGGCAACCCTAACATGAGCGTTTTGGCCAACAATGAGGCACGATAGCGTGCCGGATAGACCCATATTTTCCCCACACCCCACACCCTTTTTTCCCTTTTCTCTTCCCAACCAGGGTGTTATCTTTGAGTTCGGTACGCGAAGGTCATGTACTGAATTATGCCCCGAAAGGTTACCACTGAACCGATTAAGCGATTGACCGTCGATTTGCCTGAGAGCGAATACAAGATTCTGGAGGATTATTGTCTGGAGCGACAGGAGACGAAGCGGCAGGCCATCCGGGCGTTCATCCGCCGCCTGGGTCAACGGAGGTCGAAGCCATCATGAAGGATTTCTTTGTTAGCTACAATCGGGCGGATAAGCAATGGGCCGAGTGGATTGCCTGGACATTGGAAGAGGCCGGGTATTCGGTGGCGATCCAAGCCTGGGACTTTCGACCGGGGGGCAATTTCGTTCTGGATATGCAGCGGGCGGCAGCGGCGTGCGAAAAGACGATCGCGGTGTTGTCGCAGTCCTATTTGGACTCGGCGTATACTCAGCCGGAATGGGCCGCAGCCTTTGCCAACGATCCGCAGTCGCTGCAGCGCAAGCTGATGCCGATTCGGGTGGGTCAGTGCAAGCCAGATGGCATGCTGCGACCGATTGTTTATATTGACCTGATTGGACTGTCGGAGTTGGAGGCGGAACAGGCTGTGCTGGAGGCGATGCGCGATCGCGCCAAGCCTTCCCAGAAACCTGCCTTCCCAGGAAGTGTCGTTCCTGAACGGGCCATGCCAGAAAAAGCCACGTTTCCAGGGACAGTCCCAGGGGAGCCAGCGGCGGCGAAGCCAGCGTTGAGTCGGGTGCAGCAGATTAAGGCTAAGGCATTACAGGAGCAGCTGGAGAGTTTGAGCGCAGATTATGAAGCGGTCTCTAAACAGCTGAGCTACACCACCAATGCAGGCGATCGCAACAAACTCCAGCGGCAGATGGAGGCAATCGAGCGAGAGATGACCGAGGTTGAAGTGGAGCTGAGTGCGTTGGGATATGCCGACTAGAGTTCAACAGCTCAAAGCGAAATTACTTGAAAAGCGCTTTGGCGATCTGACGGAAGATTACGAAGCAGTTTTTGAAGAGCTGAATGGTGCAAGCGGTCAGAAACGAACCCAACTCAAGCGTCAGATTGAAAGCATTGAGCAGGAACTGGAGCGGGTTGAGCAGGAATTGCAGGCGCTGGAGCCAGTCAGGGGTGAAATTGAGAGACCAGACATTCTGAATCTGTTGGATCTGGGCGACCCGGCGATCGCATCCAAAGTCACCCAGGCATATTGGGCGTGCTTGCCCGAAGACTGGCCTAATCGCTCAGTTCCAGGCATAATGGAAGGCATTGTAGCCGAGTTAGAGCGCATCCCACTCGGCTCTTCAAACTATCCCATTTTTGCCCGTTTTCTGGCGTGCTTGGTTGCCGATCCAGGGCTGCCGTTGTCTGTCTCCCAACCCTTGCAAACCTGGGCTGAACAACAGGAGGAGACCTTTCCAGAGCTATTAAATCAGGCAAAGCAAACACCGCGCTCAGGAGGGAATGCAACTACTTCTCATTTAATGGTTGCGATTTGGAGTAGCAATCAGCATGCAGTAGCCAATCCCAACCAGGAAAAACGCTATTTCGTCGCTGCCTGGGTTGTGCCTGATGCTCAACACTACAAAGTTAGCAGCGGTCTGGGTTGCGAGCAACTGTCCCTGCCAGACTCGCTTGGAGAAACAGTGACCTTCGATGAGATGCCCGCACTGCTGAAGCACTTTTTGGCGGAAAGCAGCCAATATCTCTCGCCAGGGAACCTGACCATTGAGATCTTTCTTCCCCTCGATCTGCTCAATCAAGCCGTTGATAGCTGGCCTGTTGCTGAGAGGGAGTGGGAATTGCAATTGCCCGTGCCCCTGGGCTGTCAGTACACTGTCCTGGTGCGCTCCCACGATCGCCTCCTGCCCACCTACCAGCGCTATCGAGGGTTTTGGCAACAGAAGTGGGAGAGATTGCAACAATGGCAGGGAGCCGCCTGCGAGGCATTTGTTGCAGGCGAGTGCGAGGACTTCAGCGAAGCATTCGGGTATGGGCTATACAGGGATTTGAGAGCACCGGATATCGTGGGTCTGAAATGTTCCAGGATGCCGTCATCCATAGGCGAAAAAGGGATCTTTGCCATCATTCTGCAAACGGCTATTCCTGTAGCATTATGGGCCAGGCGCAATCTCACAGGGCTAAACTGCTGCGATGAGATCGATCGCGTGTTGGCCTGCTGTCTGCGCGAGCTGCCTGCAATAGTAACCGATAAACGACTGGATGCTTGCGGCTGCGATCGCGACAGCCACATTGGCCACCATCTTTCCTTATTATGGGAAAATCCTGACCGCGTGCCACCGACGATTGATTACGGGATGGAATAGCGAATGAGTGACTGGAAAATCTTTCAGGGCAACCGAGATCCCCACAGCGGCATCCAGCAGCTGCCGGGGCCACCGAGTTGGCGTCCCTTTGGTAGCGAATCAGCTGCGAAACAGAAACGACGCGGGGCGACTTTCCAGGCTCGTCCTGAGGATGTGGAATTAATCAACGCCGCCCTCTATCTGCGCCGTCCGTTGTTGGTGACTGGCAAACCAGGAACAGGCAAGTCTTCGTTGGCCTATGCAGTCGCCTACGAGTTACAGCTGGGTGAAGTGCTCTACTGGCCCATCACCACCCGCACAACGCTCAAAGATGGACTCTATCGCTACGATGCCATTGGTCGCCTGCAAGATGCACAACAACAAGGCAAAGACAATTTAAAAGAAATTGGCAAGTATATTCAACTGGGGCCGTTAGGAACCGCCCTATTACCCTCCGATCGACCGCGCGTGCTGCTGATCGACGAAATTGATAAGAGCGACATCGACTTACCCAACGATTTGCTGCACGTCTTTGAGGAAGGCAAGTTTGAGATTCCTGAATTAGTGCGGATAGCGGAGAAACTGGAAGCAGCGACCGTACGCACCGCTTATACCGATGAAGCCGAAGTCACATATGAAGATGTCACCGTCCCCATTGTTGCAGGCCGGGTGCGCTGCCAGGAATTTCCCCTGGTTATCCTGACCAGCAATGGCGAGCGCGACTTTCCACCGCCCTTTCTGCGCCGTTGTCTGCGGCTCAAGATGAAGGAACCCAATCAAGACGAGCTGACCCGTATTGTTGAATCCCATCTGGGCGAAACTGCGGCGGCAGCAGCAAAAGACTTAATTGCCAGCTTTTTAAAGAAGCGGCAGGCTGGGGATCTGGCCACCGATCAACTGCTCAATACCATTTATCTGCTGACACGCGATCGCGCCCCCACTGGCAGCGAGAAGGAACAGCTGATTGCGCAACTGCTGAAGTATCTCACCAGCGCTGAGGACCGATGATTAAGCAACTGATCGAATGCCTCCAGGGGATAGATCTGGATCTGGATGGCGAAGACCTTGCCGATGTTCTCTGGCTGGCGATGCAGATGGAGCCAACCGAACCCTTTGGCGATGCAGGCGGACGGCGAGAAAAAGTGGGTGTGGAAACAGCGCGCGCGATCGCAGACCCGCAACCCCAGTCCGCCCCTGCTGCCCGTCCGCTGAAACTACCGCTCTATGTGGCCCCAGCGCCCCCACAGCAACAAACCGAAACCGTCGTCAGCGGCATTCCCTTCCAAGCGCCTGCCGCTGCCGCCCTGCGCAACCCCCTGGATCTGGGACGAGCGCTGCGTCCATTAATGCGGAAAGTGCCCTCCCAACGCGAGACAATCCTCGACGAAGACGCCACCGCCACCCAAATTGCAGAGCGAAAGATCTGGACTCCCGTCCTCCAGCCTGCCCCCGAACGCTGGTTGGACTTAGCATTGGTGATTGAAGACTCCCGTTCAACGGCCATCTGGCAGTCCACCCTGGATGAATTCCAGCGACTGGCAGAACATCAGGGGGCCTTTCGCGACGTTCGCCCCTGGCGTTTAAAGCGTGCGAACGACGGCACGCTGAGTCTATTCCCCAAGCGCAGCGGTTCGACTCAGGGCCAGCGCCCGCGCAGCCCCAACGAGTTATTAGATCCAACCGGTCGAAAGCTGGTGTTGCTCCTGAGCGACTGCACCTCTGCCCTCTGGCGGCAAGGACAAATTTACCCCCTGTTGAAACAATGGTCTCAGGACGGCCCCCTGGCAATCGTCCAGCTGCTGCCCGAACGCTTGTGGGGGCGCAGCGCCCTGGGGACAGGATTTCCAGTGCAGCTGAGTGCCCTGACCCCCGGCGTTGCCAACGCCCAACTGGCGGTCGAAGGATTGCCCCGATGGCAGGACATCGACCTGACAGCCACCCTCAGCCTGCCCGTGGTGACCCTCGAAGCAGCTGCCCTGCAGCACTGGGCCCGGGTGGTTGCAGGCGCAGGCAACACCCGAGCAGCGGGCATTCTATTAGAAACAGCAATGGCGGCTGCAACCGTCGAGACCGCCCCCGTGCCCAAAGAGAGCCAGCGTTCCGCCCCGGAAATTGTCAAACGCTTCCGCACCACCGCGTCCTCCCTGGCCCGACGCTTAGCAGGGTTAATGGCAGCGGCTCCCGTCAGTTTGCCCATTATCCACCTGATTCAGGAAACCCTGCTGCCAGACTCCCAACAGGTTCACATTGCCGAAGTCTTTATGAGCGGCCTCTTGCAGGCGACCCCCTCCGATCGAGAGGATCCAGAAGTCGGCATCGTGCGCTACGAATTTGTCCAGGGCGTACGCGACCTGTTGATCGACTCCGTCCCCATCCCCGATATCGACACCGTTCTGGAAGCAGTCTCCCAATACATTGCCCGCAAAGCCGGACTCTCCATCCACAGCTTTGCCGCCTTGCTCTCACCCGCATCCGACTGGAACGAGAACGCTCAACCGGATGTCATCCCCTTTGCCCGCATTGCCACCCAGGTGCTGCGCCGCTTGGGTGGCGACTATGCCATTCTGGCCGCGCAGCTGGAGCGAAAACGCACCCCTCCAGACCCCTCCGTTCAGTTTCCTCCCCTGCAATCCTTCGAGTTTGACGTCGCCACCCTCGCCAGCGAGAGCGCCCCCGCCCCCGACGACGGCCTGCAGCCCTTCCCCTTCACCACCGTTACTGTCGATGCCACCGGCCAGGAAAGCGAGCGCCGCCAGAACCAAGCCTACGGCTTCGCCGAACCCCTCGGCCCCGACCTCACCCTGGAGATGGTCTCCATCCCCCCAGGCCGCTTCCGCATGGGCTCCCCAGAAAGCGAACCCGATCGCTACAGCGACGAAAGCCCGCAACACTCGGTCACCATGCCCCCCTTCTTCCTGGGTAAATACCCCATCACCCAGGCCCAATGGCGTGCCGTTGCCGCCCTGCCCCAAATCGAACGCGACCTGGCTCCCGATCCCTCCCATTTCAAAGGGGACAATCGCCCCGTGGAGAGGGTGTCCTGGCTGGAGGCCGTGGAATTCTGCGCCCGCCTCTCCCAGGCCAGCGGGCGTGAGTATCGCCTGCCCAGCGAAGCCGAATGGGAGTATGCCTGTCGCGCCGGCACCACTACGCCCTTTCACTTTGGCGAGACTACTACCACTAGTCTGGCCAACTATCAAGGGACAGACGATGAAGATCTCGATTGGTCAGGCTCTTATGAGCAAGGGCCAAAAGGGATATATCGAGAAGGAACCTTGCCAGTTGGAAGTTTTGGGGTGGCGAACAATTTTGGCCTGTACGATATGCACGGGAACATTTGGGAATGGTGTACTGACCATTGGCACGAAAATTATGAGGATGCCCCCGGTGATGGCAGTGTATGGATTGAGAATAATAATGATAATTATTTGCCTGTGTTACGTGGAGGGTCATGGGATTCCTTTCCTGGGGTCTGCCGATCAGCATACCGTGGCAGAGGCAATGCGGACCGCAGGAACTACTGCTTCGGTTTCCGGGTTGCCTGTTCTGCAGCGTAGCTTTTAGGAGTAAATCTGACGCAATTCTTCCAGGGTACTATCTGCGGCCAGCGCTGCCTGAATCGCTTCCAACTGCTCCACTGCCTCCAGGTTGCGAATCTCCGGCAACAACTGCAACCCCGCCTCGCCAAACCTGAGCTTCAGCCCCAGCTCGATCCCAGACAGCAACCCTTTTCGCAGCCCCCGTTGCTCGCCTTTTTTCTCGCCTTTTTTCTCGCCTTTTTTCTCACCTTCCTGCAAGATTTCTTGATACCAGGGCGATTCTCTCAATACAGTCATGTCCCACCTCATGATTTGCTGGACTAATGGTGTCTCTAGTACAAAACTAGCAAAAAAGGCTAACAACGGTTCCAGTTCGCTCAATTGCTCGTCCGCTTGCAATTGCTGCAATGCCTGTCGCACCAGGGACTCCTGATTGCCACCTTTCAAGATCGGCACAAATGGCAACAAGGGCGGCAAAGGCTGTTGAAAAACCAGATTTGCATCCACCTGCCACAGATTGATGATGCGATAGTCCTGCCGCGCTTTCAGGCCGAAAAACTCCGACTCGTAGCGCTTGGCAATCTCCAGTTTGGGGCTTGCAGGCAAAATATTAATCAGAATCGGGTATACGGGAAGATCGTACTTTTCTTCTGCTAACCCAGCATAGGCGCGAATCCGTCGCGGCAGGCGCTGAGTGTAGCGCAGCTGCAGTTTGTTCAGCACCAGGAATTCGCCCAATTGGGGACTGCGGGCGCGCAGCAGGACATCGCTCTCGCGACTGACCCACTGGAAATCAGCGCTGACGATTTCTTGCACGGTGATGTTGGGAATTTGCGTCGCCCACTGGGCCCAGGCATCGGGCGAGAGACCGATCAGGCGTTTGCCGCCAATATCTGCTGCTTTGGCCATAGAGCACCTCAACCCCCGATTTCATTCAGGATTTAAGATTGAATTATATCCTGATGGTGCTGTTTGTCAATCTCTGAGTTGGATGATGGCTGGGATGTGGTGGTGGGTAAGGCTGGATTCAGTCTATGCTGTAGGACAACAGGGTTTTCTGCCAGCTTTGCCCACCTGACAAACATTCCTATGGCTGCAACCCAAAACCGTCGACCCCGAATCGTCGTCAAACGCCATCGGCAACGGACCCAGTTCTTCACTGAAGCGCTGGGGGATGGGGTGGGGCTGGAGATGCTGCTGATTCCAGCGGGCAGCTTCGTGATGGGGTCGCCGGAGAGCGAACTGGAGCGTACTGACGCTGAAGGCCCCCAACATGCGGTCACTGTGCCGACCTTTTTCCTGGGCAAATATGCCATCACCCAGGCCCAATGGCGTGCCGTCGCGGCCCTGCCCCCGGTCAATCGCGAACTGGAGGCCGATCCTTCCCGCTTCAAAGGAGAGAACCGCCCGGTTGAGTGGGTGTCCTGGCTGGATGCGGTAGAGTTCTGCGCCCGGGTGGCGCACAAGACAGGGCGCAAGTATCGCTTGCCCAGCGAAGCGGAATGGGAGTATGCCTGTCGGGCGGGAACGACGACGCCCTTCCACTTTGGTGAAACCATTACCCCAGAGTTGGCTAACTACGATGGCAACTCCACCTATGGAGATGGGCTAGCAGGGGCCTATCGAGGAGAAACGACGCCAGTGGGCAGTTTTGGGGTGGCGAACGAGTTTGGCCTATTCGATATGCACGGCAATGTCTGGGAATGGTGTGCCGACCCTTGGCATGACACCTATAAAGGTGCCCCTGACGATGGCAGTGCCTGGATTGACGATGAGAATGATAATCATTCTCAAAAACTGTTGCGGGGGGGTTCGTGGTTCCGCGAACCCGGGGGCTGCCGCTCGGCGTACCGCATCAGGGGCAATGCGGGCAACAGGAACGGCGCTCGCGGTTTCCGGGTTGCCTGTTCTGCGGCGTAGACGTTAGGCTTCCCGAAGGGTGGACTCTTGTATAGCCCTTTACTCTTTAGTACTTTTGCACTCTATCCTTTCTTCCTTTACCCTTTTCCGGCGCGTTAGCGCCTCAATATTTTTTTACGAAAAGAGAAAAATGGCTGATGAGGCAAGGCGCTCAAAACGCTGATTCTCGAACGGTCGTATCAGCCCCAACTGCCTGCACCTGAGCGGAACGTTTGCCCTATCAGCCGCTGTGTTCCAGTACTGTCAAAGCGTTCAGCGATGCCACTGGTTTCGTCCGCCTCTAAAAGATCTCTATATCTAGCGTTTTCAGGGCAAAAAATGTCTATGGCTCGATTGGTTGGGACAAGTTGTTGGCTTAGCGCCGGTGGGCGAATAGTGGTTGGGGTTGGGCATGCATCCCGACTGGCCTGCTGCGGATAAGCGGCGCTTGCTGAAGCGGGTCTGGCTCTACTGGCAGATGAAGGGGACGCAGTGGGGCATCCGGGACGCGATCGCGTTGTGGCTGCGCTGGGACGGACCCCGCGATCGCTCGCGGCTGCAGTTTCACCTGCCGTTGGGCAAGGTAGCGAGTACCCAGCCGCCCAACCGCTGGAGCGACGCTACCCCCTACAACGCCCAGCTGCTGCAGACGTATCCAGAGCGCAAACACCTGGGGATTGGCGACGAGCTGCGTCGCCATCAACCGGATGGGTTTGCCCTGCGATCGCGGTGTTGGGGGTAGCACTATGGGCGGCACTGGTCTGATGGCAGATTGGTGAAGCACAAGAGCGAGCCGCTGCTGGGCTGCTCGCACCTGGGCCTGTACAATCCCTGGATGCACTTTTTTTACACGAAGAAGAGGCACGACTTGGAAGGTTATTTTGAAAGCCTTGCGGAGCAAGGCTTTCAAAATAACCTTTTTTCCGTTCTGGCATGAAGAAATAGGGGTTAGCGCCCCCGAAGGGGGCGCTAACCTTCCAAGTCGTGAAGAGGAGTGACAGCGGTTATTTCCCAACCTCTTCGAGCTGAACCCGGAAATCTGGAGCCTGAAGGCAACGCCGACGGTGTTTGGCTGGTGGTTAGAAGAAGACGTGCCTTTGCCATTGGAGGCAAATCCCTATGACAATAGGCAAGAGCAGGCAGTCAGAGCGTTTGGATTTTATAAAAACAACTTCACAAAGTTTGAAATATCCCGAATGAACAACAATTGCGCATCTAAAAAGCTGTGTAAGTGTGTTGACCCTGCTACAGCGTTATTCAATGCGTTTAGTTATGGGCTAAGGGATTGTATAGAAATAACTTCACACTTCTGGTCTGACATGGCCATCGGACGATTGAGCAAGACAGATTTCACCACAAAGGACACAAAGTTCACGAAGTGCGCTCTGTATCCTTTGTGGTTCTATAATTGTTTGGCGTGTTGGGAAATGTGCAGTTATTTTTTGACAGTCCCTAAGCGTTCCTTTTCCGCTTGTCGTATTTACGTTTCAGGCACGCTCCGATACCCAGGGCAGAGACTGAACCAAGGATAGTGAGAGGTTCAGGAACGGGATCGAGCTTTGCAATCCATCCTTCCAGATTTCCATCTGGACTGACTCCATTGCCTACTATCGTGAGACCATCAGCAGAAATCCCCCTTGCATTGTCTAATTTCCAGCCAGTCAGATCTACCTTGAAATCATTGGCCAAGACACTTGATAGCGAACGCATGCCCCGCTTTTTTGTCCAGAGGAATGCTTCGCTGCCATTGGCACTATTGCTAGACCCTACCACAACAGAACCATCAGCAGAGACACCAAAAGCAATACTGCTGAAGCTTCCTCCTGGCAGGTCACCTAGTCCTACTATGCCATTATTTTCTGTCCAGCGAAATGCCTCAGAGCCGTTAGTGCTTCTACTATTACCTACAATAACAGAGCCATTGGCAGACACATCCAAAGCTGTGCTGACAAAGCTTCCACCAGGGAGATCGCCCAATCCCACCATGCCATCATTTTCTGTCCAAAGGAATGCTTCACTGCCGTTGGCGCTGTTGCTAGACCCTACCACAACAGAACCATCAGCAGAGATACCAAAAGCATTGCTGAAGAAGTTGCCCCCAGGTAGGCTTCCTAGTCCCACCATGCCATTATTTTCTGTCCAGCGGAACGCTTCGGTACCGTTGGGGCCATTGCTAGACCCTACAACGACAGAGCCATCAGCGGAGACACCCCGAGCAAAACTGGAGAAACGACCTCCTGGCAGGTCACCGAGTCCTGCTATGCCATCATTTTCTGTCCAGCGGAATGCCTCAAATCCTGTGCTGGCTCCTCTACCTACTACAACAGAACCATCAGCAGACGCATCAGCACCCAAACTATTGAAAATTCCACCAGGTAAATCGCCAAGACTCACCATGCCATCGTTTTCTGTCCAGCGAAATGCCTCAAGACCATTGACGACACTGTTGTAACCCACAGCAGTAGAGCCATCAGCGGAGACATCCCAAACGAAGCTGAATATCCCATTCGGTACAGTGCCCAACCCAGAGATCGAGGCAGCCTGAGCAGATGCTCCTGCCACGATCAGCATTGCAGTCCCGGTTGCTGCTATCGCACGACATAAATTTAGAAGATTCATTAGTACATCCTGATGATACTGATTGTTGCTATGACAGATCATCTAATTTCATGACACTTTCTATCTGCCCTTTACTGAATCTTTATATATAATCCGTTACATTTGATATTCGATAGCAAGACTACTCAGAAGTGCTGCAAGTCTTTATTTTAGGGTTATTGGGCCTAATAGATGCAGAAAAATCATTAACTAACATTAGCAAAATTATTAACTAGCATTAGCAAGATTATGAACCGATATTAGTGATGTGTAGCACTTAGCGTTTTGTCGCAAGTTGCTTCAAACCTGTTGGTTGTGGTGAAGTGTGTTGTATTTTGAAGAAATATGAGCACATATTTTGCTGCCAGCTGGCGTGTATTTTCCCCACACCCCACACCTTTCCCAGTTGTGCCTTCATCGCTGCAAATCACTTAAAACCCTGGCCTGCCAGTATGGGGGCCAGCCGCCATGGCGGCTGGCCCCGTCGTGCGTTTAGAGTGCCAGGTTTCAGGTTTCAGGTTTCAGGTGTTAGGTGTTAGATGTTAGATGTTAGATGTTAGATGTTAGGTGTCAGAAGAAAGACCCACCCTTCACCCCATTCCCTATTCCCCATTCCCTATTCCCTGTTCCCCCATGCCCCATGCCCCTCCCTCCTTTAGATCGCCAATCCCACGACCTTGCCGTCAAGTACTGTCCGTTCGCGCATTTTTTTGAGCAAAAGTAAGCGAACGGACGGTTAGAACTAGCGACATTATTTTGAGCGTTTCACTGAGCGAAACGCTCAAAATCATTTTTTCCAGGGACTTATGTCCATAAAGGTTTTTTTGAAATTGGTGCTTAATCGCTTGGCTTTTGCAGGTTTGGCGTAAATTGAGATTGTCAAATCATTAGTATCTTTCTCCCAACGTTTTTCCCCCAGTAATGTTAGAGCGTTCTGGCAATGTGTAACCGCCTTGCTGCAGCTAGGGTCAATAGCCAGGGCGCGATCGCAAACAACATTAACCTTGCTCACCCCAGCTTTGACAGTGATATTGAAGTGATAGTAGCGATCGGTTTTGAGGACATCGAAGTTGCGCTCGATGTTTTCTGGGGTTGCATCCTGGCTGGCACGTTCCTGTACCAGCCGCTTAAGCAGGGGATTCATCATTTATCTTGCTTTTGTCAGGGAACGGTCGTTTACGACGAGGCGTGAATTTTTACGATTTCTTCGGCAGAGATGCGATCGCACGCTCCACCACCTGGCGATCGCCAACCCGGAAACGGACTGCATGTTGAAACCGAAAGCAATGGAACCATTTGCCCGCCAAATGTGCAAAGCTATAGACAGAGAGCGGGAATACAAATGACCACCACCGAAGGCAAAGTCGCCCAACTCGAAGATGAGTTTGAAACGGTCAAGCTGCTGCTGGCCTCAGCCGCCAGCTATGCCGAGAGCAGCTCGCGCAAAATTGACCTGTTGAGCAACGAGGTCAGAGATTTGGCGCGCTCGACTGACCAGGCAGGCATTCAACTGCAAGCAGCTCAAGCCAAAACTGATGCAGCCTTGCAAGCTTACATTGCCGAGAATCGGCAAGCGCAAGCCAGACTTGAAGCAGCCCAAACCAAAACTGAGCAAACCCTGAAGAACTTCGTTTTCCAAGTGGAACGCTTGATCGGCACCCTTGGCGATCGCATCGTGCCATTGGAAGGCAGACTCGAACGCTTAGAGGACATTGTTCGCTTCCTACTTGAGAACGAGCAAAAGGCCGCTGCTCAAAGAGCGCAAGCTGCCGAGGAACGGCAGCAGCTGAACCAAAAATTTGATGAAACGATCTCCCAGATGGCAGAAGATCGCAAGCAGGCGGCAGTAGATCGAACAACATTCGAGCAGCGAACCAGAGCTATAGAGCAGCGCACTGAGGCCATCGAGCAGCAGGCCGAGGCTGACCGGGCAGAATTCAGACAGCGCATGGAAGCATTCGAGCAACGCGCTGAAGCTGACCGGGCAGAGTTCAGACAGCGCATGGAAGCATTCGAGCAACGCGCCGAAGCCGACCGGACAGAGATACGCCGCATCTGGGAGTACTTAATGACCCAGCAGCAAAGTGGCAATTAGCTCTCGCTTTATTAGCAATCAACAGACCAAAGCGCAGATTGCTAAGGGGCGAGTTCTTTTTCTGGCTCTATTCCAACATCTCAGGGGCAAGACCCAGTGCCCTCAATTGTTCAGGGTCAAGGGTGCTGAGGCGTTGTGCAATCTGCCGACGTTGCTGGCGCTCCTGCTCCAGTTGAGCTGCTGCCCGCTCCAATTCCGCCCTTGCCTGCTCTAACTGCTGTTCCGTCTGCTCAGCCCGTTGCTGTTGTTGTCTCAGCTGAGTTTCCGCCTGTATTGCCCGCTGCTGCTGTTGTTCAGCCCGCTGTTGTTGTTGTTCCCGCTCCTGCTCCAACTCCACAGAGGTGAGGAACTTGCGTCCATCGGGTCGGTAGATTTCCAGTCCGTTGGTTGTCATCACAAAGCGGATGCCCAAGAGCGGGCTGACCCAGTCGTTCATCATCACGATGGGTTCTAACCGATTGCCCTGACGCTGCCAGCCATCCAGAACAAACTCATGAGGGTCGTACAGATAATACTCTTTAACCCCATACTGCTGGTAGAAGGCGAACTTTTCCTCGATGTCCTTCTTTTTATTGCTGGGAGAGCGAATCTCAAACGCAACCTGGGGCGCAATATTGCCTTCCTCCCATTGCAGATAAGAACCCCGCTTGCCTTTGGCCACATCGAAAATGACCATAACATCTGGAGCAGCGGCGATATCTCGGTCGTCTTTGACCGGATACCACAGCAAGTCTCCTGCAACGAACACATTGGCCATGGCCGCATAGAGGATTTCTAGATTTTCCTTGATGATGACGATCCAGCAGTAATGCTCAGTGTTTTCTGACATGGGCTGGCCATCGTTTTCAGGGTAGATAATGTCTTGTTTGGATTGGAGTAGGGCAGTCATGGCTGTTGCTCGGTGGCAATGAAACCAGTCTAGCAAAGCGAGGATCTCAAATGATGGCATTGGATGGCGCTCATCGCGCTGTCTCCCTGGCTGGAGGTCACCGCTGGGACAACTGCAACGACCCCGCCGCGTGCTGGGGCCTGAACCCTTGCCAGACCAGCACAGCTCCTGCAGCAATATTCAAGGCCAGCTCAATCGCGATCGGCACCCACTGCCGTATCAGCTTCAGAGCTTGCCCCAGAGCCTGGAACAGAAACCAGCCCAGAAGCATCGCTGCCAGCAGCAATACCAGCATGGGGGTGTGGTGATTGGCAATCATTGTCTATCTCCTTATATAGATCGGGAACAGGGAATGGGGAATAGGGCTAGCAAATGGGAACAAAATTGCACCTGATACCCAGTTGACTTCAGAAATGCAATTGATGAAGTTGGCAGAACGCTTGTCCAGCTCAACCTTTCTCCAATCCAGCGTTGCATAATAGAAAGATGATTCAGGTTCTTCTACTATGCATTGTCCACACTGTCACTCTACGGATATCAAAAAAAAATGGCAAGCGCAGCAGCAAACAAAATCATATTTGTGCTCAATGCGGTCGTCAGTTTATTGATGAGTATGACCCACCCAAAGGGTATTCACAGGAGTTCAAACGGGAATGCTTGGAGATGTATCTCAATGGGATGGGCTTTCGGGCCATTGAGCGAGTCAAAGAGGTGCATCACACCACTGTCATCTATTGGGTGAAACAATTGGGTCAGCAGTTACCCGATGCACCACTGACGAGTGAAATCCCGGAAGTGGCCGAACTGGATGAGCTGGAGACGTTTGTGAAGTCTAAAAAAACAAAATCTGGAAATGGAGCGGTGTTGAAACCATGGTGAAGCTAGCCAGACTTTGTAAAGCGTTGAACTGCCAGCCTGACGATTTATTTGAGGCACAACAGATTGGTGAAGGCGAAGAATAGGTGTAATGCTGTAGGAGAAAGTTATGGCAGCGACGGCACCGATGAAAGTTGGCTTTGAAATTGACTATCCTGGATTAGATCAGCGCATACGAGACGCCAGAAAAAATAGCGATCGCTCCATCACTCAGCTGGCTGCAGATATAGACATCTCAGTTGCAAACTGGTATGCAATTGAGCAAGGGAGAATCAAAGTGCTCCCGATTGCGACGCTCAGAAAAATCGAGGAGGTTCTGGGGGTTGACTTCGGCGTTCAGCCCGGTTCATGACGGTTATGACGCAAACAAAACAATTATCGTTTTATCTGCTGGTTCCGAACGGAGAAGTCAAATGGTCACCGCAACGCTTGAAGATATCAAAACCATCACCACCATTCCTGAACCAGGAATGCGTTATTTATCGGTCAATGTCGGCTCGGTTGATGTCGGCGAGGTGTGGCAAATTGCCAGGTCAAAAGGCTTCATCCCTGAGCTGGTTCAAATCCCCTTTCGCACAGGGACTGAGATCCACGCTTTGCTCTGGTCAGGGCCGATCGATGAAACACCAGCGCAGATAGAAGACACGCTCGACGCATTGGCCGATCGGATCGAAAATGACGCCATCCGCTACGCTTCCGGGGCCTGGACAGCGGTCTAACGGTGTTGAATGCGAGGTTGGCAGTTTGCTCGCTCTGAAAGCGGTTGACAACGAAGCGAGTAGTCGCTAATCCTAATCGACCTCAATGGAGGCGAAAGGGCTGCAACCGCCCAATCCAAACCTCACCCATCTGGTTGAAAAAAATTTTGAGGCGCTAACGCGCCGGAGAAGGGAGCGCCTGAACTGCATCTAAAAATTTTGATTCAATTTTGTATATTGAATCTTATTTTGCTGCCCTGCAGAGGCAAGAGGGCAAGAAGGGTAAAGGGCTAGGAGAACCTCGGAGCGGCACAGACAACGCGAAAACCGACGTCGTCGAACGCGAGGCCGCGAATGAACACGTCGCGAGACGCCGAACGACAATTCCTCGGATAGGAGGACCAGGAACCGCTACGTCTTATCCGGAGCGAGCGTTCATCGCTAGATAACCATATAGCTCCATCGTCAGGTGCGCCTTCATAACTGTCGTGCCAATGGTCGGCGCACCATTCCCGGACGTTGCCGTGCATATCGTAGAGGCCAAAGGCGTTGGCAACTCTGAAATGGCCTACGGGGGTGGTTTCCCGGCGATATTCTCCCTTGGGCCCATCACCATAGGTGTAGTTGCCATCGTAGTTAGCCAGCTCAGTAGTAATGGTTTCGCCAAAGTGAAAGGGCGTCGTCGTGCCAGCGCGACAGGCATATTCCCACTCCGCTTCGTTGGGCAGGCGATATTCGCGCCCCGTCTTGCGGGAGAGGCGGGCGCAAAATTCCATCGCCTCCAGCCAGGACACCCGTTCCACAGGCCGATCGATGCCTTTGAAGCGGGCGGGATCGGGATTCAGGTCGCGTTCAATCTGGGACAGGTCTGCCACCACCTTCCACTGCACCTGGGTAAGCGGATATTTGCCCATGAAAAAGGCAGGCACTGAAACCAGATGTTGCGGGCTCTCCGGATCGAGACGCGCCTGTTCCTTCTCTGGCGACCCCATAACAAAGTGGCCCCCCGGAATCGACACCATCTCCAACCTGACTCCATTCCCCAGATCCTCTGAGAAATACTCTGCCTGCCCTTTGCTGCGCGCTTGCTCCCGGCCTCCGCCATTAAGCGTCACTCTCTCAAACTCAAAGGTGGGCAGCGCGGGTGGGGTGGGTGGCACGATAATGCCTGGGAACGTCCCGGCTGATTCGGCCACTCGATTGACTCTGGCAGATTGCCCTGGCGCACTGCTCCTTTTTAACGCGGCCAGCTGCTGTTCTGTTGCTTCATAGCGAGCCAACACGTCTTCGATTTCTTCCTCAAGCGCTTTAATCTGCCGATTCAGATCGAGGCGATCGCCTGCATTGCTGGTGTGATTCAATTGTTTGTAGAGCGCGCTTTGTTTCTGCTCAAGCGACTCCAGCAGCTCTTTATCATGAGCCAATTTGGTCTCCAGCCGCTGAATTCTCAACTGCGATCCCTTGCCCACCACCGCTCTCCTAACCGGGGAGGTGCCCAGAAGATCGCACGCTGGCCAAATCGCGAGGTAGAATGAACATAGAAAAACTCCCAGCTCCCAGCTGGGCCATACAGTTTCGCAATCAGAGCGTCAGTGTTCCGACCACTGGCGCTCGCTGTATCTAGTTTAGCCCAGAGGGTGACACGATACCTCAAGTTCAGGCTGGGTCTGGGATGTAGGGATTAGGCTGGGGGGAACAACCGCAAGGAATTTCTGAAAAACTACCCCAACATATCCGGGTCAATTCCCAGAGCCTTCAACTGCTCTGGACTCAAAGCATTGAGCTGTGCTCTGAGCTGTCCCAGTTGACTTTCAGCCTGCTCTCTCAACTGCTGTTCCCGATCGGCCCGCTGCTGCTCTTGCTCTGCCTGAAATTCTGCTTGCTCCCTCAACTGCTGCTCCTGCTGCAGCCGCTGCCGTTGCTGCTCAATGATAGTCTCTGAGGCCGGGTAGCGATTGCCCTGTTCGTCATACCAGTAGAGCCACTCTCGCGTATAACCGCTGTGGGTGCCCCGCTCTGTGCCGATGCCCAAACCCAACCCTGGCATCCACACCGGGTTACCGGAGCGCCGCACATATGCCCCATTCACCAGATGGTAGACCTCGAAGGGGTCGTGTTCATCTCGCCGCCAATGATTCGGGTTGTAGATCGTGTAGTATTGCACGCCCATCTGAGCATAGCGGAGCAGTTTGCCTTGCTTATCCGTACGCGTTCTATCGCGCTCGTATTCACCTCCTGGTTTCTGGGAGACCACTTCCAGCACCCACTGGGGCATCACTCCTTCTTGCCAAACCACATAGCTCAGGCGCAGCTTGCCGCTTTTGCGCGCTCGCTCCACCCCCAGCACCAGCAGGGCATCGGGGCCAATGGCAGGTTGGTTGGGCCTGTGGTAGAGACCGAGATTAACCCCCATGAACCAGTTCGAGCGCTCGGCCCAGGCTAGCAGCAGGATGGCTCGCAACAAAAAGGGCACGAGCAATTGCAATTCATTGTCCACAGGCTGGTTGTCCGTGTCGGGAAGATCGTCCTCGGTGGGCAGGTGCGGTAAGGTCGGGTCGCTTTGGAGCAGGGTCGTCATCGGTCTGGCTCCGAGAGATGGGCTGTCTACAGGATACTCGATCGGGAGGTGGCACCCTTCCCGGTTGGCACCGCGCAGCTCCGCCGCGATTCTCCAGAGGGGATGCGTCTAGTCACGATGGCTGGCATCCCCTTCATTTCAAGACCATTATTAGCTAAAATTCAAGATTGAAGTTTATAAATAGATTTAAACCGATGAACGATCTCCCCGTTTGCGCTGCCTTCAAGCAACGCTTAGCAGGCTGAGGTCTTGACAGCAGCCAGATCGATAGCGAGATGGAAAGCCTCTGGAGAAAAGCGAGCAACGCTCGGCTGGATGATTGCTATCTGGTCTTCATGGAGGGTATCCAGCAGCGGCTCTATGCAGTCACCCATCAGATGAAGCAAATCCCTCAGGATTTTTAGGCCCCACTCTTTGGGCGATCTGGCAACTGCGATCGCAATGAAGAAAAATGGCAATCGAACAGTGGAGCGTGGCTTCTCAATCATTTCCATCTTTGGCATTCCAGACTGGCACCCAGCCCCGACACTTGCTGCCTATCTTCCCGCTGCGGCAGCTGAGCTTCACTTCAGCCAGGAGTTGAGGGGAGACTCCTGGGCAGTGACGTTGCGAATGCAGCTGGCAGGTGGAGAGCGGATGGGCTAGGAGCCAGATCGTCGGCTTAGCTATACTCACAATAGTGTTTTATTCCTGAGCTTCTCCAGAGGTCTTTTCTACAGATTGCGCTTCAAGCTGAGAGGCTACCGTCTCCAACTCCATTTCCAGCTGTTCCACGGAGGGTAAATTCTCTTGAAGCTGTTTAGGCAAACGATGGGTAGAGACGGCAATGGGAGTATTCACATTTTGTAAGGCATACTCGACAACAGTTTTACGCTTCGATCGGCACAGAATCAGGCCAATCGTTGGTCGATCATCAGGATGGCGCAACAAGTTATCGATCGCAGCAATGTAGAAATTCATCTGTCCAGAAAAGGCTGGCTCAAATTCAACCATTTTCAAATCAATCGCGATGTAAGAGCGCAATCTTAAGTGATAGAACAACAGGTCAATGCGGAATTCCTTACCCTCAACTTCAAGAGTATATTGGCTACCCACAAAGGCAAAGCCAACGCCCAACTCCAGCAGGAAGTCCCGCATATGTTGAACTAATGCCCGCTCCAGCTCTCTTTCTTGTACCTCACGCCCAAGATTCAAGAAATTAAACGAGTATGGATCTTTAATCAGTTGGCGGGCCAGGTCAGCTTGAGGTTTAGGCAAGGTGCGATCGAAATTAGCAATTGCACTTCCCTGACGCTGATAGAGACCGCTGTCGATCTGGTACATCAGCACGTTACGGCTCCAACCATTCTCAATTGTTTGTTGGACATACCACAGACGCTCTGCAGGATCGTCTAAAGTATCTATAATGCGGATGTTGTGGCCCCAGGGAATTTGTCCAACAGCTTGTTGGACAATTTGCTCGTCCGGCCAGGCTTCAGCAAACGCTCTCATATACAGAAGGTTGGTACGAGACAAGCCCTTCATTTCTGGAAAGGCTTTCTTGAGGTCCCTAGCTAACCGATCGATCACCTTGGCTCCCCATCCCTCATCGCGCTGACGAGCCAGAATCGCGCCTCCAATTTGCCAGTAAAGCAATATCAGCTCCTGATTCACTGCAAGCGCTGCTTTAACTTGAGCGCGCTGAATGCGTTCTTTTAAACTGTGGAGAAAATGATTGTAATTGTCTGGTAAAGGCAAAGATTTGCGTGACATGGGGCAGGAGTTCAGAGCAGTAGACTATTCATCTCTTAGAGGGCGTGCGATGTCAAGGCATACTGCCATGAACTTACCTGGTCAATTACCTTAAGGTCCTGTTTCGATCTGCTGTGAATTCAACGTTCATTCTTCTCCCAATACCTTTTCTATCTGCACCAGCAAACTCTCCAGCTTTTTCCGTTTCTTCGGATCGTCCCAGGCTTGCTTCATCTTTTTACCTATATTGCTAAGGCGTTTTTGAGGACTGATTTCTTGTTTAGCCACCTTCTGCTGCTCGATCGGAATCAGCTCTTTCGCGCGCTGCTTAATCTGACTCAGAGACAGATTTACTGCAACAGCCTCATCCAAAAGCTGATTTCTGGCTTCCTCATTTTTAAGACATGCGATCGCTCTCGCTTTGGTGTAGGCAAGATCGCCCCGGCGGAGAGTCTCAAGAACTTCGGAGGGGAGATTGAGCAAGGGAAGGCGGTTTGTACGAAAGCTTTCAGGTGTCCCTTTGCCAAATTCTTTCAGGATTTGGGCGATCTTTTCAAAGTGAGGAGTAACGTTATCCCTCACTTCCTGGCCTCTCCCTTTGGCATTTTTGGCAGAGTTTAAAATCGAAATGACGTCTTCCTGGGAGATTTTCAAGCGGCGTGCCATCAGCTCCAAAAGCCCTTCGGTTTCCTCTACAGGATTCAGATCTTCCCGCAGCAGGTTCTCTCCAAGCGATAGCTCAAATGCTGTATCGTCATCCACATCGCTAACATCAACCGGAATTGTTTGCAGTCCCGCTTCTTGGGCTGCTCGATAGCGGCGTTCTCCCGCAATCAATTCGTACTGACCTCCTGCTCCTTGTGGTAGAGGACGAACCCAGATCGATCCCTTGAATCCATGCTTTTTAATTTTCTGGGCCAAGTCAGTCACATCATGAGGATCGATATATTTGCGAGGTTGATTAGGGTTGAGGTGGATTGAGGATAGGGAGACTTCTTGTGAAGATTTTTCTCCACCGTCAAATACACTGTCAAATATAAATTCTTCGGTTAACTTATCTCTCAAAGATCTTCGTTTAGTCATGACAGCACCTTTAGTGCTTCCGCAAATAAGTTGTTGTACTCCACAGCGGCTATTACAGCAGGTGAGGGATTTTCTTTTTTTCCAATTTTGAGTTTTCGGGGGTTAACGCGCTTCGATGGTATATCCCAAACTGTTTTACCTTGTCCAGGAGCATCTGCGATAATTGTTCGATCGTGAATTACAGAATTTAGAATCTTTACGTTCGCAGTTTCCAAAAGTTCAACAGCCTCTTTTGCAAGATTTGTATTGGTTTTTGCGATCGCAACAAAGGCTCTAGCCTTTAACTCTTTCTTGCTAACCTTTTGAGCCCGCCGAATTAGTCCTATTGTCTTAGCAGTAGATTTCAGGTCGAGTTCGGACGGTTTACTTGGCACTAGGGCAAGATCGGAGACCAACAAAATCGCCCGAATCACTTCTGAAATTGCCCCTGGACTATCAACAACAATATAGTCGTAGTCAGCTTCTATCTCTGGAATCCGATCCAAAACATCATCAGGATCCCGGATTATGTCACAGGGGATGTTTCCCAATGCCTTGATCCAAGGAGAGCTAGATTCTTGAGCATCAGCATCCACAAAAAAGACCGATTTTTTGAGCCGCTTCAGCCAGTCGGCCAAATGTACCGAACTCGTGGACTTTGAGCAACCGCCTTTTTGATTGATTAAAGCTACTACAGTCACATCACATCCTTGGAACAATATCCAAAAGTTTAGTAGATGAATATGCTGATTGGCTACGCTTTAAAGAAAGGTCAAGATCCATCCATCCATCCTTCTTTACCTGTTGTCTTGTGCTCAACACTTTTTCTGATTTCATGCCCAGTTCCCCCAAAGCTTCCTCAATTATTGTCTACGTTCGCAGAGCCTGTCTGTCTTGAATTCTAATCTTGAATTCTAATCTTGAATTCTAATCTTGAACTCTAATGATGGCCCATTGCCAGTACGTGCAGAGCCACGAAAGCCTCGCCGAACAATCCTGGTTGGTGGGCAGCAGCGCCAAGCATTGCCAGGGATCCCGCCGCACCGTGCTTGAAGATAAAGCGGCGGTTGGCCCCAAGCTGATTCTGGCAGCCATTGTACCACCGTCGCGAGCGAGAAATCGACCGATCGAAATCGACATTGAAACTCTCTTTACTGCTTTACCCGATCCGGACTTCTATCAGGGCCAGCTGGCAGAAATCCGCGTCGACAGCCACCGCTACAGCCGCAATGGCATTGAGCTGAGCGTCCAGATCGAGCAGGTGCAGCTGCTGCCAGAGGGCTACGGCGCGTTTCAATTGTGGAGTTAGAGGCGCGGGCACAACGGGCAGAACAGCGAGCTGAACACTTGGCAGCGAAGCTACTGGAATTAGGCATCGACCCAGATGAGATTGCCCCAGAGAGCTGAAACCCTACTGCAATAGATGGAAGCATGCCAGGGAATGATTGAATACGGCTGAATTTGGCGAATCTCAGCACATTTTGTCACCAGGGGTACCCTTTGATGCCCGGTTGGGTGACAATGGGGTGACAATCTTGGATGCACTCTCTTTTCAGTTCAAATGCAATACCTTCTGCAACGCGCTTCGCGAATCCTAACCTGGCCGCTCGCTGGTCTGGCGCTGGGGATTTCGCTGCCGATACTGGCGACAACTGGGGCACTTGCCGGGGAATGGTGTGCAGATGAGGTGGAGGTGAGGGCGCGCCTGGAAATCGCCATCGAGAATTTTCGCCAAATCAGGGTGTTCGAGCAGTGCGATCGCACTGCGGTTCCGGCTCTGGTTGCCACCCTCAACGACGAGGACTTAGCCGTTCGCAGTATTGCGGCGGCGGCCCTGGCAAACATGGGTGCAGCCGCCAAAGACGCTATCCCTGCTTTGATCGCAACCCTCAACGACAACCACTCATTCGTTCGCCTCACAGCTGCCAATGCTTTAGGCATCATTGTCATGGGCCTTTACGATGCAGCAGACACCTCAGAACAACTGGAAACAATCCAAGCAGTGGCCCTCACGGTTCAGCAAGCCCTGCACAACACTGATTTTGAAATCCCCAAGCAACAAATCGATAAAATCTTGCGGGACATTGCAGCACGCTTAATGAAGCCGCAGAAATAGTACATTAAACCTAATCCTGCAAATGAAGTATTCCCATGCCCGACACCGATCCAATCGTTCAACCGCACGGCGAACCCAACGGCGGGGGAGCGGCTGCGGCGGCTGGGCAGCTGCGGTATCAGCTTGCGTCAGGCGGGAGGGGATAAGATTGCAGGTAGCGATAGCGTTAAAGATCGGCAGACCCTGGAGCAGATCGATCAGCTGCTGGCAGATTCAAAGGTAGGCGACCGGGAGATTCAGGCACGCTTTGGCCTGGAGAGTCAATCCCAGGTCAGGGCGCTGCGCAATGGGGTGCCTTACTCGGCGAAGGGGGAGTTTGTCCGTCATGCGGCGCGTCAGGGGGATGGGGTGTCGGGCTATGTGATGTGGGCTAATTTTGTGGCGAATCGAGCGGAGGAGGAAGAGAAGGACGGAGGGGGGAAGACGGAAGCGGGAGGACAGAAGGGTGAAGATTAAGACATAGGCATTGGTGGTAAGATTATATAATTGTTCTTCTCGGATGGCGATAGCTTTTCTTCTTTGGCAAAAAATCGCGTAGAGGGCAAGAGGGCTAGAAGGGTAAAGGGCTAGGAGAGCCACCCTGCGGGAAGCCAGAGGCTACGGAGCAGAGCAGACAACGCGAAAACCAATGTGGTTGACCACGCTGACGTGATAGCTCCTGAAGCGAGACGCCGAACGACAAACCTCCGGACCGTAGTACCAGGAACCGCCACGTAGGATATGATAATGATTATCATTATCATATCTATCATCCCAGGAACTTCCGTCTGTGGGAGCAGCTTCATAATTCTCGTGCCAACGATCGGCACACCATTCCCAGACATTGCCGTGCATATCGTACAAGCCAAAGGCATTGGCAACATCCAGGCTCTCTACAGCCGTTGTTTCTCCACGATATTGTCCCTTGGGGCCGTCTCCATAGGTGGAGTCGCCATCATAGTTGGCCAGGTCAGTCGTAATCGTCTTGCCGAAGGAAAAGGGGGTTTGGCTGCCAGCGCGACAGGCATATTCCCACTCAGCTTCGCTGGGCAGGCGATAGGGACGGCCTGTATGCGTTGCCAGGCGAGCGCAAAATTCAACCGCATCCTCCCAACTAACGTATTCCACCGGACGGTTATCGCCCTTGAAGTGGGAAGGGTCGGGCGTCAGTTCGCGCTCGTTCTGGGGCAGAGCAGCCACTACGCGCCATTGGGCCTGGGTAATGGGGTAGCGCCCGATGAAGAAGGGCGCGACGCTTACTAAATGCTGCGGCCCTTCAGACTCTGCGCGATTGGCTTCGGTTTCTGGAGACCCCATTGTAAAGGTACCGCCGGGAACCAGGATCAGTTGGAGGGGCAGGGCAGACCCTAACCCTTCAAGGGGTTCCGTGTAAAACTGGGCAGTGGCAGTTTGGTAACGGATCTTGGATCGGTCAGGGGCCAGGGCTTTAAGCCACTGCTGCAATTCTGGGTTCTCTGGGTTGTGGCGGCGGGTGGCCTGAATCAGCTCCCCTAAGCGACCCTGGGCTTCACAGTAGCGAATGACCTCGATCGCAATCCCTTTATCGGTACTGGAGCGAGGGACAATCTCAGCCAGAGTCAGCTGGATATCTAGCTGGTCTGCCAGCAACCCCTGCAATTCTCCCAGCGTTGGCAAGGCATCGAGCAGGACTCGATCCAGTTGCTGGCGTTGCTCGTCAGATAGCTCCATCATCCTTGCTTTTGGATCCTGGCCGATTGTTTCAAGGGGCAGTCCCGTAGATTGGGTGGCAGCGCTAGCGGCAACCCAACACCTCAAGTGCTAGCGCAAACCCAACAGTCCAACTGAATCATTTTTGTTGGGCTTCACAGTGTTCAATCCAATCTACTTTTATCACTCAAGACCAACCCCAGCCTTAAATTTAATCTCATTTTCTGCTCCCCAATCAATTGAATACTCTCCATCTCGTACATATCGATGAAAACTGGGACAGGCCCAATCTTTTGGGTGTGCTACCAAGCTATGCTTCACTGGATTGTAATGAATATAATCCACATCGGGCAAGCTCTGCTGTGCTGCCGTCAAGGTAGTCAGCCAGCGATGACTCTCCTTTTGCTCTATTGGCTTTTGACGTCGTTGCTCTTTCTGGCCACGTCGTTGCTGGCGATTCCAACATAATTGCTCCAATATCCCTAACCCATAGAGCCGTTGTGCCACCAAATTCTCCAACGAATGCTGCACCCGAGATGGATCCCGGTGGTCTGCAAAACAGGCAAGCTAAGCGTTCGCTGATCTGGTATTGTTGGTCAATTTGGGCAATCAGGATCAAGCCACCATCGTTGGTGATTTGGCCGCCACTAAAATCGGCCAACACTTGACGACGATCCAGTTGCCCAAAAGAATACGTTTCTACGTTACACTCTGTTTTGAGCGGGGCCATATTATTAAACTGATGAATGCTATGTGGTAATTACATTCTCGCAGTTTATTGACCCCGATTCTTATGTCTTTGTGAGATATCCAGGATAATGGTCAACTCGCCCAGGGAGATTTAAACAACTGACGAAACTGACAGTGTAACGATTCGTTACATTTGCCCTCTACCGTTCAGCTACGATTCGTATTCTGGAAGACTCAATTCTATTTGTAGTAAACCGCAGCAACTTCGCCACCCATCGAAAAGTGATAAATATACACCCATTGCAAGCAAATGCGACCAAAGTAGACACAACACCATAACTAGCAAGCAATCCTACACCCCAAGCAGACACTCATCTTTCATAGAGGCACGAATTAAAACTTCAAACAAACCAGCACAGGTCAAAATCAAAGCCCATGCTTCTCCGAGCATAGCTCAAACCTCAACCCAGCAAATCACCTTATTAGGGTCAATTCGCTCCACCAGAGATCGCCCAAAACACCCCGCCAAGGTCATCAAACCGGGCCAGTTGCATTCCCCACCAGCATACCACCGTAAATAAATGTCCCCCTGACGACAGTCTCTACCTACGTAATTACCCTCTTGTCTCTGGCCAGCTGAAGTCCTATCATTGCCAACATAAAGTTTTGTTAAAAAGCTATAAAAAAATACCCTAACAAGGTTTACAATATCGAACATTGAGTATTCAATTTCGGAACTTGCGCTCTCTATCCAGCATTCATACAGCCTCCTGTAAGATGTGTTTCCCTCCAAATCGCTGTCTCTCTCCTGTCAAGCTTGAAGATGAATTAGTTGTCTTCAGCCTGCTTCCCTAAATGCTGTTTAGATGTGTTCCCCTCTAAATCTCCATCTCTTTGCGGTCTACCTCCCTGAACGCCGTTTAGATGTGTTGCTGTCTCTCTGCTGTCAAGCTTGCAGACAGATTAGTTGTCTTCAGCCTGCTGCTCTAAATGCTATTTAGATGAGTTTCCTACTGGATTGCTGTCTCCTCTCCTGACGAGTCTGCAGGCAAATCGATTGTCTTCAGCCTGCTTTCCTAAATGCCGTTTAGTAGACTTCCCTTAGCTTTTCCCTCTTTGTCATCATGGGTATATTCAAACTTCTCTTTCAGCGGTTACGCCGCCGAAAGAGCGATTCTTCTGCTCAGCCTGCGAGAGCATCCCTGCAAAGCTTCATCTTAGAACCCATCCTCACCCCCAGCGGTCTGGTCGATGGTTTGGACGACACCCCAGAACCATCGCTGCTGGAGCTAGACCCGCTCGACTTCGACGAAGGCATCATCGAGGGCGACAGCGACACCCCAATTCCTCCCATCGACCCACTCGCCAGCACAAGCAACCTCCCCGAAACGCTAGACCCGCTCCCCTTCATCGACAACCCCACCCCAGCGCTATCTGCTCTGAGTCAGACCAGCTCGACCGGTGACCCCGGCATCTTCACCGTCGGCGACAGCGGCAGCATCACCATCGACTATCTGTTTGACGGCGGTGCCTATCGCGGCCAACTCGCCGCCTTCAGTCTTGAAGGGATAGAACACCTCGAAGCGGGATCCGAAGCCTTCATCGCCGCAGCCACCAACCGCGCCCTCAGCAACAGCGAACTCGGTCACATCCTCATCAGCGACTTCAGCGAAGGCGCCCGTTTCAGTGGCGAACTCGGCGAGCGCAACTGGAACCAGGGCGACTACCTGGGCGTCAAAACCTTCGAGATGAGAGCAGGCGACGAGTTTGCCCTGATGCTGCTCCCCAAAGGCAGCGCCAAGCAAGTGTGGCGCAATCCCGGCATCGGCGGTAGCAAGCAGCCCTTATTCTCCATCGCCAGCGCCAACCCAGAAGGGGCCTTCCATCTGGCCCAAATCGCCGACATCAGCGGTGAAGGAGGTGCCTTCACCTGGGAAGACCTGCGCGTCGACGGTCCCAGCGACGGCGACTACAACGACCTGATCTTCCAACTGAGCGGTGTCGAAGGAGAAACCATCGCCCTCGACAGCATCATCAACCCCGAGCTGGACTGGCGAGAGAGCGACCTGGGTCAGGACCTGATTGACTTTATCGGCGGCAACGCTCCCGAGGACACCCAACCGCCAGAGATCGACGCCGTCCTTGTCAACGACACCGGCAACGACAGTAGCGACCAGCTCACCTTCGACCCCAGCATCAGCGGCAGCGTCCGCGACAGCAGCGAGGTCAGCAGCCTGCTCGCCAGCCTCAATAGCCCGACCCTGGACGTCGAGATCGACACCTTCCTCTCCGCCGCCGGCAGCTTCACCCTCGATAGCAGAGACCTGGCCGAGATTGCCGGTAGCGACACCCTGGTTGACGGCGAGCACACTCTATTTTTGCAAGCGAGCGACCAACACGGCAATGACTCTGAAGTGTTTGAGTTTAGCTTCACCCTCGACACCACCCCACCCGCGATCGCAGTCGACCTGGCCCCCGAATTCGACACTGCCCCACTTGGAGACCATCAAACCGAGTTAGGTCTGGTCACCCTGATGGGCCACAGCGAACCCCATAGCCAGGTGATGCTTCTAGAAACCGGCACCAGCATCACGGCTGATGAAACCGGACACTTCGAGTTTACCAACGTCTCCCTTGAACTCGGCAACAACGAATTCAACTTTGAAGCCACCGACCGGGCCGGAAATCAGAGCAGCCACAGCCAGACGATCGCCCGCATCGACCCCTTACCCGACATTCTCCTCGAAGAAGAAAGCCACTTCAGCGTCAGTGCCGACCATCGCTTCCAGGTGCCCGACAGCCCAACCGTGCTGAGCTTCGAGATCGCCGAGGTCGGCTTCGACAGCAACGATCCCAACCGCATCAACGACGCCTTTGAAGCGGCCCTGCTCGACCGCGAAGGCAACTCCCTGGTGCATACCATTGGCCCAGGCAACGACGCCTTCTTCAACCTCACTGAAGGAGAAGCCGCCAACCTGGCCCCTGGTGTCAGCTTCGACGGCCAGCGAGTGAGCGTCAATCTCTCCCAACTGCCAGGAGGCAGCGAAGCGACTCTGGAGCTGAGATTAGTCAACAACGACAGCGACACGGAAACCAGCGCCCGCATCCGTCGCATTCACCTGCAGCCCAACCCCGACCCGAGCGCCCCCGTCACCCGCGCCGCCCTGACCGCAGCCCCCGTATCAGAGCCAGTCAACTTCAGCCAGCTGAGCGACGTATCCGCCAGCATCGTGGCCGACTACGGCCAGACCTCCTTCAATGCCGATAGCCAGGTACTCTATGCCGAACTGAGCCTGAGCAACAGCGGCAGCTACAGCGTCGATGGGCCAGTACTGGTCGCCATTGACGGCATCAGCGACCCCAGCGTCCAGGTCATCAATCCAGATGGGTTTACCCCCGAGGGCCTACCCTACTATGACTTCAGCCGTCTAGCCCCGACAGACCAGCTAGATCCAGGCGAACAGGGCAATCCAGGGACCATTGCCTTCTTCAATCCCACAGGTGAGCAATTTGATTACGAGCTAGTGGTGCTGGCTGAAACGAACGCAGCGCCAGTCATTGAGAGCAGCCCAGAGGTAGAAATCATTGCTGGCTTACCCTATCAATATGACGCCGATGCCGTTGACCCCAATGGGGATGTTCTGAGCTATGAACTGCTGGTTGCCCCCAGCGGCATGACGATTGACCCAGAAAGCGGGTTAATCGCATGGGCGACTGCGCCAGACGACATTGCCAACCATGCAGTGGTCTTGCAGGTTAGCGATGGGCGCGGCGGCGTGGCATTACAGACCTTTACCCTGGCGGTGATAGAAGAGCCACCCAACCGCCCACCCATCTTTACCTCCACACCCGAGGTAGATGCCTGGATTAACCAGCTCTATCAATACGACGCCGACGCCATCGACCCCGACCAGGATGCGCTCGCTTACAGTTTAATTCTCGGGCCGGACGGGATAAGCATTCATCCCGATAGCGGCGAAGTGCAATGGACACCGCCCCCCGTGCTGAGTCTAGGAGATACAGTATTAGGTCAAGCCAGTCTTCCAGGCGATAATGGAGAGTTCAGCTTTAGCGGCGTTGTCGGCCAGCGAATTTACTTCGACCCGCTGCAATTCAGTGGCAGCGCTGGGGATTGGGACTTCGATGTCTACAGTCCGAGCGGCGAGAAGATTCTAGATGGCGACCTGCGTAACAACCATATTCTGAGCTTGAGCGAAAGCGGCAGCTATCGCATTGTCGTCGATGCCCAGGGCGACCATACCGGCACTTATGGCTTCAGCGTCATCGACCTGGGGCTGGTGCCCATCGCGCCCCTTGATACGGTTATCGAAGGGTCTCTCGGCCCTGGCTCAGAAGATGATATCTATCGATTTACCGGCAACGCAGGCCAGAAACTCTTCTTCGACAAGATCAGCAACAGCAATAACCTGGGTTGGGTGCTTTACGATGCGAACAACCAGGTGGTTGCCATCGACCATAGTTTCAGAGATATGGAGATCCATTTACCAGCAGACGGCGAATATATGCTGGCATTACAAGGCAATTCTGGGTTTACGACAACAGTAGACTATGCCTTTGAGATTATTACCCCAGACGAAATTACAGCCCCCTTGAATTTAGGCAACAATGCCAACCCCAATGGAATTTTTGCCGAGATTGCTGAGAAAGGAGAAGAAGACTTTTACACCTTTACAGGTCATTCAGGACAGCGGATCTACTTCGACCGCTTGTTTCAGGACGGCACTGCTACTTGGGCGCATATCGCGAGCATCATTAGCCCCAGCGGGCGAACGATATTCAACCACAATTTGCAATCAGGGAGCGATCCCACTCCCATTCTTCTGAACGAGAGTGGCACCTATCGCATTGAAATCGATGGTTCTGGCGAACAAACGGGCAACTATAGCTTCAGCTTGCTCGATTTAGATCGAGCCACCCCCATCAATACAGATAGAGTTTACAGCGGTACCCTTGACCCCGGTCAGGAGAGCCACTTCTATCAGTTTCCAGGGAGCGCAGGCCAGCGGCTCTATCTCGATAGTCCAGGTAATATTTCAGGAGCAGCGGGTTGGACGCTCTACGACTCGCGCAATCAATTGATTGCGGGAGCGTCTTCGATCAGCGGCGATCTAGAAGTCGTCTTGAGTGAGAGCGAAACGTATACATTGATTTTTGACGGACGGAATGGGGAATCCCCCATCAACTACTCCTTTGAGATCGTCACTCCAAAAGAAGAGATCGCGCCCCTGACTATTAACGAGAGTGTGGCAGGCGAGATTATTGAAAAAGGCGAGCGAGATACTTACACTTTTTCAGGGACGCAGGGGCAGCGGCTCTTCCTGGATACGCTGCAGGCGAGCACTGCCTTGAATGCTACCCTGGTTTCTCCCAGCGGTCGGCTTCTGTTCAACCAGATTGGCTTTACTCAAGAATCAGACCGTCACCCGGTAATTTTGCCTGAAGACGGTACCTATCAGCTCATTGTTGATGGTGGCCAGGAAAATCTAGATACCTATCATTTCCAGTTGTTGGATCTAGACACTGCACCCACCCTGGTTCCAGAGACCTTAACGAGCGGTAGCCTCGACCCAGGGCGGTTGCTGCAGGTCTATCAATTGAACGGTAATGAAGGCGACCGCATCTACGTTGAGAACCAGGCCAACAGTTCTCTCAGTAACCACTGGCGGCTCTATGGCCCTGGCAACCAGCAACTGACAACACCTATCTCACTGAATCGAGATTTTGAAACCGTTCTGCCCGCTAGCGGCACCTATTATTTGCTGCTGCAAGGGGCCGAAGATACCCCAGTTCCTTACGAGATCCAATGGGTACCCACCACTGCGCCAGCTTCTCTCTTGGCGCTCAATAGCCCAGTCGAGGGCGAGATTGGCAAACTGGGAGAACAGGATCGCTACCGCTTTAACGGCACTGTTGGCCAGACGCTCTACTTCGTTCCCCGCGCTGGTGACAGCGACCTCACCGTTGAGGTCTACAATCCGAGCGGCAACCGGGTACTGAGCGGCGATATGGGAAGCGACAGTGCGCCCCTGGTGCTGACTGAAGCGGGTGAATATGAGCTGATTGTGGATGGGACTAAAGACACCACAGGCAACTATAGCTTCCTCTTGGCTGATACGGCTCCTCCTTTGCTCCCCGCCACCCGCTTAAACGGCACCCTAGATGCAGGAGAAATCATTTTCTATCGACTTGATGGTAGTCAGGGTCAGCAATTGGACTTTGAGAGTCTAAATGCAGCTCCAGGAGCAGACTGGATTGTGTATGCACCGACGACCCTGCCCGGAGACACAAAAGTGGTTAACTCTGCTGCCTTGCGCGACAGCTTTACCAGTCTCCTGCCAGCCGATGGCCCCTACATTCTGGCGCTGCGCAATCCCTCTGATGAAGCTGTTAGCTATGACATCCAGGTGAGCGACATCTCCGCTGCTGTTGTAACAACCGCTGGACTGGACACCTTATACCGCAGCACCATCGCGACTGGGGGCGAAGTCGATGTCTATGCTATTGATGCCAATGCGGGTCGTTTGATTCTCTTTGACGGTCAGGGGAATGATTCCAGTCAACGGGTCAGACTGTTCAACCCAGATGGCACCCTCGTCTTCAGCAACCTCGACAATCGTAACGATGCCGGTCCTTATCAGCTGACCCAGACAGGTTCTTACCAGTTGGAAGTCTACGGACAGTTCAGCAGCAGCACAGGCAACTACCAGTTCCAGTTGGTCGACCTGCAGACTGCCCCTGAGCTGACGCTAGATCGTCAAGTCGATGTAGCGCTAGCAGGCAAGGAAACAAAAGTCTTGCAATTCAACGGCAGCGCAGGCCAGCAACTTTGGTTGGATGGGTTGAATACCAGCGATCCCAACGTGACCGCCACGGTGTTTAATGAGAGCGGTCATCTGTTAGCCACCCTCAATGACCTGCGCCATAATATCGAATTGTTGACCCTGGATGCGGATGGCGACTACTATCTGGTGCTGCAATCTGACAATGCTGCCGCCACAACCGCCAGCTTCCGCTTGCTGGATGCAGCAACTGCCAGCTCCCTGAGCCTCGACAGCGACATCTCAGGCGATTTCGGTACGAGCCGACGGGAAACCCAGCTCTATCGTTTCAGCGGCAGCAAAGACCAGCGCCTTTACTTCAACGCCTCAGGCGACCGTGACAATGTATATCAAGTTTACGGACCGGATGGACAGCGTTTGTTCTCTTTCCCCCTATTGGGTGACTTCGAGGTTGCAGCCTTGCCTGCGGATGGGGAGTATACCCTGGCTCTAATTGGAACAGAGAAAGCGAATAACAGCTATAGCGTGCAAATCGTCACCCCCGATCCAAGAGAAATACCGCTCGTGATTGGAGATACGATTACGGGCGAAATTGCAGAAGCAGGCGAGCAGACCACCTATACCTTCGAGGGCAATGAAAATCAGCGGCTGTTCTTCGACAGTCTGGCTGAAGAGGCTTTAGATATCAGCTTGTACAGTCCCAGCGGCGTGCAACTATGGCATAGTCAAGGAACGCATGTTGACCGCGCTCCCACAACTTTGAATGAAACCGGCACCTATCGATTGGTCGTTGATGGTAAGCAAGATCTGACCTCTTCCTATCGCTTCCGCTTGTTGGATTTAGATGAGGCCACCCCCATTAGCCTGGATAGCGAGATTGCCGATGACTTCGGGACTTCCCTACGCGAGGCTCACCTTTACCGCTTCAATGGCAGCGCCGGACAACCGCTCTTTTTTGACCGCACCGTGGGAGCGGGCGCGCGCAGGGGCGTCAGCAATTACTATGCCCTCTACGGCCCGGATGGAGAGCCATTCGTTGTCCCAAGAGATCTGAAGTTTGATGATGAGGCCATCTTGCCTAGCGATGGCGAATACACGCTGGTGGTTGGCGGTGCGGGCGAACTGGATCCGAACTATGCCCTGGAACTGGTGACCCCAGAGTGGTTGCCTGCCTCCCCCTACACGATTGGGGACACCCTCAGTAGTAGCATCAGCGAAGCGGGGGAGAGGGATCGCTTCACCTTCACCGCTCGCCCAGGTCAGCAACTGCTGTTTGACAGCTTATTGCGTGCCGACCAGATCGAAGCGAAGCTGGTCGCGCCCAGTGGCAATATCGTTTGGCAACAACAACCGTTGAGCAGCGACCGCCCACCCTTCATCCTGGTTGAAGCCGGTCCCTACACCCTGGAGATTGATGGCTCTGGCGATACGGTCGGCGATTATCGCTTCCGTCTGCTCGACCTGGCTGCTGATGCCACTCCCATTAGTCTGGATGCAAGCCTCAACGGTGATTTTGGCCCCTCCGCTCGCGAAGCACAGATCTATCGCTTCAGCGCCCCTGCAGGTCAACATCTCTATTTCGACCGCAGTAGCGGCTCTGCCTTCAATCATTATGCGCTCTACGACGAGCATGGGCAACCCTTGTTCTCTGAGCGCTTCGACCGCGACTATGAAGGGAGCGAAACCCTGCTCCCTGAAACTGGAGACTACACGCTGATCTTGTCTGGCAACGGCAATCCCAATCGCAACTATAGCCTGGAGGTTGTGACACCAGAAGTGATGACCATCCCGCATCAATTGGGAGAGACCCTCAGTGGTGAGATTGGTGAGACTGGGGAACAGGATATCTATACCTTTGAAGGCACTTCTGGCCAGCAGTTATGGTTTGATAGTCTAGACAATAATAGTCCTAACTCCCTGCGATTAGAGTTGTTAGCCCCCAATGGCGAAGCGTTCTTTGAACAGGAGCTTCGCTTAGATGATGGACTGGTAACGCTGCCCGCAGACGGCACTTACCGCATTGTTGTCGATGGCTCTGGCGATGCCAAGGGTAACTATCGCTTTCGCTTCCTGAATGCTGCGACTGCAGAAGTATTGCCACTGGATACGCTGGTTTCTGGCGACTTTGGCAACAGCCAACAACAAACACAGCTCTATACCTTTACGGGCAGCGAAGGGCAATCCCTCTATTTTGATAGCGTTACAGACCATCTCTCTGACCGCTATCTTCTCTACGATCCTGATGGCAAGCTTTTAGTCCCCCAGAGTCAGAACGGCGACTTTGAACTGAAATTGCAACAAACGGGGCGTTATGCTCTAGTCGTGCAAGGTTCTCGTGAGGATAGCTATCAATTTGAGGTCGTTACGCCGCTTTTACATGAAACCTCGCTGAGCTTGGGAGAGACCGTTGCTAGCCGCATTGATGAAGCAGGCGAGCAGGATGCTTATATGTTTACGGGTACGGTGGGGCAGCAATTGTACTTCGATGCCCTGACTGGGGACACGAGTTTGAGAGCGCTGCTCTACAGTCCCAGCGGCAAGCTGATTGAAGACTGGTCCACCAGCCACAATGGCTCGCCCGTGACTCTGACTGAGGCAGGAGACTATCGTTTAGTCCTGGATGGCCTCAACACAGCGACAGGAGAGTATCGCTTCCGACTCTGGGATCTGGCTGCGGTCCCCTCTCTGCCCTTGGATGCGACCGCTGAGGACACCCTCGATCCGGGTAACGCGACAGCATTCTATCAGCTTGCTGGCGAGCGGGGGCAGGTGCTGCACTTTGACCTGGAGGCTGAGCAATGGCAGGGAGCAAACTGGGTGCTCTATGGCCCTGGCGATACCGTTATCGCTGCTCCTGGGCGCGATGCCCCAGACTTTGAGGTCACCCTGCCTGCAAATGGGGTGTATGCCCTTGCCATTGTGGGGACTGCCACAACTCCACTCGATTATCGCTTCCAGGTCAACGACCAGACCCCCGCTCCCGTTATCCACGGCGGTCTCAACACCCCCATCAGCGGCACCCTCACTGCCGGAGAGACAATCGAGCATCCCTTCAGCGCCACCGCAGGCACCCAAATCCTCCTCGATAGCCTCAACAACAGCAACGCTCAAATTCGCTTCAATCTCATTAACCCAGACGGCAGCCCAGCCTTCAGCAACTTTGACTCCCGCTTCGACAGCGCACCGCTGCTGTTAGAACAAAGCGGCGACTACACCCTACAAATCTATGGTCGCCATAGCAGCACCAGCGGCAATTATGCCTTGCAACTGCTTGAGTTCCCCGCAGACTCCACCTCTGCATTGTTCAATCCGCTAGAACCCGGTAGCGTCACCGCAGGCAGTCTCAGTCCAGGCTTAGAAGCAGAACTCTATAGTTTTGCAGGCCAAACTGGCCTGCAACTCCTGTTCAACGGCATGGCAGGCAGTAACGTGACGGCCACTCTCTATGCCCCCACAGGCGAGACCGTTTTCTCCACCTCCAACTATCGCAGTTCAGACCTGGGTCCCCTGACCCTGAACCAGGATGGCCTCTATCATCTAGTCGTTAAGGGCGAGCAAACCACCGACCGGGATTATGCCTTCCAACTGCTCAACTTCGATGTTGGCCAGCCCATACCCCTGAACCTGCCGATTGCTGGTCACCTGCTCTCGGGTCAACAAAGCGAACTCTATAGCTTCACAGGCACCGCTGGCGACACCCTGTTCTTCGATTCGCTGCAGGCCAGTTTCAGGCATGCCTGGAAGCTCTATGGCCCGGACGGCGAACAGCTGCATTCCACCCTACTCGGAGTCGATTTCGAGCTGGAATTGCCTGCCGATGGCGACTATACCCTCTTAATCGAAGGCAATTCGTCAACCACTCCCCTTGACTACGAATTCCGCATCTTGACCCACGCCGACGAGCCGAACTTTGTCGTTACCCCTGGCACCGGTGAAACTGCAAGCAATGATGATAATGCCCTGGGATTGTTCCCCGTGCAGATCGAGGTCAGCGACGGACAGGGGGGCACTGACATCCAGGACTACACCATTCGTTTGTTGCCTGACCCAGACAATACCAGTCCCGTTATTACCAGCACCGCTCCCAACACCCGATATGGTCTCAATCAAACTGCCTTTCGCTATCAACTTGACAGCCTGGATGCAGATGGCGACCTGCTCACCTACCGGCTGGTGGATGCACCCCTGGGGGCGCTGATTGATGCCAACAGCGGCGAGCTGCTCTGGTTCCCTGAAACCGCTGTCCCTGGTGAAAGTTACGACTTTACCGTAGAAGTGGTTGATGGCCGCGGTGGTTTCGACCGTCAGCGCTTCAGTGTTGATGTGCATGAGGCCCTGGGAACGATTCAGGGGGCTGTGTTTGAAGACCTCAACAATAACGGTTATCGGGATACCGCTCTGGTTCAGGGCGACGATCCCGCCATTGTCTTTGCCATTGATGTCTCTGGGAGTACAGGTGGCAACCTGGTGGATTGGACAACTGCCGATCTCGAAACCGTTGCTGACGACCCCATGGGCATTCTGGGCATGGAGATTGCCACCGCTGTTGCCCTCAGCGAGCAGCTCATCCGTCAGGGTCGCGGTCATACGGCCCAAATTGCGGTGATGCCGTTCGAGATCGGGGCCAGAATTCTGGATCTGGATCCAGCAGCTCCAGGGGTGCAGCTCTTCACCACTCCCCTGGCTGACACCGACAACAATGGTATCCCAGACCTGCGGCAGGCACTCAACACCCTGAACGCGGGTGGCGGCACCTTCTTCACCCCCCCGCTTGAGACCGCAGCAGGAATATTCAGCAGCCTGTCCAACGACCCCAATCTCATCTTCCTGTCCGATGGCTTTGGCTCTGTCGACCTTGAGGCCGTTGAGGGGCTGAACGAACAGGGCGTCAACATTACAGCCTTTGGCATTGGTGCCGGTGCCAGTCTTGAGCAACTGCAAAAAATTGACCCTGACGCTATCCGCGTCACCGACCCTCAAGAAGTTGTTGATATCTTCAACGGCTGGGATGAGCGCTACACGGTTGAACCGTTAATGGAAAATGTCACCGTTTACCTGGACTTAAACGAAAACGGCCAATTGGATGCAGATGAACCGCGACAGCGCACCCAGCCCGATACAGGCGATCCATTATTAGGGACGAGCGTCTACCACTTCCGGTTTAATAATTTGCCTGCAGGTACATATACTCTGCGCCAGGTCGTTCCCCCTGGGTTTGAAGAAACCGTCCCCGAAACCGGCTTCTACATTGAAACCATCACTGTGGGCGGGGGCGAGGTTATCGTTCGCTTGTTTGGCAACCATGGGATTGAAGATGCCCCCAACCAGGCCCCAGTCTTCACGGCTACACCACCCAGTGAAGTCCTCGTCCCAGGTGATGTGTTCGCTTACCAGGCGCTTGCGGCAGACCCCGATCCTGACCGCCTCCGCTATGACTTGCCCCTGGCACCAGCGGGAATGAGCATTGACCCAGACACAGGCGATTTAGTCTGGGTGCCTCAAGCCGATCAGACAGGGGGGAGCTATCCTGTCATTGTGCGGGTCCAGGATGGTGAGGGCGGTCAGGACTTGCAAGCCTTCGAGCTTGAGGTTGTCCCGGCCAATCGTTCGCCAGTCTTCACATCTATTGTGCCAACCGCCCTCTCGTCTACAGCGAACAATCTCTTTGCCTATCAATTAACAGCTATCGATCCCGATGGCGATCCTGTCATCTACTCCCTGCAGCCTGATGCGCCTGGGGGTTTCAACCTTGACCCAGACACAGGGGTGTTAACCTGGACGCCTCAACCCGGACAAGTGGGGTCGCAATCTGTTACCGTCAGGGCTGCCGATGGTCGAGGGGGCGAGGCGCTGATAACCTTGCCGCTGCAGGTGGTTGAAACCACCACTCCTAATACGGCTCCGATCGTTACCTCCCAACCCCGCACTGAAGCCCAGATCGGTCTTGGTTATCTCTATCGGGTGGTGGCTGAGGATGCCGATAACGATCCCCTCAGTGTCAGACTGGTGACGGCTCCCGCAGGCATGACGCTACAAAACAACAGCTTGATTACCTGGACACCTACCCCAGCACAGCTTGGTATTCACGCGGTTGAGATTGAAGTCAGCGATGGTCGAGGCGGGACTACGACCCTAAACTATCTGATTGATGCCTCGAATCAGGCCGTTAACCGTCCGCCCAGCATTACGTCGGTGCCCCAAACTCTGACCCATCTGGAGCGGCTTTATCAATATCAGTTGGCAGGCATTGACCCGGATGGGGATGTGCTGTTCTGGAGTTTGCTAGAGGCTCCAGCGGGCATGGTCATTGATGGAGAAACGGGGACGCTCAGCTGGCAGCCGACAGCCGATCAGGTGGGTGACCATACCGTTGCTATCCAGCTGAGGGATGCCCTGGGGCAAACGGCGGTGCAGGAGTTTACCTTGCAGGTCAATGGCATCAATACCCCCCCTGCCATTGTCTCGACACCGATGACGCGCGGGACAATCGATGAACCCTATACCTACTCAGTGACAGCAACAGACCCAGAGAACGATCCGCTGCGCTTCAGCCTCGGCCTGCACCCGGAAGGACTGACGATTGATGCGGAGACGGGGTCGATTGCCTGGACGCCGACTGAGGCGGGCAGCGAGACGGTGGAAGTGCTGGTAGAGGATGACCAGGGGGGCAGCAATCGCCAGGTCTTTACCCTGGAGGTGGGAGCAGAGGTTCTCAATCTCGCCCCCAGCATTACTTCGACGCCGCTGTTCCTGGCAGATACGAACCAACCTTATGTTTACCCGGTGACGGCCATCGATCCGGATGGGGATGAGTTAACGTTTGAGTTGATTGTAGCACCGACGGAGGTTGCCATCGATCCGCAGACTAGTGAGGTTACCTGGGCGGAACCGGTGCTGGGCAATCATCAAGTGGTTGTAGGTGTGACGGATGGAGCATTGGGAGCGGCGCAGGGCTTTACGCTGACGGTACAGGAGAATCTGCCGCCTGTCTTCGATACCAGCGTCACGCCGCCAGCGAGCGTTGCTCCCGATCGACTGTATCGCTATGACGTGCAAGCGTTTGACCCCAATGGTGGGCCGTTGACCTATCGCTTGGATGCGGCGTCCCAAGACCTGGGCATCACCCTGGATCAGTTGGGTCGCTTGCGCTGGACGCCGACCCAGGCAGATACAGGCAGCCACAGTATCACCATTGAGGTAGTGGATGCTCAGGGAACCACGGCCAGCCAGACGTTTGAGATTGCCGTGACGGCGGATACCCAAGCGCCGCTGGTGAATCTGCAGGTGAGTAATGTCTTTGTCACCTCCGAAGGGTTTGAGGCGGATCTGGGCACGGAGGTGAGCTTCCAGGTGCTGGCGACGGATGATGTCGGCGTTGAGAATTTGCAGCTGTTTGTGGATGATGCGCCGGTGCAGTTGGATGCCAGTGGCATTGCCACGGTGACCCTGGCCAGTGTGGGGACGCTGTCGGCACGGGCGGTGGCGACGGATGCGGCGGGTAACCAGGGCGATGCAGCGGTGTTGGTGCTGGCGCTGGATCCCTCGGATAATGAGGGGCCGCAGGTCAGTCTCGATATCAGCCGCATTGAAGATGGTGTCATTACTGCACCGACCGACATTTTTGGGACGGTGAGCGATGACAATCTGGAGTTCTATACCCTGGAGGTGGCGCCGCTCGATGGTAGTGCCCCGTTTGTGGAGATCGCGCGCGGTACGGATGAGGTGGCGGCAAATGTGTTGGGTGAGTTTGACCCGACGACCCTGCTGAACGATAGCTACGTGCTGCGGTTGACGGCGCGCGATGCGGGCGGCAATGTCTCGATTGCTGAAGAGGTGGTCCATGTGGAGGGGGCGCTGAAACTGGGCAATTTCCAGCTCTCGTTTGTCGATTTGCAGATCCCGGTGTCGGGGATTCCGATTACGGTGGCGCGCACTTATGATTCCCTGGCAGCGAACCGGCAAGATGATCTGGGCTATGGTTGGCGGCTGGAGTTCCGCGATACGGATTTGCGTACCAGTCTGGGACGGGACGAGCAGTACGAACAGTTGGGGATTCCCTCGAAGGCGTTCCGGGAGGGCACGAAGGTCTTTGTTACCCTGCCGGGCGGGGAGCGCACTAGCTTTACCTTCCAGCCGGAAATCGACCCGGCAATCCAGAAGTTGCTGAATGCGGGGGCGTTTATTCCTCCCAGCCTGATTTTCTATACGCCCAAGTTTGTGGCTGAGGATGGCTCCGAGCTGACGCTGTCGGTCAAAGATGAGAAGTTGATCCGCAATCGGCAGGGCGATTCGAGCGAGTTCTATAGCGTTAGCGGCTATGCCTACAATCCGGCGGTTTCTTTCTTTGGTGGCACTTATACGCTGACCACTCAAGATGGGATTGAGTATGAAATTGATGGCGAGTCCGGGGATTTGCTCGCTGTAACGGATTTGAATGGCAATCAGCTAACGTTTACTGATGGTGGTATTTTCAGCGATACCGGGCGTAATGTCACCTTTGAGCGCGATGCTCAAAACCGCATTGTGGCTGTGATTGACCCGGAGAGCAATCGGATTGAGTATGACTATGATGATCAGAGCGATCTGGTAGCCGTGACGGACCGGGAGAGCAGTACCACTCAGTTTGTTTATGATGAACCCGATAGACCTCACTTCTTAACTGAAGTTATCGATCCTTTAGGACGTACCGGAGCACGGACAGAATATGACAAGAATGGTCGTTTGAAGCGCATCTTGGATGCCAGCGGCGAAGCCATAGAAATGGTCTACGATCCGGAAAATTCGACTCAGACCGTATTAGATGTATTTGGCAATCCAACGATATATGAGTATGACCAGCGAGGTAATGTAGTCCAAGAGATTGATGCTCTAGGTAAGATTGTCAAGCGTACCTATGATGACCAGAACAATATGCTCACGGAGACGATTGTCTCTGAAGAGAGTGGGCCAGAAGGATGGACGACAACCTATACCTATGATGCCCAGGGAAATCAGTTGACGGTGGCAGATCCATTAAGTAATATTACTCGTTCGGCTACTTATGGAGACAACGGTCGCTTGTTGAGCGAGACTGATGCCTTTGGGAATACCACATCTTATGAGTACAGCCACAGTGGTCTTCTTCTTGCTGTGAAAGATCCAACAGGCAACATTATTCGTTATGAATACGACCTTCAAGGACAAATGACTGGCATTACAGACTCTCAAGGAAATAAAACTGACTCTATATACGATCGATATGGAAATGTTACCAATATTTCTGATGGGATAGGTAATCGTGGTGAATATGTTTATGACAGTAATGGTGAATTGTTGGCTGAAATGCTGACATTTGTTACTGAAGACGGTCTACAAGATGAAACAACAATCTGGAGCCGTGATGCTGAAGGGCGCATTACAGCTATGACAGACTCATCAGGTCATACCATATCTTATGAGTATGACGCTCAAGGTAACATAGCTGCTCTGACTGAAGGGGCAGATAATCGCGTTGAATATCGGTATAACGCGAATAATGAATTGATTGAGACAATTTATGCTGATGATACTCCTGATGATTTCTCTGATAATCCTAGAATACGCAGCGAATATAATGCTGCAGGTTGGCAGGTTGTTAATTATGACCATTCAGGGCAAGCAACGTATTATGTTTATGATGCGGTAGGACGATTGACTGAAACAATTTACGCTGATAATACTCCTGACGACTTATCTGATAATCCTAGACAGCGTACAGAATACTACAATAGTGGAAGAATTAAGGCGAAAATTGATCTTTTTGGTAATCGGGTTGACTATGAATATGATGTGCTGGGTCGTCCAACACTAGTCAAAGATAGTCGTGGCTTTAGTACTGCCTATACCTATGATGCATTAGGAAACACGTTGACTGAGACAGATGAACAAGGCCAGACAATTCAGTATGTTTATAATAGCCTGGGTATTCTTACTGAAACATATGCACCTGATGGTACGCACACAGTTATTGATGCCGCAGGTAATCCACTCGCAATTACCGATTCTCTAAATCGGACAATAAAGTATGAATATGATGATTCTGGTCGCTTGATTCAGGTTGTTTTGCCTGATGGTGAGGCCATTGCGAGAACTTACGATGAGGGAGGACGCTTAATTGCGATTACAGATCAAGATCGTGAAACAGTTCAGTTTGAATATGATACTCAAGGTCATTTGAGTAAAGTCATTGATCCGAAAGGGGGAGAGACAATATACAGGTATAACGAAAATGGCAACTTAATCAGTGTTGAGGATGCTAAGAATCAGATAATTCGTTACGAATACGATGAACATGGGCAAAGAACATCTGTCGCTCTACCCAACGGTCAAAACACCCAAGTAACCTATGATGATTTTGGCAATATTGCTACTCTAACTGATTTTAATGGTTCAACACTCAAGTATACTTACGATCAAAATCAGCGTCTGATATCTAAACAGTTATCAGATGGAACCTCAGTCGATTATACTTACACAGATAGTGGATTATTAAAAACGCTAACTGATGAACAAGGAACAACAACCTTTGATTATGACGAGCGGGGAAGACTGATTGCACGAACCGATCCAAATGGGTTATCTATAGTAGAGAGTCAAAAGTCTATCCAATATCGTTATGATGATGCAGGGCGGATACAAGCCATTGAAACGTCTGTTGGAACAACTTCATATACTTACGATGATGCCGATCGTTTGCTATCGGTAACCAGTCCTCAGAATGAAGTGACGACCTATGACTATGACGAAGCGGGCAACTTAGTTCAGGCTAATTTTCCCAATGGGGTCGTAGAAACCCGTCAATATGATGTATTGAATCGTCTGATTGAATTGAAGACGGCTCGATTTAACGCAAGTTTGGGGCAATCAGAGGTCATTTCTCAGTTCAACTACATATTGGATGATGAGGGTAATCGCTTATCGGTTGTTCAACAAGATGGGAAAGAGATCCACTATAAATATGATGAGTTAGATCGTCTGATCGAAGAGTCTTATGGAGATAGAATAATTTCCTATACTTATGATTCTGTCGGGAATCGTCTGCTTAAATCTGACTCTATTGGTGGTGAAACGATATATACGTACAATACACTAAACCAACTGCTGACAGAAACAACTAATGGAGCGCTCACTACTTATACTTACGATCAGAACGGCAGTCTTATCTCGAAAGTTGTTGAAGGAGGAGAAACCGCGACCTACCAATGGCTCAACGATGGAGAAAATAGACTGGCTGGTATTACAATTAGCGATGAATCTGGAACGAAAACGATTGAATACAAGTATGATTATCAAGGCATACGGGTTGCCCAAGTTATAGATGGAGTAGAAACCCGATATTTAGTAGATACACTGCAAGCTTATCCCCAGGTTCTAGCTGAGTATGATTCTACAGGAAATGTTCAAGCCTCTTATGTGTATGGAAACGATCTGATCAGTCAGCAATCTGGAATTGAGAATTTCTTTTATGCAACTGACGGTTTGGGCAGTACAACAGCATTGCTTGATAGTCTAGGGCAAGTCAATGAACGATATGCCTATGATGCATTCGGTAATGGCTTAGAGGAAGCAAACGATTCTACCAACGCCTATAGATTTGCGGGCGAACAGCGAGATGAAGCGACAGGCTTGGATTATCTCAGAGCTAGATATTATGACCCTGAGACTGGGCGATTTATTTCGGCAGATGCTTATGAGGGGACGTTAACAGATCCAACAAGTCTACATGATTATCTTTATGCCCATGCAAATCCAGTAATGAATATTGATCCTAGTGGGTATGTAACACTTGGAGAACAGTTAGCAGCAATTGCAATTCGTGGAATATTAGCATCACAAAGTTTTGTTGCTGGATATGGGATTGGTACTGCTATTTTGACTGGCGATCCAAATCAAGCTCTAGAAGTTTACGACCAATACCTTGCAGGTTTCTCAGATATCTTGACATTTGGGGGTAGTACGTACCTGAGAGGAAAATTACATGGAGATATCGCCACTAAGAATCATCGGGGATTCTTATTTCTGATGGGGCGATTATCAGGTATTACGGGGAGTATGGTTTTGGGCTATGCTGCACCAGTTCTATTAAACGGGGTTGGCTGGAGTGCTAGATTTGCCCAAGCCCATACTGTTCTTGGTAGTGGATTAGGAGCTTTCAATAGTACACGAAGAATACAGCTTGGGGTTGCAAATCCTTTGGATCTTGTTAGCTTCTTACCTCTTGTTGTTTGGTTTCACACTAATTATTCAATTGGAATAAACGGACTTGGCTCAAATTTAGGTAATATCAAGATCACACCAAGAAGTACACAATTAAGGACTGTTCATCGAGGTACTGACATAGCTAAAGAACTTCAAGTTTTAGATGAAACTGGTGTTGTGCTTAGCGAGGCTGGCAGAATTCCCTACCTTGAGAGTCGATATGCAGGGAAAAGCATAAATGATTCGCTTCTGATTGCAAGAGAAGCATCTGAAACAGCCCATGCAACACAGTTACAAGCTTGGGGTTCTTTGGATGACTATGTTCAGGCCCATGGGGCATTCGGTCAAGATCTTACTGCAATTGCTCCAAGATCGCTAATTTCTTTCTCTACTTCACAAGATAGAGCGCTATATTTTGCTAATTCACGTGGACATCTAGGAAGAGTAGTCACGGCTGAAGTTCCTGCTAACATTCTCATTCCTCAAACACTCCCTGGTTCAACAGAATTCGAGGTGTTAGTTCCACACTTTGTTTATATAGGACGAGGAGGCGTTCCTATTATTCCTGGTTTATAGATTGAATCCATGTAATTTTTTAAAGAGAAAAAATGATGAAAGAAATAATAGCAGAGAGAACAAGCTATATCTATCTCTATCAGGATGATAAAATCCCTGAAAGCATTAATAAGTACAAGGTTAGAGGGAAAAGTGATTTTATGACAGATCGTTTCAAAGACGATCAAGATATTAGGGTTGTTCTAATTCAAAGCTTTCTCAAGCCAGATATTATTGATGTCTACTATTTATTTTGGAATGATGGAACAGATCTAAAGAAATTAGACGAAATAGTTAGAAATGGTACATTCACTGATGCTCAATTTAAGAATGCAGTAAAGACCACTTACCAACGAACTACCTGCTTTGAATGCAGTACAGTCTGGCATACTTTGGTTATCCCCCCTGGAGATCCTTACCTCGGCCATCCAGGGTTGTACGATAAGAAATATGCACTCAGTACGTTTTTGGATTGCCCGGAATGTAAATCTTCCCTGAGACAGATGGTCGTAAAAATTTTTTATCCGCAAATTGAGCTTAAGGAAGGAGATCTCGATCCTGCACAGTTTCAGAAAAATGTGGAAGTCATCTTTCTCGATATTGATGGAATGATTGATCGCGAAAAGTAGCTTCTTGGATTTCATAATTAGTGCTTGGTCCTTTTAGGGTAGGTTTTACAAGGCTCAGTTCAACCCTTTTATCTCAGATATCGGAGTGCCATCGATACGGGGCGTCATGTCACTTTCGAACGGGATGCTCATACCATTTTATGCTGAACCTGCATCAAGAAATCCCAAAAAAGTCCCTATCCATAATGGGTTTAAAGTTTCAAAAGATTGAAACTGCAAACCAAATTGGTATTATAGCAATAGCCAAGGCTATCAGAGGATGTTTGAAAAGGTAAGAGGGCTGAAATTTTATGCCAATCGCCTCACCATGATCCGGATCATGGCCAGGTAGATGAACGTTTCCGATGTTTTTGGCAAACGTTCATAGTCTCTGACCAATCGCCGACATCCCATTAGCCACCCAAACGTGCGCTCAACCACCCAGTGTTTCTTGACCACCACGAACCCTTTCGTTTGCTCCGGTCGCAGCACCACCTGTACTAGCCACCGACAAAAGTCCATCACCCACTTCATGAACGGGTCGCCGTCAAAACCGCTATCGACCCAAAGGGTATGCAGACGGGATACGCTTTTACCCATCTGTTTCACTTTCTTCAGCACTTTTTTGCCCCCGGCTCGTTCGCCGACATTGGCTGCCGTGACCACCACGCGCAAGATCAAGCCCAAGGTATCAACGGTGATAAACCGCTTGCGTCCTTTGATCTGTTTGGCCCCGTCATAGCCCACCTCTTTCTCTACCATGGCTGCACTGTTGACACTTTGACTATCGATGCACGCTTCCGATGGACTGCGCAGGCGCTCGCGCTCGATTCTGACCCACTCCCGCAAAAGGTCGTGAATCTTCATCCAGGTCCCATCTTTACGCCAGTTGCGGAAATAGGTGTATACCGTTTGCCAGGGTGGAAAGTCACCCGGTAAGGCACGCCATTGACAGCCCTCGAACAAAATATAAAAAATGGCATTGAGAATTTCCCACATATCGGCTGTGCGGGGACGGCCACCCGGTTTTGGCTCCGGGAGCAGATCGCTGAGAAATTCATATTGGCGGTGGGTCAGATTACTGGGGTAGACTTTGCTCATGTAGCTCCCTCGGTGCTGTCTATATTGATTATTTGCAGCTTATACCGAGAGAGCTTTTTTACTGATTGACCGACTTTTCAGACATCCTCTAAAACACGATTGGTTGCAAGCAGAGATATTGTGTTGTCTTATTTTGAGTTGTTAGGATCTATAGAATTTCAATTAATTTCTGCATTGTACGGTGCAGGAATAGACCTGGATGAAGACGATGATGACTTGTTGGAAATAGAAGATCGAAAAAAAGATTTTGAAGAACTTGTTGAGATAATGAGACAGCGCGATCAAATGAGATCGATCGCGAAATTTCGTGCAATAGAAACGTTAATAAACTCTGGTGAAGACTTTGATGTTAACGAGAAAGATTCTGAGACTAAATCTTCTATTCTGCTAGAGATAAGTGAAACTAATAGGCTAGATTTAATTAAGTTTTTAGTTGAAAAAGGAGCAGATGTTAACGAACAAAACGATGGGTATTGGTATCCTTTGCTATGTGCGGCTAGTGAAGGTCGAAAGAACATATATGATTATCTTTTCCCTCTGACCAAAAGCGAGTTTCGCCCCAAGGCAGAAGAACTTCTTAAAGAAGGGTTACTTGGGCGAATGAGAAAAGATAATCCAGCTTATTGGCTTGCAACTGCGTTTACATGGTCTGCCTCTATTGGTAATATCAAAGCAATATCAGCTGCTATTTCTCAAGGGATTGATGTTAATACCAATATAGTTGGCCATACAGCTCTCTTTGCAGCAATTGATGGCGATCAGTTGCCTGTGGTGCGTATGCTTCTGGAGGCTGGGGCTGATCCTCAAATCAAAGGAGAAGGTGATTGGAACCAACCTGCAATTTTTCTTGCTTTAGCACGTGCTAGCGATGAAATCATCCAGGAGCTTCTTACAAGTGGGATTGATATTAATGAATTCTGTGATGAAATGCTCACTCCTCTAATGGTAGCAATTATGAGTCGAGATATAGAAACTATACAAATGTTATTAGAGCATGGAGCAGATGTTAATCTTCAAGATGGTGATGGCCATACAGCGCTGTATTTTGTCAACATACGGGAAGAAGGGTTAGGATGTTTTGGCAATGTCACTGAAGAATGCGAGCAAATTATTCAATTGCTCTTTGATACAGGGGCAACGGCAAAGATAAATGGCAATACATGGGAAGAAGAAATATAGAGTTTTTGCCAAATGTCTAGAGCCATATAGCCTAAGAGACTGTTTGTAAATAAACGTAAACACCTGAAAAATCAAGAGATTCAGGAGCTTTCAGTACGAATATTCTAAAGTCCTGAAGCTCTCGATCTGCAAACGCTTGAATAGATTTAACACTAGTTTACAAACAGCTTCTTAGGCTCGGCTTGCCAGAAATATTATTTGCTTTGCTGAGTACGGTGCGGAATGTAGGTTGGATCGTTGCAGGGCAAGTTTCAGTTAACAAGAATACGATCGAAGATTGTTTTTTGGGGAGTAAGATCTCGCCAACGACCATTTGTTTGGGAAGGAGCGCGATCGCGATGCAAGATGAGACGAAAGTGCGATCGCATCAAGCCGTCAATTTAGTGAAGAAGGAAGTGCGATCGTAGTTGGGTAAGGGAAGTGCGATCGCATCAAACCGATTGCATTGATTTTCGGAGCGTGCGATCGCATTGGGGTTAGTGAGAATGCGATCGCATCAGGTGGGGAGCGCACTAGCTTTACCTTCCAGCCGGCAATCGATCCGGCAATCCAGAAGTTGCTGAATGCGGGGGCGTTTGTTCCCCAAAGCATGCAGCTCTACAATCCTAAGTTTGTGGCCGAGGATGGTTCGCAGCTGACGCTGTCGGTGCAGAAGGTGTTGATGCGCGATCGCAATACGGGTGAGTTCCGCAGTGTCGCGGCTATGCCTACAATCCGGCGGTATCATTCTTTGGCGGTACTTATACGCTCACTACCAAAGAAGGCATTGAATATGAAATTGATGGCACCTCGGGTGATTTGCTCACTGTAACGGAATTGTTGAAGCTTTTCCCGTATCATTTAATAGTGCCTGGCGTAATTTCTGGGGACTTTGATGATCGCCGAAATTGTTGTTGAAGGTTGTGGAGAAGCTAAGGTGTGGCTGGATGAATTACCGGCTACTTTTTTCAAGTCTCAAAAATTAAAGCGAGCAACGATGACTGCTAGCAATTTTATAAATTACAAAAATGTTAGTGGTGCAATTGAAATGAAAGTATTTAAAGGACCAATAATTTTGTATGGTCTTTTAGGAATGAGATTCATATCTACAGATGATGGCCACCTTGATGTTGCTCTTTCAATCAACAATGACATTTCACAAGCTTTCACCGAGGCAATAGTGGCAAAACCAGAGACCGCGATAATTGGATTACCTGAAGAATACGCCATTAGCGTACTTGAAAGTATAATTCATACTCAGCAAATACACAGGTTATTACCATCAGGAAATTTGGAGATCAATTGTGGGGCCCATGGTTTAGTGGGTTCAAATCCAATATTTTTTGGTTTATTAGCAGAGGTGCTATCCAGATTGATGAGTCTTCAGCTAATGTCCGCCAATCAAAAGCAAATTAAAACCTGTGTATTGCAGGCGATTAAAAGATTGTAGCTTGCTCTACAATCCTGCAGATAATTTATGATTCTGGCATAGTGTTACTGACAGACTATTTTCTGTTAGCCCTAAAATGTTGGGAATATTTCTTACTATCACTAATAGCGGTTCCTGTGCGACTGAAGTACATGGAAATGTGCCCCTGCCTTCGGCAGGGGAATATTTCCATACCTCACTAGCCTGAGAATTTCTATAGAAAGTCTTTGGTTAACTTTTTAATTACACCAATTCCAATCCCTCCGGTGCTGTTTCCTTAAACGAGTTTCCTACACGGTGATGCAAAATATCCAAGCGCAAAATAGA
>JGI12316J15310_10000026_pt22 | contig 78831 bp, 69 predicted proteins | sample MarCyaLeptolynsp_FD_15310 | JGI IMG/M metagenome (IMG submission 15310) | reverse complement strand
GTTTGCCGTCCGCAGCGGGCGCACTGCAGCCAGACCTTGCGTACCGGCCACGCCCGGTCATGGTCGCAAACCGGACAGCGAAAGCCGTCGGGCCAACGCAACTGCATCAGGTAGTCGCGACACGCGTCCTCGGTGGCGAAGCGGGCCTCGAATTCGACCAGATCGCGCGGGTAATCCTCCACAGCGCCGTATACTACATCTTGGGGCTACCTGAGTCAAGTGGATACCCCACTTCGCTCCTTTGCGAAAAGACGGCGGGTCAATCAAGACCAATAAGATGAATCTGCATGAGTTCCCATGGCCGCAGGCGCAATTGGAAAAACTGGGCGAAACCGAAGTCGAGTTGCGCGTGACGCTATCCTATTTCATCGAGCCGAACCCTGGGGAACGTGGCTGGTTGCGGCGGCACCGCTACTCTTCGCATGGCCTGCGTTTCGACGTGAAACGGGCCCTGGAGAGCGTTGAGGAATTCAGACGCCGCAAGAATAAAGCAGCAGCCGAAGACGATGAGACGGTTCCTGCTGCGGCGGGTAACGCCAACTGGCATCTCGGGCCACTCGTCCGCGATGTTGGGTCGATCCATTCCGACTACTGGAGAGGGACCGCCGCCGAACTCGCCCGTCGATCAGTGATTGGGGTCTATCCGGTTGGCGGTTGGTGGAAGGAGAATCCGCAACACAACCGGTACGATCAGCGCGTCCGCTACGCGCTGATCGTATCCATCCGCGCCACGAGTGGAACGGTGGATATCTACACACCTGTTCAGTCTCAAATCATTCTTCCCACCGAGGTTGCCACGTAGGTATGGGTCGAGATCCTTTCGTAGAATCTCCGCCCGCTTGACAGCACCGCGTATCCTGAAACCGACGCCCGATCCCGTCGGAAGCGCGAAAAACAAGAAACCGCGGCATTTCGCGACATTCCGCGACGCCGGCCCGCCAAACCCTGGATCCGGTGGGAATCCGACCCCTCTCCCGGCGCCCCGCCACCCTCCCGCTTCCCCCGCTTCACCCCCGCCCGTCCTCGCAGCAGCCCCGTTGGGCTATCCTGTCACCCAATGCCGGACTACTCGATCTTCTGGGGGGACCTCCACAACCACAACGCCGTCGGCTACGCCAAGGGGACCCTCGAGCGCACCTACGAGATCGCTCGCGAACACCTCGACTTCCTCGCCTTCACCCCCCACTCGCAATGGCACGACATGCCCGAGATGCCCAACGACGCCCACATGAAGTGGGTCAACGGCTTCCAGGTGCTGCGCGAGAACTGGTCGAAGGTGCAGCGCATGGCCCGCGAGTCCAACCGTGCAGGCCGCTTCGTCTCGATCCTGGCCTATGAGTGGCACTCCAGCTTCTTCGGCGACTACTGCGTCTACTTCCCCGACGACAACCGCGAGCTGGTCTACCACAACCACGTCCAGAGCCTGCAGGAGGCCGTCCGCTCGCACGCGGGAACCATGATGGCGCCGCACCATCTGGCCTACAAGCAGGGCTGGCGCGGCGCCAACTGGGACCACTTCGACCCCTCGGTCAGCCCCTTGATGGAGATCTTTTCCGAGCACGGGCTCTCCGAGAGCGACCGCGGCGGCCGGGGACGCTACATCCGCCACTCGATGGGCGGACGCTCCACGCGCAACACCGTCCAGCGCGCGCTCGAGAACGGCGTCCGCGCCGGCTTCATCGCCAGCAGCGACGACCACCTCGGTTACCCCGGCGCCTGGGGCGAGGGCCTGGCCGGCGTCTGGGCCGAAGACCTCTCGCGCGCCGCCATCTTCGACGCCTTGTGGAAGCGCCGCACCACCGCCATCACCGGTGACCGCATCCGCCTCAAGGTCCTGCTCAACGACGCCTGGATGGGCTCCGAGCTGCCCTACGCCCGCGACCGCGAGATCGCCGTCGAGGCCATCGGCATGGACGAGATCGAGCGCATCGACCTGTTGCGCAACAACCGCGTGATCGACCGCTACTTCCCCGAAGACCACCTGCGCCCCGACGAGCAATGGCCCAACGAGCACCTCTGCCGCCTCGAGTGCGGCTGGGGCCCGTGGGGCGATCTCAACATGGCCCGCATCGCCGACTGGAAGGTCACCGCGAAGGTGACCGACGGCAAGCTGCTGGCCGTCACGCCCTGCTTCCAGTCCGGCCCGTATGACGAGAAGCGCCGGGACCGCATCACTGCCCGCTCCGAGAGCGAGGTTTCCTTCGAGATGCACACCTCGCGCATGCAAGCCTTCGAGGAACTGCCGACCAAGGCCGTGATCCTGCGGCTGGCCGGACCGCCCAGCGCGACGCTCGACATCGAACTCGAACAGCCCGCCCGCTTGAAGTTCAGCCGCACCCTGGGCGAGTTGGCCGAGAACAATGAGGTCCAGATCACCGGCCGCTTCACCAGCGAATCGTTCCTGGTGCATCGCCTGGTTCCGCCCACGCTGTCGCGCTGCAAGGTGAACTTCACGGACGTCGGAGAGCAGGGGCGCGAGGACTACTACTACGTCCGCGTCGTGCAGGCCAACGGGCAGCAGGCCTGGTCGAGCCCAATCTGGGTCGATGGATAGAGGGGGATCCTTCCATGCAGTGTTCGCAGTGCGGAGCCGAGGCGGCTTCGGCCAGCCAGGCTTTCTGTCATACCTGCGGCGCGCCGATGGGCGGCGGGCTCGAGCCAACGCCGCCGGCCGCACCCATGCCGGCCGCACCGGCGGGCGGCGCGCGGCGCGTTGGCCACGATTTCACCGGCGGCGCCCTGCCCTTGTTCGGCTGGCTGCTACTGCTGGGCGTGAGCTTGGTCCTGATCGTGCCGGCGCCGTTCGCCTTGGTCGCCTACATGCGCTGGATGCTGGGCAAGGTTCGCCTGAGCGACGGCTCGAACTACCGCTTTCTGGGAACCGCCGCCTCGGTCTGGGTGCTGACGACACTCTACGGCATCGTGCAGCTAATCAATCTGTGGGGGTCCATCCGCGCCGAGCAGGAGCCCCTCTACAACTGGGTGCAGGTCGGAGTTCTGCCCGTCAATCTGGTCCTGGGCTGGTTCCTGCTCCGCTGGAGCCTCGGGTTCACCGAAGCGCTGGGCCGGCGGCTGGCGTTCGAGGGCTCGGTATGGGGGCTGATCGGCTGGTCGCTGCTGATCTACGTCTCGATCTTGACCATCATCGGCTGGGCCTGGGCCCTCGCCGGCTACATGAACTGGCTGGCGCAGAAAACCCGCGGACCGGGCCTGCGCTACGAGTTCGTCGGAACCGGCCGCCAGATCCTGTGGCGAACCTTGGTCTACGTTCTGGGGATGATCCCCATCGTCACGATTCCGTGGTCGCTCAAGTGGTACTTCCGCTGGATGGTCCAGCAGTTCGTGGTCGTAGACGCCCAAGCCAAAGATTTATAGAAGATCGAAAAATTATCAATTTGTCTTATGGGTGGCCGGATCGCTATGCTAGCGGTTTCGAGGTCAATTTTCTGTGAGCCAACCCAAAACGCTGTTTGAGAAGATCTGGGACGATCACGTCGTCGTCCATGAGGCCGGATCGCCGGCCGTGCTGTACATCGACCTGCATCTGGTCCACGAGGTCACCTCGCCGCAAGCCTTCCAGGGGCTGCGCGACCGCGGACTCAAGGTCCGCCGACCCGACCACACGCAGGCGACGATGGATCACTCGATCCCGACTACTGACAATCGCCTGCGCATCATCGAAGACCCGATCGCGCGCAAGCAGGTGGAGCAGCTGCGGATCAACTGCAAGGAGTTCGGCGTGCCGCTGGCGGACATGGGCGGCATCGACCAGGGCATCGTGCACGTGATCGGCCCTGAGCTCGGCCTCACGCAGCCCGGGATGACGGTCGTCTGCGGCGACAGCCACACCTCCACGCACGGCGCCTTCGGGGCGCTGGCTTTCGGGATCGGCACCACGGAAGTGGAGCACGTGCTCGCCACCCAGTGCCTACTGCAGAACAAGCCCAAGACCGCCGAGGTGCGCTTCGTCGGCAAGGCGCCGGCGGGCGTCGGCGCGAAAGACCTGATCCTGGGGATGATCGCGCAGATCGGCGTCGGCGGCGCTACCGGCTACGTGCTCGAGTACACCGGCGAGGCGATCCGCGAGCTTTCGATGGAAGGCCGCATGACGCTGTGCAACATGTCGATCGAGGCCGGCGCCCGCGCAGGCATGGTGGCCCCGGACGAGACGACCTTTGAGTACCTGAAGGGCCGCCCGCGCGCGCCGCAGGGCGCGGATTGGGACGCCGCCGTCGAGCGCTGGAAGCAGTTGCCGACCGACCCCGGCGCCACCTACGACAAGACGATCACCGTCGACGTCGCCGCGCTCGAGCCGATGATCACCTACGGCACCAATCCGGGCCAGGGCGTGCGCATCACGCAGGCGCTGCCCGACCCGGCTGCGTTCAGCGACGCCAACGAGAAGGCGGGCCTCACGAAGGCTCTCGCCTACATGGCGCTCGAGCCGGGCAAGCCGCTGCTGGGCAAGCCGATCGACGTGGTCTTCATCGGCAGCTGCACCAACTCGCGCATGAGCGATCTGCGCGAAGCGGCCAAGGTGCTCGGCGGCCGCAAGGTCAGCGACAGGGTGCGGCTGATGATCGTGCCCGGTTCGGAAAAGATCAAGAAGCAGGCCGAGGAAGAAGGCTTGCCGGAAATCTTCAAGGCCTCCGGTGCGGAATGGCGCGAGGCCGGCTGCTCGATGTGCATCGCCATGAACGGCGACCAGCTCACGCCGGGCCAATACGCGGTTTCGACTTCGAACCGCAACTTCGAAGGCCGCCAGGGCAAGGGCGGACGCACGTTCCTGGCCAGCCCGGCCACCGCTGCGGCCTCGGCCATCGAAGGCGCCGTGGCCGACCCGCGCAAGTATCTGGTCTAAGGCGGAAAGGGATTCAAGAGAAAGAAATGGCTACCGTAACTCGCTTCCAAGGCAAAGCCGTACCCCTGCCGGTGCGCGACATCGACACCGACCAGATCATCCCGGCGCGGTTTCTAAAAACCATCGACAAGGACGGCCTCGGCAAGAGCTTGTTCTGCGATTGGCGCTATCTCTCTGACGGCTCGCCCAACCCGGAGTTCATCCTCAACCAGCCGCGGGCCGAGGGTTCGACGATCTTGATCGCCGGCGACAATTTTGGCTGCGGCAGCTCGCGCGAGCACGCTCCGTGGGCGCTGATGGGTTTTGGGTTCCAGGCCGTCATCAGCACCTCGTTCGCCGACATCTTCAAGAGCAACTGTCTGAAGAACGGCCTGCTGCCGATCGTGGTCAGCGACGCCGATCTGAAGGAGCTGTTCGAGGCCGCCGACGCGGATGAGAACCTGCAGCTGACGATCGACCTGGAGTCGCAGACGCTGGTGATGCCCAGCGGGCGGCTGGTCGAGTTCCCGATCGACGAGTTTTCGAAGAAGTGCCTGCTGGCCGGAGTCGACCAGCTCGGCTACATCCAGACCCAGATGCCGGCGATCGAGGCCTACGAGGCGCGCGTCGGCGACCGCGTGACGACGGTTTAGGCCCCTTCGCGCGCCGGATCAATCACCTTCAAGCCCAGAGCTTGGGCCGCTTGGTTCAACTCGAAATCCGAACACACTAAGGCGAGTTCCGCAGTCCCGCGGAGCTCGCCTTTCAGATAGGCGGCGGATGCCAGGTGGACGGCGTCCGCCGCCCGGAGCCCGAAGGCTCCAGCGAGGCCGCTCGCGCGATTCCAGACCTCGTCGGTCGCACGAATCGCCAGCGAGCCCTTCCAATCTCGTTCCACTTGCGACTGTAGGTCTGCGTTCCAAACGATGTCTCCGACCGCGCGCCCCCTTCTGGCGATCGCAGCCGTGATCTCCACCCGGCCCAGCACCGAACAGCTAACCCGAGTTTCGCGATTCGCCGGGGTGGGAGAGGTTAAGTTGTTTGTTTGCAGCGCAGGCCTCGAAAAGGTCGGCACTACAGGGATTCGGATTCGAGGTTGTGGATGCGGGGTGGAGGCTGGCTTGGCAGGCGCAGGTTGAGTTGGCTGAGCAGCAGCTCGACATCGGCGTCGGGCTCGGTGTAGCGGCTCAGCAGGATCTCGCGGCCGTCGGTGGTGGGCAGGTGCACGTCGATCATCATGATCGTCGAGAGCTTCTCCAGAATTGCTCTCGCCGTCAGGCCGCCGGCGTGGCGGCGCGCCAGGTTCGTCAGCGTCGCGTGCAGGCAGTAGGCCAGGAAGCTGACGAAAACGTGCGCTTCGATGCGCTGGTCAAGCTGGTGATACACCGGCCGGATGGCGAGATCGCTCTTGAGCTCCTTGAAGGCCTGCTCGATGCGCGTCAGCAGCAGATAGTTCTCCCACACCAGCTCAGGCGAGGCCGTCTGCATGTTCGAACGCAGCAGATAGCGGCCTTCGCGGCGGATCGCTTGGCGGAGCTTGCCGCGGTCGAGCTGGTAGCTGAAGGTGGCCGGCGTGACCGCTTCGCCGGAGTCCGGCAGGCGCAACCGGACCAGGCGCCAGGCGCGTCCGGCTTCCTTTTTAGCCGCCCCCAGCGCCAGCAGCAAGGCGTCGCGCGAGAGCTGCTTGCGGGCGCGCAACTCGCCCAGCCGCGCCCACAGCCGCTTGAGCTTGCGCCGCCGCATGCCGCGCTCTTTCGCCACCCGGTCCTTGCTTTCGACCAAGATATAAAGTTCGCCGTCGCCGGCGAGCAGCTTCACCGCCACCGTTTCGCGCGCTTGCACCCAAGGTTTGTCCAACAACTGCCGCTCGAGCTTGCCCAGCCGTCCTTTCGGCGTGCCCACCAGATAGTCGATGCCCCGCGCGCGCATCTTCTCCAGCGTGCGCTCGGTGGGAATGCCGCGGTCCATCAGCCACGTCCGGCGCGCCCGGCCCCAACGGCGCTCGACGCGGTCAAGAAACTCCTCCAGCGTCGACGCCTCGTGGGTGTTGCCGGCATAGACTTCATACCCCACCGGCAGCCCGTCCGGCGTCACCACCAGCGCCACCACCACCTGCGTGCAGTCGGGACGATGATCGCGGCTGTAGCCGAAGCGCCGCTTGCTGTGCGGATCTTTGGGCGGATCGCTCTCGAAATAGGTGCTCGTCAAGTCGTAGAGCAGCACCTCGCATTGCGCCTCGAACAGCTCGCCCCAGCGCTGCCGCAAATGCACGAACAACGCTTCGCGATGCGCCGTGAGCAGGTCCAGGCAACGGTACAGCTTGTCCTTGGCCGCCAGCGCGAAGTCCTCGCCGAGCAGATCGCCCAAGGCGCTCGAGTGATACCACTGGCGGTGCAGCCGCCATTCGCTGCCCGGGTCGATCAGGCGGTAGGCGACCAGCGCGGCGAGCACGCTCGCCCAACGCGTCCCCTTGCGGCTTTCGGGCAAACGGCTTTGCCAGAATTGATCCAAGCCCAGCAAGCTCCACAGCTCCAGCGCCAGCCAGCAGGCCCCGAACTGCCGCGGCCGCCGCAGCCGCAGAGCCGCCACGCGCACGCGCACCGCTTCGCACTCCAGCGGCGGCAGTTGCTCGCGGTCGTCGGCAAACAACGCCAGTTGCCCGCTGCGTCCGCGCTGCTCGTCGAGCGTCTCGATGGTGCGCACCCAGCCGGCGCGTTGGGAGTCGTTGAGTTCGCCCAGATGCAGCAACTGGCGTTGCACCACGCGCCCGCCGCGCACGCGCCGGTTCTCTACGACGCTCCAGTAGCGGTGCTGCTTGCCGTCCTTGCGCCGCGTGCGCGCCCGCAGAAACATGCTTCCAGTTTGCAGCGAGGATTTAGAAAGTAAAGAGGGTAGGTCGGCACTACAGCCGCTTTGCCAACCGTCGCCGTTGGCAACGAAGAGGTTAGCCTCCGAATTCTGCTAAAATTAGCCGTTCTTGCGGTCGAATCGCGAAACTCGGGCTAATGTGCTCGCCGGAAGCAAACAGCTTGGCAACCGCGTCGCTTCCTTCTTCTTCGACATAGCGCTTCAGCCAAGCGCTGGTGTCTACGTAGTAGATGGTTGTCAAGGTCTTGCGATTCCTGCTCCGCGCAGCCCTATCCGTCGGGTTCCTTCAATCTCCTCAACGCCGGTCTCGAATCAGATCTTCGGAGAGCGGGCCGCCTCGGAGCTTCAAGGGCTTGAACTCGCCCCGCCCGCGAGGGTCCGCTTGGGGAAGCCGAATGGCGGGATTGCCTTCCAGCGCCTTGAGAGGATCATTGGCCGGACGCCCCTGATCGATCAGCTCAACCAATGCTTCGGCCTCGTGCTGGCTCAGTTTGTCGAGCCTGGAGCGAAGTTCCCGAGTCCAGTCCCTTTCGGGCTCAGAGGGTTCTTCCAGCTGGGGAGCGCTGACGCTGCTCCGCTCTTTGTGAAACCGGATGGAGCCGCGCCGCACGTACTCGGCGTAGCCAAGGCGCACCAACAGACCCGCCACATAGACCGCCGGGTTCATCTTCACGCCCCGGTCCTTCTGAATCCACTCGCCGAGCGAACCGGGTCCGGGATCGTCGAACTTCGACCCGATCCGGACTTCTCGTCCCCGAAACGCCTTCAGTAGGCGCTCAAAGAAGGGCCGGTCGAACGTGAGCAGCTGCCCGCTCTCACCGACTCGTATCCGCGCCCCGCTCTCCACGTCGCCTTCGACCAGGAAGTTCTTCCGGCCGCCTACGGTCGGGCAGGACCACGTTTCCACAGCTTGCTTCACCGCAACTACCTCCCACAGTCGATCATATCTGTGCGAACCACAGGAGGCAATCAGATATCTTCAAGTGCTCTATCTTATATAATCGGCACACCCGTAGGCTGCGCCTTGTCTCCACTGCCGACCTTGGCCTCCACGGGGCATACCACCACGGTTGGGGATCAATGGGCCGTTAGTACTACGGTCAAAATTGACACTGAAGGGCCATTGCGATTCCTCAGGTCTTCACCTGAGAATAGGCGTCATGGATGCGCCTCAAGCGGAGATTCATCAGGTCGGACGGCAAATGATCCACCTCGTTGTCGAGAAGATCGAGGGATCCGCCGAGTACCTCGGCCTCATGGAAGGCGGCGGCATTTGCCTGGCCAACTCGTTCCCCACCCGTGCGGAGGCTGAGACCTGGCTGCAGAACATGTTCAACCGCCTGCACCCCTCGCACGATTGCAGCTTCGGCTGCATCCGCCTGCCGGAATCGGAGTTTCTGGCGCCGCTGGATGAGCTCGAGCGCATGGTCGAAGCGAAGGATCCGCGGCCGCAAATCTAGTCGCGCTCGACTCAGCGCCGTACAATGGAGCCGCCATGCGGTTGCTCCTTCTTCTTGCTGTCTGGAATCTCGCGCTGCCGGCCGCCGACTGGCCTGAGTGGCGCGGCCAAGGTCGCCGAGGCGTCTGGGCTGAAGACGGCATCCTCACAAAATTCCCCGACGAGGGCCTCCGCGCCGTCTGGCGCAAGCCCATCGCACGGGGCTACTCCGGCCCCGCCGTCGCCGACGGCAAGATCTTCGTCACCGAGATGGAGCCGGCCGACGCCGGGACCCAGGGCGTGGAGCGGGCGCTGTGTCTGGACGAATCCAGCGGCGAGAAGCTCTGGGAGCAGGAATGGCCGGTCGACTACGCCGGGCTGCAATACGATTTAGGACCACGCGCCACGCCGACCGTGGACGGCGACCTGGTCTACGTCTACGGAGCCGTCGGCGATCTGCTCTGCCTGCGGGTGTCGGACGGCGAGATTGTCTGGCGCCTGAACGCGCAGCGGGACTACGACGCCGAGCTGCCGACCTGGGGCTTCGCGAGCGCGCCGCTGGTGGTCGACGACCGGCTGATCGTCTTGCTGGGCGGCTCGCCGGACGCGAAGGTCGTGGCGTTCGACAAGCGCACCGGCAAGGAGCTGTGGCGGGCGCTATCGTCCGACAGCGAGCCCGGCTACGCGCCGCCGATCCTCATCGAAGCGGGCGGCCGTCGCCAGGTGATCCAATGGACGCCGCAGGCGGTCCATTCGCTCGACCCGGAGACCGGGCAGGTGCTGTGGCAGCAGCCGTTTTCGGTCTCGATGGGGTTGGCGGTCGCGACGCCGGTGCTGAGTGAGCGCGGGCTGCTGGTGTCGTCGTTCTACAACGGCTCGCGGATGTATCGGCTCCATCCGGACAAGCCGCAGGCCGAGCTGGTCTGGAAAGGGAACTCCGACAGCGAGATCGAGACCGACGGCCTGCACTCGCTGGTGACCACCCCGGTGGTGGCCGGCGACCACGTCTACGGCGTCGGCAGCTACGGCGCCCTGCGCGGACTGGACGCACATACAGGGCGGCGCATCTGGGAGACGCATGATCTCACGCGCGAGGATGCCCGCTGGGCTTCGGCGCAGATCGTGCGCAACGGCGACCGGTATTTCATCAACAACGACCGCGGCGAGTTGATCCTGGCCCGCCTGACTCCCGACGGGTTCGAGGAGATCGACCGAACGATGCTGCTGGAACCGACCCAACCGTCACGGCGTCGGCGCGAGTTGGGGAAAGTGCTGTGGGTGCATCCGGCGTACGCGAACCGCAGCCTGATCATCCGCAATGATGAAGAGATCGTGCGGTACTCCATGGCGGTCGAGTAGGCACCTGCCGCGCTCGGTTAGCATGAGGGCTGACGATGCTCTGGGCGCGGCTGGTAGTCCTTGTCGGGGTCGCTCTGTCGGTGCGGGCTGAGGAGCGCTTCCAACTGCGCGGCGAACTGATTCCGCCCGTGGACTCGGCCGTCGTCGCGATCTCAGGCGTCAACCATCCCTACCAGGACCAGAAACAGGTCGCCGGGGCGCACTTTCGCTTCCGACGCCTGCCGGCCGGGACCTACACGATCCTCGTGGCGCATCCGGAATGGGGCGAGACGCGCCGCACCATCGCTGTCAACAAGGCCGCGGCGGATGAACGAGGGCGGGTCGAAGCGCTGGTCCCCATCCGGCGCTCGTCCCGCGAACGCAGCCGTAATCTGGCCGACCGCAGCACGGTGTCCGTGCGGGAACTGCAGATCCCCGAAGAGGCGCTCGATCTGCGCAAGAGATCCAAGGCGGCGCTCGAAAAGCAGAACGCCGGCGACGCGGCGGGCTTTTTGGAGCGGGCGGTGGAACTCGCGCCCGACTTTGCCGACGCCTGGAACGACCTCGGCGTCCTGGCGAATCAGCGCCGCGACTTCGCCCGGGCCGAGCAGTACTTCCGCGAGGCGCTCGACGTGGAGCCCGACGCTTTCGCGCCGCTGGTCAATCTGGCCGGGGTGCTGTTGGCGCAACGCAAACTGTCCGAGGCGACGCGGCTGAACGCCCGCGCCGTCTCCGAACGGCCCGACGATGCGCTAGCGAACGCGCAGCTGGGGCTGTGCTACTTCCATCTCGGCGAGGAGGGGCTGGCCCTGAAGTACCTCATTGAGGCCAAGCGGCTGGACCCGGCGCACTTCACCCATCCGCAGGCCTTCCTGGCGGAGATCCACACCCGCAACGGGCGCTATCCGGCAGCGATTCGCGAACTCGAGGACCTGGCCACGCGCTACCCGGGCACGGAGACCGGCGAGCGCGCGCAAGCTGCGGCGGAGAAGCTGCGCCGCAACGTCAGCGAGCGATAACAGAGCCGCGGGCGTCAGCCCGGGGTTGCGTTTATTCAAAGACGCGAAGCAAGGAAGTTGAACCGATCCGCGCCCGCGGATCACCCCCGACTCAAGAGAGTGTGTGAAAATACTGCGCCCGCTGATCCAGGCGGTCTGACGATACACCGATTCCGTCTCCGGTTTCCCTATAGCCCCCGGCTTTAGCCGGGGGAAATGCACGTCTAAGCGACTCAAAGTGCAAGAGACGGGAGGGTCCGATCTTAGTTACCCCCGGCTGAAGCCGGGGGCTATCACCGAACACTCCTGTCACGTTTTCACACAGCCTTGTCAGCCCGCGACCGGCCCCTAAAAAAGGACCGGGCAGTATGGCGCCCTGACATTCGAAAACATCAGGTCGGCCTTGCGTAACGCTTCAAAGGACCGGGTCTCCACGCGCCCGGCCCGGTGAAGGCGTGAAAACGGTGTGCCGCCGAAGCAGCAGGAACTCAGACCGGCGCCCAATAGCGTCAAGTCGGCGTCGGCGGTCGTCTTCTTGACCTCCACGCCCTCCGGCCCGGCATCAACCAGGTAGTTGCCTTCCACCCACGGGCAGAACTCGTCCTTGATGCCGATCACGGTACTATGCTCGATCTCGTAAGTCCGTGACGAGAGCACAGCGATCGGATCGAGAATCGCCAGCCAGACGGCATCGAACGGCATCCGCGCCAACCACCGCGGGTAGGCCAGCATCCACCACAGGCTGTCGTCGACCGGCTGGTGCTCAGTCTGAATGCTGGTGACCATGTCTACATCGAGAACAAACCGCCACAGAGCGGCGTGCGCCTGATCGGTTTCCGCGATGAGTTCCTCGAGGACGAGCTCTTTGTCCGGTTGCTTTTTGGTCCACTTGTTCTTGATGCGGTACTGGGCATAGCCGAGCGGAACGCCGTCCTCTTCGTACAACGCGAAGTAGTACGAGCTCATGCCGTTGCGGCGGTGCTCGGGGTCGAACATCCGTAGGCTCCACCAACCTGGCGGACGCAAAATCATGCCCGGTCTGCGGGTCGCCACACGCTCGTACACCAAAGGCGCGATACTGCGCATCTCCGTGGCCTCTGCGAACCGGACCCGACCTGGGACTTCCGGCTGGTAGGCAAACTGGCCGTAGGCGGTGGGAATCTCCCAGCGCTCGTGATGCATGGACATGCCGAAACCAAAGCGAGCATAGATGCCGCTCTCGGAGGCCCACAAGACTGTGCAGGCGTCACCCCGGTCACGGGCGTCGTCGAGTTGGACGCGCATCATCTGGGTCAAGATGCCGCGACGCCGGTGGCTCGTGGCGACGGTGACGTCGGAGAGCCCGGAAACCGGGATCAAAGCGCCGCCCGGCGCCGGCATCTGAAAGCTGTAGGCGATCGAGGTGCCCACGATCTGCTTACCATCGATGGCGACGACCGTACGCTCGGCTTCATGGCGTTGCAGATAGAGTTCGCGCTCCCCGGGAGCTTCCAACGGGTCGTACCCAAAGCCCCGCGCAACGGCGGTCCTGTAGTCCCAGAGCTCTTCGGGAGTGTGTGGCCGGATCTCTACATCCATCTCATGCGCCTGCCGTTCGCAATCGACACGGTTGCGAACCCACATGTTCGCATACCCATTTGGACGGTCCGCTTCGGCTGGATGGCGGAGCGTTGCGGCTGCTCGACGGAGGAGCCGAAGGGCCCCTTACCAGTCCAGCCGGTCGCCCACCGCCAGACCGCGCCGAGCCGCTTCGCCCGCGTTGAGTTCGAGCACGTAGCGCGAGGCCTCGTTGGGACCGTAGGTCGGACAGCTGTTGGCCGCCGGGCACGGCGGGGTGTCGGCGCTGATGAAGAGGATCTCGCGGTCGTCGTTCATCCAAAGAATGTCGAGGGGGATGAGCGTGTTGAGCATCCAGAAACGCCAGTTGCCCGACGAGGGGAACAGGAAGAGCATGCCCTGGTCTGCCGGCATGAACTCGCGGGACATCAGACCGCGCTGGCGCTCGCCGAAATTGGCGGCCACCTCGGCCTGGATCTCGGAGCCGTCGGGGAGGAGCACCGGAGTCGAGGCGAGGTGCAGGGGGCCTGTCGAAACCGGGACCAGCTCTGCCTGCTGCATCACCATCAAGCCCGTTTCCGGCCCGTCGGTGTCAAACTGCATCGGCGCCGGATCGGGCAGGTTGGTGAGTTGCAGCAAGACGGTCGGGTCGGGGATGTTGTCGAGAAACGCCCTGGGAATTTCGAAGCGCCCGGCGGATACGCTCACGCGGCACTGGAAGTAGCCTGCGCGTCGGAAGGACGGTTCCGCGGCGATGGCCCCGCCAATGATGCACGCATTTGAACCGTCCGTCCGGCAATCGAACAGCGCGCCGATGACCATCGAGATTGACGGGTCGCCGCCGGTCCAGGCCACCGAGTTTTTTCGCTCGGTCGAGGAAGTGCGCCACTCCTCCTTGTCGCTCCAAATCGGCGCAGGTGGCAGCTCCATCTCGGCGGTGAAGTTCGGAGAGCGGCCCCCACCGCTCTTGGTGACGCGGTAGGGACCCGGTAGGATGTCGAGCGGCGGATCAGCAATCAGGTCATCGTTGAACGGACGCAACATCAGGCGATCCGTGTTGGTGGTCAAAGTCGAGAGACCAGCCGGCCCTTCGAGGTTGTAGACGGCAAAGATGTCGGTGACCTGCACCGACGACTGGGCAGTCGTTTGACGAGGCGCACAGGTTCCGAAGGCCGGCAACAATCCCACGTCATCCGCAGGCAGATCAGTGGGTTGCTCGTCGCGTGGCGCTTTGAATCCGGCGGTCGCTCGATCGAGCAGCGGTTCGTCCGGTCGGATCGAGCTCGGCGCCCGGCTCACTTCAAACCGCCCGATGGGAGCTTCCACAAACGGCTTCGCAAACGTCCCCGGCGCTTCCCAGCACTCCCGTCCCGGCTCCGCAATCGCCACTACCCCGACGTTGCTGTACAGATCCCCGCCAACCTCCACCCAAACCGGCACGAAGCAGCCCAGCGGCGCACCGTCGGGAATCACGACGTTGATCTGATCCAACCCGGCGCAGCAAGAAGCGCGCCCTTGGTAGAGGATTTGGGCGTCCAGGTGGCCGATCTTCACCCGGATGTTCGTCGGCAGCTCGACGTGCGCAGGCAGTCCGTCGCCGGCTGTGGTTGGCCCCAGCCCTGTCGCCCACAGCGCCGCCGTAGCGCCGGGCCGGAGCGGCTCGAACAGGTTCGTCCCCACAATCGCCGGGTAGCCGAAGTGCTCGTACGAGAACAGCCCGACGCTAGCGCGCACGACCTTGAAGCGGACGCTGTTGCTCGGTTCGCCGTCGCGCAAGACGCGTAGGCCGTGCTCGCCCACCGGCAGCGTCGAAGGCGCCACAGCGTTGACCTGCCCCTCGCCGACGTAGAGCAACGGCGAGACGAAAAGCTCGCCGTCGTTGGTGACGATCTCGACGGTCACGCCGCCCAGTTCGGCGGGCAGCGGAAACTCCTGCGCCTCGAGGCCGCGCGGTCCGAGACTGCGGCCGAAAATGCTGAAAATGGAGCCCTGAGCGATGGCGCCGCCCGGGACGCTGGAGCGCAGGAGACTAGCGGCGTTGACAACGCCTCCCTCAAGCACGGTTGGCTGGGAAAAAGCGGAAGCGGCGCAGACAAGCGCCAGCGCTAGGACGAAGCCGCCTTTTCGCGCTTCTTGTCGAGATCGTCGGCCAATTCCCACAAGTACTCCCACGTAAAGATCCCAGTGGAATGATTGTCGCTCCACCAGATCTGGATCGCATAGCGGCCGACGTGCGCGATCTTGGTCGGGTAGGTCAAAATCGGCAGCGCACTGTCGGTGATGATCCGTTTGCCGGTCATCTCATCCTGGCACTGCGCACAGGGGCACGCCAGCCGCACGAAGCGCGCCGGGTAGACGGTTTCGCGCCCGGTGTCCCAGGCGATGGCGATGTCGTGGGCGCCGTGGCGGGAGATTTTTTGAGGTTTGGGCATAGCGGCCAATGAGCCGCCGGGTTCAACCGGCGGTCACCATCGAACACCCGGGTAAACCCGGGCGCTCATTCTAGAAATCGATCTCCACCGGCTTTTCGGCCTTGAGGTTCTCGAGCGAGATCGCCGCCGCCAGATTCGCCGCCGCCAACTGAAAGCCCTTCGCCGCCGGGGCATCCGGGTCGGCGATCACGATCGGCGTGCCCGCGTCCGAGGTCTCGCGGACGCTGGTCGCCAGCGGGATCTGCCCCAGCAGCGGAATGCCCCAGTGGTTGGCAAGAATTCCGCCACCCCCGGAGCCAAAAATGTACTCGCGCTCGCCGGTGGTGCGCGACTCAAAGTAAGACATGTTCTCCACCACGCCCAGCAGCGGCGTCTTGAGCTGCTGGAACATGATGACGGCCTTCTCGGCCACCTGCACCGCCACCGGCTGCGGCGTGGTCACGATCACCGCGCCGGTCAGCGAGATGCGCTGGCACATGGTGATCTGCACGTCTCCGGTGCCCGGCGGCAGATCGACGATCAGGTAGTCCAACTCGCCCCAGATCACGCGCTGGAACAGCTCGTCGACCATTTTGGACAGCATCGGCCCGCGCCACATCACCGCCTGATCGGGGTTGATGAAAAAGCCGGTGGAGGCCATGGGAATGCCGTGCAGCACGGGCGGGATGATCTGCTTGCCCTGCATCGTCGGCCCCTCTTTGGCGCCCATGATGGTCGGGATGGAGGGGCCGTAGATGTCGGCGTCGAGCACGCCGACCTTGGCGCCGGTCTGCCGCAGAGCGACGGCCAGATTCACCGAAACCGTCGACTTGCCCACGCCGCCCTTGCCCGAGGCCACCGGGATGATGTTCTTCACGCCCGGCAGAGAGCCCTTGCCGTCGCCGACGGGGTTGCCGCGTGCGCGGCCGGTGAGGGTGATCTCCACCGCCTGCGCGCCGGCGGACCGGAGAGCCTCTTCGGCTTCGCGCTTGAGCTTCTCGGCGGGCTCGCCGGGCGCTACGATCTGCAGATCGAAGGCGACGCGGCCGTCGGCGACCTTCAGCTCCTGCACGAAGCCCAGGGCGACGATATCGCGTTGGATGGTGGGGTCGAGGACACGGCGGAGCGCGTCGAGTGCTTGTTCCTGGGTCATGATGTCTTTCCGACGGCGCAGCGATGCTGCGCTCCTACGAGGCTTCCGTCCGCGGTTGAGGCGCGGCTGCGCTGATCACCACCAGGTCATCCACAAAGCGGTCCATCGCTTCCTCGCTGCGGATGAGGTCCTTGAGCGTCGTCGCGGTCAAGACCTGGTCGACCACCGTCTGCACCGCCTTCCACAAAGAGCGGATTGAACAGTTGACGGTGTGCGCGCACTCCTCTTCGTTGCCGCTGTACTTGTCGCAGAATTCGCCTTCGTAAAACTTGCCGCCCAGCGCCGCCAGCGCCTGCGCGGCGGATATCTCTTCGGGGCCGCGCGCGAGCCGGTAGCCGCCGGACTGTCCGCGCTCGCTGACTACGAGTCCGCCCTCGCGCAGCGCCCGCATCACTTTGGCGACGTAGGCGGTCGACATGCCCTCGGCGTGCCCGATTTCGGGAATCGTCATCGACGCCCCCGGTCCGGCGCCGGCCAGACGCAGCAGGCACCGGAGTCCGTATTCTTCCTGCGCGCTGAAATGCATGATCTTATAACTCCGCCGAATACCGATTCTGGCAACTGCGCTGGGCCATGGCGGCGACCTCGCGGGCTGAGAAGCGCCAAAAGACGATGGATTGGAGTTTAGCCGCGGTGGTCAACGCCGGCCTCCTCTGCCTCACAGAATGTTCAGGACGAGCTTGGCGGCGTCGTCCATCTTCTCCATCGACCACGGCGGATCGAAGACGACTTCGACTTCCGCCGTGGGCACGCCTTCGACCGATTCGGCCTTTTCCTTGACCTCAACGGGCAAGGTCTGGGCGGCCGGGCAGTTCGGCGCCGTGAGCGTCATGCGGATGTTGGCCGCCCCGTCGTCGGCGATGTCGATGTCGTAGATCAGGCCGAGCTTGTAGATGTCGACCGGGATTTCCGGGTCGTAGACGGTCTCGAGCGCCTCGACGACCTGGGTCTTGAGAGCTTCCTTTTCTTCGGCTGTCATTCGGTAACCGCGGCCTCCTGTTTGTCTTCGAGCGCGTTCTTGAGCGTATGCCATGCCAGAGTGGCGCATTTCACGCGCGCGGGAAATTCGTTGACGCCGGCGAAAACCGCCATCTTGCCCAGCCCGAGTCCTGCTCCGGCCGGATCGAGTTCTTCATGCGGACGGGTGACGAGCTGATGAAATGTCTCGAACATGTCGCGCGCCCGCTCCACCGTCTGCCCCTTGATCATCGATGTCATCATGGAGGCCGAAGCCGTTGAGATGGCGCATCCGGAGCCCTTGAAGGCAGCGTCGCGGATGATCCCCTCGTCGTCGACTTTCACATAGAGCCGCAGCTTGTCGCCGCACAGCGGGTTGAAGCCGTCGGCGCAGTGGTTCGCATCCGGGATCTCCCGAAAGTTGCGCGGCTTCTTCGAGTGATCGACGATCAGCTCCTGGTACAGATCCCGCAAGTCCGACATTTATCCAAACAACTCCTTCACCTTCGCGATGGCGTCGACCAACTGGTCGATCTCCTCGCGGGTGTTGTAGAAGGCGAACGACGCCCGGGTGGTGGCGGCCACGCCGTAGAACTCCATCACCGGCTGCGCGCAGTGGTGGCCGGCGCGGACGGCGACGCCCTCGCGGTCGAGAATCGTGCCCACGTCGTGCGGGTGCACGCCGGCGATTTCGAACGAAAGCACGGACGCCTTTTGCTCGGCCGTGCCGATCAGACGAATGCCGTCGATCGAGCCGACTTTTTCGGTGGCGTAGGCTAGCAGCTCGGCCTCGTAGGCGGCGATGGCGTCCATGCCGACGCTTTCGAGGTAGTCGACCGCGGCGCCCAGGCCGATCGCGTCGGCGATGTTCGGCGTGCCGGCCTCGAATTTGTACGGCAGGTCGTTGAAGACGGTCTTTTCAAACGTGACCGAGGCAATCATGTCGCCGCCGCCCTGGTAGGGCGGCATGGCGTCGAGCAGCGCGCGCTTGCCGTAGAGCGCGCCGATCCCGGTCGGGCCGCAGACCTTGTGGCCGGAGAAGGCATAAAAGTCCGCATCGAGCGCGCGCACGTCCACCGGCATGTGCGGCGCCGCCTGCGCTCCGTCCACCATGACCACGGCGCCGACGGCGTGGGCCTGCTCGATCATCCGGGCGACCGGGTTGATCGTGCCCAACGCGTTCGATACGTGGTTGACGGCGACCAGCTTCGTCCTTTCGCTGAGCAGTCTTTCGTATTCGTCCTGCAGCAACTCGCCGGCCTGGTTCATCGGGATGACGCGCAGCGTCGCCCCGGTTTCGCCGCAAAGCATCTGCCAGGGGACGATGTTGGAGTGGTGCTCGAGCGCCGAAACCAGGATCTCGTCGCCCGCCTTCACGTTCGCCCGGCCCCAGCTCGAAGCGACCAGATTGATGCCTTCGGTCGTGCCGCGCGTCCAGATGATCTCTTCGTAGGTGGCCGCGTTGAGGAATGCCTTGACCTTCACGCGGGCCTTCTCATAGGCGTTGGTGGCGCGCTGGCTGAGCTCATGCACGCCGCGGTGGACGTTCGAGCGGTCTTTGAGGTAATGGTCGCGGATCGCGTCGATCACCGGCAGCGGCGTCTGCGCCGAAGCGGCGTTGTCGAGGTAGGCGAGCGGCTTGCCGTGCACCTGCTGATCGAGCGACGGGAAGTCCCGGCGAACGGCCTGGACATCGATCGCAACGGGGGCGGACAGCGTCGTACTCATCAAAGTTCCTCCTCGGCCTCTTCTACATGGCCCAGCGAGCGCATCAGCATATGCTCGAAATGGGCCTTGAGAGGCTCGACGGTGATGCGCTCGAGCAGATCGGCGGCGAACGCATACACCAGCAAATTGCGCGCTTCGGCCTCGCCGATGCCGCGCGCCTGCAAGTAAAACAGCGAATCCTTGTTGAGCTGCCCGATCGTCGCGCCGTGCGTGCAGCGCACGTCGTTGGCGTCGATCTCGAGCTGCGGCTTGGTGTCGATCTCGGCCTTGGTCGACAGCAGCAAGTTCTTGTTGTTCTGGATCGCGTCGGTCTTCTGCGCGTCCTGCCGCACGATGATCTTGCCGTTGAAGACGCCGCGGGAGGAATCATCGAGCACGCCCTTGTAGAGCTGGTGCGAGTTGCAGCGCGGCTTGGCGTGATCGATGCGCGTGTGGTGATCGACGTGCTGCTTGCCGCTGATGACGTAGAGGCCGTCGAGCGCGCACTCGCCGGCCTCGTCGTCGAGCGTGATGTTGATGTCGTTGCGGATCAGCGCATTGCCGAAAGCCAGCGAGATGGTCGAGATGTAGCTGGTGCGCTCCTCGATCATCTCCACGCGGCCGGTGTGGAAGGCTTCGAGAGACTCCTGCTGCACCTGGAAGTGCTCGACCCGCGCGGCCTCTTCGGCCACGATCTCGGTGACCGAGTTGCTCCAATGCGCCCCGTCGGCGGCGGAGACGAAGGTTTCGATCACCTGCACCTGCGACTGGCGCGCGGCGTGGATGAGTACGCGCGGCCAGGAGACGGTTCCGGCTTCGCCCGAGGCGATGAAGATGATCTGGATCGGCTCGGCGATGACGGCTTTCTCGGCAACCCGAATGACTGCGCCGTCCTCGAAGAAGGCCGTATTGAGCGCCGTCAGCGCGTGGTCTTCAAAATCGGCGTAGCGCGTCAGATGCCCTTCGAGCGAGTCGACGACGGCTTTCAGGCTGCCCGCTTCGACTCCGGCCGGCAGCGACTCGAGCGACGAAGAAGCCGCATCGAAGAGGCCGTCGACGAAGACCAGGCGCGGACCGGTCAGGCCCTCATAGGAGGCCTTGGCCAGCGCTTCCGGCGTCGCCGCGGCGCCGGCGCCGGGACGCCACTCGCCGCGGGCGATCTTGGACAGGTTGGTGTACTTGTACTCTTCGTGCTTCGTGGTCGGGAAGCCGAGCAGGGAGAAGCGCTCAATCGCCAGCAGACGGCGCTCGGTGAGCCAGACGGGCTCATCGCGCACGACAGCTTCGAAGGCGTCGAGGTAGCGCGGCGTCGAGGTCAAATCAGCGGTGTTCATCGCGCGGTCACCAGATTGCCCTGTGCGGCGAGCTCCTCCACCCAGGCGTAGCCCTTCTCTTCGAGTTCGAGTGCGAGGCTCTTGTCGCCGGACTTGACGATCTGCCCGTTCGCGAGCACATGCACGTAGTCGGGGACGATGTAGTCCAGCAGCCGCTGGTAGTGCGTGACGACGATCATCGAGCGGTCGGGGCTGCGCAGCGAGTTCACGCCGTCGGCCACCAGCTTCAAAGCGTCGATGTCAAGGCCTGAATCGGTCTCGTCCAGGATTGCCAGCTTCGGCTCGAGCACGGCCATCTGAAAAATCTCGTTGCGCTTCTTCTCGCCGCCGGAGAAGCCTTCGTTGACGGCGCGCTTGAGCATGGCGTCGTCCATCTTGAGCTTCTTCATGCGCTCTTTGACGAGGCCGATGAACTCGACAGCGTCGAGGTCCTCTTCGCCGCGATGTTTGCGGATGGCGTTGAGAGCGGTCCGCAGAAAGTACATGTTCGACACGCCGGGGATCTCGACCGGGTACTGGAAGGCCAGGAAGACGCCTTCGCGAGCGCGGTCTTCCGGGGCCATCTCGAGCAGGTCCTTGCCCTGATACTCGACCGAGCCGGAGGTGATCTCGTAGCCTTCGCGGCCGGCGAGCACGCCGGCGAACGTCGACTTGCCCGAGCCGTTGGGGCCCATGATGGCGTGCACTTCACCCGGCTTCACCGAGAGGCTGATGCCCTTGAGGATCTCGCGCTCTTCGACGCGAACTTTCAGATTTTTGACTTCTAGCATGCTTCTTTGTCCCGCCTCTATTCGATTTCTTGGCCCAGCGCTCGGCGTTGGTCTCGCTTACCATGGACGACGCGAAGAAACTCGATGCCGCCTTCGATCTCGCGGTAATAGATCACGTAGGACCCTTCGCGAAAGCTCCTCCAGTCGCCGCCGCCCAACTCGCAAGGCAATCCCAAGTAGGGGAAGTGTGCAAGCTGTACAACCCGGTCCAGAATGTTTCGAACCGTCCTGTTCGCCGCCCGCTCTCCGCCATTTCAGAAGATGTGATCGTGAATGCTCGTGAGGTCGTCTTCTGTCGCCGGCGAGTAGCGAACCCGGCTCACGCCAGTTGGTTCCGCCTTGACTCCCTGCGCTCGCTCGAGCGTCGCTTGATCTGCTCAAAAAAGGCGTTCATCTCCTCACGAGTCTCAATCGTGACGCCTTCGCCTCGGTCGAGTTGATCGATCCCCACCTGAACCAGCTTCCGCTCCTCTTCGAGCGTCAGCTCATCTCGATGCTGGAGAAGTGTCAGTGCGGCGGCAATCGCCTCATCAGGTGAAGAGAACCGGCCGGAGGTAACCTGTTCTGCGATCATCCGCTCATGTTCCGGCGTCAGAGTGACTTCCACGATCTCTCCTCCTACCCCACGCTGCCTTCCAGGCTCACGCCCAGCAGCTTCTGCGCCTCCACGGCGAACTCCATCGGCAGCTCCTTGAAGACTTCCTTGCAGAAGCCGTTGACAATCATGCCTACGGCGTCCTCCTCGGAAATCCCGCGCTGCTGGCAGTAGAAGATCTGGTCTTCGCCGATCTTCGACGTCGTCGCCTCGTGCTCGATCTGCGCCGTCGGGTTCTTCACTTCCAGGTAGGGGAAGGTGTGCGCGCCACAGCGGTCGCCCATCAGCATCGAGTCGCACTGCGAGAAGTTGCGCGCGTTCTCCGCGCCGGGCAGAACCTTCACCAACCCGCGGTAGCTGTTGTTCGAGCGGCCGGCGGAGATGCCCTTTGAGATGATCGTCGAGCGGGTGTTCTTGCCGATATGGATCATCTTGGTACCGGTATCGGCGAGCTGCGCGTTGTTGGTAATCGCAACCGAGTAGAACTCACCCACCGAGTTGTCACCCTGCAGGATGCAGCTCGGGTACTTCCACGTGATCGCCGAACCGGTCTCGACCTGCGTCCACGAAATCTTCGAATTCACGCCGCGGCAGGCGCCGCGCTTGGTGACGAAGTTGTAGATGCCGCCCTTGCCTTCCTTGTCGCCGGGATACCAGTTCTGGACCGTCGAATACTTGATCTGCGCGTTGTCGAGAGCCACCAACTCGACCACGGCGGCATGCAGCTGGTTCTCATCGCGCATCGGCGCGGTGCAGCCCTCGAGGTAGCTCACATAGCTGCCCTCGTCGGCCACGATCAGCGTCCGCTCGAACTGGCCCGTGTTGGCCGCGTTGATGCGGAAGTAGGTCGACAGCTCCATCGGGCAACGCACGCCCTTGGGGATGTAGCAGAACGAGCCGTCGGTAAAGACCGCCGAGTTCAGCGCAGCAAAATAGTTGTCCGTGGTCGGCACCACCGAGCCGAGGTACTGGCGCACCAACTCGGGATGGTCCTGCACGGCCTCGGAGAACGAGCAGAAGATGATCCCCTGCTCGGCGAGCTTGTGCCGAAAGGTCGTCGCCACCGAAACCGAGTCGAAGACCGCGTCCACGGCCACGCCGGCGAGCATTTCACGTTCCGCCAGCGGAATGCCGAGCTTCTCGTAGGTCTCCAGCAGCTCCGGATCGACCTCGTCGAGGCTCTTGGGGCCGTCCTTCTTCTTCGGCGCCGAGTAATACGACAAGGCCTGGTAGTCGATCGGCGGGTAGTGCACGTTCGGCCACGTCGGCTCGGACATCTCCAGCCAGTGTCGGTAGGCCTTGAGGCGCCATTCGGTCAGCCACTGCGGCTCGTTCTTCTTCTCGCGCGAGATCCAGACGATGATCTCTTCGTTCAGCCCCGGAGGCGCCGAGTCGGTTTCGATCTCGGTCGTCCAGCCGTACTTGTATTCCTGCGTTGCAAGGATTTCGAGCTCGTCGGTTGTAGTGCTCATAGGATCGTCCGGGGCGCGTAGCGCCCATAATCTATACGGAACTGTATAGATTCCTCTCTTCGCAAGCTAACAAATCTATACGGAATGGTCAAGATTGGGCCCTGAAAAGCGCTGACGCAGGGCCGAACGGGGGCTTCGAAATGCAGGACGGCCGCCCCTTGGAAGGGGCGGCCGTCCTGGCTGTTGGAGGCTCTTGCGGTCCTATTGGATGCTGCCGCTGGTGAGCGTCAGCTTGAACGGGCTCTTCGTCAGCGAAGACGCCACGCCCTCGACGATCCTCTTGGAACCATTGCCGGGAGCCGCGCGCAGGCGGTTCTCGAGATTGACGACGACCTCCACCGGGCCGCCCTGCTTCGAGGAGAAGCTGACCACCTGCGGGCGAGCCGAATCCGAGCCGACCACGTAGAGCTGCATCTTCGGGGTGAGCTTGCCTTGCAGCTCGGCCCAGGTCGCATCGCCCTGCGGGCCCGTCAAGGCCTCCTTGAGGTCCAGGAATTGGTAGAGCAGGGGGTTGGCCTTGCGATCGGCCGCCTCTTTCTCGAACGCAATCACGTCCTTCGACTTGATCTTCAGGTCGGCCGGCGGCAGCGCGCGGGTCTTGGCCATCTGTTTGATCTCGTCCAGGCCTTCCTCGGAGCCGTGGTAGTTGGTGTAGACCTTTTTGAGGTAGGTGTCGACCTGCTCACGGCCCTGGGCGTTGAGCGCGCCCTCACCGTCGTATACCGCGGCGCGGGCGAAGGAGAACAGGGCCAACTCGTTCTTGTTGGGGTTGCCCTGCGCCAGCACTTCGTTGCCCAGCCAGTAGCTGACCTGCGCGGCATTGGGGTTGAGCCCCAGCACGGTCGTGAACTGCTTTTCGGCCTCCAGGTGGTCTTTCTTCTGCATCGCGATCCAACCCAGCGTTTGCAGGGCGGTGGTCTGCAGGGGCTTCCACTGTTCGTCAGTCGCCTGCGGAGGCCGGTTGGCCAGCACGGCTTTGGCGGCCTTTTCGCCGGCGGCGAGCATGGCCGGATCGGTGCCCATCGTGGGCGCGGTTGAGGCGATCAGGAAGTTGGCTTCGAAGTCGTTGGGCGACTCCTTCAAGATGTCCTGGGCGATCTTGATCGCTTTGTCCATCTGACCGGTGTTCTGGTAACCGCGCATGTACAGGCGCGTCCAATCTTCTTTGAAGGCGCTATCGGGGTACTTCTCACCCCACTCGTCGAGACCGGCGAGCGCCGTCTTCCAATCGCCGCCCTGCACGGCTGTGAACGTCTTGTTCGCCAGCTCGTACTCGGCTTGGTCCTTGGGAACTTTCTGCTTCTCTTCCTGTGGTGAAGGAGTGGCCACCGACGCAACCAGCAGCAGCAGGCACGCGGCGACACTCAAGTTTGTAAACTTTCTCAGCATGGTCGAAATCTCCAACAGCGGGGGAGTGTGACTCGAACTCGGCGATGCGTTCTCGTGGCGGCTCCAGCTTGAGTCATCATGGGCTCGAGCTGCGCGGGCGCAAGTCGAACTAAACGCGGAGTATAATCCACCCAGTCGACGCGCGCAATACCGCAAATCGTCTTTCGAACGCTCGCCCGCCGCATCTTACGGCAGTTCCAAGCGACATTCCCTCATCAGCTTCAGGCGCACTCCGGTGTGTGTGACGGCTGCGCCCGCCGCAGTGTTACACTTCAGAACCTTCTTGTTATCGGTCCGTCTCTATGCCCGATCGTGTTCTCGACCTGGGGTTGATCGTCGCCTATCTTATCACCGTCACCGTCTTCGGGGCGCGATTCGGGGGCAAACAGAAGACCCTGAAGGATTACTTTCTGGGTGGACGGCAGGCGCCATGGTGGGCGATCGCGTTGTCGATCGTCGCCGCCGAGACCAGCACGCTCACCATCATCGGCACCCCGGCGCTGGCGTTCGGTTCCGATCTGGGCTTCTTGCAGCTGGTGTTCGGGTACCTGCTGGCGCGCATCGTCATCTCGGCGCTGTTCATCCCGGCTTATTGGAAAGGCGAGATCTTCACCGCCTATGAGCTGATCGAGCGGCGCTTCGGCTACCGCCTGCGCAAACTGACCTCGACGACGTTCCTGGTCACCCGCTCGCTGGCCGAAGGCGTGCGCGTGTTCGCGATCTCTTTGGTGGTGGGCGTCGTGCTCGAAACCGGCGACCTGCTCTCCATCTTCCTGATCACCATCCTGACGCTGTTCTACACCTTCCACGGCGGCATGACCGCGGTCATCTGGACCGACGTCGTGCAGATGTTCCTCTATGTAGCCGGCGCACTGCTGAGCTTCTGGCTGATCTGGACCGGTCTGCCGGCCGGCTGGGAGACGATCGCCGCCGAGGCCGGGCGCTGGCGCATCTTCCACTGGACAGCCGCCGAGGGCGTACCCTTTTTCTCCGACACCTATACGTTCTGGGCCGGCCTGCTGGGCGGCTGCTTCCTGGCGACGGCCACGCACGGAACCGACCAGCTCGTCGTGCAGCGCCTGCTCAGCGCCCGCACCCAACAGGCCAGCCGTCTGGCGCTGCTGTCGAGCTGGGTAGTGATCTTTTTTCAGTTCACGCTGTTTTTGACCATCGGCGTGCTGCTCTACGTCTGGCATCAGACCAGCGGCATGGCCGCGCCGGAGCCGCTGGACCGCCTCTATCCGCAGTTCATCTGGCGCGAGATGCCGCCGGTGGCCGCGGGCATCGTGATCGCTTCCATCCTCGCGGCGGCGATGTCGAACATCTCCGCCGCGCTGAACTCGTTGGCCTCGGCGACGATGATGGATCTGGTGCTGCCGACCCTCGGCGCCCGCATCCCTGACGAGGCGGACCGGCTGCGTTGGTCGCGCTGGGTGACGCTGGCTTGGGGCGTAATTCTGATGGGGATCGCGGCGGCGGCCAGACAGTGGGGCCCGGTGCTCGAAGCCGGCCTGGCGATCGCTTCCATCCCGCTCGGCGCCTTGCTGGGCGTGTTCACCCTCGGCGTGCTGACCCGCAGGGTGAGCGAAGCGGCTGCGATGGCCGGAATGGCGCTCGGGCTCAGCGCGGTGATCTACGTTACGTTCGGAACCTCGGTCGCCTGGACCTGGTACGTGGTCATCGGCGCGACGACGACATTTCTGGGCGGGCTGGCCGCCTCCTTCCTCGCTCCCTCCGTCGGCGCCGATGCGGTCGGCCGAGCGGACTGATCGAACCTCCCGTTTCGAGCGAAACTACGGCTTCCCCAGGCGGCTTTTTCTGAGCAGTCGCCGGGATTCCTGCATGCCAAACCGGGCAACGTAGCCAGTCAACGCCCTTTGAACGATGGAAGGCTGGAACCGACGGGGCGGAATTGAGCAATGGCGCAGTCCCAACTGAAAGGCGCTCGAGCCCCGCCCTGGCCGCTCGCCGCCCCGTCCGGAGGCGACGCGGTCGGCGACATCCAGACTTTTCGGCAATCACCCGCAATTTTTTGCGGTTGAGATTGAAATTCTTCTCACAACCGATAAATCCTGATGCATAATAGATGAGCGCTAGAGTTGATTGAGCCGTGTACTTTCAACGAGTTGAAAGCAAGACGCCCGGAATCGGCGGTCACTAAGCCGAGGCCCGGGTGAGGCTCCGTCGCAACGCGTTCTCGGCTGTCGCGCAGTGACCGCGAAAAAATCTGTTCCAGTTTCAGAACAGAAGCCTTGACTCACCTGGAAATCGGTTGTTATAACAGGCGTGGGCCAGCTAGTTTAAGGCTGCCTGTGTTCTGTTTTCAGAACGGTCGACGATCTGGACGCATTTCATCAGGTCCGGATCTGGTCATCGATCGTCCAGAGCGACACGGTTTCGGATATCGATCGGAGGGTTAAGAAAAGTGGACGTCAACAAGATACTTCTCGAGCTCCGCCAGGAACGCGAGCAAATTGAGGACGCGATCATCTCGCTCGAGCGCTTGGCTCGGGGACGTGGAAAGCGGCGCGGTCGTCCGCCGGCCTGGATGAAAGACGCACAAGAACGCAAAAAAGTGCGCGCCAACAGCAAAGGCAAGGACAAGGACGAGGAATAGTCGTCCTCGAGGAATGGTTGGCGGCGTTAGCACGCGAAGCGCCGCTCATTTCTGTTCCGTGCGGGCGCTCCTCATCGACGCGCTCCGCCGTCTCAATACAGGAGAACTGACGCCCTCTTGGATGCAAAAGGGCGTCCCTCGATCTCCCACCGCTCCGCGATCAGCTCGACGGACGTCCCCCTCTTCCAATCTTCGAGCGTTTCCTGATCGCCGACCAGTCGGGCGGTTTGCGACCATTCGATCCGGTTCCCGTAGCGCCGCGCGATGGCGCTCGCCAATTCCAACCCAAAGCGGAGCGGCTCAAAGGACTCGCGGTCGGTCGGTTCGAGCCACAAGCCGTGGATCTCCTTTCCAGCCAGCTTCGACTCCGACGGCGTGCGCGTAACGGCGTAGGGCCGGATGACTTCCGGAGCCACTCTCTGCATTTCCGCCGCCAACTCGGCGGCTTCCATCCATTCCGCGCCGACGAATTGAAACGGCGCATCGGTTCCGCGGCCCACGGAATAGTTCGACAGCCCTTCGAGCAGAGCGATTCCCGGATACAGCAGCGCTTGCGTGAGGGAGCGGATGTTGGGCGACGGATTGATCCAGGGCAATCCGGTCTGATCGAACCACATTTCCCGCCGCCAGCCCTCGAGTTTCACCACGCGTACGTCGGCCCCGATCCGATTCTCCTGGTTGAACAGCAGCGCCAGCTCGCCGATCGTCATCCCATGCTGCACCGGCATTCCGGGCAAATAGCCGATGAAGGACTTCAACTCGGCGTCCAGCACGGGGCCTCCGTAGCGAACGCCGGTGATCGGATTGGGCCGGTCGAGCACGTAGACCGGCAGGCCGACCTTGGCCGCCTCTTCCAGGCAGTAGGCCAACGTCGTGGCGTAGGTATAGAAGCGCGCGCCGATGTCCTGGATATCGAAGACCAGAGCGTCGAGTCCGGTTAGCATCTCCGGGGTGGGGCGACGGCGCGAGCCCTGGTAAAGACTGTAAATTTTTGCGCCGCTCGATCGCTCCACGCCATCGTCAATGCGCTCCTGGTCGAGCTTCCCCGCAAATCCGTGTTCGGGAGCGAAAATCGCGGCCAGTTGCACGTTCGGCGCCTCGGCGAAGAGTTCCACGATCGGACGCCGGTTGCGATCGATTCCCGTGTGATTGGCGACCAACCCGACTCGCTTGCCGTCCAGGCGCGCAAAATTCTCAGCGACGAGAACATCGAGCCCGGTCAGCACACGAGCGCGCTGCTGCGCCGGCGGCGGTGCTGCCGAGGCGGGCATCGCAATCGCCGCCGCGGCGGCCGAAGCCACCCGGCTGCGGAGGCTCACCACCGACGTGCGGACGCTTGGGTGGACGCGGTTGGTCATCAAGATGACGTAGGACTCGGTCGGCGGATGCACCCAGATCGACGTGCCGGTATAGCCGGTGTGGCCGAAGGAGTTTTTGTCGTAGAGATCGCCGCGCGGGGAGGCGTAGGGCGAGTCGATATCCCAGCCGATTCCGCGCTCGGGCTTGCCTTTTGGGGTCTGCGGCCGGATCATCGCCGCCACGCCCAGCGGACTCAGCACGCGCTCCCCATCGAGCGTTCCATGATGCAGCAGCATCCGCACGTAGCGGCTCAAGTCGGCGGCGGTCGCAAACATCCCGGCATGGCCGGCGACGCCGCCCATGAAGCGGGTAGTGGGATCGTGCACCACGCCGTGCAGCAGCGTGCCGTCGGGCAGTCGCTCGGTCGGGGCGATCCGCGCCCCCAGCGTCGGCGGCGGGTTGAACTGCGCGTCGCGCATCCCCAGCGGCCCGAAGATGCGCTCTTGGGCGAACTCGTCGATGCGCTCGCCGGTGATCTCGCGCACCAGCTCGGCCAGCAGGATGAAATTGATGTCGCTGTAGATGAATTTCTCGTCGGGCTGGGCGACCGGAACCTCGCGATAGGCCTTGGCGATGCCGGTTTCATAGCCGGACCACTCCGGTTCCAAATCGACATCCGGCCGCAGCCCGGAGTAGTGCGTCAGCAACTGCCGCACGGTGATGCTCGAATCGCCCTTGCGAAACAGCGGCAGATACTTTGAGACGCGGTCGTCGAGCCGCACCTTACCCTGCTCGACGAGCATCATCACGGCCGGCGCGGTGACGACGACTTTGGTCAGCGAAGCGCAGTCATAGATCGTGTCGAGCTGCGCCGGCGCCTTTTCAGGCAGCAGGCTGCGGTTGCCGTAGGCGCGGTGGTGCAGGATGCGGTCGCCCTGCCCCACCAGCAGAACGCCACCGGGGATCGTGCCGTCTTCAACGGCCTCGTTCAACACCGCATCGAGAATCGGGGCTCCCCGCCAGGGAGCCGCCGCCAGACCGAGCGCAAACGCCAGACAGAGAGCAACGAGCCGCACGAGTCGAGTCTACCAACGAGCGCAAGAAGCCGTTCGACTGATCAGTTGCTCAAATCCCGCACGAATAGATCCTTGAAGCGCATGCGGCCCTGGCCGCCCGAGTGCAACTGCAACGCGATGGGGCCTTCTTCGGCGCCCGGCGAGGGATAGGTGAAGTCGAGCACCTGGATGCCGTTCAAGTGCACCTGGTAGTGATTGCCTTCGACCTGGATGAGCATGTCGTTCCAGTCGTTGGGACGAATGAGCGAGTCGGTCTCCGGCCGCGGCCAGGCCAGCCCTTGCCGTCGCCGTAGAGACCGCCGGTGTGGTGGTTGAGGACGCGGTCGATCTCAATCTGGCGACCCTCGGTGATCGTCGCCGTCCCGGCTCGAACGCCGTGTGGATGTAGACGCCGGAGTTGCCGTCGGCCTCGCACTTGAAGCTCAGCCGCAGGTGGAAATCACGAAAGGACTTCTCGGTGGCGAGGTAGCCGAACTCCTTGGTGATGCCTTCACCGTAGATGGCGCCGTCTTCGACGACCCATTTTTCATGGCCGATCTCGGTCCAGCCGGAAAGATCCTTGCCGTTGAATAGCGGCTCCCATTCCGCGCCCAGGATGCGGTGGCGCGGGCGGTTCTGAGCGAAGGCCGAAGAGAGGCTGAGGGCGAGCAGGAGGGTGAGGGTGAGGATGCGCATGCTCGATGTTAGGGGGCGCGCGGGATCGGCGGCAATAGCCCCCGATCCCCGGGCCCAAGACATCGGCGCTACTGTAGTGCGTCCAGGGGAAAGCGCGGGGAGCCCGGAGGGCGACATTCTGCTAGCCCCGGGCGTGAGCCCGGGGAGATCTTCGGCGGGCCCACGCGCCCTCCTTCCTAACCGGCGACGAGAACGGTGGTTCAAATTGGAGGTCGCCCTCCGCTTTGAAAACCCCGGGCTCACGCCCGGGGCTAGCAGAATGCCGCCCCCTGCGGGGGCTCAATCCCGCCGCCGCTTCGTGGCGCTGCCCGATACTGCGCGGAGCGTCTGACGCACTACGCTTAGTTGCTCAGGTCGCGGACAAAGATGTCCTTGAAGCGCATGCGGCCCTGGCCGCCGGAGTGCAGTTGCAGCGCAATCACGCCCTCCTCGGCTTCCGGCGAGGGATAGACGAAGTCGAGCACCTGCACGCCGTTCAAGTGCACCTGATAGTGGTTGCCTTCGACCTGGATGAGCATGTCGTTCCAGTCGTTGGGCCGGATCAGCGTCTCGGTCTCCGGACGCGGCCAGGCCACCCAGCCCTTGCCGTCGCCGTAGAGGCCGCCGGTGTGGTGGTTGAGGGTGCGGTCAATCTCGATCTGCCGCCCGGCGGTCACCTTCGGCGTGCCCGGCTCAAACGTGGTGTGGATGTAGACGCCGGAGTTGCCGTCGGCCTCGCACTTGAAGCTGAGCCGCATGTGGAAGTCGCGGTAGGTCTTTTCGGTGGCGAGGTAGCCGTATTCCTTGGTGATGCCCTCGCCGTAGATCACGCCGTCTTCGACCACCCACTTTTCCTTGCCGATCTCCTTCCAGCCGGAGAGATCCTTGCCGTTGAACAGCGAAACCCATTCCCCTCCGAGAATCCGGGGACGCGGGCGATTCTGGGCGATGGCGGTGGAAAGGCTGAGGCAGAGCAGAGCCGAAAGGATAACGATACGCATCGCATGATGCTATCGGGATTGAGGGGCCGCTGGCAAGCTATTCGGCCTCGAGTTCGCGGTAGGCTTCGCGTTTGGAGACGCCGCGCTCGCGGGCGGCCTGCTTGATGGCGTCCATGCGGCCGACGCCGTCGGCGATCAGCTCGGCCACGCGCTCGGCCAGCGGCGCCTGTTCCGCCTGAGCGGGCGACTCGCCGCGGCCGACCAGCAGCACGATCTCGCCCTTGATGCGCTCGCGGCCGTTCAATTCGTCGAGCGCCTGCCGCGCCGAGCCGCGCAGCAGCTCTTCATGCAACTTGGTCAGCTCGCGCGCCACGACGACCGGTCGGTCGCCGAGCGTTTCGATTACGTCCGCAAGCGTCTTGACGATGCGGTGCGGGGCTTCGTAGAAGATCAGCGTAGCCGGCTCGTCGCGCAGGGCCTCGAGCGCGGTGCGCCGCTGCCCTTGTTTGGCCGGCAGAAAGCCGTGGAAGCAGAAGGCGTCCGACGGCAGCCCCGACGAGGCTAGCGCGGCGACGGCGGCGACCGGTCCGGGGATCGAAAACACCGGCAGCCCGGCGTTGATCGCCGCTTGCACCACGCGGTAGCCGGGGTCGGAGATCGCGGGCGTGCCGGCGTCGGAGACCAGCGCCACGTTCTCGCCGGCCTGCATCAGTTCCACCAGTTCCGCAGCGCGCGCCTCTTCGTTGTGCTCGTGGCAGCTCAGCAGCCGCTTGCCGGAGATTTCGTAGCGCGTCAGCAGGCCGCGCGTGTGGCGGGTGTCTTCGCAGGCGATCACATGAGCCTCGCGCAGCACGCGCAGCGCCCGCAGGGTGATGTCCTCGAGATTGCCGATCGGAGTGGCGACCAGGTAGAGTCCGCCGTGCTTCGCAGTTTTCACTCACCCGTCATGGTAGTTAAATCGCGGTAAAGTCGAGCGCCGCTCCGAGTCTTTGCGCTTGCTGCATCATCTGAACAGGTGTAAGGAAACAAGGAGGGCGCCATGAGACGCATGATGGTTTGGACAGCCGCCGCCACGATGGCATTCGCGGGAGCGGCATTCGCACAGAACGGCCCGGCAACCCAGCAGCAGGCTGGAGAACGGGCGAGGATTCACCAGCCCGCCGAAGGCAAAGGCCTTGGCAAAGAACAGGCCAAGATGGCCAAGAAACAGCAGAAGCAGGCCGACAAAGCCGCCAAGCAAGCGGCCAAGGCCGAACGCAAGGCCAACAAAGGAGCCATGACGGGGGCCAAGAATGGCCCTGGCAACGGCACGGGAAACAGGGGCGCCAATAGCGGCAAGCGCAGCGGTCCCAGGGACGGAACCGGCCCGCAAGCAACCGGCGGGCAGGCGCGAGGCCAGGGCGGCGCTCGCGGAGGCCGCGGTCGCTAGATAGGTCCGATTGAAAAGCAAAGCGGCCCTGCAGGCGTTTGCCCGCAGGGCCGCTCTTTCTTCTTTTACCGGGCCTATTCCACAACCACCAGCAGGTCCTTCGCATCGACCTGCTCGCCCGGCTGGACCAGCACCTCGACCACCTTGCCGGCAATCGGCGAGTAGATGGTCGACTGCATCTTCATCGCTTCGAGCGAAAGCAACTTCGAGTTTTTCTCCACCTTGTCGCCGGGCTCGACAAACAGGCCCGTGATCAGGCCCGGCGTCGGCGCGCCGACCTCGCCGTGCTCGCTCGGGCGGGCTTTGCGCTTGGCCTTCTCGTCGATCTTCAGCGAGCGGTCGCGCACGCTCACCTGGCGCGGCTGGCCGTTGAGTTCGTAAAAGACGACGCGGGCGCCGTCGTCATGCGGCTCGCCCACGGTCAGATACTTGATCACCAGCGCCTTGCCGCGCTCGATCTCGACCACCGCCTCCTGCCCGGTCTCCATGCCGAAGAAGAAGACCGGCGTCGGCAGCACGCTGACGTCGGCAAACTCGCGCCGCTTGTCGGCGTAGTCGAGGAAGACCTGCGGGTAGAGCAGGTAGCTCAACACCTCGTCGTGCGAGGGCTTCCGCTCGATCTTTTTCTCGAGTTCCTCCGCCACAGCCTCGAAGTCAGCCGGCGGCAGCGTCGCTCCCCAGCGGCCCGCACGCGGCTTTTCGCCCCGCAGCAGGATTTTCTGGATGTCTTCCGGCCAGCCGTCCGGCGGAGCGCCCAGCGCGCCGGCGAACATGTCGCGCACCGAGTCCGGGAAGGCGACGCCGTGGTCCGGCGGCAGTTCCCGCACTTCCTCGCACGTCATTCCCTTGACCAGCAGGAACAGGGCCATGTCGCCGACGACCTTGCTCGACGGCGTCACCTTCACGATGTCGCCAAAGAGCTGGTTGACCTCGGCGTACATCGTTTCGACCTCGGGCCAGCGGTGGCCCAAGCCCATGGCGTTGGCCTGCTGCTGCAGGTTGGTGAACTGGCCGCCGGGAATCTCGTGGCGATAGATGTCCGCCGAGCCGTGCCGCGGGGCGTTGTCAAACGGCAGGTAGTAGGTGCGCACCGTCTCCCAGAAGCGGGCGCAGTCGCTCAGCGCTTCCTGGTCGAGATGCGGATCGCGCTCGGTGTGAGCCAGCGAAGCCACCATCGAGTTCAGGTTCGGCTGCGAGGTCGAACCGCTCATCGACGAGACCGCGCCGTCGACGATATCGACTCCCGCCTCGGCCGCCTTGAGCAACGTGGCGGCGTTCAGGCCGCTCGAATCATGCGTGTGGAAGTGGATCGGCAGTCCCACTTCCTGCTTGAGCGCCTTGACCAGTTCGAAGCCGGCGTAGGGACGGCAAAGGCCGGCCATATCCTTGATGCCCAGGATGTGGGCGCCCATCTTCTCCATCCGCTTGGCGAGCTTGATGTAGTAGTCGAGCTTGTACTTCGGCCGGCCCGGGTCGAGCAGGTCGCCGGTATAGCAGATGGCGGGCTCGCACAGCACCGTCTCGGCCTCGAGCGCGGCGGCGACGGCGACTTCCATGTTGTCGAGGTCGTTGAGCGAATCGAAGATGCGGAAAACGTCCATGCCCTGGCGGGCGGCTTCGAGCGTGAACTCGCGCACGACGTTGTCCGGGTAGCTGCTGTAGCCGACCGCGTTCGAGGCGCGCAGCAACATCTGGAAGCAGATGTTCGGCACGCGTTCGCGGAGCTGGCGCAGGCGCTGCCAGGGGTCTTCGTAGAGAAAGCGCATGGCGACGTCGAAGGTCGCCCCGCCCCACATCTCGAGCGAAAACAGGTTGTGCAGTCGTTGCGAGACGAATTCCGAAGTCGCCAGCAGGTCATGCGTGCGGACGCGCGTGGCCAGCAACGACTGGTGGGCGTCCCGGAAGGTGGTGTCGGTGAACAGCAGCTGCGGCTGCTCCTTCACCCACTCGGCGAACTTCTTCGGCCCCAACTCGAGCAGCTTGTCGCGCGTGCCGGGCGGCGATGCCACGCCGTGCCGGATCTGGGGCAGCGGCGCCTCTTCAAAAACTTCGAGGCGCGGTTTGCCCGCGACGGTCGCGTTCTTGTTGACGATCACGTCGCCGATGTAGCGCAGCAGGCGGTTGGCCCGGTCGCGGCGGCGCTCGAAGGTAAACAGCTCGGGGTGTGCGGCCAAAAAGCCCGTGGTTGTTTCGCCCGCCTGGAAGACGGGGTGCCGGACGACGTTTTCCAGAAACGGGATGTTGGTCTTTACGCCGCGGATGCGGAACTCGCGCAGCGCTCGGTCCACGCGGCGGCAGGCGCCGGCGAGGTCGTTGTCCCAGGCGGTGAGCTTCACCAGCAGCGAGTCGTAGTAGGGTTGCAGTTGCGCACCGGCGTAGGCGGTGGCGCCGTCGAGGCGAATGCCGAAGCCGGAGGGCGAGCGATAGGTCTGGATGCGGCCGTAGTCCGGAGCGAAGTTGTCTTCGGGGTCTTCGGTAGTGATGCGGCACTGGATGGCCGCGCCGCGCAGTTGGATGTCGGACTGCTGCGGCAGCGACAGCGGCGCCTCGTGCATCTTGGCGCCCTGGGCGATCAAGATCTGCGAGCGCACGATGTCAATGCCGGTGACCATCTCGGTGACGGTGTGCTCGACCTGCACGCGCGGGTTGACCTCGATGAAGAACCACTCGTTGGTGTCCGCGTCGACGAGGAACTCGACCGTGCCCGCGTTGACGTAGCCGGCCGCTTTGGCCAGATTCACCGCCGCCGTGCAGAGGCCGTCGCGCACCTCTGCCGGAAGGTTCTGCGCCGGGGCGATCTCGACCACTTTCTGGTGGCGGCGCTGCACCGAGCAGTCGCGCTCATACAGGTGCATCACCTCGCCGTGCGAATCGGCCAGGATCTGCACCTCGATGTGGCGCGCCCGACCCACAAAGCGCTCGATGAAGACCGCGCCATTGCCGAAGGCGAGCTTGGCTTCTTTCTGCGCCTCTTCGATCTTGGCTTCGAGGTCGGCTTCGTTGTCGACCACGCGCATGCCGCGCCCGCCGCCGCCGAAGGCCGCCTTGATGATTACGGGCAGGCCGACTTTTTTCGCCGTCTCCAGAGCGGAGCCGAAATCCTCGATGGGACCATCGGAGCCGGGCACGACAGGAACGCCGGCTTCCTGCGCCAGCTTGCGGGCGGCCACCTTGTCGCCCAGCATTTCGAGCAGTCGCGGCTCCGGCCCCACGAAGATGATGCCGGCGTCCGCGCAAGCGCGGGCAAAGTCGGGGTTCTCCGACAAAAACCCGTAGCCGGGGTGGATCATGTCGACCCCATGCTCTTTCGCGGTTCCGACGATGCCTTCGATGTCGAGGTAGGCCGCCACCGGACCCTTGCCCTGGCCAATGAGGTAGGATTCGTCGGCCTTGAAGCGGTGCAGACTCAGACGATCTTCTTCGGAGTAGATCGTCGAGGTCCGTAGCCCGAGCTCCGACGCGGCCCGGAGAATGCGAATCGCGATTTCACCGCGGTTGGCTGCCAGCAGTTTCTTCATGAGACTACTAGCTTAACTTGCAGCATCTGTAGCGAAGGCTTCGACGCCAACAAGCTCTTTGTTGTTCTTGTCCCGCTCTCGGTTCCCAGCACACCGCCGCGCTCCCGATGCTAGACTACTGAGCTTGCTGCCACTGCGCTTTGGTGTGTTGTTGATGGCGGCCGCCACATTGGCGGCCGCTGCGGAGCCGGATTTGCTCGACCCGGAACACTGGCGCCGGCAAGGGGTCGAGCAACTCGCTCCCCTGTGGCTTGAGCACGCGCCCGATCCGGAGTTCGGCGGGTTCCACGCCGCACTCGGCCCGGACTGGAAGCCGACGTCTCCGACCGACAAGCTCACGGCCATGCAAAGCCGCGAGGTCTTCGGTCTTTGCGCCGCGTATCTGCTCTCCGGAGACGAGCGTTACTTCGAAGCTGCCGAGCGGGGCGCCCAGTTTGTGCTGGACCATGGCTGGGACGCCGAGCACGGCGGCTGGTACGACAAGCTTTCCCGCGACGGTCGGCCGATTGAGCAGACCAAGAGCATCCAACTCCAGCTCTACACCAACGTGGGCCTAGCCATGTGGGCTTTCGTCAGCGGAGATCCAGAAGCCCTCTCTCGGGTGCACACTTCGGTTGAAATCGGCCGCCGCCATGGATGGGACCCCATCCATGGCGGCTACGTACAACAGCTCAACCGAGAGCTTGGCGTCGCTGACTGGGGCAAGAACAAGCATGCGCACTACGGCTACGTCGGCTCGCTGCTACTGAATCTCTATTTAACTGACCGGCGCCCGGAGACGCTGGCGCTCTCCCGTGAGCTCACGGACTTGAGCCTGGAACGTATGCGCGGACCGGAGGGCTGGGTTTACGGGTTCCATAGCAAGTTCGACCGCCAGTGGCGGCTGACGCCGGAGCTCGTCGACGGCCGCGAGGCGGCGGCGACAGGCGCGCAACTCACGGCCGCGCTCTCGTTCCTGCGATTGGCGCAGCAGACCGGCGAAGACAAGTACCGGCAGGCGGGTCTCGAGCTGGGACGTCGGATTACCGCAGCCGCCATGAATAGCGACAGCGGCGCCTGGATTGACGAAGTCGCCGTCCAACCTCCTCACCAGCCGCTTGGTCAGTCCAAAGTCCACTGGTGGATTCAAATTTACGGAGCCTTCCTGCAATTGCACCTGTACCAGGCGACCGGCGACAAACAACACCTGCAGCGCTTCGAGCAGGCAGAGCGCTTCTTCGACCGCCACTTTCTGGATCGCGCGCTGGGCGGCGTTTTCGCAGCGACGAAAGTGAGCGGCGAGCCGATCGGCAAGCTGCACAAGGCTGGTCCCTGGGACACCGCCTACCACGAGATGGAACACTCGCTGCTCAACTACGTATACCTGAGCCTTTACGTGCACCGGCGGCCCGTGGAGTTGCATTTCCGGCTGGACGGCCCGGGCGAGTTTCCGATCAGCTTGGCTGATACGCCGGACATCCGAATCAAAAGCGTCCAGCGAAACGGCGACCCTTGGCGCGAGTTCGATGCAGCGCGGCGCACCGTGCGTCTCCCGAAAGGGCTGGATCAGCGGATCGTGGTGAAGTTGGGCTTATAGCGGAGGCGGCTCGACTAGTCCGCGGTTCAGCTACGCCAACTGAAAAACCAAAAAGTACTGGTAAGGCAGGAAGTCGTGCGATTCCGCCAGTGAGAAGCCCGCCTCTTTGAGCTCTTCGATCATCGCCGAGCGCGCGATCTTCATCGCCGGCGCGGGCCCCACCGGCAGCTCCTTCTTGTAGAAATCGACGATCGCCAGCCGTCCTCCGGGCCGCAGCGCGTCGGCCAGCTTGCGGTAGTAGGGCTGGCGGTTTTCGATGTGGTGGACGACGTCGCAGATGAAGATCAGATCGACCGAGCCGGGTTCGAGCGTCGGATCGTCCGGCTTGCCCAGCACGCCCTGCATCTGCGAGAGGCCGGTCTCGGCGGCGCGCTCGTTGAGGTGGTCGATCAGGTCCTGCTGGATGTCGACAGCGTACACCTTGCCCGACTTGCCGACGGCCTGCGCCAGCCGCACCGAGAAGTAGCCCGATCCGGCGCCAATGTCGGCCGCCCGCTGTCCCGGCTTCAGATCGAGCGCGGCGACCACCTCGGCGGGTTTTTGCCAGGCGTCGCGGTCGGGCCGCTCGAGGATTTTCACCCACTCCTCGGCGCTGCGGCTATGGTGCGGGTTGGGGTGTCCCTTGCCATGGTGCGGCGCTTGCGCGGCCAACGGAGCGGCAACGGAAAGCCAGAGCAGGTCTCGACGCGTCATGTCCGCATCATAGTCGACAATGAGAAGCGAAGCCCGGCATGCAGAGAGCTCCGATCCCCGTCCTCAAAGACCTCGTGCTGGTTGGCGGCGGACACAGCCATGTGTTCGTGCTGAAGGCCTTTGGGATGACGCCGCTGCCGGGCGTGCGCATCACCCTGGTGGGGCGCGACGTCCACACGCCCTACTCAGGGATGCTGCCCGGTTTGATTTCGGGCCACTACAGCTTCGACGAGACCCACATCGACCTGCAGAAGCTGGCGCGTTTCGGCGGCGCGAGGCTCCTCAACGACGAGGTCATCGGCCTCGACCCGGAGCGAAAGGTCCTGCTGTTCCAGAACCGTCCGTCGGTGGGTTACGACATCCTCTCGATCGACATCGGCTCGAGCCCGGCGCGTGCGGAGGTTCCCGGGGCCGACGAGCACGCCACCGCCGTGAAACCCATCAGCCGGCTGGTGGCGAAGTGGGAAGCGGTGGTCGAACGTACGCTGGCCGCCAAGGGCAAGCGCCGCATCGGCGTCGTTGGAGCGGGCGCCGCGGGCGTCGAGCTGACCTTGTCGATGCAGTTTCGCTTGCGCGAGCTGCTGCGCGGCGTCGACGGCGCAACCGATCCCGAGTTTCACCTCTTCAGCAGTGCGACGGAGGTCTTGCCGACCCACAACAAGCGCACCCGCCGCAAATTCCAGCGCATTCTCGACGAACGCGGCGTCCGCGTCCATCCGTCGAGTCGGGTCGCCGAGGTCACCCAAGAAGGCGTCGTCGACACCGCCGGCGTCGCCTACCCGCTCGAAGAGGTGCTGTGGACCACCCAGGCCGCCGCCCAGCCCTGGCCCGCCGAAGCCGGATTGCAGGTCGACAGCCGCGGCTTCATCGAGGTCGCCGACACGTTGCAGTCGCTATCGCACCCCGACATTTTCGCCGCCGGCGACATCGCCGCCGTCGTGAACCATCCGCGCGAAAAGGCCGGCGTTTTCGCCGTCCGCCAGGGGCCGCCGCTGGCGGCCAACATCCGGCGCGCGCTGCTGGGCCGCCGGGCTGAGCCTTTCCGCCCGCAGAAGACGTTTCTGAGCTTGGTCAGCACGGGGGATAAGTACGCCGTCGCCTCGAAGTCCATCTTTGCCATCGAAGGCGCCTGGCTGTGGAAGTGGAAGGACTCGATTGACCGCAAGTTCATGCAGCGCTTCGGCGACGATCTGCCTGAGATGACCGCCACGGCGCCGCCCACGACGGTCCATCCCGATCTGGCTGACCAGGAAGGGCGAGCGCTGCTCGAAGGCCCGCCGATGCGCTGCCAGGGCTGCGGCTCGAAGGTCGGCCGCGGCGTGCTCGAGAACGTTCTCGAACGCCTCGAACCGCTCGAGCGCCCCGGCGTGGTGCTGGGGGTGGCCGGCGGAGATGACGCGGCGGCGATCGAGATTCCCTGCGGCAAGATCGCGGTGCAGTCGGTCGATTTTTTTGGCGCGATCGTTCAGGATCCCTACGTTTTTGGCCGCATCGCCGCCGAACACGCCTTGAGCGATCTCTATGCCATGGGGGCCGAGCCGCACAGCGCGCTCGCCACCGCGGTCGTGCCCACCGGGCTGCCGCTGAAGGTCGAGCAGACGCTCTTCCACATGCTCTACGGCGCGAATGAAGTGCTGCGGGCCGCCGGGGCCGCGCTGGTGGGCGGCCATTCGAGCGAAGGCGCGGAGATGGCGCTGGGGCTGACGGTGACCGGCGTCGCCGACCCCGCCGCGTTGTGGCGCAAAGATGGCGCGCAGCCCGGCGACCGCCTGATCTTGACCAAAGCAATCGGTACGGGCACGCTGTTCGCCGCCGAGATGCAGCGCAAGGCGAAAGGCCGCTGGATCTCCGGCGCGATCGAGTCGATGCTGCTGTCGAATCAGCAGGCGGCCGAGCTGCTGCGCGGCTGCGGAGCGCATGCCTGCACCGACGTGACCGGGTTCGGGCTGCTGGGGCACCTGGGTTCGCTGCTGCGCGCCTCGGGCCTGGGGGGCGAACTCGATCTCGACGCTGTCCCCATCCTCGAGGGAGCGCTCGAGACCGCCGGCGAGGGACTGCTTTCGACCCTGCAGCCGGAAAATGTTCGGCTGGAACTGATCGAAGGCCACGCCGACCCGGTGCGAAGCCTATTGCTGTTCGACCCGCAAACCTCGGGCGGACTGCTGGCTGCGGTTCCCCCCGAGCAAGCCGATGTCTGCGTGGAGCGGCTGCGCGAGGCCGGCTATGAGCAGGCGGCGGTGATCGGGACGGCCGTGGCCGGCGACGGAAAGATCCGGTTCTCTTAATCGTGTCCGGGCGCAGCGGCGCTGCGCCGCTACGAACGCACGCGCTCGATGCCGGCGCCGACGGCGGTCAGTTTACCTTCGAGGTCTTCATAGCCGCGGTCGAGGTGGTAGACGCGGTCGATCGTGGTCACGCCCTCGGCCGCCAGCCCCGCAATCACCAGGCAGGCGCTGGCGCGCAGGTCCGACGCCATCACCGCCGCCCCGGAAATCTTGCGGCCGCCGCGAATCGTGGCGCGGTTGCCGTTGAGTTCGACCTCCACGCCCATGCGGCGCAGCTCGGCGACGTGCATGAAGCGGTTCTCGAAAATCGTCTCCACCACGTGCGAATCGCCGTCGGCAAAAGCCATCAGAGCCATCCATTGCGCCTGCATGTCGGTCGGAAAGCCCGGAAACTCTTCCGTGGTGATGTCCACCGGGCGCAGCCGGCCGTTGGAGCGTACGCGGATCGTTTGCGGCCCGAGCCGTTCGAGCGAGACGCCGGCCTGCTCGAGCTTTTCGAGGACGGCGCCGAGGTGCTCCGGTTCCAACCCGTCGATCTCGAGGCCGTCGCCGACCAGCGCGCCGGCGGCCAGATACGTGCCGGCTTCGATGCGGTCGGGGATGATGGCGTGCTCGGCGCCGTGGAGCTCGTCGACGCCTTCGATCTCGATGCGCGACGTGCCGGCGCCTTCGATGCGCGCGCCCATCTTGGTCAGCAGCGCCGCCAGGTCCGCCACTTCGGGCTCGCGCGCGGCGTTGTCGAGCACGGTAGTCCCGCGGGCGAGCGTGGCGGCCATCATCAGATCCTCGGTGCCGGTGACGGTGATGCGCGGGAAGACGAAGTGCGCGCCGCGCAGCCCGCCCGAGGGCGCCACGGCCTCCACATAACCGGCTTCCTGCCCGACGCGTGCGCCGAGGACCTCCAGCCCCGCCAGGTGCAGGTTGATCGGCCGGGCGCCGATCGCGCAGCCGCCGGGCATGGAGACGCGGGCGCGTCCGCAGCGCGCCGCCAGCGGCCCCAGCGCCAGGCTCGAGGCGCGCATGGTCTTGACCACTTCGTAGGGCGCGACCGGTTCGCTAATCTCAGCGACCTGGATGGTCTTGACGCCGTTGGACTGCTCGATGCTCGCGCCGAGCGCTTCGAGCAGCCGCATCATGGTGCGGATGTCGACCACGCCCGGGATCTTCTCGAGCCGGACGGGTTCGGCGGTCAGCAACGTGGCCGCCAGAGCCGGCAGCGCCGCGTTCTTGGCGCCGCTCACGGGGATTTTTCCGGACAGCCGCCGTCCGCCTTCAATGCGCAGTTTCTGCATGGTTCCGCAATATGTCCTAACTGTTGTCGAGCGCCTTTCGCAGCACGCCGCCGGCCTGTTCGAGCCGCCCGCGGGCGGTTTCGAGGTCCCATCCGCGGCGGACCATCAACACAGCCGTACGAACGTCTTCGGAGGCTTCGAGCGCCTGCTGGGCGGCCTCGCGACCGCATCCGGCGATCTCTTCCACCATCCGCCGCGCCCGCTCCCACAACTTCTGGTTGCGGAGCTGCACGTTGACCATGAGGTTGCCGTAGACAGCGCCACGCCTGACCATCAACCCGGTGGAGAGCATGTTGAGGACCATTTTTTGCGCCGTCCCGCTCTTCAGACGGGTCGAGCCGGCGATCGCCTCCGGACCGACGATGGGCGCGATCGAGATTTCGGCCTCGTCAGCGATCGCCGACGAAGGGTTGGTGCTCAGCGCTATGGTCAATGCGCCGATGCGGCGGGCGTGGCGCAGTCCGCCGATCACATAAGGCGTACGCCCGCTGGCGGCGATGCCGACCAGCGCGTCGGCGGCGCCGAATCCTCGCTTCTCCAGATCCGCGGCGCCGGCGCTTTCGTCGTCCTCGGCGCCTTCGATCGACCGCGTCAGCGCGGCCTCGCCGCCGGCGATCACGCCCTGCACCAGCTCCGGGTCGGCTCCGAAGGTCGGCGGAATCTCGGCCGCGTCGAGCACGCCGAGCCGCCCGCTGGTTCCGGCGCCGATGTAGAACAGGCGCCCGCCGGCGGCCAGTCGTTCGCAGACGGCGTCGAGCGCTCGGGCGATCGAAGGGATTTCGGCGGCGACGGCGGCGGCGACCCGGGCGTCTTCGGCGTTGAGCGCGCCCAGCAGCTCTTCGGTCGACAGCGCGTCGAGCCGGGCGGTGGCCGGGTTGCTTTGTTCGGTCAGCAGGCGATCGAGCACGGGTGCGCTCCTCGGGGCCTAGGCCAGCGCCTCGCGCAGCCGTTTCCAGGTGATGTCGAGCTCTTCGGGCAGGATGCGCGTCTCGCCGACGACGGTGACGAAGTTCGAGTCGGCTACCCAGCGCGGCAGCGCGTGCATATGGATGTGGCCCGCCACGCCGGCGCCGGCGGCCTTGCCGATGTTCATGCCGATGTTGACGCCCTCGGCGCGGTACAGGCTGCGCAGCGCCGCTTCGAGCTTTTGCGTCAGCAGCATCAGCTCGACCGCCGTCTCCTGGGGCGCCTCCTCGAGCGTGGCGTGGTGCGCGTAGGGAATCACCATGGCGTGACCGCTGGTGTAGGGGTAGCGGTTGAGGACGACGAAATTCGCCTTGCCGCGGTAGACCACCAGCATTTCGGCGTCCTGCTCCGGCGCGGCCGAACCGATCGCGCAGAACACGCAACCTTCAGCCGGAGCGGCCTTGAGGTAGCTGTAACGCCAGGGGCTCCAGAGATGGTCCATCTCTACGAAAAGCAACCGCCGCGCTTAGTCGCTTTCACCCACCGGACGCGCCGGGGGAGGCGGACCGCCGTTGACGACGTCGCGCAACTCTTTGCTGGGCTTGAAGAAGGGGATGGTCTTCGGCGGCACGTCGACCTTTTCTCCGGACTTCGGATTGCGCCCGATGCGGCCTTTGCGTTCGCGGGTCCGAAAGCTGCCGAAACCCCGAATCTCGACCTTGTCGCCCGTTTTGAGCGAACGCACGACGCTCTCAAAGATCGTCTCGACGATGACTTCGGACTCCTTGCGGGTCAGCTCGACTACGCGAGACACTTCTTCGATCAAATCAGCTTTCGTCATAGGGAAACGGCCGCGCAGGCCGCGCAAAAGCGCGGCATCACGCTCAAAAACAACGACCTAGAGCGATCGTACCATGACCGCGGGGACGGCTGCGCGGCCGTCCGGACCGATCCGGCTACGACTCGGTCGATTCGGGCTCTTCGGCCGCCGCCTCAGCCGCCGCAGGCGTTTCCTCGTCCACCGCGGGGGCCGGTCCGGAGGCGGACTCGGCCACCTGCTCGATCGCGGCTCCGGCTACTGGTTCGGCGGCAGCTTCCACCACCGATTCGGGCGTGAGTTCCGCTTCGGGCGCGGCAGCCGGCTCGACCGGCTCCGAAGTCTCCCCGGCAACCGGCGCCACCGGGGGCAGGTCCGGGGCGGCGGGCGGCGGCGCAGCCGGCTCGGGCTGCTCCTCGGGCAGCGGGTCATAGCTCAGGCAACGCAGTCCGACCCGCTTCTCGAACTCATCCATCTTAATGATTTCGAACTCGTACGCCTTGCCCACCTGCAAACCGCCTTTACCGCGGCCTCGGCGCGCCGGCATCTCGGAGTTGTGGCAGAGGCCCTCGACCCCCGGCGCCAACTCGACGAAGGCGCCGAACTTTACCATTCGGCTGGGCCGGCCGGCGACGATCTCGCCGATGACGTGCGAGGTGAAAAACGTCTCCCAGATATCGGGCTCGAGCTGCTTGACGCCGAGCGACATGCGGCGGTTTTCGATGTCGACGTTGAGCACGACGGCGCGCAATTGCTGCCCCTTCTTGACGACTTCCTTCGGGTTGCGGACCCGGCTGTCCCACGACAGATCCGAGACGTGGATCAGCCCGTCGACTCCCTCGTCGATCTCGACAAAGACGCCGTAGGTGGTGACGTTGCGCACGCGGCCCTCGACCACCGATCCGACCTGATAACTGCCGCCGACGGCGGACCACGGGTCCGGCTCGATCTGCTTGAGGCTCAGCGAGATCCGCCGCTGCTGCGGCTGCACCTTGAGCACAACGCTGTCGACTTCCTGGCCTTCCTGGACGACTTTCGAGGGATGCTTGAGCCGTTTGGACCAGCTCATCTCGGTGATGTGGATGAGTCCTTCCACGCCCGGCTCGAGCTCGACGAAGGCGCCGTAGTCGGTGACGCTGGCGACCTTGCCGGTGACCTTGTCGCCCTCGTGGAAGCGCTCTTCGACGGTGGCCCAGGGGTCTTCCTGCATGTCCTTCAAGCTCAAGGACACGCGTTCCTTCTCCGGGTCGAACTTGACGACCTTGGCGGTGACCTCCTCGCCCGGCTGCAGCGCCTGCGAGGGATCCTTGACGCGGCCGTGCGAGATGTCGGTGACGTGGATCAGGCCGTCGATGCCGCCCAGGTCGACGAAGGCGCCGTAGGAGGTGACGTTCTTGATGCGGCCGGTAACCACGGCCCCGAGGGAGAGCTTCGAGAGCGTCTCCTGCTTGATCGCCCCGAGTTCCTGCTCGAGCAGTTCGCGCCGCGAGACGACGATGTTCGACCGCCGCCGGCTGAGCTTGACGATCAGGACCTCGAACTCATCGCCCACGAGCGTGTCGAGATCATGCTGCGGACGAACCGAAGCCTGCGATCCCGGCAAGAACGCCGGCAGGCCTATATCGACGGTCAGACCGCCTTTGACGCGTTCGGTGACTTTGCCGATGACGGGTCGCTTCTCTCGAAACGCTTCCTCGAGCGCTTCCCAAGCTTCGTTGTTCTCGTCGTGCAGCAACGCCAACTGGACGTACTCGCCCGGCTCGCCCAGCCGCGCAATCTGCACCTCGATCTCTTGGCCGGGCTCGAGCTCGAGCAGCTGCTCGGGGTTCGCCGCGTTGCGCAGAGACAGGACTCCTTCGGTCTTGCCGCCGACGTCAACAACGATGGCATCGTCGTTGACGCTGATGACGGTGCCGGTGCGCCGGTCGCCCGGATGCAGTTCAACCACTTCCGGCGCAAAGCCGAGCAGAGCGGCCTGCAACTCCTCTTCTCCGAGAGGCTCGCCTTCGTCTTCGACCTCTTCGCCGCCGGTCGGCTCGCCGGGCAATCCGGGTACGAAACCGCTGGCGGCGGGCTCGGGCTGCGGCGCGGCGGCGTCAGCGCTCTTGGGCTGCAGAGGCGGGGGCGGCGCAGGCGCGGGCGACGATGCGGGGGCTGATGGCGGCGCGGGCGCAGGCTCCGGGGCAGGCGCGGCCGCTGCGGGACGCGACGGCTTGCGGGGATCTTCCTCGGGCGCATCGGCCCAATCCGTCGGCGGCAGGTTGGGCAGCGTGGGCGCGCCGAAGTTTTCGACCGTAGAAGCGGTCGCCGGTTGTGGAATCGGATCCACTTGCGGTGAAGCCTCAGCCGGCGCCTCAGGCGCAGCCTCTTGAGGAGCAGCCGATTCAGGAGCAGGAACTTCAGTCGCCGGAGCTTCGGGCTCGGCGGCAGCCGCTTCGTCGGTCGCTTCTTGCGCGGGCTCGCCGTCGGCGGACTCGGCCGGTTCAGCGGTCTGCGATTCAGTTTCTGGAGCGGATTTGGTGGGGGGAGTTGTCGCCGGGTCGGATCCCCCGGCTGGTGTTTCTCCATCGCGCTCGCTAGCGCGGAGGTCGTCCGGAATACCCGTCATTCGCCATTCTCCCCGTGCAGGCAAACCCGCTCGATGAGCCGGATTTGGCCGCTTGATCAAAAAAACGCTGACAGGGTCGCCTAGCGGCCTGTCAGTCCGGAAGCGAGCGTAGCCCGTTCCGCCAACGGACTATAGCCAAGCCGAAACAGGAATGTCAAACAATCGAGGCGTTTGACGACTCAGCCGGGCCGTCGTCTGCGAGGCTCTCCCGGTAGCCCTTGAGCAGGCCGACCGCGGTCGCCATGATCAGCGGCCCCAGCACGATGCCCAGCAGCCCGAAGGTCTGGATGCCGCCCAAAACGCTGATGAAGACCAGCAGCCCGTTGAGCCTCGAGCGGTCGGCGATCAGGATCGGCCGCAGGATGTTGTCCACCAGGCTCACCAGCAACGCTCCCAGCACCAGCAGCGCCACCCCGCGGCCGGTTTGCCCCTGCAGCAGCAACGCAATGCCGGCGGGCAGCCAGATCATCCAGGCGCCCACGAACGGCAGAAACGCCATCAGGGCCGTCATCACGCCCCAAAAAACCGGACTCGGCAGTGAAAGAACGGCGAAGCTGAGGCCGGCGAGAGCGCCCTGCGCGGCGGCGACGACGAAACTGCTCGAGATGGTGACCGAGATCATGTCGATCGCCTGCTTCATCATCACGTCGTGCCGCTCGCCGCCGAACGGCGAGACATCCCGCAACAACTCCACCAGATGCGGGCCGTCGCGGAACAGGTAGTACAGCGCCAGCAGCAGTACGACGAAGTCGAAGATGAACAGCGCGAAGTTGCCGACCAGTCTGGCCGACCAGCCGCCGACCTTCTTACTCGCGGCTGATACGCCTTCCTCGAGCGTCTTGTCAATATCGCCCACCGACGCCGGCAGGCGCGCGGAAAGGAAATCCAAACCCTGCTCGACCCGGTCGACGATCTCGCCGAGCGGCAGATCGGAGATGACCTGCGCGGTCTGGCCCACGAACGCCGGCGCCAGCACCACCACCGGCGCGACCAGCAGCACGGCCACCGAGAACATGCTCAACAACGCGGCCAGGTCCGGATGGCTGATCTTATCGCGCAGCCGGCGATGGGCCGGAAAGAAGAAGACGGCCAACACCGCCGCCCAGATCAGCGGGCTCAGAAAGGGTTCAACAACCAGATAGAGCAGCCAGAGCAGGCCTAGCGCCAGGATCCAGGCGAGAACCTCATGGCGGGCCGCGACGCGGCTGCGAGATTCGCCGGAAGCTGGTTCGGAGGAACTCATTTGCGCCAGAAAGCGGGCGTCAGGATCACGATCACAGTGTAGAACTCCAGCCGCCCGGCGATCATGTCAAAGCAAAGCACCCATTTTGCCAAGGCGGGCAGATGACCGTAACTTTCGGCCGGGCCGACGCTTCCTAGTCCGGGGCCGACGTTGAACATCGTACCGGCGACGGCGCTGATCGAGGTCAGCACGTCGACGCCCAAGCCCGCCAGGGCCAGACACGAGAAGAAGTTTACGACAAAGGCGAGATAGATGAGGTTGAGCAAGCTCTGGACGGTGGTCTCAGGGATCACTTCGCCGCCGAGTCGCACGGCAAAGACCCCGCGGCGTTCGACCATGCGTTTGAACTCGCGGTCCACCACCCTTGCCAATAGCAAGATGCGCGAAACCTTCAATCCGCCCGCCGTCGAGCCGGTGCAGCCGCCGACGAACATGAGCGCCAAGAGCAACAGTTGGGGCAGGGGCAACCAGACTTCGAAATTGTCGGACGCAAATCCGGTGGTGGTCGTGATCGCAACTACCTGAAACAGCGCCGCCCGCAAGCCCGGTTCCAGGGCGTAACCCTGTTGGCCGATCAAGACAGCCGCGATGATCGCCGTGGCGACTAGGATGAGCAGCAGGTAGTAGCGGATTTCGATGTCGCGCAGCACGCCGGCGGGGCGCCACTCCATCCAAAGGCGGTACTGCTGAATGAAGCTCACGCCGCCCAGGGCCATGGCGACGATCAGGATGTATTCAATCAGCGGGCTTTCAAACGCGGCGATGCTGGCCGTGCGGGTCGAGAAACCACCGGTCCCCACAGCGGAAAGTGAGTGGCAGAGCGCGTCAAAGTTGTTCATCCCGGCCAAGCGCAAGCTCAGGTAGGTGACCGCGGTGAGCGCGAAATAGATCCGCCACAGCGCCAGCGCTGTTTCTGTGATGCGAGGTTTGAGCTTCTCCGACGTTGCGCCGGAAAACTCGGCGCGATACAGGCGCATTCCGCCATGGCCGATCAGGGGCAACACCGCAATCACCAACAGTAGAATGCCCAGCCCGCCGAGCCAGTGGGACAGGCAACGCCAGAACTGCACTCCGGTTGAGAGGATCTCAACATCTTTGAGAACCGTGGCGCCGGTTGTGGTGAAGCCCGAAACGGACTCGAACACCGCGTCGGTCACCGTCGGGAACCCGGGCGAGAAGATGAACGGCAGCGAGCCGAACATTGCAACCGCCATCCAAATCGCCACCGCCAGTAGCAAGCCCTCGCGCTGGGTGAGTTCGCGCTCCGGCCTCGGGCTCCTCAGCACCAAGGCGCCTCCGCAGGCCGCGGTGATCAGCAAGGGATAATAGAGGGCCTCCAACTGCAGGCCGTCGGTCAAGTAGCCGTATAGCAGCGGCGCCAGCATCGTAGCCGCGAAGACCACCAGGAACTGCCCCAGGACGTAGCCGATCGCGCGCAGGTGGATCACGAAAAGAAGCCTCTGCGCCTCTTCGACTCCGCTTGCAGCAGGGATTCGAGTTCGGGGACGATTTTTTCCAGACAGAAGAACAGGACGCGGTCCCCCTCTTCGATCACGGCGTCGCCGCGCGGCACCATCACTTCGCCGTTTTGTCGCGCGATGGCGCCGACGATCGCTCCGCGCGGCAGTTTCATGTCACGCAGCTTCTTGCCCAGATAGTGCGCGCCCGGCTCGGCGAGCAGTTCGATCGCCTCGGCTTCTTCCTGCCGAAACGTGGTCACCGAGAGCACCGACCCTTTGCGCACGAACTGCAGCACGCGGTCGACGGTCGCCACGCGCATGCTCACCGAGGTGTTCACGCCCAGCCGCTGCACCATCGGCAGATAGTTCAATCGGTTGATCAGCGCCACGACTTTCTTCGCGCCCAGTCGGCGGGCCAGCAGCGAGGCGATGATGTTGTCCTCGTCATGATTGGTCAGCGCCAGGAAGGCGTCGACGCCTTCGATATTTTCTTCCTCGAGAGTCGACTGGTCCGTGCCGTCGCCGTGGATCACCACCGTGCGCTCGACGATCTCGGCGATGCGGTTGCAGCGGTTGGCGTCGCGCTCGATCAGCTTCACGCTGACGCCCTGCTCTTCGAGCGCCAGCGCCAGCCCGATGCCCAACTGTTTGCCGCCGACGATGAAGACCCGGCTGAGCTCTTCGCGCGGCTCGATCCCCATGAAGCGCAGCACCGGGCCGATGTTCTCCGCCACCGTGCAGATGTAGATGTGATCGCCCGGCAGCAGCGCCTGCGCGCCGTGCGGGATGATCACCTGCTGGCCGCGGAAGATCATCGCGATCAGCGAGTTTGCCGGCGGCCCGGCGGCGTCGAGTTCGATGACCGTCTTGCCGGCGAACCAGGAGTCGCGCTCGACGTTCATGCCGAACAGCTTCACTCGGCCCTCGGCGAAGTCAAGAATGTCCGACACGCCCGGCACCCGCATCACGCGCATGATGCGCTCCATCACGTCGGTCTCGGGGTGGATCATCAGGTCGATCTTCAGACCGGTTTGCTCCACCACGCGCCGCCACTCTTCGAACTCGTGGGTGCGCACCCGGGCGACCTTGATCTTTGCCTTGGACTCGGATTGCGCGATCAGGCAGGCCAGCAGGTTGATCTCGTCCGAATCGGTGACGGCGATCAGCATGTCGGCGTTGGCGATGCCGGCCTTGCGCATCGTCTGGACGCTGCCGGCGCTGCCGAGCACGACTTTGGCGTCGAGCTGGTCTTCGAGCTGAGCGCACCGCTCAGCGTCGCGGTCGATGATGGTGAGTTCGTTGCCCTCGCGGATGAGGCGTCCCGCGATCAGCGCGGCGCTCTGACCGCCTCCGGCGATAAGAATGCGCATGGTAAGAAGCTTCTGGAAAAGCCTTTCTAGACTGAGCCTATCACCGATTCGCATGCCAGCGCACAGGCCAGCAGAGCGTCGTCGGCGTCGCGGCCTGCGCTGAGTTGCAGGCCCAGCGGCAGGCCTGCGGAGTCCCGCGCGGCCGGCAGCGTCACGGCGGGCGAGCCCAGGGCCGTCCAGGGCGCGTTGCAGCACGGGTCGCCGGTGGAGCCGAGCCCGCGAGGCGCCGCACCGAGCGCGGCGGGGGTGGCGATGACCGCCCCGGACGCCGCCAGCCCCGCGAATGACTCCTTGGCCGCCTGCACCACTCCACGTGCGTCCGCCAATTCCGTCTCGCTGATCGCCAGGCCCTTCTCGATCAAGGCCGCCAGCTTTAGGCCGATCTTGTCGCCATGCCGCCGAAATGCCTCGCCGTGAGTCGCCGCGCCTTCGGCCGTCATCACCGTCAGCAAAGCCGGCTGCAAACTCTCGAAGGTCGCCGGCAGGGGCTCTTTCCGCACCTGCCAGCCGGCGCCGCGCAATTTTTCCATCGCGCTTGCCACGGCGGTGCGCATCGAGTCGTCGAGCTCGCCGACCAATGGCCACGGCAGTACGATCACTTCGGCCTCCCGCGGCTCGATCGGCCCCTTGTCCTGGATCGCCCTCCACGCGAGCGCGACGTCTGCGATCGAGGCCGCGAACAGGCCCGCATGGTCCAGACTCGGCGCGAACGGCATCACGCCGCCCAGCGGCAGCGCGCCGAACGTCGGCTTGAACCCCGCCACGCTGCAAAACGAGGCTGGACGCAGCACCGACCCCATCGTCTGGCTGCCGATCGCCAGCGGAACCATGCCGTCGGCCACCGCCGCGGCCGACCCGCTCGACGAGCCGCCGGGCGTGTGTGCGAGGTTGCGCGGATTGCGCGTCGGCGCGGGGTCGAAGTAGGCGTAGGCGGTGGTGTGGGTCTTGCCCAGGATGATCGCGCCCAACTCGCGCAGGCGGCGGATCAGCTTGGCGTCAACGGACGGGGTGCGGCCGGCCTCGATAGGAGAACCCCACTCGCACGGCATGCCGGCCACGTCGAAAATGTCCTTGATCCCGACGGGGACTCCGTGCAGCGGGCTGCGCGGCCCGGAGCGGGCGAGCTCTTCGGTCAGGCCAGCCGCCTCGGCGCGGGCGGATTCGGCGGCGAGATGGGCCCAGGCTCGGACTTCGCCTTCGCGTTGCTCGATGCGGGCCAGCGACAGTTCGACGGCCTCCTGGGGCGTCCGGGAGGAAAAGTCAGCCAGTGTCATCCGTCTTGCTCGAGCAGTTGCTTCAGAGTGAAGATGCGGTCGAATCCGCAGCCGGAGGCTTCGATCGCCTCGCGCCCGCCTTCCTCGCGGTCGACCAGCGCAATGGCGCCGAGCACGTCAAAGCCGAATTCGCGCGCCCGCTCAATGGCCTTGATGGTCGAGCCGCCGGTGGTCGAGGTGTCTTCCACGATCACAGCCGAAAGCCCCTCTCCGGTGGGGAGGCCTTCGACATAGCGGCCCCGGCCGTGTCCCTTGGCCTCCTTGCGGATCAGAAAGCCGTCCATCGGCTTGTCGCCGCCGAGGCTTTCGCGCGCCACGGCGACCACGATCGGGTCCGCCCCCATGGTCAGGCCGCCGACGGCGTCGGGCGCCCAGCCTCGTTCGCGCATTTTTTGAAGAAAGGCCTCGCCGATCAGCGGCATCGCTGCGGCATGCAGCGTGGTCAGCCGCGCGTCGACGTAGACGTTGCTCTTCTTGCCCGAGGCGAGCGTGAAGTCGCCGCGCAGGACGGACTTTCGCCGCAATATTTCGAGCAGGCGCATCGTGGAGTCGGGTTCAGGCATCAAACTGACAACACCATCCTTATGGACCTCCTAGCGTACCCCAGCGACCGCCCGCGGGTCGTCATCGTCGGGGCCGGATTCGGAGGCCTCAATGCCGCCCAACAGCTCAAGGGCGATGAGTGCGACGTGATTGTCGTCGATCGCGTCAACCATCACCTGTTCCAGCCGCTGCTCTACCAAGTGGCCACCGCCGCGCTGTCGCCGGGTGACATCTCTTACCCGATCCGCGCCATCCTGCGAAAAAACAAACATACTCGGACGCTGCTCGGCGAGGTGGTCGGAATCGACGCCGCGAACAAGACTGTCCAACTGCGCCATGGCGATATCCATTACGACTACTTGATCCTCGCCGCCGGGGTGCGCCACGCCTACTTCGGCCACGCCGAGTGGGAGAGGGCCGCGCCCGGACTCAAAGGGCTCGACGACGCGCTCGAGATCCGCCGCCGCATCCTGCTGGCGTTCGAAAAAGCCGAGCGCGAGCAGGACCAAGAGTTGCGCAAAGCGTTACTGACGTTCGTGATCGTCGGCGGCGGCCCGACCGGCGTCGAGTTGGCCGGCGCCATCGCCGAAATCGCCCGCCAAGTGATGGTCGAGGATTTTCGGGCGATCGACCCCAAGGATACGCGCGTGATCCTGGTCGAAGCCGGCCCGCGCGTGCTGTCGAGCTTTCCCGAGGAGTTGTCGAAGAAGGCGGAGAACTCTCTGCGTGATCTGGGCGTGTGGGTTTGGACGGGACTCGCGGTTGAAGATGTGCAGGCCGACCACGTGCGCTTGAGCAACGGCCAGCGCGTAGAAGCCCGTACGACGCTCTGGGCCGCCGGCGTGGAGGCCTCGCCGCTGGGCAAGATGCTGGGTGTCGAGACTGATCGCGCCGGCCGCGTACCGGTCGGGCCGACGCTGGAAGTCCCGGGCCTGTCAAACGTCTTCGTCATCGGCGATCTGGCCAGTTTCAAGGGCCCGGACGGCAAACCGCTGCCGGGCGTCGCGCCGGTTGCGCTGCAGCAGGGTCGGCATGTCGGCAAGAATATCCTGCGGGCGCTGCGCGGCGAGCCCCTCAAGCCCTTCCAGTACCTCAACAAGGGCAACCTGGCGACCATCGGGCGCGCTTCGGCGATCGCCGATCTGGGCTTCGTGCGGCTGTCGGGCCTGATCGCCTGGCTGGCGTGGCTATTCGTGCACGTGCTCTATCTGGTGGGTTTCCGCAACCGCATCGTGGTGACTCTCAACTGGGCCTGGGCCTACATTCGGCTGCAGCGCGGCGCTCGTCTGATCTACGGAGATGTAGAACGTCTGGTCCCCGAACAACCTGATTCCAAGTAGGTTGGCGCGCCGTGCTAAGATCGTGAGCGTCTCGGAACTTCGGCTTTTCCGAAGGTAATTACACATTTATGGGCGTTGCTACGTTTGCCGCTGAGGCACTGGCGGACTTTCAGTCCACGGCGGCTATCGCTCCCTCCTCGCGCTATCTCGCACGCGCCATGGTCAAGCCCCTGGAGTTGGAGCGCGCCAAGGTCGCCATCGAGTTGGGGCCGGGTACCGGCTCGATGACGCGTAAGATGCTCAAAGCGCTTCCCGCTGACGGCCGGCTGATCGCGTTTGAAATCAACCCGCGCTTCGTCGAGTATTTGCGGACCAACATCGCCGACCCACGGCTGACCGTGCTCGAGTGTCCGGCGCAACAGGCCAAGGAGGCGCTCGCCGGGCTCGACATCGAGTTCGCCGACGCCGCGCTGTCGTCACTGGGGCTGAGCCTGTTTCCCGACGAGTTGTGCGAGAGCATCATCGGCGGCGTTCGGCAAGTCCTGCGTCCCGATGCCGTGTTGACGCAGTTTCAGTACGTCAGTCGGGTGCGGCTGCTCGACGGGCGCGCCGAATATTTCGACGCCTCGAAACTCATCCGTCGGTACTTCCCCGCCGTCGAGCGGCGCCTGGTGGTACGCAATATTCCGCCGGCGTTCGTTTACGCCTGCAAGAAACGCCCAAGCTAGTTGGTCGGAGGCAAGCCCATGCATCGACGGGATGGCGAGTTCCAATGGATGAACGTCCTGGGGCTCGCGCTGCTGCTCGGGCTCGGCGTCGCCGCGGCGGCCGACAAGCCGAACATCGTCTTCATCATGGTCGACGACCTGGGGCCGGAGTGGGTCTCGAGCTACGGCGCCGAAGGCATCGAGACGCCGAACATCGACAAGCTCGCCGAGCGCGGCCTGCAATTCGAAAACGCTTACTCGATGCCGCAGTGCACGCCCACCCGCGCGACGCTGCTGACCGGCCAATACCCGTTTCGCCACGGCTGGACCAACCACTGGGACGTTCCGCGCTGGGGCGCCGGCTGCCACTTCGACCCCCGGCACAACATGACCTTCGCGCGGCTGATCCGCGACGCCGGCTACGCCACCGGCATCGCCGGCAAGTGGCAGATCAACGATTTCCGCATCCAGCCGAACATCCTCAAAAGACACGGCTTCGACGAGTGGTTGATGTGGACCGGCGGCGAGGGCGGCAACCCTGCGAGCGACGAGCGCTATTGGGATCCCTACATCTACTCGAGCGCCGACGGCCAGAGCCGGACGTACAAGGGCGAGTACGGGCCGAAGCTCTACAACGACTTTGTGCTCGAATTCCTCGAAAGGCATCGTCAAGAGCCGATGCTCGTCTACTACCCGATGGCGCTGACGCACGGGCCGCTGGTGACTACGCCGCACGAGCCGTTCGCGGAGTCGAAGCTCGAGCGGCACAAGGCGATGACGCGCTACACCGACTATCTGGTCGGCCAGGTGATGCGGCAGCTCGAGCGGTTGGGCTTGTGGGAGAAGACCTATGTCTTCTTTACCACCGACAACGGCACGTCCGGCGGCATCACCGGCGCCATGAACGGCCGCACGGTGCAGGGCGGCAAGGCCAAGCTGACCGAAAACGGCCCGCGCCAGCCGTTCCTCGTCACCGGCCCCGGCGTGAAACCCGGTTCGGTCACTGACGCGCTGACGGATTTTTCCGATCTGCTGCCAACCTTCGTCGAGTTGGCGGGCGCCGAAATCCCGAAGGATCTCGTCGTCGACGGCCATTCCCTGGTGGACGTGCTGCACGGCAATGACCCCGAAGGCCCGCGCGAGTGGATGCTGGCGATGGGTTACGGACCGGCGCGGCTGGATGAGCAGGGCGTGCGGCCGGTGCAGGACTTCACCGACCGCGTGGTGCGCGACAAACGCTACAAGATCCACGTACTCGACGGCGAAGTCGCCAAGCTGTACGACCTCCAGGAAGATCCGGCCGAGCAGCGCAACCTGATTGGCAGCGCGCAGCCCGAGCATCGCGCCGCGCTGGCTCGCCTCAGCGCCGTCGTTGCAGGCTTCCCCCGGCAAGACGCCCGTCCGCGCTACGATCCGCTGCCCCCGCAGCCGTGGGACATCACGCCGGAAGAGATCAACCGCCCGCGGCCCTGAGGCCGACCGCTCGCTCGTAGTACAATGCCCGCGGCATGACGCGCCGTGAATCCCTGCGCTACTTAGCGGCCTTCCTCGCCGGGTCGCCCTTGCTCCAGGGCCAGTACTCGCCCCGCGCCGAGCACGGCCGCGTCCCCGACATCGACGAGATCGCCAGCACGCTCGAGTTCGAGCCGATTGCGCGCGCCAAGATGACGCAGCTCAACTACGACTACGTCGCCGGCGGCGTCGAAGACGAGGTGACGCTGCGCCGCAACCGCAAGGCGTTCGACTGGCTCTCCCTCCAGCCGCGGCCGCTGCGGTCGGTCGACCAGGTGGATCTGTCGACCACGATCCTGGGCCAGCCGATGGCGTCGCCGCTGCTGGTGGCGCCCACCGGCGGCCAGCAGGGCGTCCACCGCGAAGGCGACGTGGAGATGCACCGCGGCGCGTCGGCGGCGAAGACCACCATGTGCGTCAGCCACGTGGCGACGTTTCCCATCCCGGAGATCGCTGAAGCTGCAGAAGGCGATTTGTGGTCGCAACTCTACGTTCATCTCAACCCCGACGGCGCGCGCGAGCGCATCACGGAGGCCGGAGCTGTGGGCTGCAAGGCGATCGTGTGGACCGTCGACGCCCAATACACCTCGCTGCGCGAGCGGCTGCGGCACGGCGCCAATCTCGGCGAGCGGCTGGCCTTCCAGGAACGCGCCGAGGTCGCGGCCCGGCGACGGCGACGCTCCCGGGGCAGCCGCCCGACGAACCCCTACGGGCTCAACCCCGAAACTCCCGACCTGGACTGGGGTTTCCTCGAGACGCTGCGCTCGTGGACCGATTTGCCGGTCGTCATCAAGGGGCTGCTGACGGCCGAGGACGCCCGTCTCGCCATCGACAGCGGGGCCGACGCGGTGGTCGTCTCCAACCACGGGGCGCGCTACATGCCGCACTGCCCGGCAACGATCGAGGTGCTCGAAGAGATCGTCGACGAGGTGGACGGCGCTGTGCCGGTGCTGGTGGACGGCGGGTTTCGGCGGGGCAGCGAGATCCTCAAGGCTCTCGCATTGGGCGCGGACGGCGTTTTGCTGGGCCGTGCGGCGTTGTGGGGATTGGGCGCGTTCGGTGCGCGGGGCGTGCAGCGGGTGCTCGAGATCCTGCAGGCGGAACTGATGCTGGCGATGGCGAATTGCGGCATCCGCAACGTCTCGGAAATCGAGCGCTCGCTGGTGCGCATGGATTTCCCATAGCAACCGCGACGGAGCGGTTGCCTGAAATGGCCGCTGCACTCCCCTCGCGGCGCATTCGTGCATGCTCTCTTCAGAGAGTGGGCGGAGACTTCTCCGGAGCGTTCCATCCTAAAACGTGCCCGGCCTAGAACGTGTCCGGGAAGATCACATACGCAAACAGCAGCCCCAAAAAGCCCGCATAGATGACGTAATAGGCCATCGGCTGGATCGTCTTGCGAATCAGCAAGCCTTCCTTGCCCACCAGCCCCACCGTGGCGCTGGCCGCCACCACGTTGTGCACCGTGATCATGTTGCCCGCCGCGCCGCCCAGCGCCTGCAGGCCCAGAATCACCAGGTGCGACACCCCGATGCGGTCCGCCACGCCGTACTGGAACAAGCTGAACATCAGGTCGCTGACCGTATTGCTGCCCGCCACGAAGGCCCCCAGCGCGCCGATCATGGCCGCAAAGAACGGCCAGGCGCCGCCGGCCACGTCGGCCACCCATTCCGCCAGCTCGAGCGGCATCGACTGCAACCCCGACTCGTTGACGTTCGAGTCGATAAAAATCCGCACCAGCGCCACCGCGAACAGCAGCGCGAACGCCGGCCCCAACAGCATCTTGACCGAGTCCGACCACGCGGTGCGAATCTCGCGCGGCGTCATGCGGTGAATGCCCATCGTGATCACCGAGACCAGCAGAAAAATCGTGCCCGGCAGGTAGAACGGCTGGAAGCCCTGAGAAAGCCCTGTCCCCAGAATGTTGTCCCAACTCACGTTGTAGGACGTCAGCCAACCTTTGAGCGGCAGAAACGGCAGGCGCGTCGCCACCAGCAGCAGCGCGACGAGGACGTACGGCGTCCAGGCGCGGCCAAGCGTCATGTTGGCGCGCTCGCCGCCGACGTCGCCGGAGAACGAGCCCATCCAGTCGCGGTCCCACTCGTCACGCGGCGGAAAGTCCCAGGGCTCGCCGTCCGGCAGGAAGAGTTTGCGCTTCGCCGCCCACACTACGACGCCCAGACCGATCAGCGCGCCCAGCAGCGACGGAAACTCCGGCCCCAGAAAAATCGCCACGGTCGCGTAGGGAATCGTGAAGGCCAGTCCGCCAAAGAGCGCGAACTTCCAGACCTCCAAGCCCTCCGCAAACGATCGGTTCTTGCCGAAAACCTTCGTCAACATGCCGCAGATGATGATCGGGATGAAGGTGCCGACCAGCGCGTGCGGAATCGCGGTAAACACGCCGATCTGGTAGATGAACTCGGTGTAGGTCATCCCGGCCTCGGCGACGGCTTGTTCCACCAGCGGGACGTTGAGCGACTCGCGCATGCCGACCATGATCGGCGTGCCCACCGCGCCAAAACTCACCGGCGTGGACTGGATGATCAAGCAGACCATCACCGCCGCCAGGGCGGGGAAGCCCAGCGCCAGCAGCAAGGGGCCGGCCACCGCCGCCGGCGTGCCGAAGCCTGACGCGCCCTCGATAAACGAGCCGAACAGCCACGCCACGATCACGATCTGCACCCGCCGGTCGCGCGAGACGTCCATGAACCCGCGTCGAATCGTCGCCGCCGCGCCGCTCTCCTTGAGCGTGAACAGCAGCACGATCGCGCCGAAAATGATGTAGAGCAAAGTCACGGCGATGACCACGCCGCGCAGGCTCGCCGCCATCGTGTGGATGAACGGCACCTTCCAGAACGCCAGCGCGGCGGCCAGCGTCATGCAGTAAGCCACCGGCATGGCGCGCGTGGCGGGCCAGCGCAGCACGACCAGGAAAAACATGACGGCCAGGATCGGCAGCACGGCGATCGCGGCGCTCAACGAGGATGCGGCGTCCATTTGGGGGAAATCTCCATTCAGCGAGGAACCGAGAGGTTACGCGGCTGCGGGAAGGACTGTCAAGCCGCCTCGATTGCCGTCAATTGAAGGGAGTTGGTAGAATCTGGCGAAACGGCGGATTCGTTCCGTCCGACGCCTTCCGGGTGCGCCTTGACGCATCCTGATCCCTGTCAATAACTAAACAACGAGATCGTCGAGAATACCCATGCCCGCTGCCTACAATCAGAACCCTGTCCCTGCCGACGGAGAAGCGATCCGCGTAGAAAACGGAAAGTTCATCATCCCGGATCAGCCCATTCTGCCCTTCATCGAAGGCGACGGGATCGGCCGCGACATTTGGAAGGCCTCGGAGCGGGTTTTCAACGCCGCCGTCGAAAAATGCTACGGCGGCAAGCGCCGTATCGTCTGGTACGAAATCTTTGCCGGCGAGAAGGCCTTCGACAAGTTCGGCGAGTGGCTGCCCAATGACACGCTCGAGGCCATCAAGGCCTTCCACGTGGCCATCAAAGGCCCGCTGACCACCCCGGTGGGCGGCGGCATCCGCAGCCTCAACGTGGCGCTGCGCCAACTGCTCACGCTTTACAGCTGCATCCGCCCGGTGCGCTGGTACACCGGCGTGCCTTCGCCGGTGAAGAAGCCGCAGGATCTCGACGTGGTCATCTTCCGCGAGAACACCGAAGACGTTTACGCCGGCATCGAGTGGCAGCAGGGCACTGCTGATGCGAAGAAGGTCATCGACTTTCTCAACAACGAGATGGGCCGCAGCATTCTGGCCGATTCCGGCGTGGGCATCAAGCCGATCTCGATCACCGGCTCCAAGCGCTTGGTGCGGGCGGCCATCCAGTACGCCATTGACAACGACCGCAAGATTGTGACCCTGGTGCACAAGGGCAACATCCAGAAATTCACCGAAGGCGCCTTCCGCGACTGGGGCTATGAAGTGGCCACCGAAGAGTTCCGCGAGCACGTCGTCACCGAGCAGGAGATCTGGGACGGGGCTTCGAAAGAAGGCAAGATCGTCATCAACGACCGTATCGCCGACGCGATGTTCCAGCAACTGCTGCTGCGTCCGGCCGAGTACGACGTCATCGCCACCACCAACTTGAACGGCGACTACCTCTCCGACGCCTGCGCGGCGCAGGTGGGCGGCTTGGGCTTGGCCCCGGGCGCGAACGTCGGCGACGAGTACGCGATTTTTGAGGCGACCCACGGCACCGCGCCGAAGTACGCCGACAAGGACGTCATCAACCCCTCGAGCGTGATGCTGTCGGGCGTGATGATGTTCCGCTTCATGGGCTGGAAGGAAGCCGCCGACGCGATCGAGCGCGGCATCGCCGGCGCGATCGAAGCCAAGACGGTGACCTACGATCTGGAGCGCCAGATGGAAGGCGCCACGAAGGTCGGGACCAGCGCCTTCGCCGACGCGATCATCGCGAAGATGTAGCGCAATCCGCCAGGTAACCCCGGGCGGCTCGAAGAGGATGGAATGAGCCGCCCGGCTTCAGTCGGCGGGTTGCAGCGGTCAACGGCCGTCTACGCGAAGAACGGCACATCCGGCACGGCGTACTTCCGCATGCCTTCCTCGTTGATCTCCACACCGATGCCGGGCACGTTGCGCAGCGGGATGTGGCCGTCATCGGTGAGCATCGGGCCGTCGTAGCTGACAATCTCCTCGTACATCTTCTGTTTGTGGAAGTAGATCTGCCACTCGAGGATCAGGAAGTTCGGGACGGCGGCGCAAACATGGGCTGAGGACATGGCGCCGAGGTACGACGCTACCATGTGCGGCGCGAAGGGCACGTTGTAGGTGTTGGCCAGGTTTGCGATTCTCTGGCCTTCTCCCAGGCCGCCGCACTTTTGCAGGTCGGGCATGATCACATCGACCGCGCCGATCTCGAGCGGGTGGCGGAACCCGTAGGTCAGATACCAGTTTTCGCCGCCGCAGATGGGCGTGGTCGTCGAGGCGCGGATGCGGGCGTACGATTCGGGCACTTCGGCCGGCACGGGCTCTTCCAGCCACATCAGGTTGTATGGCTCGAGGGCTTTGGCGATCTTCATGCCGGCCCCTTCGTCGAATCGCCCGTGGCAGTCGACGCAGATATCGATGTGCGGACCCACCGCCTCGCGTACGGCTGCGATCTGCGCCACCATGCGCTCCAGCTCGGTGATGCTCACGCTCCAGTTGTAGGGGTCGAGCTTGTTGGGGTCGCCGCGGTCGTCGATGTCGAACTTCACCGCGGTGAAGCCGTACTTGTCGACATCCTCCTTGGCCTGTCTGCCCATCTCTTCCGGCGCCAGCCGGCTGCCGGCGGTGTCGCAGTAGACGCGGATCTTGTCTCGGAACTTGCCGCCCATCAGCTGGTAGACAGGCAGGCCGAGCGCCTTGCCGACCAGGTCCCAGAGCGCGGTTTCCAGGGCGGTCATCACACAGACGTACATGCCGGCCTGCGCACCCTTGAAAAGGCCTCCCCGGCGCATCTCTTCCTGCAGCCGGTGGATATCGAGCGGGTTCTGGCCGATCAAGTGACGTTGGGCGAGGTGCTTGACGACGTAGTACGTTCCGTACACCCCGTCGACCGCCTGGCCGTGCCCGATGATTCCTTGGTTGGTATAGATCTTGACGAACAGACTGTGTTCGCCTCGAATCAAACCGGCCTTCACGTCGGTGATCTTGAGCGCGGTCGGGTTGGACGACTTGCGGGTCCAATCCACCGCCTGTGCCAGACCGTCCAAGGAGCTGGCCAAGAACGCGCCGGAGACGCCCAGAGCGCTTCGGGCGAAGAAGGATCGTCGTGAAAAAGTGCTGTTCATACTGCTGTGCCTTCCCGGGGATCACGAAACGTGTCCCGCCGTTACAGATCGGCCTCATGGTACAGCAGGGAGAAATGTCATTCCAGCCCGCTTCCGGAGCACTGTCCGCCGGACGAGGCTTGGCGGCCGGGAAGACCCGGCGGCTCATTTGGTAAACTTGCGGGTTCAAAGGAATCCATCCCATGCGCAAAAAAGTCACCGTCATCGGAGCCGGCAACGTCGGCGCCACCACTGCTCTGTTCCTCGCCGATAAGGAGCTCTGCGACGTCGTCCTCGTCGACATCATGGAGGGCGTCCCGCAAGGCAAAGGCCTCGACATCCTCGAAGCCATGCCGGTGGAGAAGCGCGACGTGAAGGTCGTCGGTACGAACGACTACGAGGCCACCGCCAACTCCGACATCATCATCCAGACCGCCGGCTTCCCGCGCAAACCGGGCATGAGCCGCGACGATCTGCTGATGAAGAACTACGAGATCGTCAAGGCCTGCATCTCCGAGGCGGCCAAGCGCTCGCCCAACGCCATCATCATTGTCGTGGCTAACCCGCTCGACGCGATGTGCCAGGTCGCCTACAAGGTTTCGGGCTTCTCGAAGAACCGCGTCGTCGGCATGGCCGGCGTGCTCGATACCGCTCGCTTCCGGACCTTCCTGGCCGAAGCCTGCGACGTGTCGGTGGAGAACGTCACTGCCTTTGTGCTCGGCGGCCACGGCGACACGATGGTGCCGCTGGTGCGCTACACCTCCGTCGCCGGCATTCCGATCACCGACCTGCTCGACGCGGAAACTCTCGACAAGATCGTCGACCGTGCGCGTAAGGGCGGCGCCGAGATCGTGGCCTACCTGAAGACCGGTTCGGCCTTCTACGCCCCGGCCGCTTCGACGGTGGAGATGGTCGAATCGATTTTGAAGGACAAGAAGAAAGTGTTGCCGTGCGCGGCCTATCTCGAAGGCGAGTACGGCGTGAACGGCCTGTTCGTCGGCGTGCCGGTCAAGCTCGGCGCCCGCGGCATCGAGAAGATCTACGAGCTCAAGCTCGATGACGGCGAGAAGGCGGGTCTGAAGAAGAGCGTCGACGCCGTGCAGGAGTTGGTGACGGTTCTCGAACCGCACCTGGGGTAAGTGGCCGCAAGCGGGTTAGACGAATTTGCGCTAATCCGACAGGTTTAGTACTGTAAGGGGCGAACCGGCGGAGACCGTCTGCCGGGGCGCCAGGGAGGACTACTCGAATGATGAAGAAACTGTTTGCTCTTATGAGCATGATGCTCCTCACCGCCGGTCTCAGCTTTGCCGGTGAGTGGACGGGCTATGTGACCGATGCCAAGTGCGCCAGCGCTGGGAAGGCCGGCCCCGGCCATGCCGGATGCGCCAAGGGCTGTATCGGCAAGGGCGACGCGGCCGTGCTGGTCGACGACGCCGGCAAGATCCACGAGATCGCCAATCAGGACAAGGTCAAGGAGTTGGCTGGTGAGAAGGTCAAGGTGACCGGCTCCGTCGCCGACGGCAAGATCACCGTGGAGTCGGCCGAAAAGGTCGGCTAGTTCCTCGAGATCTTTGTAAACTTTCGCCGCCCGGGTGTTCGCCGCACCCGGGCGGTTTTGTCTGGTCTGTACACTTCGCTCATGCCCTCCGCGTTCGAGAAGCTTCTGGCCGAGATCCGCGCTTGCCGCGTGTGCGCGGAGCATCTGCCGCACGGGCCGCGCCCGGTATTGGCCGCCTCGCCCGACGCCCGGCTGTTGATCATCGGTCAGGCGCCGGGGCGCAAAGTCCACGAGAGCGGCATCCCCTGGCAGGACGTCTCCGGCGACCGGCTGCGCGCATGGCTCGAGGTCGACCGCGAGACGTTTTATGACCCCTCTCGCATCGCTTTGCTGCCCACCGGATTTTGCTATCCGGGGTCGGGACGCAGCGGCGATCTGCCGCCCCGTCCCGAGTGCGCGCCGCTGTGGAAGCCGCGCCTGCACCCGGCGCTCGGCCGGGTGCGGCTCACCCTGCTGGTGGGCTCCTACGCTCAGGCCGAAGAGCTGGGCGAGCGCGCCAAGGCGACGCTGACCGAGACGGTGAAGGCTTGGCGCGAGTATGGCCCGGGCGTCATCCCGCTGCCGCATCCCAGCCCGCGCAACCGCCTCTGGCTGCGCCGGAACCCTTGGTTTGAACAGGAGCTGCTGCCGGAGTTGAGGACATCCGTCCAAGCGGCGCTGGAATGAGCCGCCCAGGTTTACCTGGCGGGTAGCCAAAGCTGTTGGGAACGCCGCCCGCCGGCTTGGATCAGCGATAGAAATACTCGACCAGGCTCATCGGCAGCGCCGGCACGTAGGTCATCAGTAGCAGCACGAACGTCAGCACCGCGATGAACCACAGGTTTTCGCGGGTGACGTCCCAGATGTCGGTCTTGGCCACCGAGCAGGCCGTCACCAGCACCGAGGCTACTGGGGGCGTCTGCTGTCCCACCGCCAGATTGAGAGTCACGACCAGCCCAAAGTGCACCGGGTCGATGCCGGAGGCGTTTACCAGCGGCATCACGATCGGCACTACCAGGATGATCGCCGCCGCCGAGTGCAGGAACATGCCGATCAGCAGGAAGAAGACGTTCAGCAGGCCCAGAATCGCCCACTTGTTCGAGGTGATCTCCATCAGCGCTCCGGCGAAGCGCTGCGGCGCCTGGACCTGCGTCAAGTAATCGCCGAGCAGCCCCGACGTCGTCACCAGCAGCATCACCACGGCGGTCTGGATCGCGCCGGTGATCATGGCCCCCCGCAACCGCTCCCAATTTAGCTCGCGGTAGGCCAATCCGCCGATCAGCAACGCCGCCAGCACAGCCAGCCCGGCGCCTTCGGTGGCGGTCACCCAGCCGGAAAAAATGCCGCCCAGCACGATGATCGGCAGCAGCAGCGCCCAGGCCGCGTCGCGGAAGGTCGATACAACTCGCTTCCACTCGAACGAGCCCTCCACCGGGTACCCGCGCTTGCGGGCGATGAGATACGCCGTCGCCATCATCAGCAGGCCGCCGATGACGCCCGGCACGATCCCGGCGACGAACAGCTCGACCACCGAGGCGCCCGACATCACCGCGTAGAGGATCATCGGCAGCGACGGCGGAATCACCACCGCCAGCGTCGACGCCGAGGAGGTGACCGCGGCGGCGAACGGCGCCGGGTAGCCGCGTTTGCGCATCGCCGGAATCAGAATCGACCCCAGCGCGGCCACGCCCGCCACCGCGGAGCCGGAAATCTCGGCCAGCAGCATCGACGAGCCGATGGTGACCATCGCCAGCCCCCCGCGCACAAAGCCCACCAGCGCCGAGACGAACGCCAGCAGGCGTTTGGAGATGCCGCCGGTGTTCATGATCGCCCCGGCCAGGATGAACAGCGGGATGGCGATCAGCGTGAAATTCGTCGCCGAGTCCATCAGCGTGAGCCCCATGTTGGGAATCACGTGCGGTCCCCAGGTCAGCGTCATGGCGGCCACCGCCACCAGCCCCAGCGCGACGCCGATGGGCACATCGATGGCGATCATGGCCATCATCGCGGCCAACATCACCAGAAGACTCATTCTTCCGCCTCCACGGCGTCCCGCTCCCCTTGCAGCCAGGCCGCGAACGCCACCAGCTCCGCCACAATGAACAGCAGCGAACTCAGCGGAATGACCGACGACGTGATCCGCCGGGGCAGCCAGGCCAGACTCACCAGCGACGAGTCTTCGAGCACCGCCATCACCTTGAAGCCTGCCCACGCAGCCAGGCCGAAGAACAGCACCACGCAGATCTCACGGACCACAGCCAGCGCCAGCCGCAGGCGCGGCGGCGCGGCCGCCACGAGCTTGGGGAAGCCGATATGCGCCCGCTTCAGCGCCGCCAGGCAGGCGCCGTAGTAGGTCAGCCACGCCAGCAGAATCGGCGCCACCTCGTCATACCAGGTCAGCGGCGCGCCGAACTTGCGGAACGCCACACCGGCGACCACCACCAGCGCCATCGACGCCATGAGGATGATCAGCAAGTGCTCGAGGAGTTTTTCGAGTGTACGTTTCAGGCTCATCCGGCAATTTATGGGTTCGCGAGGCGCAGCGCATGCTGGATCCACTCCGCGCCGCCTTCCACCTCGGCGCCGAATTCGCCATAGATCGTCTGGCTGGCGTCGACGAACGCCCGGCGGTCGGGGCTGTTGACCGCCATCCCCTCGGCCTCGAGCTTGGCGAGCAAGTCGCGGTCGAGCCGCGCCGCCGATTCGAGCACCCATTCCTGCGTCTCGATCGCCGCCTCGGTAATTGTGGCGCGCACGTCGGCCGGGATGCTCTCCCAGCGCTTGACCCCCACCGCCAGAAACGCCGGCGAATAGACGTGATTGGTCATCGTCAAGTATTTCTGGACTTCGTGGAACTGTGAGCTGTAGATCATGCTCAGCGGGTTCTCTTGGCCGTCGATCACGCCGGTTTGCAGCGCCACGAAGACTTCCGACAGTGACATCGGCGTCGGGCTGGCGCCGTAGGACTGGAACAGCCGCAGCCGCCAACGTCCGCGCGGCGTGCGCAGCTTGATGCCGGCCAGGTCCTGGGGCGTCACGATCGGACGGGCGTTGTTGGTGATCTGGCGAAAGCCGTTCTCCCACATCGCCAGCACGCGCAGGCCCTCGGGCTCGGAGCGCGGAGCGATCTGGGGCCAGAAGATTTCTTCCCGGATGCGGACCAGGTGCTCGCGGTCTTCCACCAGATACGGCATCTCAAAGAAGCCGAAGGCGTCGATCTCGGTCGACATGATCGTAGAAGGGATGGAGAAGTCGACGGTGCCGAGCTTGAGCTTCAGCAGCAGCGTCTGGTCATCGCCGAGTTGGCTCGACCCGAAAACGTTGATGAACGCCCGCCCGGCGAGCTTTTGGTTGGCCAGACGCGCGAACTCGGTGGCCGTGTCGGCCGTCATCGAGCCCGGGTTGGCTACGTGTCCCAGGCGCAGTTGCAGCGGTCCGTCGGGATCGACGCCGCACGCGGTCAGCAATAGCAAGAGAATCGAACAGGCGGCGCGCACCGTTGGGCATGATCGCACAAGGCGGGCGGTCGATGCCTGTGGGATCTAGAACAGTTCCGCAACGTGGACGCTCCACCCTGGAAACAGATCCTCGGATGCGAGCGTGTCGTCGGCGTTGAGGTCGCGTCGTTCCGGCCCCCAGACCTCGACTTGTTGGACGTTGGGGTAGAGCACCCACACCTCGGCGGAGCCGGCGTCGAGGAACTGGCGCACCTTTTCCCGCAGCTCGACGGCGCGGTCGTGGGGTGATACGACTTCGATGGCGAGGTCCGGCGCGCCGCGAAAATACTCGTCGGCCGGCTCGGTCGGGACGCGATCGTGGCGCACGAATGCCAAGTCTGGAGCGCGTACGATGGCTGGGTCTTCGCTGAGTAGGAAACCGATCTCGGCAATCAGGATTCCAAGGTTTCCGCCATAGACGGCTTCGCTGAGCGATCGGCGCAGTTTCTCAACGATCCACCCGTGACGAAATTGCGCAGGCGCCATCACCTTCACCTCCCCCCGATCCAGCTCTTGCTTCGTGCCGTCGTCGGGAAGCTCGGCGAAATCCTCCAGCGTCATCTGGCGTTTGACGACCATCGCCCCTCATTCTAGCCCCCAGTTGCTAGTTCCGCGCGATTTCGAGTATCCTCACGGCCCAATGCCCGCCGCCAATTCGAGCAGCCCGCTGCTCCGCTTCCTCTCCTCCATCCTGCCCGGCGTCTTCATGATCGGCTACGTCATCGGCACCGGCTCGGTGACGACCATGGCCTCCGCCGGCGCCAGCTACGGCATGTCGCTGACGTGGACGCTGATCCTGGCTTCGCTGTTCACCCACATCATGATCGTGGCCCTGAGCCGGCTGACGATCCTGACTGGCGAGACCACGTTGCACTTGTTTCGGCGGCATTTCGGAGCGCCGGTGACCGTCTTCTTGATCCTGGCGCTGGTGAGCACGCAGCTTGCCTCCATCGTCGGGGTGATGGCGATCGTCACTGACGTGTTCCGTGAGTGGACGGGCATGGTTTTCGGAGCCGGCGTGCCGACGCTTGTCGGCGCCGCCGCCTTCACCCTGCTGCTGCTGGGGCTGTACTGGGTTGGCCGTCACCAGTTTTTCCTGCGGGCGCTGGCGTTTCTGGTGGCGCTGATGGGCGTGGCGTTCTTCCTGACGGCCACTCTGGTTGCGCCCGATGTCTCCACGATGGTCGAAGGCGTGGTCCCCAGCATCCCCAACGTCGGCAACCCCGCGCTGCTGATCGCCGGCATGGTCGGTACGACGATGGCGGGCGTGGTGCTGATCACCCGCAGCGTGCTGGTGCAGGAGAAGGGCTGGACGATGGAGACCTACCACGAAGCCGTGCGCGATTCCGCGGTCTCGATGACGCTGCTGTTCTTCATCAACGCCGCCATCATGGCCTGCGCCGCCGGCACGCTGTTTCTGGAAAACCAGCCGGTGGAGAACGCCATCGACATGGTGCGCACGCTCGAGCCGCTGGCCGGCAAGCTGGCCGTGGCGGCCTTCGTGATGGGCATTCTGGCGGCGGGCTTGTCGTCGCTGTTCCCGAACTACCTGCTGGGACCTTGGCTCTATGCGGACTTCGAGGGCAAGGCGCGCAACATGACCAAGCCGCTGTTCCGCGGCATGGTGCTCGTGGCGGCGGCGTTCGGGCTGATCGTGCCGCTGTTCGGCGGCCGGCCGGTGCCGATCATGATCGCCTCGCAGGCGCTGAGCCCGCTGGTGATGCCGCTGTTCGTGGCGTTTGTGTGGATCTTGATCTCGAAGAAAGAGATCGCCGGCGATCATCCGCCCTCGTCGCTGCTGCATTTCGGCATGGGGGTGACTATGCTGTTCTCGACCTACATGCTGTACCTGGCGGCGGTCGGGTTGATGGCGGGCTAGACTGAAACCCATCTCAGCGGCCCTGAGCGCCACGCCTTTAGGTAACAGGAGTTGGGGCGCTTCTACGAATCACTAGGAGATGGCGATGCTCAACGACCTCCTACGGCTAATACCGGGGTCCCTCAAAAACAAGTCAGGGCAGGTGTTCTATTCCGGACGCTTGGCGTTCAGCGAGCAGTGCCCAATCTACATTCTGGGCCTGAACCCGGGAGGTTCTCCGGTCCTACAAGCCAGCGAGACCGTCGCTTGGCACACGAACAAGGTCCTTACGAAAGAGGAGGCGAATTGGTCCGCGTACCGTGATGAGAGTTGGCGCCGCGCAGCGCCTGGGACACATGGGATGCAGCCGCGAGTGCTTCATCTGCTGAAACGAGTCCAGCGCGACCCTGGGCATGTGCCGGCCAGCAATGTCGTCTTCATGCGATCCGATCAGGAGAGCGACATTCGCGGTGAATTCAAGCACCTCGCCAGTGTATGTTGGCCGTTTCACGAAACGGTGATCCGTCAACTCGGAGTGCGTGTGGTAGTTTGCTTCGGAAAAACCGCCGGAAGATGGGTGCGCCAGTGCCTTGAGGCAAACACCCTGATCGCTACGTACACGGAGAACAACGACAGGAAGTGGCAAAGTCATTCCTATCGAAACCAGTCTGGCGTCGGCGTCGCTGTCCTCACTCATCCGGGGCGAGCCGACTGGACCAATTCCCTCTCGGATCCGACGGGCCTAGTCGTGGACCTGTTGAATGGCTAACCTCGCCACGATTCGGCTATCGATTGTAGGTCGTCCAATAACAACAGCGGGCCTGCACCCGCGTTGGCGGATACAGGCCCACTCGGATCAACCGCACACCGATCAACCGACCTAAACGTTCTTCACCGGACGTTGCGGCGGCTGCCGGCGTCCGAACTCATGCCGCTTCGCCGTGAACGGGGCCGTGAAGTACTCGCCCATGTCCACCTCGCCGGTGATGACGTCGCCGGAAACCTTGCCCTCGAAGTTGAACCCGAAGGATGCGCCTTCCCAGCGGTGGCGGCTGGAGAAGCGCACCGTGTCGCCGGTCACGTAGCCGCGCACTTCGCCGTCGGTGCGGTCGCCGTGGTGCATGCCGCGCAGGTCGTCGAAGTCTTGCTCCAGGTTGACCATCTGTTGCGTCCCCGGCTGCAGCACGAAGTCCACCCACACATCCCAGACGCCGTCGACGTCGGCCGGTTTCGCCTTCGAGACTTTCGGCATCTTCGGCGGGTTCGACAGCGCCTTGTAGAGTTCGTCGCCGACCACCTCGGCGTTGCCCGGCTCCATCATCCACGGCACGATCGTGGCGCTGGACTCCCCACCGCGACGGGCGTTGCCGCTGGCGCCGCCCAGGATGATGCGCGGCGTGCCGTCCCAGAACATCTTGTTGAGGTCCTCGCCGTAGAGGCCCAGCTTCTCGCTATCCCAGGTGATCTCCAGGCGCGGCGTGTTGTTCGAGAGCCCGCGGGGCTCGAGGACTTCGGTCTTGACGCCGTTGACGCGCTTCACGCTCGTGGCGATCGTGTCGAGCCATTCGCGCCAGCGTTTGCGCTCGGCTTCGTGGTCCCGCTTGAACCACATCTCCACCGCCGCCAGCATGCCCATGATGTCTTCCTTGCCGATCTTCATCGGGCGGCCGAAGGCGTGGTGCGGCGAGGAGTTCATCCAGGCGGCGCGGATCAGCTCTTTCTTGCCCAGCAGCACGCCGGCCGACTGCGGCCCGCGCAGCGCCTTGCCGCCGGAGTAAGCGACCATGTCGGCGCCGCGGTCGAAGTGCACGCTCGGGTTGAAGTCCTCAGCGGCGGCGTCCACGATGACCGGCACTCCGAACTCATGGGCCAGCTTGGCGACAGGCTCCAAGCCGAACGGCCCGGTATCGCTGGGGTTTGCCATCACCGAAACCATCGCCGTCTTCGGCCCCAGGGCGGCGCGCATCTCGTCCAGGTCATGGACGTTGATCATCTTCACGCCGAGCATGCGGACGGCATGGTCATAAACGTTGCGCGACCAGACCGGCGCGATGACCTCGTCTTTCATGCCCGTCAGATCCGGCAGCCGCTGCATCAGCTCCGGGTTGCCGCCGGCGATGCAGGCCGAGGTGGCATGCACCAGCGCCGAGGCGCAACCGCAGGTCACAATCGCCGATTCGCACTTCGCCAGCTCGGCGATGCGCTTGCCCACCGCCGCCATCAACTCGTCGATGTGGACGTAGTGCTTGGAGGCCTCCATCATGGCCTGCTTCACTTCCGGCAGGCTCAGCGAGCCGCTCATGATAGTGAAGGTGCCTTTCGCGTTGATAACCGGCCGCACGCCGATCGATTCGTAGAGATTCGGACCGATTTCCAGCGCAGCCTGGGCCGGCTCGGGCGCGGCCACCGCGCCGGCGCCCAGCAATGCCGCCAGTCCGCCTGTTTCAAACAGTCCTCGACGCGTCACGCGCCCTTCGATGATCTTGGAGAGTCGGTCGCTCATGTAGTCACTCCTGCTCGACATTGTAAGCCAGTGCAATCAGACGGTCCCCGCGCTGTAGAATGGTGAGCCGATGCGCATCGTCTTGGTCTTGCTCGTACTCGCCGCTTCTGTAGGGGCTCAGCCGTCGGGCTTTCAATGGGTCAATCCGCTGCCGGCGGACGCGCATCCGTCGCTCGAGCATCACACCTACCACTCGAAGGTGAATGATGTCGAGGTCGGCTACGTCCTGTATCTGCCGCCTGGATACCAGGACGCCGAAAACGCCTCCCGGCGTTACCCGGTGATCTACTGGCTGCACGGCGGCCGTCCGGGGTCGGAGACCAAATCGACTTTCCTGGCGCCGCATCTGGACAAGGCCATGCGATCGGGAAGCATCCCGCCGATGATCTACGTGATGGTCAACGGCGGCTGTCTGAGCCACTATGATCACCAGGGCTGCCTCGGCGAGACGACGTTCGTGAAGGAGCTCATCCCGCACATCGACAAGACCTACCGCACCATCGCCCGCCGCGAAGGACGCGGGCTGGCCGGCTTCTCGCAGGGCGGCCGCGGGACCGCGCGCATCATGTTCAAACATCCGCACCTGTTCGCCTCCGCAGCGCCGATGGGCGGCGGACATCAGTACGAGAAAACGATCAGCGAAAACAACGGCGCCGAGGCCGCAGAACTCGTCATCAGCCCGCCGGAGAACAACACCTGGGACCTGGCGCGCGACTACGCCTCCAAGCGCATGAAGAAGCATCCGCTGCCGATCCTGATCGTGGTCGGAACGGACGACAAGAACTATCAGCCGAACCTGGCCTGGATGGAACACCTCGCCGGCCTCGGCATCGCGTACGAAAAGATCATTCTGCCCGACACGCCGCACAGCGGACGCGCGGTCTATGAACAGCGCGGCCTGGACGTGATGGGCTTCCACGCCGCCAACTTCCGTAAGGCGCTCGGCAAGGACTGGTAGCGCGCGCCATTCCCGGTGGGGCCGGACATTCCTGTCCGGCGCAGGCCGACCGAGGGATTAGGATGCCGGCTCATACATCGCGGCGAATTTCTCGGGCGACATCGCATAGCCGTCCCGCCGGTCGGCCTCGTTGTAGACCAGAAAGTCGCCTGCGGAGTACTCGGTTGCGCCTTCCTTGGTGGCGATCGAGCCCGCCTCGGCCGCCTGCTCGGCCCACACCTCGCCGCACTTCTCGTAACGCCCGGGGCTGACCTGCCGGTAGGTGCGCTCGAAGCTCTCGGCGTCGATCGTGTAGATCTCGCCGTCGTTATCGACGACCCAGTCGCCGGCCTTGCAGGATTGTCGTCCGCCCCACTTGGTGTAGGCGAATCCCTCGGTGTCCAGGTTCAGCCGCACGGCGGTGACCGGCGCTCCTGGTTTGCGTCGATACTTCTTGAGTCCGTCCATGCGACCTCGCATCCGCCTTCTATTCTGCCGGGATTCGCTAACCTGAGGTTGGAATGGCCGAAGCTTCGATCCGAAAGGCGGTAATCGTTGGCGCTACCGGGCCTACCGGCGTTCACTTGGCGCAGTCGTTGCGCGCCCACGGGGTGAACGTGCGCGTCTCGTCGCGCAGCCGGGAGAACCTCGAGCAACACTTCTCCGCCGACGAGTACGAGTTGTTTCCAGCCGACGCGACCGATCGCGCCGAGACGCTGCAAGCCGTCGACGGCTGCGACCTGGTCTGCGATGCGATCGGCCTGCCGGGCGACCGGATGGATTTGCATCCGGTGACCGCCGCCTCGATCGCCGCCGCCGTACGCCAGACCGGCGCGCGCTGCCTGCAGATTTCGAGTTTTTGGGCCTACCTGCCGCTCGAGTATATTCCGCTCAACGAGCGCCATCCGCGCGAGGGCGGCAACCGCTGGATCGAACTCCGCCGCGAGGCCGAGGATATCCTGCGCGACGCCGGCGCCGCCATCGTCCACCTGCCCGACTTTTTTGGCCCCTTGGTCCACACCAGCACCCTGCAGCAGCCGCTCCAGGAGGCCGCCCAGGGGAAAACCATGAACTGGATCGGCTCGCTCGACGCCGAGCACGAGTTCGCCTACATCCCCGATGCGATGGAGACCGCGGCCCGGCTCGCCTTGCGCGACGAGGCCTACGGCGAGCGCTGGATCGTCCCCGGCGCCGGACCGCTCAGCGGCGAGGACGTGCGCGCACTGGTCTCGAAAAAGCTCGACCGCGAGGCGAAGATGCGCGGCGCCGGCCTGTGGACGCTGCGGCTGGTGAGCCTGTTCAGCAAAGATCTGCGTGGCTTCATGCAGATGGTCCCCGAGTACTTGAAGCCGCTGGTCTATGACGGCTCCAAGCTCAGGGCGCTGCTCGGGGAGCTGCCGATGCGTCCGTATGCGGAGAGCATCGGGGCGACCCTGGACTGGCTCAAGGCGCCACGAACACCGTGACCGGCGCCGTAACTCCGGTGGTTGTGCTGACGTCGCCAACCTGGAGAGTCAGCCCCAACGCGCCTGACCGGGTGAGACCGGGAGGGACGATCAAGTTGACCTGCATGACACCCGCGACCATGCCCGGACCCGCCCCGGCATAAAGCACTTCCGCGTCGACGAAGTCGATGTCGGCCTTGATCGGCAGGACCGGCTGCGGCAGCGCGCCGTTGGCAATCAACCCGTCGACTCCGGGCGGGTTCGTCTGGCCCTCGCCGGTGGCCCACAGCACGATCACCTCGCCGGCGCGCGCGGGGTTGGCGGCGGTGTTGAGCGAGCCGTCCTGGTTGAGGATGGCGCCGGGGCCCTGGCCGCTGGAGTCAAGCGTAAAGATGCCGGGATTGGCATCGACCAACTGAATGTCGCGGGGTTCCGAGAGGACCCCATCGACCTCGACCTGTAGGGATCGGGCGCCGTCGGCGGAGAACCCGTAGGGGATGATCGCGGCGAGCTGTCCGGCTGAAGCGTACAGCATCGGAGCGGGCTGGCCGTCCACCAGCACGCGCACGCCGCCGGTCTCGGTGGTGACGAAGCCGCCGGAGACTTGGCCGCCGGCGAGTTGCTCGGGGCCGAGCCGCCGCCCGAAGATGGCGACGATCTGCCCCGGAGCCACGCGCGCGGGGAAAGACGGGCCCAGCGGCCCCTCGAAAGTCGCGGCATGTCGTACCCCTTCGACCGCAATTTCGGGTTTGGGCGACAGATCGCAGCTCGCGGGTTCGCGGAGCCTATAAACGCGGCTTTCGGCTAGCAGGTAGAGGTCTCCATCCGGGCCAACGGCTACGTCCGCGATTGCTTGATAGCCCTCCAGGGTGACGGGAACCGGAGCTCCGGTGGGGAACTCCCCGCTGCCGACCAGCGTGTTGACGTCGCCGTCGGGCGAGACGCGAAGCAGCATCGCGCCCACCGCGGCGTACAGCGAACCGTCAGCCCCGTAGGCCAGCGCGTCCGGCGGTCGGGACAAGTAGTCGTTGAGGTTCGTCTCGAGGCTTGTCGAAGCGTCGGGGCCCGCATAGTCCACGGCGACGTACTTCTGGTCGGACGGCGACGCCGGACCGACGGCAAAAGCCAACGAGCCGCCATCCAATTTGGCCGCCAATTGCCGGGCCTGCGCGAGGTTGCCGCCGGCGTCCAAGGAAAGGAATGGCGCCGTCTCGAGGATTCCCTCCGGCGAGATCCGGCGCAGCCAGTCTCTTGGAGCCGGGCCAAAGACGCGGCGCGAACTGTTGCTGTCAAGGATGTGGAGCGAGCCGTCGGGGCCGGCGTCAATCTGGATGGGGCGAGGCACGACGCCGTCCACGGCCGGTCCGCCGTCGCCGCACTCGTTGGTGTCGAAGTCATGCACGCAGCCGGGTAGGCCGTTGCCTGCAAACGTCGAGATTATGCCGCCCGCATCGACCCGACGGATGCGGCTGTTCAACCAGTCCGCGACGAACAGGTCTCCATTGGGGCCGACCGTTACATCGGTGGGCCGGTGTAGCTCGGCTGCGCTCGCCGGGCCGCCGTCTCCGCTGAAGCCGGCCGTGCCGGTTCCGGCAAACGGATCAATCGTCCCGTTCGTGCGGACGACCCGCACTCGGTTGGAATCATAATCCACGACAAAAACCTCGCCGCCGAGGCCGACCGCGAGTCCGCGCGGGGAGACGAAACGAGCGTTCAAAGCCGGCCCTCCGTCCCCAAAACCGGCGGCCCAGCCCACGCCGGCGACATGCGTCGGAGCAGCGTCGCCGGGACTCTGCCGTCGCACCTGACCCTGCGAGAACGAGTAGACCTCGCCCGAAGGCCCCAGAGAGCGAATCCCCACGCCCGGCAGGTAGGTCTCCGGGGCCCCTGGCGCCGGCAGTCGCCGCACCGCATCCTGGTCGAGCCAATAGACCACGTCCGCGGCGTCGACTTCGACCTCGCGGACCATCTGCAACGGGTAGAGGGACGAGGATGCGTCCAGGGTCTGGATAATCCCATTCGTATCGACCACGCGAATGCGGTCATTGCGTTGGTCAGCAATGTAGATAGCGCCCGAGGAGTCGACTGCCAAATCAGCGGGACCCGCCAGCAGCGCATCCACAGCGGGGCCGCCGTCACCGGTCGAGCCCGCCTGCTTTCCATCCACGCCCCCGCCGGCGATGGGGAGAACCTCGCCGTCCGGGTTGATCCGCACCACGCGGTTCTGACCGGGCAACGTGGCGTAGACTTCGCCCGCAGGGCCTATGGCGATGCGGGTTCCGAAACCGAGCGGCATCTGGGAGGCGGTCATGCCCGGCTCGTATTGGGTTCCCGTGCCGATAGGCGCGCCAGAACCCGCAAGAGCATGGATGACGCCACCCGCGTCGATCCGTCGGATCAGAAAATCACCGCCGGAGAACACAAACAGGCTCCCGTCCGGCCCAAATGCCAGCGATTCCGGCCCGTCCAGCAAAGCCTGCGTCGCTGGTCCTTCGTCGCCGGTGGAGCCGGACGCGCCCGTCCCGGCGAAAAGCTCAATCGTGGAGTCTCCCAACACCCGCCAGATCACGTCCTGGGCGCGGTCCGCGATATAGAGCAACCCGTCCGGGCCGACCCGCGCGTCGGCGGGGTCCAGAATCTCCGCCTGCGTCGCCGGCCCGCCCGCGCCGGTGATGATCGAGCCGCCGCCGGCGATCCGTTCGATCGAACAGGGTTGCGGGGCGAGTCCGGCGCTGGCCAAAAAGCAAGTTCCGACCGCGAAAAAAGACCAAAATAATCTGTGGAGCACGCCCCAGTATACGGAGACGCCGCGGCGGAGATCCCGGCGGCGCCGTTCTAAAACATCCGTGTACCAGCAGAACGAAAGCGGGCCGCCGATCGGCGGCCCAGTGGGGTAGTTCGGAGAGCCCGCCTAAGCCAGCTGGAAAGTGCTCAGCGGCAACTCGCGGTAGCGCTTGCCCGTGGCGGCAAAAATCGCGTTCGTCAGCGCCGGCGCGAACGGCGGCACGCCCGGCTCGCCCACTCCCGCCGGAGCCGCGTCGCTGTCCACGATGGTGATGTGCGACTCGACCGGCGCCTGGTGAATCCGCGCGACCGGATAGTTGTGAAAGTTGGACTGGTCGATCCGTCCGTCCGTCGCGGTGATCTCGCCCAGCAGCGCCAGACTGGCGCCGAAGACGTTGGCGCCTTCGAACTGCGCCAGCACGCGCTCACGGTGCACGATCTTGTCGATGTAGCTCAAGAAGCTGCGGTGCGCCGCGATGCCGAAGCCGCGGTCGTTGACGGACTTGCGGACAATCCCTTCACCGGCATAAATGCAGCTGCCGATTGCAGCGCCGAGCGCTTGGCCGCCGGGGCGACGACCGTTTTCCGGCCCCTCAGGCTAGCAACCCGGCCCCGACGCTGAACCGCAACCGAACCGTATGCCATATTACAGACGGGGTCGATCCTTGACGCCGGCCCTTTCGGGCGTCTTCTCCCCCGAACGGCCGACCGCGATGTCGGCCACCCGCAATTCCCTCCAATTGATGCTTTTCAGCTTTCGTTGTCGCCTCTAAAATTGAAAGGCGGCGCCGAAGACGATGAGCGACCAACGGCTGGACTTGCGATCTCTCGCCGGGTTTACGGCGGCGGTGGAATGGATCCGCTCGGCGATCATCCTGCATCCGGCGGCGGGCTTTTTCGAGATCGAGGTCGCCACGACCGACGCCCCTGCGTGCACGATCTTCATGAATCGCTCCGACGCCTATCTGGTGGCGTTTCGGGGGCGCGACCGGATCTATGCCCTGGCCGATCCGCCGGTCGACCACGCTCTTGCGCTGGCGAACGCGGGGGTTGCGGCGGCCGGTCAGATCCAGACGCTCGGGCTGACCGTCAGCCACGCGTCGCTGGGAACGCTGGATCACGTCTTCACTCGCAGCGACCTGCGAGCCGCGCCCGGCATCCTCAACGGCTTCTCGTCGTCTGACCCGACCTTCCAGCTGTTGCGCCGACCGTTGTCGCTGCTGGTCTGCCTGCTGGCCGAAGCGGCGCGATCGCCGGCTATTGCGTTCGAATTCGCGCACCTGTGGCAAGCGCGAACCCGTTATGACGGCGCACAGAATCTGATCTACGAGGAGCGCTCGTTCACCGTACGAGCCAACGAAGCCATCCAGTGCTACGACAAGGCGATTCGCATCACGCGCTACGCCAACCGAATTTTTCAGGACGTGCGGCCGGTCGACCGGCTCGCCAGACTCGAAAAGCGCGCCGCCGAACTGCGCGAATTGCTGCAAGCGCTCAGCGCCGCGCTGAACAGCACGGGCAACCGTCAACTGGCCCTCAACAACATCGTCCGCAACCCCGAGCTGTTCACCGCCCCCGGCCATGAATCGCAGATCCAGCGCCTGCACGACATGGCGCACGAACTGGGCGTCACCCGTGGAGACGAACTCACCGAGATCGCCGGGCTGTGCGGCGAACGAGTGGCCATGGACTTCGCCCGCAGCGGCGTCGTCGCCCCCGACCTGGCTCCGCCCCGGCACTGAACGAGTACGAAAGAACCGCGCGGCATGAGCGGGCATTCGTCTTTTCCGGAGACCGCGTGAGAACGGGGCATCGTTGAGGCAGGCGATAGCACGAAACACCGGTTCCATTCCCTCGCTCTCGATGACGGTTCGCTCCGTTCACCTGCGTCGACCCCTAGTAACAGCCCAGGCAATACATGTCGCCAAACCGTCAAGAAGCTAACGGTTAGCTAACGGCTATGGGCGCTGAACAACTGCTAACTTCGTCATCTCGCTGCCGCTTGGTCGTCGTTTAACCGCGGCCTGGAGCGAAGAGACGAGATGAAGGGTGGAGGAGATTTCCCAATGTTCATGACACGCGCGTTGGCCCTGCTGTTTTTTAGTGCTGGCCCAGCTTTGGCCCAGACGGTGCTCACGCCCGGGGCGCCCGCGCCATTCCAATTTGCTGCTCAATCGACGCCACAGTTGTTCAATGGCGCTCGCGGCTTCTATGTGGATGTCCCAGAGAACGCGACGAGATTGAGCTTCCGGCTGTCGATACTAAGCGACCTCGTACCCGTGGCACTCCATATTCGGCAGGCCGAGGACGTTACGATATCAAACCGTGTGGTCGCTGACGTCTCGGTGACCGATGCGACCTTGCAGGAAAAATGGGCATGGTTCCGTGAGGATGACATCGTGCCGGGACGCTATTTTGTCGCGCTCGGCGTCGAGCCCTCCTTCGAGGGCGTTTCAGGGACGTGGGGTATCCACTTGACTCAGGTAGCCCCAAGATGTAGTATACGGCGCTGTGGAGGATTACCCGCGCGATCTGGTCGAATTCGAGGCCCGCTTC